>Ga0136640_10000329_pt1 | contig 17879 bp, 19 predicted proteins | sample AntDrymUQ8642106_2_FD_105498 | JGI IMG/M metagenome (GOLD analysis project Ga0136640, IMG submission 105498) | Polar desert sand microbial communities from Dry Valleys, Antarctica - metaG UQ864 (21.06) | ecosystem: Environmental > Terrestrial > Soil > Desert | place: Antarctica: Dry Valley...
CTGCGCGCCGCCGACGCCGACCGCTTCGGCGCGGTCGCGGCGGTGCTGGCCGACGCGGGGGTGCGCTGCATCGAGTTCACCCTGTCGTCGCGGGGCGCGATCGCGGCGCTGCGTGCGTTCGCCGGCGATCTGCCCGCCACCTACCTGCTGTCGCCGGCGCTGAGCCTCGACGTTGTCGAGCGCGGCCGGCGGCTGGGGGTGCCGGTCATCCCGGGCGCGTTCACGCCGAGCGAGATCCTGCAGGCGTGGCGGTCCGGTGCCAGCGCGGTGAAGGTCTTCCCCGCGTCGCTGGGAGGGCCGGCCTACCTGCGGGCGGTGCGCGCGCCGCTGCCAGACATCCCGTTGGTGCCGACGGGCGGCATCTCGGTGGACGCCGCCCCCGCCTACCTGCAGGCCGGGGCGCTCGCCGTCGGCATCGGGAGCCCGCTCGTCGGCGACGCCGGGGACACCGGCGACCTCCACGCCCTCCACCGCCGTGCCGAGACTCTCGTCGCCGGCGTGCGCGCGCTGGACCGTGCCGCGTGAAGATCGCGCGGGTCGAGCCGGTCGTCGTCAGCACCGCGTGGCGCAACCTGATCTTCGTCGAGGTCGAGACCGACGACGGGCTGATCGGCATCGGTGAGGCGACGCTGCACAACTTCGAGGAGGCCACCGTCGCCCACATCGAGTCGCTCGCGCGGCGTTACGCCATCGGCCACGACCCGTTCGACATCGAGGCGCTCGTCACCCGGGTCTTCCGCGACGAGTTCTTCCGCGGCGGCGTCGTGCACATGACCGCGCTGGCCGGCATCGAGATCGCCTGCTGGGACATCATGGGCAAGGCGCTGGACCAGCCCGTCTATCGCCTGCTCGGCGGTGCCTGCCACGAGCGGATCCCCGCCTACGCCAACGGCTGGTACACCGGCCCCCGCGAGCCGGCGACCTTCGCGGAGCTGGCCCGCGACGTCGTTGCCCGCGGCTACCGCGCGCTGAAGATCGACCCCTTCGGCGCCGGCGGCCTGCGGCTGTCGCGCGACGAGCTCGGACAGGCGGTCGTGCTCATGGCGGCGGTGCGCGACGCGGTCGGGCCCGACGTCGAGATCCTGTTGGAGGGGCACGGGCGCTTCTCCGCTGCGACGGCGCTGCAGGTCGCCGACGCGACGGCCGCGCTGGACCCCGGCTGGTTCGAGGAGCCGGTCGAGCCCGAAGACCTCGTCGGGCTGCGGCGGGTGGCCGACGGCACGCGGATCCCGGTGGCGGCCGGTGAGCGGGTCTACACCAGGGCGCAGGCCGCCGCGCTGCTCGGCACCGGTGCGCTGGCGGTGTTCCAGGTCGACCCGCTGCACAACGGCGGGATCGCGGAGAGCAAGAAGATGGCCGCGATGGCGCAGACCGCCTCCGCGACGCTGGCGCTGCACAACTCCAACGGCCCGGTGTGCTCCGCGGTGGCGTTGCACCTGCACGCGGCGACGCCGAACCTGCGCCTGCAGGAGTCCTTCGACGACTTCGCCGAGCCGTACCTGCGCGAGGTGGTGCGCGGCGGCCCCCGGATCGGCGCGGACGGCGCCTTCGGGCTGCCGACCGCGCCCGGGCTTGGTGTCGTCCTGGACCGGGCGGCGGCGGCCGAGCACCCCTACCGGCCGCTCCACTTCAACCTGTGGGACCCCGACTGGCACGAGCGGGACGTCCGGTGACCCGCCGGCCATGACCGAGCTCGTGACGTTCGGCGAGACGATGGCGGTGCTGTCGAGCACCCGTACGGGACCTCTGCGCCACGCCGAGTCGCTGCGGCTGGGGATCGCCGGCGCGGAGTCCAACGTGGCGATCGGGGTGCGGCGGCTGGGGCGGGAGGCCGCCTGGATCGGCCGCGTGGGCGACGACGAGTTCGGCCGTCGGATCGTGCGCGAGCTGCGCGGCGAGCAGCTCGATCTCCGGGGCGTTCGCGTCGACGGCGACGCCCCCACCGGACTGATGATCAAGGAGCGGCGTTCCTCGGCGACGACGTCGGTGCTGTACTACCGCCGCGGCAGCGCCGGCTCGCGCCTGCGGCCGGCCGACCTCGACACCGACCTCGTCGCAGGCGCGCGGATCCTGCACTGCACCGGCATCACCCCCGCGCTGAGCGCCAGCGCCCGCGAGGCGACGTTCGCGGCGGTGGAGGTCGCCCGCGCCGCGGGAGCGATGGTGTCGTTCGACCCGAACCATCGCGCGGCGCTGTGGACGGCCCCGGAGGCGGCCGGAGTCTTCCGCGACCTCGCCGCCAAGGCCGACGTCGTGCTCGCCGGGGAGCCCGAAGCCGAGATGATCCTCGGCGCGCGGCTGGCACCGGACGAGGCCGCCCGCCGCATCGCCCGGCTGGGACCCAGCCACGCGATCGTGAAGCTGGGCGCGCGCGGCGCCGTCGCGTGCGCGGACGGCGAGTCGCGGTCCGCTCCGGCGCTCCGGGTCCGGGCCACCGACCCGGTCGGCGCCGGCGACGCCTTCGCCGCGGGCTACCTCGCCGCCCTGCTCGCGGGCGAGGACGGCGCCGCGGCGCTCGCCGCGGGCTGCGCGGTCGGCGCCTGGGCCGTCACCGTCGACGGGGACTGGGAGGGCCTGCCCCGCAGGGAGGAACTGTCCCGACTGGACGCCGACCCGGGCGACGTCCAACGCTGAGCGGCGCACCGCGGGGGTTGGCGGCGCGCCGGCTCACCCCTTGACGGCGCCGATGGCCAGGCCCTTGACGATGTGACGCTGGACGGTGAGCGTCAGCAGGATCACCGGCAGGCTCATGATGGTCGCGGCCGCGGTGATGGCGCCCCAGTTGATCGACCCGAAGGACATGAAGTTGAAGACGGCCACCGGCAGCGTGCGCGTGTCGTTGCCCGACAGCACGATCGAGAACATGAAGTGGTTCCAGGAGAAGACGAAGCCGAGGATGGCCGACGCCGCGATGCCGCCCTTGGCCAGCGGCAGCACGATGCTCCAGAACGTCCGCTGGGTGGTCGCACCGTCGACCTTGGCCGACTCGATCAGCTCGTCGGGGATCTCCTCGAAGAAGCTGATCATCAAGAAGATCATGAGCGGCAGGTTCTGCAGCAGATGGGTGAAGATGAGAGCGCTGTAGGTGTCGATCAGCCGCAGCTGGCTGAAGATGATGAACCATGGGATCAAGAACGTGATGCCAGGCGTGACCCGCGCCGACAGGATCACCAGCGCGAGCTTGGGGACGCGGTAGCGGGCGATGACGAACGCCGCGGGCAGGCCGATGAACAGCCCGATCGCCGTGGAGCCGACCGCGACGATCATCGAGTTGACCGTGAAGGTCAGAAAGTCGTTGGCGACGAAGACCTCGCGGTAGTTGTCCAGCGTCGGCGTGAACAGCCACTGGAAGTCCGGGGCCGTGATCGCCAAAGGCTGCTTCAGCGACGTCGAGATCATGTAGTAGAAGACAAACAGGAACGGCAGCATCACCAGCGCCACGACGAGGTAGTAGCCCGCGGTCCGGGCGCGCTTGCTCCACTGCGCCGAGGACGGGTCGTAGGCGATCGCCATGACCTACTCACCTGCCCTTCGGAACCGCAGCAGGAGCACGGCCGAGCCGACGACGATGGCGAAGAACACGATCAGCAGGCTGGCGGAGTACCCGAGGTTCTGGTACTGGAAGCTCTGGGTGTAGACGTACAGGTTCAACGTCTCGCTGGCGAACCCGGGACCGCCCTGCGTGATGACGTAGATGATGTCGAACGTCTTGAGCGCGTCGATGAGCCGGAAGGCGACCGCGACGACGATGACCGGCCGCATCATCGGCAGCGTGATGTGTCGCAAGGTCTGCCAGCGCCCGGCGCCGTCGATGGCGGCCGCCTCGAACGGGTCGGCGGGCAGCGCCGACAGCCCGGCGAGGGTGATCAAGGTGATGAGCGGCGTCCACTCCCACACGTCGACGAGCGCCAGCGCCGGGATCACGAGCGACTGGTCTGCCACCCAGGTGCTGGTGGGCAGGCCGACCGCCGCGAGGATGTCGTTGAGGATGCCCAGCGACGGCTCGTACATCAGGCGCCACACGAGGGCGATGGCGACGGGCGTGGCGATCATCGGGAACAAGAAGATCGTCCGCAGCAGCCCCTTGCCGAGGAACTCGCGGTTGAGCAGCACCGCGATGGCGACGCCGAGGAAGGTCTCGACGACCACGGCGAGGATCGTGAAGTAGAAGGTGCGGCGCAGAGCGTCCCAGAAGCGCGGGTCGCCGGTGAGGACCTGGGCGAAGTTGTCCAGGCCGATGAACGTCGGGGTGCTGTTCGCGCCACCGCTCCAGCTGTGCAGCGACAGCCAGATCGTGAAGGCCACCGGCACGATCATCATCACGACGACGAAGATGACGGCCGGCGTCATGAACACCCCGACGATGTGCCGGTCGACGAGCTCGCTGACCTGCCGCCGGCGCGTCCGCGCCGGCTGCGGTCCGCCGTTGGTCGCCAGCGGGCCCGGTCGCGGTTGCTGCTCGGTGGCTGTCACTGCGGCGCCGATCGCCGATGCGCGTGCCGGCCGGGTTGCGGGCTACCCGCCCCCGGCCGACTCGACGATCGAGTTGAACTGCTCGGCGGACTCCTGCACGGCGGGCTCGACCGGCTCGCCCTGGATCGCGGACACGATCGACGTGCCGATGGCGTCGCGCACCTCGGGCACGGGGCCGACCTTGGGCAGCTGCGGCCGTGCCTCGGGCAGCGACTCGGTGAACGCCGTAACCCAGTCTTCAGGGTAGGCGTCGCCGAACTCCACCGACTCGCGAGCCCCGGCGATGCCCTCCTCGGTGAGCCTGGCGACGACGTCGGGGGAGGTCGCCCACTGCACGAAGTACCAGCTCTCGTTCTGCTTGGGCGAGAACGGCGAGATGCCCAGAGCCCAGCCGTTGAAGGTCTGGAACTCCCCGGCGGGACCTGCCGGCATCTTGGCGAAGCCGACGTTGCCGCTGACCTGTTCGGTGGACTCCTCCAGGATGTTGGGCATGAAGGTGCTCGCGTCGGTGTACATCGCGACCTGCCCCTGCTGGAACAGCGGCAGCGCCTCCTCCCAGGACATGTTCACCACGCCCTGCGGGCCGTAGCTGCTGATCATCCGCGAGTAGAAGTCGATCGCCTCCACCCCCTCGGGGCTGTCGAAGGCGGCGGTGTCGGACCCCTCCTCGGTCCAGTTGGCGCCGTAGTTGAACAGGTAGGTGGCGATCTGCGTCACGGCGGCGGCGCCCGCGCCGCGGGAGACGAAGGCGCGCGTGCCGTCGGGGTCGTCGATCGCCTCGGCGACCTGCTCGAGCTCTTCGAAGGTCCGCGGCACCTCGACGCCCGCCTCCTGGAGGATATCGGTGCGGTAGAACAGCATCTGCGTCTCGAGCTGGATCGGGATCCCGACGAGCGTCTCGGCGAACGTGTGACCGTCGATGACCCCCTCGGAGAAGTCGTCGAAGGCGTAGTCGGTGGCGGTGACGGCCGGGTTCTCGGCCAACGGGCGCAGGTCGGTGTACCACCCGTTGGCGGCGAACTTCGCGCCCTCGTTCTGGACGTTGGCCATGAAGACGTCCAGGCTGTCGGACCGGCCCGTCATCTCCACCTGGACCCGCTGGCGGAACTGCTCCTCCGGCAGGGACTCGACCTCGACGGTCATCCCCGTGAGCTCCTCGAACTCCGGTAGGAGCGGCTCGATGGCCTCCTGCCAGGGGTGCTGGTTGAACACCAGTCGCAGCGACTCCCCGTCGAAGCGCTTCCAGTCGAACTCGCCGGTGACCTCCGACGCCTGCCCGGTGTCGCCGGACAGGCCGCTCTCACCGCCTCCGCAGCCGGTCAGGACGAGCAGCAGGACGATGACCGCCGACAGCACACCTGGGCGGTGACGACGGATTGGGTTCGGTGGGGACACAGTTCCTCCAGTGGCCTCGCTGTGGCGGTGCGCCTGGCGTCGGCAGCAACGGCTGCCGACCGGACACGGTCGATCGTTGCGCCACCGACGAAGGACGGTCGCGGTGACCCCTGACCGGTGCGGTGCGCCGGTCATGCTAGCTCCGATCACCCGGGCGCACTAGCCATTGCCGCTCAGCGTCGCGGGTCGAAGACGAACTTGATGCCGCGGCTGTGCCGGGTGGCGTCGAACACCCGCTGGAAGTCGTCGAGGGCCGCGACCTCCGTGACGAGCGGGTCCAACAGCACGGTCCGGTCGGCCAGCAGGCGCAGCGCGCGCCGCCACGAAGCGGGCGTGCTCGCAAAGCCCGACGAGACGGTCACCTCCCGGTAGCACACGACGTCGAGCTCGAAGGTCACCGGCTTGCCGAACAGGCCGATCTGGACGTACCGGCCTCCCGGCCGCACGGAGGTCAGGCAGCGCGCCGCCCCGCCGGCGCTGCCCGAGCACTCGACGACGACGTCGGCGCCGGCGGCCGCCCGCCGGCCCGCGCCGGCGACCTGGACCTCGGTCTCGAAGCCGAGCTCGGCGGCGGCCGCCAGCCGGACCTCGTCGGCCGCGGTGCCGACGACCCGGACGTTGCCGCCGCCGGCGCGGGCCACCTGCGCCGCCAGCAGCCCGACCGTCCCGGGCCCCACGACCAGGACGTCGTCGCCGGGGGTCACGCGGCTGGGGTCACACAGGCTGTGGCAGACGCAGGCAAGCGGCTCGGTGAGCGCGGCGGCGTGCTCGCCGACCGCGGCGGGGACGCGGTGGAGGTTGCGCGCCGGGACCACCAGCGACGGCGCGAACCCACCGTCCACGTGCGAGCCGATCGACCGCCGCTGGGGGCACAGGTTGATGCGCCCGTCGCGGCACCACGCGCAGCGGTCGCAGGTGGAGAAGTAGGTCTCGCAGACCACCCGCGCCCCGCTCCACGACGGGTCCACGCCGTCGCCGAGGGCGGCGACGACGCCGGTCACCTCGTGGCCCATCGTCACCGGCGGCGTGCAGGGGAACTCGCCGTCGGCGATGTGCAGGTCGGTGCCGCAGACGCCCGCCGCGGTGACGTCCACCACGACGTGGCCAGGGGCGGGGGATGCGACCTCGCCGCGGTCGACGAGCGCGACCGAGCCGGCACCCGGCGCCAGTTTGGCGAGTCCCCTCATCGGTGGGTCTCCTCATCGGGGCGGCTCAGGGTTGCACCTCAAACGCCGGGTGGCTCACTCGTGCACCTCAAACGCCGGGCGGCTCAGGGGCCGCGGGTCCAGCCGTGGGGGCGGCTGGCGCCCGTCGCCGGGCTGGCCCCCCGCGACGCTGGGCCAGCCATCCGTCCACACGAGCGGGTCGAGCATCAGCACGCGGCGGTTGGCACCGCTGTCGACGTAGGGCTGGCGCGGCTCGATCGCGTGGTACAGCAGCCAGTCGCCGCCGTGATCGTCGCGGACAACCGCCGGATGGCCGGGGCCCACGAAGCCGGCGCCGGAGCGCAGGAGCGGCGTCCCCAGCCCTTCGCGCAGGTCCGTGCCGTCGCGGCCCAGATACGGGCCCTGCAGGCGCTCGGCCCGGCCGACCGCCACACGGTAGGTGCTCAGCGCCCCCTCGCAGCACGAGCCCAGGGAGCCGAAGAACCAGTAGACACCGTCGCGGACGACAACGTAGGGCGCCTCGAAGCCGTCACCAGCGATCTGGAACTTGTTTCCCGCCAGTGACAGCCCGTCGGCGGACAGCCGCACGCCGTAGATGCCGTGGAAGCTGCCCCACAACAGGTACCGGGCGCCGTCGTCGACGACGACCTGCGGGTCGATGGAGTTCTCGACGCCGACCTCGCGGCTGGTCAACAGCGCACCGTGGTCGGTGAACGGTCCGGCGGGATCGGGCGACGTCGCCACGCCGATCCCCGGGTTCGCGTCCCCCCACACCGACAGCGAGTAGTACAGGTGGTAGGCGCCGCCGACGCGCACGACGTCCGGCGCCCACACGAAGCCGTTGTGCCAGCGGGGCTGGTCGGCGAAGGCCTCGCCGACGTACTCCCAGGTCACGAGGTCGGTGGAGCGCACGACGGGCACGACCCTGGACCCCTCGCCGTCGCCCCAGTCGTCCTCGGTCCCGTAGGCGTAGAACGTCCCGTCGTCGGCCCGCACGACGGAGGGGTCGGCCAGGATCGGCTCGAACACCGGGTTGCGGTATCCCACCGCTTCGCTTCCCGAGGCGACGGGCGGCGCGGGAGCGGCACATGCCGCCAGCACGGCGACGACGGCGACGACGCCGCCGAGGCGCCGGCGCAGCAGCGAGCCCGGTCCCGTGCGGCCGGCGGGGGTCGCGCTCACCCGGGAACCGGGCTCCCCGCGCGCCGGGCCCAGTAGCGCCCCTCCTCGCGGTGCACGATCAGCGGCAGGCCGAAGCAGGCCGACAGGGGCTCAGCGGTCAGGGACTCGTCGAGTGGGCCTTGGGCGACGACCCGGCCGTCGCGCAGCAGCAGCGCGTGGGTGAACCCGGGCGGGACCTCCTCCAGATGGTGGGTGACGAACACCGCGGCGGAGAGGTCGGAGGCCGCCAGCCGCTCCAGCAGCGCCACCAGGTGCTCGCGGCCCGCGATGTCCAGCCCCGCGGCGGGCTCGTCGACGAGCAGCAGCTCGGGCTCGGCCACCAGGCTGCGTGCGAGGTGGACCCGGCGCCGCTCGCCTTCCGACAACGACGCGAGCAGGCGACCGGCCAGCCCTGACAGGCCGAGCTCCTCCAGCAGGGCCTCGGCGCGGGCGGTCGCGGCCGGACAGTCGCGGGGGCGCCACCGCGTCAGCATCGCGTCCCGGCCGGTCAGGACCGCGTCGCGCACGAGCAGACGGCCGTCGAGTCGCCGTTCGAGCTCGGCGCTCGTGTAGCCGATCCGCCTGCGCAGGTCCCGCATGTCGATGCGGCCGAGTCGGGAGCCGAGCACCCGGGCCACCCCCCTGGTCGGCAGGCGGTAGGCGGCGGCGACGTGCAGCAGCGTGCTCTTGCCGGCGCCGTTGGGTCCCAGGACCACCCAGCGCTCGCCGCGCCGGACGCGCCAGTCGACGTCGCGGATCAGGTCCTTGCCGCCGGCGACGACCCCGACGCCGGTGAGCGCGAGGACGTCGGGGTCGTCGGGAGGAAAGGTGGGCACGTGCCTGCAGTCTGGCCGATGATGCGCCGGGGCGCTCGCGGTGGCGGTGCTGCGAGGGGGGCTGTGGTTGCGCGACGCTGTGACCCCGATCGGCGTTCGCAGCGACAAGGAAAAGCTGTCGTGACCTCCCAGTCCTCGGCCGGCGCGCGCGACCTCGTACTACTGCGGGGTGAACGCGGAGGCGCTGGTCTTCCTCGACGAGCTCAACGCGCTGGCCGCGCGCCATCCGAACCTGCGTGTGATCCCCAACCCAGACGACGAGAAGGGCCTGCTGAGCGCCGCCGAGGTCCGCCGCGTCTCCGGCGACCTATCCGGCGCGCACGTCTTCATCTGCGGCCCGCCCGCGATGATCACCGCCCTGACCGGGGAGCTTACGGCGCTCGGTATCCCTCGCGACCGCCTTCACTACGAGGAGTTCCGCCTCGGCGGGAGGTGACGCGGCTGGGCTGGGCCCCGGGGCCGAGCACACGCTCGCCGTCGTCGTCGGCGGGAAGGACCGGGTCGGGTGGACGCCGACCGGACACCGGCACCGACCTGAAGCCCGCATGGCTGAGTCGTGACCCGCCCTGATCGGGGCCGTGCATCCCGATCTAGGGGCTGCCGGGGGGCGATCTAGGGCGTCTTCCCAGTGTGGCGGCATCACGAGCCGACGTACCTTCGCCGGCGGGGTGGAAGAGCCACCCGCGAACGGGATGGAGACGGTCATGGCGAACACGACGAGATGGCAGCCGGGCTCGGTCATGTCTGCACGCCGCTTCAGGTCACTCATACGAACTCTGGCCGTCGCCTGCCTTGCGGCCATTGCTCTGGCACCCCCCGCTGGGCTGGCTGCCGCACGCGAGATCCGCAAGGACGCCGCGGGGACTCGCGGGGCGAACGTTGCTGGCGCAGCCGTCCTGGCCGGCGCGCTCCAGGACCCGCAGCCGGCTGAGGAAGTCGTCGCGGTCGACGTAGCAGCCTTCGAGGTGACGCGGCCCGGAGCTCGGGTCGAACGCCGCCCTCGCGTGCAGGACCCGCCGGTTGTCGAACACCTGGCAGTCGCCCGGCTCCATCGTGAACACGAGCTCCAGCTCCGGGTCGCGCACGATTCGGCCGAACGCCCCGAGCGCCCGGTAGTAGTGCCGCATCAGGTCCGGATCGAAGTCCAACGGCGCCATGAGCGCCGGATGGAACCGGATCTCGGTGTAGCGGCCGTCGCCGTCGACCCCGATGACCGGGGACCGGTTGCGGATGTCGTGGTGGTCGTCGGCGAAGCGGTAGGGGATCGCGACCGACGCGAGCAGGTCGTGCGCCTCGGGGTCCTGCTCGCGCAGGCGGCCGGCGGCCAGGTACCCGCCGATGAGGATGCTCTCGCCACCGCGAGCCTTGAACTCGATGCAGTGCAGGAACTGCAGCCCGGGCAGCGCTCTGCGGTTGGGGACGTCGGTGTGCGCGGTGAGCTTGGCCGACGTGAACGCGAGGTTCTCCGGGTCGGGCTTGGACACCACCTGGAAGCTGCGACCGAAGTTCGTCTCCTGCACGAACGCGATCCGCTCCGCCAGGTCGAGCACCGCTCCCACCCTGGTCGGGACGCCGCGCACGAACACGCAGCCGTAGTCGCGCAGCAGGCGCAGCCACCGCAGGAGGCCGTCCCCGCCCGCCTCGATGGCGGCGAGGTCGATCTCGGGGCGCACCTGCCGCAGCATGGCGCCCGTCAACAGCAGGGTGCGGCACACCCGTACAGCGGCGGGCCTCGGGCAGGCCGGAGTCCGCAGGTCTTCCCCGGCACTGCGCGCGCCGCGATCACCGCAGCCGTCAGACCGCTTCCGCAATGTTACCTAGCCACTCCCCAGAAAAATCGCTTCGTCCCACGTCATGCGGACGGCCCAGCCAACTTATCCCAGTCAGACGGCGCCACGACTCACAGGAGAAGAGTTGGTGAGGGGCAGTGCTATCCAGCCCCTGGCCATCGGCGCTGATCGGCGTAGCCCGCCACCGTCCCGTTCACCCGCGGACGGCTGATCCCGAATCTGGAGGAGACATGCAAGAAGTTGCGACGAGCACCGCCCGCAAGACCGTCATGACCCGTTCCATCCGTTTGACCACCGTAGCCATGGTGATGGCGATGACGCTGGGCATCGCCGGTCCAGCCCTTGCCGCTCCAGGCGACGTGGACCAGCGCGGCCTCGTCAACGTCAACGTCGGGGATGTCACTGTGCAGCTGCCGATCGCGATCGCCGCGAACATCTGCGACGTCAACGTCAACGTGCTGGCTGTCCAGTTGCGAAATGGCGGAGCCGAGTGTGACGCCGACGCCGAGTCGGGCGCCGTTCTACCGGGTGTCGGTGGAGGCGGCGGCGGGGACGTGGACCAGCGCGGCCTCGTCAACGTCAACGTCGGCGACGTGATTCTGCAGCTGCCGGTCGCGGTCGCCGCGAACGTCTGCGACGTCAACGTCAACGTGTTGGCTGTCCAGTTGCGAAATGGCGGAGCGACGTGTGACGCCGTCGCCGAGTCCGACGCCGGGTAGCGCAACGCTGCGAGCAGCAGACCGGGGGCCGGGCATCTGCTCGGCCCCCGTCCGCCGCTCCGCACGCTGGGGCCAGCCTCCCCCGGTCCACGAGCTGTGGCGGTTGTCCTGCGCCGGTCAGGACGGACCGCGACCGAGGACCGTATGGCGACCGACCGGCGACCACGCTGCACGTGGACTCAGCGTGATCGCCGGCCATCCGACGCGCCCCCCGCCCGGGGCGCGTTGTTTCGTTCGCGCGACAGGCGCGACAGGGAGGTCGGATGCCCGGCCCGGTGACCTCCTACGTGATCGACACGTGCGTGCTGCTCGCCGACCCGCGGGCGCTGTACCGCTTCGACGAGCACGAGGTCGTCCTGCCGCTGGTCGTGGTTGAGGAGCTGGACCGCAACAAGACGCGGATGGGCGAGGTCGGCCGCAACGCCCGCACCGCCGTGCGCCTCGTGGAGGAGCTGCGCGAGCGCAGCGACAGCGGCCTACGGGAGGCGGTCGACCTGCCCGGCGGCGGCAGCCTGCGGGTGGAGGGCAACCACGTCGACACCGGGCTCCCGCCTACCTCGACCCCACCAAGCCCGACCACCGCATCCTCTCGGTGGCGTTGGCCATCGGCGGCACGCTGGTGACCAAGGACGCCGCCTTGCGGATCAAGGGCAGCCAGCTCGGCGTGCCCGTCGAGGACTACCGCGCCGACACCGTCCAGGTCGACGAGCACTACACCGGGGTCACGGAGGTCGGCGTCGACCCGACCGTCCTCGACGCCTTCCATGCCGACGGCAAGGTCGCCCTGGAGATGGGAGCAGCCGCGCAGCGGTAATGGCTCAACCAGTGCCTGGTCCTCAAGGCCGGGCGCTCGGCGTCCGGGCTCGGCCGCGTGGTCGGCGCCGGCGACGGCACGGTGACGGTCGACCGTGTCGCCGGATCCTCGCGGCGTTCGGGGTCAGCCCACGCGGCGTGCGCCAGACCTTCGCACTGGATCTCCTGACCGACCCGGCGGTGCCGTGCGTGTCCCTGATGGGCATGGCCGGGACAGGCAAGACGTTCCTCGCGCTGGCCTCCGGGCTGGAGCAGGTGCTGGAGGCGCGCGCGTTCCGCCGGCTGTCGGTGTACCGACCCCTGATGGCGGTCGGCCGCCAGGAGGTCGGCTACCTGCCCGGCGACCTCGACGAGAAGCTGTCGCCGTGGATGGCGGCGGTCCATGACAACCTGTACTCGCTGTTCCGCCGCGATGACGACGCCGCCGCCTGGGGCGGGTCGGGCTCGCACGACCACCGCCACACCCAGGAGGCGGTCGACGCCCTCCTGGAGCGTGGCCAGCTCGAGATGGCGGCGATCACCTACCTGCGCGGTCGCTCCATCACCGACGAGTACGTCGTCGTGGACGAGGCGCAGAACCTCGAGCTGCCGACCCTGAAGGTCATCCTCACGCGCATGGCGCTGGGCTCCAAGGTCGTCTTCTGCGGAGACCTGTCACAGGTCGACAACCCCTACATCTCTCCCTACGGCGGGATGGCGCGCGGAACCAGCGTTCGACCAGGTTGAGCCAGGAGCTGGAGGTCGGGGTGAAGTGCAGGTTGAAGCGGGGGTGCTTGGCCAGCCAGGTCGCGACGTTGGGGTGCTTGTGGGTGCCGTAGTTGTCCAGGATCAGGTGGACGTCCAGTCCTTTGGGGGTCTGGCGGTCGATGGTGCGCAGGAACTTGAGGAACTCTTCGTGGCGGTGGCGGGGCAGGCACTCGCCATGGCGCTGCCGGCCAGCGCGCAGGTCGAGCAGGACGGCCTTGTCAACGTCAACATCGGGGATGTAACCATCCTCGAGGACGTCAACATCGCTATCGCCGCGCTGGTTGCCGCCAACATCTGCGGCGTTGACGTCGGCCCCGTCGCCGTTCTGGGGCAGGCCGTCGACGCGAGCGGCGACACGGAGACCGTCTGCACGAATCGAGCCGGCCGCCGCGCGGTGACCATCTCGCAGAACTAGTCGCCGACCTACGGGAGGCGCGCGGCGCACAGCATTGGTCTGTGCGCCGCGCGCGACTCCCTCGGCACGCATGTCAGCGCGCAGACACATCGTCATCGCCGTCACCCCCGTGCTGTTGGGTGACACGTTGTCGCGCTCGCTGAACAGCGAGGAGACTGAGGTCACGGGTCATCACCGGCGAAGCCGCGGCTGCCAGTGGCACGCACGCCGATGTGCTCATCGTCTCCGGTGTCGAGCCCGACTTGACGGCTGACGTTGTCATCCACCTCGCAGACCAAGGCGACGTTGCGGTCGTGCGCAGCCCTGGCCGCACTGAACAGCTGCCGATCCGCAACCTGTCCGGGCTCGTTGCCGCGATCCAGCGCTACGCGGAGAGCCGGCACGTGCCCGAGTCGGGGCGGTCGCCGTCCAGTGACCGGGACAGTTGATACTGGCGGCACGTCTCGATCATCGTTGACTTCCCGCGGCACCCGGTCGAGGATCTGCTCACAAGCGCGTGCACCCGACCCAAACGGGCACCAGCCGGCGACGTATCATGCGACCCCCGCTCCGGGTAGCGGCCATGGGGAGGGACGCGCGTGGGATCCGGTGGACCGGCCAACGGGCAGATGTATGGCGAGTTGGTCGAGTTGACCCCGCTTATCCGTCGAGTCATCGCGGCGCGGACACGCGATGCGAACGTCGTCGACGATCTGGTGCAGGAGACACTGGCGCGCGTCATGACCACCCAGACGCGCCTGGATGAGGGTGCACTTGCCCCCTACGCCATTGTGGTCGCTCGTAACCTTGTGAGCGCGCAGTGGCGCACGGACGAACGCGCCAGGCGGCATGCCCACAGGCTCTTCGACAGGGCCGATGCTCACCGTCCAGAGGATCAGCTCCTCCAAGGGGAGGAGAGTCGCGCGGTAGCGTCAGCCCTGGCCCGGCTGTCGCAGGGGGAACGGCAGACGCTGCTCGCCCACGAGGTCGAAGGGCAGCCCACCTCCGAGATGGCGGCGCAGTCCGGATCAACGACCGGCGCGGTGGCTGCCCAGCTCCATCGCACTCGCGCCAAGCTGCGGGTCGAGTATCTGCTCGCCCTCGAACGGACCAGCCTGCCGACCGACCGGTGTCGGCCCGTCCTGCTGGCGCTGTCCGGGGGGGACCGTAGGCGCCAGCGAGATCTCGATGCGGCTGGCCATCTGCTCGAGTGTCATGCCTGCTCCCAACTCAGTGAACCACTACTCGATCGAATGCAGGCCGCCGGCGAGGGTGACGAGGCGCTCTTGCCCATCCAGACGGACAAAGACGTGGTGCTGGCCCGTCAACGCGGTCGGGAGATCGCGGCGCAGATCGACTTCTCCTCCACTGACCTGACACTCATCGCCACCGCCATATCGGAGATCGCACGAAACGTGGTTCGTTTCGCCGACCATGGCCAGATGCGCATCCGGATCATCGAGGACCCGACTCGACGGGGAGTCCTGATCGTCGCCCGGGACATCGGCCCTGGAATCCCCGATGTGCGGCGTGCGTTGGAGGATGGCTACAGCACGTACGGCGGGATGGGACTTGGCCTGCCGGGTTCGCGGCGTCTGATGGATGAGTTCCAGATCGCATCCGAGGTCGGCAAGGGCACCACGATCATGATGACGAAGTGGCGTCCTGATGCGTGACGGTTGCCATGGCCGAGGGAATCATGCCGACGAGCACGCCGACTCGGACCCACAACCTGTGTCTCATGGAAAGGTGACAACGATGGAGCCGTCCGAAGATGATGGCCCGCAGCCGACGTCGGGGCAGAAAGGCGAGGCTCCCACCGACCACGAGCAGTTGCTGCCGGAGCTTGTCGCTCACCTGCGGGACAACCGCACGCAACTGCGGCAGGAATGGGCCAACCGCATCACCGACGCCTCGTTGTTGTCGTCGATGGCGCCCCACGAGATATTTTCGGAGGCGACGTCCGTCTACGACAACTACGTCGAGGTTCTCGAAACCGGCAGCGTCGAGGCGCTCCAGCACTACGCCCAGAACCTATCGGAGCGCATCATCCCCCAGGGGGTAGAAACCCACGAGGTGGTGGGGATCGTGCTGTTGCTGCGCGACGTTCTGGCACGCTCGCTGTTCGAGAAGTACCACAAGGACTTTTCGCTGCTCAACCGGATTCTCGACGCCTACGAGCCTGCCGCCAACCGCATCGCCAACACCGTTTCGGTCAGCTTTGTGCAGGAACGCGAGCGGGTGATCCGTCAACAGCAGGACGCCATCCGGGAGCTGTCGACGCCCGTCCTGCAGGTACGCGAGCGCCTCCTCATCCTGCCGATCATCGGCGTGCTGGACACCCAGCGGGCGCGGCAGCTAACCGAGCAGCTCTTGAGCGGCATCCGAGCTCACCGGGCGAAGGTCGTTGTGGTGGACATCACGGGGGTGCCCGACGTCGACGTCTCCGTGGCGAACCACCTGGTGCAGACGGTGGACGCCTCCAGGCTCATGGGCGCAGGGGTGATCATCACGGGACTGTCGTCGGAGATCGCGCAGACGCTGGTCCGGATCGGCGTGGACCTGAGCAAGATGAACACGGTGGGGGACCTGCAGGGAGGGATCGAGGAAGCCGAGCGCCTGCTTGGTTTCACGGTCAGGAGAGCGGTCGATGCCAACCGACAAGAGGACTGAGCGAGCGGTCCAGCTCTCCGTCTCCATCCTGAGGCAGGGGAACTACCTGATCGCCTCTATCTACGCGGCCTTGGACGATGACGAGCTCGGGCGGTTCCAGCGGGAGCTCATCAGGCAGGTCAGTGAGTTCCGGTCCCGCGGCGTCATCATCGACGTCGCCGCTCTTGACGTCATGGACTCCTTCGGCTCGCGCTCGCTGCGCAACCTCGCCTACATGGCACGTCTCCTTGGAGCAGTCACGGTGATCGTCGGCATCCAGCCCGACGTCGCCTTCGCCATGGTGCAACTGGGAATGGATCTGGGGAAGGTGCACACCGCGCTGGGGCTGGAAGAAGGCCTCGTGCGCCTCGATGAGTTGACCGGCGCGGGACGCCTTTCCCCTGCGAGCGGCCCCAAGTGAACTCGGCGGAAGCGGGTCAGGGCAGGACCGGCCCACCCGAGCTGGAGCGGCTTCGACGCGACTACGCGTTCGCCTTCCTGGCCTACCGGCGAGAAGGCACGGAGCATCGGCTGCAAGCCGCCTACGAACTGGGTCGCAAGGCGATGGCCAGCGGGTTGAGCCTCCTGGAGCTCGCGAAGGTGCACCACGAAGTCGTGGCCGAGGCGCTTCTCACCGCAGACCGCGAGTCGGCACTCCAAGACGTCGCCGATGCGGCATCGGCCTTTTTCGTCGAGGTTCTGTCCACCTTCGAGATGGCACAGCGGGGCTTCGCCGAGATCCGTCAGTCGGGTGTCGAGGATCGCGGACGTCTGCCACCAGACTCTTCACCACCGCCCTGAGCGCGGCCTCGCGCCCGGCGCATCCTGCCTGGTGGGAATCGGGCCGAACGCTCGCGCCGAAGGTGCACGTGGTACACCGCCGCCGTGGACGGTGCGATCGAGGTTCTTGCTGGACGGCTCAGCAGTCTCCCGGGAGTCGTCGCGGTGGCGCTCGGTGGCTCTCACGCGCTGGGATGCGCCGGCCCTGCCAGCGACTGGGATCTCGGCGTGTACTACCGCGACAGCCGCCAGCGCCTCGATCCCGGCGACATCCGCGCGCTGGGATATGCCGGTGAAGTCTCCGAGCACGGCGGCTGGGGTCCGGTCATGTTGGGCGGAGCGTGGCTGAGGGTCGACCGTCACCGCGTCGACGTGCACTACCGTGATCTGGACCTCGTCGAGCGCTGGCTGGCCGACGCCCAGGAGGGCAAGTTCGAGGTGCACGTGCAGGGCGGGTACCTCGTGGGGGCGCCGACCTATGTGCTGGTCGGAGAGTTGGCCCTGGCCCAGGTCCTGCAGGGCCACGTCGAGCGCGTGCAGACCTATCCGCCTGCGCTGCGGCAGTCGGCGAGCCGGTACTGGAGCGGCACTGCCGACTTCGCCCTGGCCTACGCCAACACCTACGTCGACCGCGCCGATCCGGTGGGCTGCGCCGGCTGCCTCGTCAGGGCGGTGCTCGCGACGGCACATGCCCGCCTGGCACAGCGTGGCGAGTGGGTCCTCAACGAAAAGCGACTCGTCACCGACGCTGGTCTGGCCGGCGCTCGTCCGTAACGCCGGGAAGCTCGCCGAAGCGTGCGCCACGGTCTGTCGTGAGAATCGTGCGATTGGTGGCTACGGCGGTCGCAGCGATGACCAGGTCATGCGCTCCGCGCCTGGTTCCGGCCCGATGAACGTAGGCCAGCAAGCGCCCATGAGCCTCGGCAACCGGGAGGTCATAGGGCTCAACGGGC
>Ga0136640_10000330_pt1 | contig 17876 bp, 14 predicted proteins | sample AntDrymUQ8642106_2_FD_105498 | JGI IMG/M metagenome (GOLD analysis project Ga0136640, IMG submission 105498) | Polar desert sand microbial communities from Dry Valleys, Antarctica - metaG UQ864 (21.06) | ecosystem: Environmental > Terrestrial > Soil > Desert | place: Antarctica: Dry Valley...
CATCCCTCCCGCCCCCATCCGCTCGAGCTCCACGAGCTCACAACGGTCAACGGCAGATCGGACGGAGGTGGGGCCAGATCAAGCGTCCACACCGGGGCCACTTCAGACGTCCACACTCACCTTGAGTGGCTTTGCCGAGTGGGGGTGTCGCCGCTTGAGCCGTGGGGCCTGGTGATGGGCTGGCGACGGACCGTGACGTATGACCACGCGCGCCGCCTCACAGCGGCCGGCCTCGTGCGGGTGGTGCCGATGACCAGGGGCGATGGGTCGTTGGTGGTGCTCACGGCGGGCGGTGCGGCGCGGGCGGGCTACCCGGCGAGCTGGGCGCCCAGGTCGGTGGCGCCGAGCACATGGGCGCACGCCAGCGCGTGCGCGTGGGTCAGCGCCTGGCTGCAGCTGCGCGGCCATCAGTGGTGGAGCGAGTGCGAGATTGCCGAGGATGCGTTCTGGCGACGTGATGTGCGCTACCGCGATCGTCGCGGCACCGCTCGAGTGACCCATCGCCCCGATCTCGGGTTGCAGATCGCGGGGCGCCCCGCGGCGATCGAGGTCGAGCTGCAGCGCAAGACCCGCGCACGCCTGACCGGGATCTTGAGCATGTACGCCGAGCACAGCGACGGCGACGATGCCCCGTTGTACGGGGTGCTCTACGTCTGCGACCGCGCCGACGTCGCCGACGCGGTCAGGCGCGCCGCCATCGACGCCGGGTTGCGCGCGCCGGCGCTGAGCTTTCGCACCCTGCAACAGGTCCTCGAGCAGACACGCGCCGCGACTCGGCCGCGCGAGGCCGCGGACCGCGACGCGGTCGCGGCGACGCGATGACCGCTGCGATGCTGCGCTACGCCCCGCTGTATCTGGCGGTGATCCTCGTGGCGGGCGGCGCGGGCGTGCTGTTGGCGTGGTGGATGCGCCGTTACACGACGATCTCGATCCGCAACCTGTACCTCGCCGCAGCGATCGCGGCCGCGCTCGACGCCTGGTCTCTGCAGGCTCGCGCGGCGCACGCCGTGATCGTGATGGGGCCGGTGACGAGCTTTCTGCTCGGCGCGAGCGCGGTCGGCCGACGGTGGCGGCTCTCGGACCTTGGAGCGGGGGAGGAGCTCCGCGCGCACGAACGTGCGAGGCGCTGGGTGTGGCAGCCGCCGCCCGAGCGGACCAGGGGCGAGCGCGTGCACATCGTTACCCAAGGCCAGATCGTCCGCGAGCGGCCATGGCCCGATAGCGAGCCATACGTCCCGATGACCGCCGACGAGGCGGGCCCGCGGGTGCCGCGACGCTCCGGGCGCCACATCTTCTGCGCTGGCGCGACCGGCTCGGGCAAGACAACCTCGGCACTCCGCGCCGCGGCCGGCCGAGCCGTCAAGGACCACAGCGCGCTCTTCTTCGTCGACCAGAAAGGCGACCCGCACGCCGAAGTGTTCCTGCGCAACCTCGCCGCCGCGATCGACGTCCCGTTCATCCTGTTTGACCCTCGCGCCAGCGACAGCGATCACTGGCAGCCCTTGTGGGGCGAGCGACCAGCGGAGGTCGTCGCGCGCGTCCTCGCCGGCATCCAGACCAGCGAGCCCTACTACGCCGACGTGCTGCGCCTGCACGTCGGGATCGTCGCCAAGGTGCTCCACATCGCCGGGTATTGGCCGCCATCGTTCCCGCTGCTCGTCGAGGCATCCCAACTCACCCGATTTGATCGGGTGCAGGCCCTCGCCGCTCAGCACAAGGACACGCACCCCGAGCTCTGGCGCCGCGTCCAGACGCATGCTCGATTTGTCGCGGGCAGCGAAGGCCACAGAGCGCTCGCCGGCGGCCTGACGCGCCTGGATCTGGTGATCGGCGAAGCGTGGCGCAGCGTGCTGATACCACGCTGCGACCCGACCGGTCAGCCGGTCGGCGTCAGCCTCACCCACGCCATCATCGAGCGAGCGGTGGTGCTCTGGCGCACCCACGTCGACCTCATGCCCGACGAAGCAAAGACCATCACCGCCGTCATCCTGACCGACATCCACGCAAGCGCCGTCGAAGCCCAAGCAGGCGGCCCGGCGCGCTGGACGTGCGTGCTCGACGAGTTCGGCGCCGTCGTTGCCACCGCCGCCGACCAAGCCCTCGCGCTGCTGCAGCGCGGGCGTACGCACGAGGGCCAGGTGCTCGTCGTGACGCAGTCGATCGCGGACATCGAGGCACTCACGGGCCAGCCGGGACTGCTGGCATCGATGGCCGACAACTTCGCGGGGTTCATCGTCCATCGCCAAAGCGCCCCCGAGTCGCGAGACTGGCTCGCCAAGCTGATGGGCACCACCGCGCTCTGGCAATCCACCGACCAAACCAGCGGCCACGCAGCCACCGGCGCCGGCAGCCGACGACGCGTCCGCGAGTTCCGCATCAGCTCCGACACCTTCAGCGAACTACGCGTCGGCGAAGCCGTCATCCACACCACCCTCGGGCCGCCACCAGCTACGTGTCAGGTTCAACCTCTGGACCTCCGCACCGGTGGCTCGCCACGACGGACCGCCAGCGACGAGGGCAACGCGTGCGAGATCCGCGTGCATCCGGCGGCGCAGCTGCCCATCACTGCGCCGTCTGGCGACGCTGCGACGGCCGCATCAAGCTCCGCCGTTCCGTCAGCCGGCAAGCTCACGACACCGGATCAAAACGGCGAAGACCACAGAGCCCACAACGCGCACCGCCGCGAGACCGCACCCCACCGGCACCACGGACCAGCGCAGAGCTTCGACGATGCTTGAGCAGCCCGAGTCGACACTTGCGGCGACGGCCGGCCGCCGGACCGCGCCGTCGCTCGCGTCGGCTCCCTCGCGCGCCGTGCCGCTTATGCGTCGGCGCAGAGCGCCCAGTTCGTCGACCAGCGAAACTCTGCTGAGAGTGCCGCGGACGGCGACGAGGGGCACCGCGCGGGCCGCCGACGAGGACGGCTCTCCCTCGGCGGGAGCGCAAGCCTCCTCGCGGACGAACCGTAGCTCCGTGAGACGTGTCCATGGCCGGAGGCGCCGGTGCGATCTTAGCTGCGTCTCGAGAACGCCGCCCGCAGATCCTCGGCTTCAGCGCGCGCGTTCGAACCCTGGAGCCCGCTCGGCGTTGGCGTAATAGAGCTTGGGCCAATAGGGTGGTCGTCATGTGGCCACGAGACCAAGCAGTGGAGCTGCCCGGAGCGCGCGTCGCTCGCGGTACCCTCGACAGTGATCCGGTGGGTGGTTCGTAGGTTGATGGCCGGATGGCGAGATGAAGTCCTCGACCTCTTAGGGACTACGAATCACCGCGGCCTTTTCGTGCTCGGATCGTCCGAGCGCCGCGTCACCATCTTTTCGCAGCAGTGTCGTGCACTCAATCTCGTGGAGGCACTTCACGGCACTGGCCGGATAACCGAGGGCACGCGAGTCGCCGTTGTGGGCGGGGGTATCGGCGGCGCGACAGCGGCGGCCGCGGCGGCTGTTACCGGCGCGCACGTGACCATCATAGAACGCGCCACGGAGCTGATGCACGCTCAATCGGGGTCCCACACGCGGTGGATCCACCCTCACCTCTACGACTGGCCGGCTCCGGGATGGGACAACCCCGCCGCTGGTCTGCCGGTCATGGACTGGTCCGCGGCTTACGCCGGAGAGGTCGTGAAACAACTGCGAGCCGGTTGGATAACCATCGCAGAGGCTACAGAACTCAGGGTCCTCACTGGCGCAACGCTTGTGGACGTTCAAGCAGTCGACAAGCAGCCGATTCGGCTGTCTTGGAATGCGCCGGGATTCGACTCGAGTGAGTACGACGTGGTCGTTCTCGCCGTTGGCTTCGGCGAAGAGGTCGAGTCAGCACACAGCCATTCATACTGGCATGACGACGACCTCCACCAAGTCAGCGATCTGAGCGTCTTGATCTCAGGAGTCGGGGACGGCGGGCTCGCGGACACCCTGCGGGTCGCTGTAACGGGCTTCGAGCAGCACGAGCTAGCAGATATTCTGAGCGGGCCGTGGGTGGAGCACGTACGCGACGAAATCCTCCGCGTGGAGAGCGACCCTGACCTCGACCCTTCGCAAGTCACCGAGTTCTATCTGCACAAGCTGAACGCCGGTGAGCTCACGAACCGGTTGCGTGATCGCGTCGAGCGCCTCGCGAAGGTCGTTCTAAACGGACGGACCGCGGCTCCGCTAGCACACGGTGCCTCGCCACTTCATCACGTTCTCGTTGCACAACTGATGCGACTTGGTCTTGCATACGAACCGGGCGTGCTTGAACACGTCCACCGCGACGGCGCCCGCCTCGCCGTGGTGATGAGGCGGCTCGATGGCCGGCTCGTCGAGCAGGAGTTCGACCGCGTGGTTCAGCGCCATGGTGCGACCGAGTCGCCTTTGGCCGCGTTTCCAGCGATTGAGCCGCGGCTTACGCCGGAGATCGCGAAGCGGCTGACGTACGCAACGGACCGGACGAGGCATCCTCACTGGCCAGACGGCGCCTTCGCGTTCGACCGAGTCAAAGTGAGGAAGGTACCTGCGGACGCGGGCGCTGCAGTCACATCGTGGGTCCGCATAGATGGCGACGAGCTCGCAGCACTTGCCGCGGTGGACTGGTCGCACCGGCTACTAGAGTACTTCGACGGTCGCGACCCCGAGTGGGGCGACGTAGTGCTAGGCCGGATACCACGGTTTGAGGTGGTCGATCGTCTGGCCAGCGACGTCACGGAGCGCATGGCGTTGCCTGGACCCGGGACCATCACTCGGATCGGTGGACCGAGCGGTGAAGGTAAATCGACGGTCTTGATGCAGCTCGTCATTTCACTACTGGACGGAAGCGAACCCCCGGCAGTGTTCTGGCGCGCTACAAGCCAGCGTGACATTCCGTGGGACTTGATGGAGGCAGCGCCCTCCGACCAGCCTCTACTGCTGGTCTCGGATCGTGCGCACGAGCTCCGACTTCTCGTCGAGCGCGGACTTGCATCGCAGCGCTTCAGAACATTAGTAGCAGAGCGCCAGGCACCGATCCATATAATTCTTGCAGCGTCCGACATCGACTGGAACGCGCGCGGAGGCGGTGTCCTAAGATCGGACAAGAGTGGACTGGAGGCGTTCCCATCGTTCTCGATTCGTGGGCTGTCAAGCCACGATGCGCTCGCACTGGTGGCCGCTATGGAAGCGTCCGCCGATCCCGAGCGCGCTTTGGGCGAGCTGCGGCGGTATAACTCCACCCGTGAGCGTGCAGACGCGTTGCTCGCGAGCGCACGGGAGCGCATCGCTGATCACAAGCCCGGCGCTCTCCTTGGGGCGCTTCTGGAACAGCGGACCGGCCGCGGTCTCGAGGACCACGTGCGCGCGCTCATGGAGCGGCTCTGTGCATCAAACGTGCCTTCGGGTCACGATTTGCTTACTCTGTACCTTCACGTTGGAGCCCTTCAGTTCCATGGCTTGGGCGCGATTGACCGTGACACGCTCGCGAAGGCTTCCGATATCAGACTCACGTCAGTTCAGCCGCTCATTGAGCAGACGCTGTCCTCTGAAATCACGGTCACGAGCGTGGACTCTGTGCCGGCCTATCGCATTCGTCACGATGCCATAGCGCGCACGGTCTTCGACATTGCAGCGACGACACCGAAGTTCCAGACAACGCTTGCTGACGTGCTTTACGACACGGTCCGCGCAGTCGTCGCCCGGAACCCGCAAGGCTGGCGAGACTCTCGGCTCCGCGAAGTCTTTTTTCTGGCTGGCCGACTACTCAAAGACGAGCATCCCGTGCTCGCGGTCTCGGCGGCCAAGGGAGCGTTTGCCGGTGCTCCGGACAACCTTTACCTCGCAATCAACCTCGCATGGACCTACCGAGAGGGACTGCGTCCGGGCGTCGGAACTGCGCTCGGCATCACGTTGCTGACGGATGCGGTGCAGCGTGTCGACGACTTCTCGCCGGAGACGCGTGGCGCGCTGCGACGCGGTCTTCGTGAGCTCGCTGCGGAGGTCGGCGTTAGTGGCCAGACCGTCGAGTCCGCAGCCGAGAACCTCTGTCTTGCCCTCGCCAGCATCTCCGACGCTTATGAAGCGGACAGGCTTAGTCCAGAGGAGGTTCACTTGGGGCTGTCGCAGGCTGGCCGGGCACTTATGGACTTGGCTGAAAGGTCCGAGCTGTGGCCGGCCGCACAAGAGTTGCCGTCGATCATCGCGCTAGGACGGCGCGCTAACATGCCGGCGCGGAAATACCATCTGGACCGGTTCCGCAAAGCGGCTGGCAACGCAAAGGTCCCCACCCCACAGATAGCCTTGGCGCGTCTGAGCAGTATGTACGAGGCAGCGTGGGCAGCGGTCCCCCCGGGAGGGCCTGCGCGGACCTTGGGGTTGGAGCCAGCCGGGTTTGAACTGCTTCGCTCCCATTTGCACATCCCGTCTGGGGAATGAGTCTTGCCAGCCGCTACGAGTTCTGACGGGGGCTTTACGCGGTCGGCATCTGGCAGGACGCAGACGTGCAGGTGAGGACCGTCCATCCGGCGACGGTGCTATGCCGGACCTAACGGAACCACCTCCGCTGGCGCTTCTGCGTTCCCTGCCGAGCGGCAGGAGCGGCACTCGAGCGATGTCCTCTACGTCGTGCATCCGACCCGACCCGCGTGTCGCGCACGCCGCACAGCGCGCGCGCTCGACTCGCGTCGGCAAGTCGTGTCCACTGCATCAGTAAGACTCGCGGCGTGGAAGCTGCAAAGCGCTTGGCGCCTGTGCGCGACACGATCCGGCACCTGTTCGCCTTCTCGGGGAACCGGTGCGCGTTCATGGACTGCGCGCATCCGCTGATCGACCAGCACGGCTGCTTCATTGCGGAGGTGTGCCATATCGAGGCCGCCGAGCCCGGTGGACCGCGGTTCAACGCGGCTATGACCAACGAGGAGCGGCGCCGTGCCATGAACCTGATGCTTCTCTGTCATCGCCACCATGTCGAGAGCGACGACGAGGTCCGGTTCCCCGTCGCCGCGATGCAGGACATGAAGGCGCGCCACGAGCAGCAGTTCGAGGAATCCGTCGCGGCGATTGCCGAGAGTGCGCTTGTGGACATTACGAAGCAGCTACCGCTGGGCAATCCGCAGACGCTGAAGCGGCTCAGCGATGTCTTGGGATGGCGGCTTGCGCCCGATGAGCGCCAGGGGTCGCTCGACGAGATGTTGCTCCCGATGCTCGAGCGCTTCCGACTGCTCGCCCCAGAGACGCGCGGCGTGCTTCTGGTCATCGTCGAACGGGGGCAGGAACACCCCGGCGATCTCAGCTGCCCGCTGCACGAAATTGAGCAGGTCACGCGGACTGACCGCGTGATGCTGGAGCAGCACATAGCCACGCTTGAGCGCTACGGCATCGCGGCGCTCGAGGGAACGAATGCGCAGATGCCGAACGTGATCACTCACACGCTGAACGGCTGGCCATTCTGGCGTGACCTCCGGGCCTTTTGCACGAAGACTGGGCTTATCCCCGCGGAGTTCATCGTCGATCTGCGCTTCGACCTGCTTGACTGAGGGCCCGTCTCGCGCCACGCCTCCATCGCCTGCACGCCGTCCGAGCCAGCGCCTATCGTCCAGCGAGGTCCTGCATGACAAACTCGACGGTCGACACAATCTCGGACGATGCCGGCCCCGTCCAGGATGAGCGGACGCTCTTGGAAGCAGACTTCCCGTTCCTCGAAGTCTCCGAGGTCGCGCGACGCGATCGCAACTCCCGCGACCCGGTCTACGCGGCGCACAAATGGTGGGCGCGCCGACCGCCAGCGGTCATTCGGGCGCTGCTAGTCGCCGCGAGCTCCCCGGCTGAGGCGACGCATGCAGAGTTCTGGGCGCGGTTCGTTGCCGCCGACGCGCCGCTGGCCGGCCTGCACGTCGGTGACCCGTTTTCGGGCGGCGCAACCACCTTGGTGGAGGCGGCTCGCCTCGGCGCTTCCGTCACCGGTACTGACGTCGACCCGCTTGCGGTTGAGATCGCCCGCCACGAACTGGAGGGCGTCGATCATGCGGAGTTCGCGCGCCTTGGCGAACTCCTGCTCGCTGAGTTGCGTACGAAGCTCGGACACCTGTACCCGGCGGCCGACGAGGAGCATGAGATGCTCCACTCATTCTCGCTGCGCGAGGTGCAATGCCCGAATTGCAGCCACTCGTCGCTCATCTACCGCAGCCTTGTACTCGCCCGCCACGCGGGGAAGCCCGGTGCAGTCGTACGCGACGCCGCCGTAAACGCATTCTGCCCCGACTGCTATCGCGTACACGCGCTCGGCAAGGCAAGGAAGGAACTTCGTTGCTGCGGCCGACGTCGGGCGCTCGACTCGGGCACGTACGCCGCGTCGCGGTTCACGTGCCCCGAGTGTGCGCGCCGCTTCTCAAATGAGGAGCTGAAGGTTGGCCTTCTGCCGCGGGTCCTGATCGCGGTGGAGGAGACGACACGCGCTGGGTATCGGCGGATCCGCGAGCCTTTACCGGCCGAGATCGGGGCGGAGGCGGCGGCGGTGGCGCTCAACGTCGCGCGAGGACACCTTGGGCCCAACGTCCTGCTCACCGGGACGGAGGGGCGCCGCGCCGAGCACTATGGTTTGGCGACCGTCGCGGACGTCTTCTCAGCCCGCCAGACCGCCGTCTTCAGCAGCGCCTTCTCGTGGATCTCGAGGGTGGACACGACCGAGCGCGTGCGCCGCGCACTGTACTTGGCATTGTCCAACTCGCTGACAAGCAACAACCTGCTGTGCGGCTACGCGACCGACTATGGGCGGCTCGCGCCGCTGTTCGCGGGCGTGCGGTCCTTCGCCTTCCCTGTGCTGTCGGTCGAGCTCAATCCCCTGCACCGCACCGGGGGTCGCGGCACGTTGTCGATGACGCTGCAACGCATTGGTCGCGGTAATGTCCGGATGGTCCAGCGGCACGCCTTCATGCCCGCCAGCTCGACAGTAGAGAAGGCGGCTTTCATTACGCGGCGGGCCACCCCGCACCGTGTGAGCTGCCAATCGGCCGAGCGTCCGTTTCCCCAGGGGCTTGGGCCTCTCGACCTCGCCGTCACCGACCCGCCGTACTACGACTTCATCTCGTACTCGGACCTGTCACTCGTGCATCGAGCGTGGATGGGGATGTACCACGACCTGCCCCTCCGGGGCGCACCGATCTTCCCGGCTGGAGAGGACCGGCGCACTGAGTTTGCGAAGGGCCTGGGCCGCGCTTTTCGGAGCACGGAGCGAGCGCTGAAGCCCGGCGCGTTACTGGTCTTCACGTACCACAGTGCGCACGAGGAGGCCTGGTCGGCGCTCGAGGAGGCGCTGAGGTCCACCACGCTGCGGGTGTCGGCGGTCTTCCCGGTGTGGGCTGATGCCCGGGCTGCCGGCCACGGTCATGCGGGCAACTGCGAATGGGACCTCGTTTTCGTCTGCCGGCGAAGTCCCGGTTGCGGATTCTGCCGGCTGCCCTCAAGCATCGACGAATGGATCGTGTCGAGCGGGATTGCGGTGTCTGACAGCGATCGTGAGAACCTGCGGCTTGGGCTAGGTGTTGCCGGACGGCTGGGCCTGGGACCAGCATCGACCGGACCAGCGTCGAAGGGACATGCATGAACCGAGATGAGCGCATCGCCCAGCTTGACGACCGCCTGGAGGTACTCCCGGACCGCACGGAGCGCTTGTGGGCGAAGAATAAGTTTCAGGTCTTCGGGGTGCAGCGTGCACCGACGTCGCTGCTCGTCCTCAATCCCACCAACCGCCGTTTTACAGCGGAACGGATGGAGGTCGAGCTCCATCTCCAGCGCAAGCTCGACCCGCTCGCGTACCCCGGTGACGAGAAGTCGATCATCAGTCTCCTGCTCGACCGTGATCCGCACGTCGAAGGCGACGGCGTTGTCGGCAAACAGAGCAAGGCGACCGACGCGCTGCTCGGCGACTGGGCAAAACGCCAGCAGGAGCACCCACTTTGGATCCGGCCCGATGGCTTCGTATCGAACGGCAACCGCCGCTTGGCGCTCGTCAAGCGCCTTGCAAGCCAGCGCGGTACGGAGGGTTTTGACTGGATTGAGGTTGTGGTCTTCCCCTACAACGTCTTCTCCGACGACGACCTTTTCGAGATGGAAGCGCGCGAGCAGCTCACCGAAGGGCTCAAGATGCGCTATTCCGACCTCAACGGGCTGCTCACGCTGCGCGACGTCGCTGAGAAGGAGGGAATCGACTGGCACGACGAGGAATCGATCGCAGCGGTCGCCTCGCGGCTGCAGTACCTCGTAAAGCGCAGCAATGCGTCGTACGCGCGGATCCAGCTTGACGCCATCAAGTATATGAGCGAGTACCTCGTCCATATCGACGAGCCCGACAACTTCCCGAAGATGCGCCGCAGCGTCGAGCGCTTCCGCGATGTCGGCAAGAATATGGCCTGGGTTGCAAGGGAAGACCCAAGCCGCAAAGCGGACATGCTCGAGGCATGCTTCGGAATCATCTCGGCCGGCGGGCGATACGGCGACGTGCGCGATCTGCGCACTATGCTCGCCAGCGATCCCGATCCATTTGATGCGCTGCTAGCGGAGATCAGGCGCCTTGAAGACGCCGCGGTGCCCGACGACGAACCCGAGGTCGAAGAGCAAGAGTCGATCGAGGAGGAGCCGTTCGAGGACGAGGACGAGGACGAGCCAACCGACACAGGTCCCAGCCCCGCGGCGCGGTATCCGAAACGCCAGGTCAAGCGCGCCATCGATCTGCACCTTGATCGCCAGCGCAACGAGCACAATGCCGACGTCGAGTTCCAGGTGCGCTCGTCGTCTGAGCGCCTTGCTGGCGTCGATGTTGACGAGCTCGCGCGTCTCTTGGTTTAAGAGCCCAACGAAGAGCTGGAGGCGGCGGTCGATGCCGTCATCGCCTGGGCGGACGCGGCGCGGGCCGCCACGCGCTCGGAGCAGTAAGCGATGCCCGGAGACGGCCCCACGGCCGTGGTCCGCCTCGACGGAAACATCGTGTACGTCTCCGGTGAAGGTCTCGGGTCCGCGCGTCACAGGCTCTTCTTCCGCACCGTGCTTGGCGGGAGGCTGACCAATGACGCATGGGAGTGTCCCACGCGCGGCGCGCCGGGATCGGAGATCGTCATCGAGATCGTCCGGCGCCTCGAAGGTCTCGGCTACAGCGCCGCTGCTAGCGGCGTTGCGGCCGACCGGGCGCTGCAGAACGAGGTCGAGCGCGTCCGCAGCTTTCGGCGCGTGCGCAAAGCGGCACAAGGCTTCCTTGGGCTGACTGGTGACTCTCCCGTGTCCACAGTCAGCGAGGAGGAGGTCATCGCAACGCTGCGCGAGGTCGGCTGGAACTTCGAGGAGCGCGATCCTTTGCCCCACCAGCGCCACGGGATCTTGCACGCGCTGAATGCCGCAAACGCGGCGAACTTCTCAGTACCGGGCGCTGGCAAGACGGCGACAGCGCTGGCAGTCGCCGCCACCCATATCGCGCAAGGCACGATCGACGTCGTCGTCGTCGTCGGGCCGTTGTCGTGCTTTGCTCCATGGGAGCGCGAATGTGCGATGGCTGCCCCAGGCGTCTTTGCCCCGCGGCGGGTGCGCGCTGGCTCGCGAGCGGGGCGTGTCGCCATCTACCGGCGAACTAGAAGCCGCGACCTTCTGCTCCTGAGCTTCGCTACCGCGGCGTCGGATCGGGCCGAGCTCGAGACGCTCTGCCGGCGAATCAGGGTCATGCTCGTCGTTGACGAGTCGCACCGCGTCAAGCGCTTCCGCGGTGGGCACTGGGCGCCCGCGCTCATGGATATCGCCCGCTATGCGCGAGTGAAGATGATTCTGAGCGGCACGCCGATGCCGCAAGGTGCGCGCGACCTCTACAGCCAGCTCAACATCCTGTGGCCTGGAGGGGAGCTCACCGGGTCTCGTGCCACCTACGCCGCTCGTGCGGACTCCGACTTCACGAGTGTGATCCGCCGCGTCGAGCCGTTCTTCGTGCGCACTCCCAAATCACAGCTCAACCTCCCGGACCTGCACTTCTTCCGTCACGACGTGCCGCTCGCGCCGCTACAGGCGCAGATCTACGAGCTGATCGTCACCCGCCTGCGGGGGGAAATCCCCGATGCGGCCAGCTGGCAGGACCGCATCGACGCGCTGCGCCGCGCCCGGCCAATCCGGCTGATCCAGGCCGCCAGCAATCCTGACCTCCTTAACGCGGCCGACGGTTTCTTTCACATCCCGGCGCTGCGTTCGCCGAGCGGCACCCTAATGGAGCGCCTGCACCGCTACCGTGACTTCGGCGAGTTGCCTGGGAAATTCGCCTACACGCTCGAATTCCTGCGCGGACTGCAAGGGGAGGGCCGCAAGTGCGTGGTCTGGACCTCATTCGTGCGCAACATCGATCAGCTCTCAGCTCTTGTACGCGCGCAGCTCGGCGCACCGGTGTTCAGCGTCGACGGACGCGTACCAGCGGGAGACGGTAGTGCGCACGCGGGCGAGGAGATCGACGAGACGCGCGAGATGCGCATCGACCGGTTTCTCGCCGAACAAGGCTTTGCGGTGCTCATCGCCAATCCGGCGGCGTGCGCAGAGTCGATCTCGTTGCACTCGGCCTGCCACACCGCGCTCTACGTTGACCGCACCCACGACTGCGCCCGCTGGCTCCAGTCGATCGACCGCATCCACCGACTGGGGCTCAAACCCGACGATCGCGTAGAGATCCATGTCATCAAGAGCGTCGCCGATGGCATGCCGACGATCGACGAGGTCGTTGATACCCGCCTGCTCGTCAAGGAGGACAACATGCGATTGCTCCTCGAGAGCGCTGAGCTTCGCGCCGAGGGACTTGCCAAGCAGGACACCCTGTCGGCAGCGGAGGGGTCCGAGGAGGACCTCATGGCCGTCCTCAAGTATCTCCTCGGCGAGGAGTAGGGCGGGTGTGAAAGTAAGCGCCTACGACCTCGAGCAGGCGGCCGCGGCGCTGGTGACCCTCGACCGTCGTGCACGCCGCAGTTGGGAGACCCAGGATTTCGCGGACCTCGCGCGGGCCCGCGGGCGGTTGCGACCCGAGATCGTGTTGTCAAGGCTCGCGCAGATCGACCTCGTCCGGGGCGTCGACGATCGTTGGGAACGCACGGAGCAGGGCGATGAGGTCGTCGGCGCACTCGTCGAAAAGAACTGGACTCCGTACTGCGAGGCGCTATTCGGCCTCGACGATGTCAATTGTGAAGCGACGAACCTCATCAAGGTCGGCATCAGCACCGGGTTGACGTGGCGCTGTCTGCTCGTGCGTGCTCAAAACGCCGCCCCAACGCTGTCGGCCGTTCTCGGCTGGCGGGCTGACTTCCGCGATGGGCCGACGCTTGTCGTACCTCGTGAGCTGCTCGAACTGTTGTCGAGAGCCCATTTGATGGCCACCGCGCGCGACACCCCCCAGTGGGTGAAGCAACGCGAGGCAGTCGGGCATCGCGCCGAGGCTTACTCCATGCGCTTCGAGGCGATGCGTCTCGGTGCCGCGCGCCTGTTATGGGTATCGGTCGACGTCGGCGACGCGTACGGGTACGACATTGAGGCTGATGACGAACCGGAGCGCCGGATGATCGAGGTGAAGGGTTCACGCGGGCGTGAAGTCTCGTTCGTTATGACGGGCAATGAACGCCGTGCGGCGGAACGGATCGGATCTACCTACGAGATCCAGTATTGGGGAGAGATCTCGTTGGACCGAGAGCCTGGCGCTGAATACGAGCATCTGGTTGGCCGGGGTTACCCACGAATCCTTCAGGATCCTGCTGGTGCCATCGATCGCGGCGAATGGGCAGTCGAATGCGTTGCTTGGCGCGTTACTCCGGGCGGGGCGTGAGGCCGCGCTCCCGTTGGCTTCCCCGGCTCTCGTGAACCCACACCGGGCGGCGAGCGGCCGTCTGCTCGCACGGCCGGAGTATCGCTTCGCGCGCAGTTCCGACACTCACTGGCCGGCGCGCCTCGTCCGGCGACGATAAGGAGCACATCTGCGCCGCCGCAGGTGGGCGGCGACGCTGCTTGAGGGCGCGCTCCGTGCTCAGGTGAGACGTCGCACCCGAACGGCGGGTTACGGCGCGTCGCCCCCGCGGCGCGAGTCGTGCGCCACCACTGGGCGGCGCGACGCCGCCTCGTACAGCGGCTCCGGAGCCATGTCGAGACCGTTCGGCCAAGTGATTGTGCCCATGTCGACGCGTACCTGGGCGAACACATTGGGGTCGGCCAATGGCTCGAAGACGCCGCGCCATGCCCGCTGCTCAAAGGCGACATCACCCACGGTGCCGTCCTCGAAGCTCAGGCGCAGGCGATGGTCGCCGATGACCGCGACGTTCGTGATGTCGACAAGCGCGGGCACCGCTGAATCGGCTCGGCCGCGCCCCATGACGTCAAGCGGGCTGGCGCTCGATGCTCGTGCCACGCCCTTCCAATCGCGGGAGCGCGGCGACGAGCTCCTCGGGCAGGACCTTCGACGCGGACCAGACCTCGAGCCCGACGAGATCGCCCGTCGCCTCGTCGTAGTCGCGCAGGCCCCACGGCTGCTCCTCCGACCGCACTGGGCCGTGCGGCGACCGAACGCGGATGTAGGCGATGTCACCGTCGGTCGTGTAGTAGCTCTCGGATTCCATCGGCATCTCAGGCTACTCCCGCCATGCGCTGATGACGAGCGCTGCCGTGGCGTCCTGCCCGTCGGGCCAGTCGTAGACGATCGCGACGCCGGCCGCGCGGACGATCCAATCTGCGTCGCCCGGATTCCGCAGCCGTCGATGGTGATCGGCGAGCAGCAGTTCGGCGAGCTCGGGCAACGCGAGGCCACGCTCGACCGCTCGCCGCTCCGCGTGCCGGGTGAACGCGACGATCACCGGCGACGGCGCGGTCATCCCTTGCGGCCGCTCACGGCTCGGTGAGCGATTGGGCGTCCGGCGCTCCTGAGGGCGCGAACGCCGCCTCGACCCACTCCGCCTCGTGCGCGCTGGGCGTGTAGTCGGCGTAGATGAGCGTCGTCTTGAAGTCGCGGTGGCCCATCATCCCCTGCAGCGCGCGCATCGGTATCCCCTGGGCAGCCATGCGGGTACCGAACGTGTGGCGCAGATCGTGAAAGCGCACCTCACGCACTTCGGCCGCCCTCAGCGCGGCCTTGAAGCGCTTCAGCAGCTTCGAACGATCCATCGGCTTGCCGGTGTGCGGGTTCGCGAAGACCAGCGCCTCGTCGCCGCGCCAAAGCGTCTGCTGGTGCAGGAGGTCGAGCTCGCCCGCCAGGCGATCGGCGAGCGGCACGCTGCGCGATGAGCGCTTGGACTTGGGGGTGCCGAACTCGCCGCGCACGAAGTTGCGACGCACCCTGACCCGCCGAGCGGTCCAGTCGATGTCGCGCCAGCGCAGCGCGAGCAGCTCGCCTTGGCGCATCCCGGTCATCGCGGCCGCGAGGTACATCGGACGCTCGACGCGGCCCAGGTCGTCATCGGGGACGGCACGCAGCAGCGCCTCCACTTCCTCGAGCTCGAGGAAGTGGATGTCGGGGTCGGCCTCTGTCGAGCGCGGCTTGTCGACGAGCGAGCACGGGTTCGCCCGCACCCACTCCTCACGGCGAGCCAGCTCGAAGATTCCGTGCAGCACGGCGAGCGCATTGAACGTCGTCTTCGTGGACCGACCTGTTCGGCCCATGTGACGCACGAACGCCTGGATTTCGCGCCGCCCGATGCGGTCCAGGCGCTGTGCGCCGAAGAACGGGGCGAGGTGCACGCGGATATGCGACTCGTAGGTCTGGATCGTCGCGCGTTTGCGGCCCTTGGCCGTGATGCTCTCGATGAGCAGCGCGCCGCCCTCCGCCACGGTGGTGCGGCCTCCCAGGGTGCTGGTCTGCTGGAGCGTGCTCATCAGGCGACGGAGTTCCGCCTCGGCCTGCGTACGCGTGAGCCCCTCGCGCGTCGCGGGGTTTCGCTTCGGGCCGATGCGGCGCTTGATCTGCTCGGAACCGACGCGCCACTTGCCGTAGTACGTCTCGCGGCCGGCGAGGTCGCGCGCGATGAACAACGAGCCAGTTCCGGGCGACCGTCGCGGGGTCGACCGGGCGGGGGAGGCGGGGACCGAGTCATCGCGCGGCATGGTCCGAATACTACCCCCCGATTCGGCGCTCAAGGTACCAAGAAGGTACCAAGCCGATCTATTTCAACCTGACGTTATCTGACGAAAGCCCTGCAAATAGCCGTTAATCCAGATAAAGCTAATCTAAAGTTTTCTAGTTGTGGTCCAGGCGGTCGGGGTTCGAGTCCCCTCGCTCACCCTCGCGAAGTGCCTGAAAGCGGACGGTTTGTGCGATTTTGCAGGACATTTGATGGCGGCCAGGGTACCGAGGCGGTACCAACGTCTGCGCATAGGCCCTCCCGCGCATAGCGCTGGTCGCGCACGATGCGCCGGAAATGTTTCGCGCGGTTGTACCGAGTTCGCCCCACGGCAGTGCGCATCGTTCGGGGGTGGCCAGACGAGACCAGGATCCGAGGTGTCGCGCGACGGTCGGTCGGGGAGCGTAGCGCGGGGGGAGAGGGTGCCATCCTTGCTCATCTTCAAGCGCCATCTGCGAATCAGCGCGCGTTGGACAGCAGGGGCAGAGACAACGTCCGGAAATGCCCACTCCCGGCCGTCAGCGCAACGAGGATGCCCTGATAGCGCAGATCCCGGTCTGCGTCGGTCGCTTCAAAGCCGAACCTCTGCGGGCCGGCTACAGATCGCTCGGCAACCCGCCCTCGCACAACTCGAGGACGTCGTTCGCCGCGCGAAGGCTCGTGGTCACCACGTTGCTGGGCTCGACGAAGACCTGGGGGTAGTCGCGCTCGCCGAGTTCGGTGCGCACCGGCCAGGCCAGACGCTCGTTCTCGACGGAGAATTGTGCGTCGATGCCGGTCTTGTTTCCTCGCGGATCCTGGCGATGCCAGGCGCCTTCCAGATACATCGCGATCAAGCCATGCAGCACCGGACGCTGACCGTCGTCGGTGAGCCGCTGGTAGCACAGCCCCGTCGGGATGCCCTCGCAGCGCAAAAGCGCGGTCAGCAGGTGTGACTTGGCAAAGCAGAGACCTACTCCGTGGCGAAGTACCTCAGTGGCCGACAGCGTCACGCGCGGGTCTTGGACGTCCCAGGAGTGGTGGATCGCATCGCGTACGTACTCGAAAGCACCACGCGCAAACTCGCGATCGTCGGTGCAACCCGACCGCAACCGAGAGGCGAGCGTCGAAACAGAGTGGTCGCCGAAATCGATGACGTCGCCCACGCCCAGGTACTCCGACGGGTCCTGCGCAACCAGTTCCACGACAACGATCGTAACGTCGCGATGAACACGCCGACCACATCCGCATCATGTCGCCACAAGCTGGACGCCATCCGGCGCGCCCCTTTGCGGTGACCGACTGGCGACATCGGTCGCGGAGCCCGCCCCGGCTCGCGCCATATGGCGCTGAGGAATCCCGCCATCTATGGGCAAGGTCACCGAGGGCGTGCGCGCGGCCGCGCGTCGAGCTCGGATTCTCAGCGCGTTCTCGCCGCCAAGCTCGATCGGCACGCCGGTCAGCGACGCCGGCGGCGACCGGCGAAGCTCGTCAACGGCCTGCGACGCGGCGTCGACGACGGCGGCAGATCTCGAAGACCTCGATCATGGTTGTGGAAATCACTCCGGCCTGCAGGACAGACCACCAGGCCGGGCCTGGGGAACCCGCCGCGGCGGAACCAGAACCGTGCTCACGGCAAAAGCGCCAACCCCCAACGCCGAGACATCCGACACGCGACGTAGCGCCCGGACCATCCCCGCACCCGACGTCACGGTCTCGGCCGTGCGCAGCCGATCAAGCTCCGAGCGACGCGCCCCGTCAGGCACAACGAGCAGTCCCGGTCACATGCGGAGTAGCTGCTGCGCTGATCTCGGCGAACTCGCTCGCCGATGAGGCGTCGTCAGGACACCCC
>Ga0136640_10000331_pt1 | contig 17851 bp, 19 predicted proteins | sample AntDrymUQ8642106_2_FD_105498 | JGI IMG/M metagenome (GOLD analysis project Ga0136640, IMG submission 105498) | Polar desert sand microbial communities from Dry Valleys, Antarctica - metaG UQ864 (21.06) | ecosystem: Environmental > Terrestrial > Soil > Desert | place: Antarctica: Dry Valley...
CCTCGGAGGTCAACGGCCAGCACACGCATGTCGCTGGCCAAGTCGTGCAGCAGCGGTGACCACAGCTCGGCGTTGAGGGTGATGCCGTGCAGGAGCAGCACCGGTCGACCCGCCCCTCGCTCGAGCAGGTGGAGCTCAGTCCCGTCGGCGGTGGTGATCGTGAGGTGGTTGACGTCGTCGGGCGGGACGAGGAGTCGATCGGTGTCGGGGGCGAGCCGGGCCCGCATTCGGCGGGCCGCCACCCGCTCGGCCGCGACCGCCACCGCTGCGGCTCCGCCGAAGCCGAGGAGGGTGCGGACCGATCGCCGCACGTCAGGTGCCGCCGACGGAGTGCCGCGGGAGGCGGGGGCCGAGCCCGCATGTGATCTCGTAGCCGATGGTGCCGAGCCGTTCGGCCCACTCCTCGACGGAGATCTCCTCCTCCCCCTGGCGGCCGATGAGCACCACCTCGTCGCCGCGCCGCACGGCACCATCATCGTCGCAGTCGACGGTGACCTGGTCCATGGTGACGGTGCCGGCCAGGAGACGGCGCCGGCCCCCGATCAGCACCTGACCCCCGGCCGCGGCCAGGCTCCGACGCAGGCCGTCGGCATAGCCGATCGGGACCGTGGCGATCACCGTGTCGCGTTCGACGCGATGGTGCTGGCCGTAGCTCACGGCCTCGCCGGCGGCGACGACCTTGACGTGGGACACCGACGAGGTGAGGCGCAGCGCGGGCTGGAGCTCAACGATGCCGGCCAACGTCGGCGCGGGGGCGATGCCGTACAGGGCGATGCCGATGCGCACCCGGTCGAGGCGAGCGGCCGGGTGGGCCAGCGCCCCTGCGGAGTTGGCGGCGTGGCGGCATGGGATCTGCACCCCGGACGCCTCGATGGCGGCGCACGCCGCGTGGAAGCGGACGAGCTGCTCGGTGGTGAACTCCGACTCGGGCTCGTCGGCCACCGCCAGGTGGGTCCACACCGACGCCAGCGTCAAGCGCGGGTGAGCATGGATGGCGGCGGCCAAGCCGGGCGCCTCGGTCGGCTGAGCGCCGACCCGGTGCATCCCGGTGTCGACCTTGAGGTGGACCGCGAGCAGGGCCCCGGGTTGCCGGTCCGCAGCCCGGCCGAGTGCGGCGATGGCCGCCGCGGAGTAGACGGTCGGCTCGACCCCGGCCGCCACGGCCCGGTCGGCACCGTCGGGCGGCGGCTCGGACAAGAGCATGACCGGCGCATCGATGCCGGCGGCCCGCACCGCCTCGGCTTCCTCGACCAGGGCCACCGCCAGACCCTCCGCACCGACTGCGAGCGCTGCGTGCGCCACCGCGACCGCTCCGTGGCCGTAGCCGTCGGCCTTGACCACCGCCCACAGCGCAGCCGGTCCGACATGGGCCCGCAAGGCGCGAACGTTCTCTGCGACGGCGTCGAGGTCCACCTCGATCCGGGTGGGCCGCAGGGGCGATCCGCCGGCCGCCGGCCAGTCGCGGCCCGAGCGAGAGGATGCCGCCTGGTCGGCGGGATCAGCGGACTGTGTCGGTCGGGTCTCGACGGTCACGGCGACGGGGGCAGACGTGACGTCAGGGATCGGCGATCATGGCCCGGACGATGTCGCCGCGGGCCAGGAGCCCGACCAGGCGACCGTCAGCGTCGAGCACCGGCAGGCGGGAGATGTCGTGGGTGTGCAAGGTGGTCGCCGCCTCCTCGAGGGTGGCGTCGGCGTCGATGGTGTGCGGGTCGGCGGTCATGACATCGGCCACGGTGCCGCCCAGGGCGCGCCGCAGATCCTCCTCGAACCGCTTGCGCTCGCCGGGCAGCTCGATGGAGGCGCCGAGCAGGCTGAACACCGTCGGGACGTGGACCTGACCCTCGGCCACGATCAGGTCGCTCGTGCTCAGCAGGCCGAGGACCCGGCCCTCACCGTCGATGACGGGAGCAGCGTCGACCCCGCGATCGATCAGTCGCTCCATGGCGGCGCGCACCTCGTCGGTGGGGGCAAAGGTGAGCACGTCGACGGTCATCACGTCGCGCACGGGCATGGATCGGGGCACGTCAGGTCTCCGGGAGCTCGGACAGTGCGGCCGGGAGGTGGGCGGCGACATCGGTGGCCACCAGGCCGCGCCGCCAGGCTAGGGCGCCGGCCCGACCGTGGAGGTGGGCTCCGGCGGCGGCGGCCTCGGCCGGGTCCAGGCCCTGGGCCAGCAACGCGGTCACCACACCGGTGAGCACGTCGCCGGTGCCCGCAGTCGCCAGCCGGGCATCGCCGGAGGTGGTGAGGTAGGCCCGTCCGTCGGGGTGGGCCACGATCGTGGTCGAGCCCTTGGCCAACACGACGGCCTGACGGGTGGCCGCGAGGGCTCGAACCTCCAAGAGCCGGTCGGGGGAGTGGGTGTCAGCACCAAGGCGGGCCAGCTCGCCGTCGTGGGGCGTGAGCACCACCGTCGGGGAGTCGCCTCGGTGAGGTCGGCTGAGCGCGCCGGTGGTGTCGTCGGCGAGGGCGGTCAGGCCGTCGCCGTCGACGACGATCGGCGGGCGATCGAGCCGTGCCACCAAGGCCCTGATCGCCTCGGTGGCCGCGTCGGGACCCAGTCCGGAGCCGACGGCCAGGGCCGAGATGCGGTCGAGGTCACCGGCGACGACCACGTCCCAGCCCGAGGCGGGGAGATCGATCCCGACGACCTCGGTCGGAGCGCCGGGATCGCGCTCGAGGCCCGGGGTTGACAGCCGGACGTAGCCGGCCCCCGCCCGCTGCGCTCCGGCGGCGGCCAGGTGGGCGGCTCCGGTCATGCCCGGCGAGCCCGCGATGATCCAACACGCCGCCTTCCACTTGTGGCTCTCGCGGGGCCGGTCCGGCAGCCAGGCGGCGACGTCGCCCGGCTCCACCAGGCCGATGGTGGACGTCGAGACGTCGAGGCCGATGTCGACCACGTCGACCTCGCCGGTGAGCCCAGGCCCGCCACCGAGGAGGAGACCGGGCTTGGCGGCCGCAAAGGAGACGGTGCGCGTCGCAGCCCATGGCCGACCTCGGACCTCGCCGGTGAGACCGTCGACGCCGGTGGGGATGTCGACGGCCAGGACCGGCGTCTCCCCGGGCGCGAGGGCCGGGTTCCATTCGCCCTTGAACCCGGTGCCGTAGGCGGCATCGACGAGCAGGTCGGAGGCGGGCAGCGAGTCGGGCAGGTCCGCGGCGTCCAGCACCTCGACCCGCACCCCCCGCCGGGCCAGGCGGCGAGCGGCGGCCCGGCCGTCGGCGCCGTTGTTGCCCTTGCCGGCCACCACCACGACGCGTCGGCCATAGGTCCCTCCGAGCAGATCCACTGCAGCCTTGGCGACCGCTGCGCCGGCTCGCTCGATGAGCACGTCGGTGGTCTCGGGGGCAGCCTCGTCGATGGCCGCCATCTCCTCGGGGGTCACGACCGGGATCACGCCCGCCATGCTGCCCTCTCGCCGCCGCTCCTGGCGCGAGCGAGGACCGGCACAGCTGTGCCGGTCCTCGTCTTGCTCCCACCCCCCTTCCGGGAGGGGGCGGTCTGGAAGGTGCAACGGTGAGAGCCCCGTGGGCATGGTGAAGGTTCCCGGACACCCTCCGGGAAGGGGTCACCGGTCATCGTTCGCACTCGACGGGGCCCCGTCACTCGGCAGCGGCGACCGCGACCGCGACCAGATCCGAGTGCGACAGCGACAGGTGCCAGCGGGTCACGCCGGCGGCGTCAGCCAACGCGCTGGCCCTACCCGTGACGACGAGCCGGGGTCGTCCCGACCGCTCTCGCTCGACCTCTACGTCGTGCCAGTCGATGGCTCCGAGGCCGACGCCCAAGACCTTCATCACCGCCTCCTTGGCTGCGAAGCGCGCCGCCAGGGCCGGCACAGGGTCGCGACGGGCCGCCGCGATGTCCCTCTCGCCTGAGGTGAACAGGCGGTCGACCAGGCCCGGCGAGCGGGTGACGGCAAGGCGGAAGCGGTCGAGGTCGACCACGTCGGTCCCCAGCCCGATCACGATCGCCCGCCGGTCATCCAGAAGGGGCTGAGCGCCACTGCTCGGCGAGCACGTAGACCGGCGAGCACAGCAGCTCGATGATCGGGATCTCACCCAGGAGGTCGTCGCGGAAGCCGGGCTCGGTCTCGGTCACAGCGTCGGTCAGAGCGGCCAGCCGGGTGCGGTACTGCTCGAGCACCGAACGGGCGCGGCTCGCAGGCAGGCGGTCGGCGAAGCGGCAGTGCAGCAGGGTGATGCCTGTGCACTGGGCCCCGCGGACCTCCGGGACGATCACCAGGGTGCGGCCGTCGCTGCGGCCCACGGCCACGGTGACCTCCCGCTCGGCGGCCACCCGGTGCTTGGTGCCGCGCAGGATCGGGTTGCGCTCGGTGCGCTGGGGCAGATCGCGGGCGATGCCGCCCCGGTCGATCACCCGCACCGTGGCCTGGTGGGCCTCGACCGAGCCCTCCACCGCGTAGCGGGTGAAGCCGATGACCTCTTCGACCGCGGGGTCGAGGCCAGCAAGGGTGCGCAGGGCGCGGTAGCTGACCCGATCGCGAGGAGCGCCCGCCGCGAGCGTCGCAGCCACGAGAGGCACCTGAAGCAGCCCTTCGTCGCTACGGGAGATGCCGACGGTGACCGTCTTGGCCTGGTGCTTGATGGCGTCGACGGGCCGGGTGAGCTGCTCGATGCCTGAGGTGAGAGCGCTGGTGAGGTCCTCGACGAGAGCCACCGGCGATCCGGCCCGGCCATGCTCCACCTCGTACAGATCGAGGGGGACGAGCCCGGTGGCGTAGCGCATCAGCGACGACACCTGGACCGCCGTGCGAGCTTCGAGGGACCCGTCGTACAGGCCGCTACGAAGTCCATCGGCAAATCGGGCCGCCAACGAGACCATGTCTAGGCGGAGATTCGCGAGCAGCACGTCGCCGTCTGCAGCACCCGGTCCGGCGACGGCGGCTTCAACGGCAGCCCTCGCCTCGCGGAGGGGTCGGGCTGAGGCGTCGATGGCCAGCGCCGCCTCGTAGCCGAACAGGTGGCCCACCACGGTGGCCAGCACGAAGGCAAGCGACGGGTCGACGGCGGGCACGGTCAGCACCCGTAGGGCCGCCGAGAACCGCTCGTCGCCCTCGGCCGCGATCACGACGGGCGAGGCCTTGTGAGCCCGGTAGATGGCCACCTCCTTGGCCACGTCGTCGGCGTTGGAGCCCTGGAGCCCGGCTGCGCACACGATGATGAGCGGCTCTGAGGACAGGTCGATGTGCTTCTTGTCCTCGGTGGCGTCGCAGGCGATGGCCTTGTAGCAGAGCTCCGAGAGCTTGATGCGCAGCTCCTGGGCGGCGATGCGGTCGGCACCGGAGCCGACGATGGCCCAGTACCGTCGAGACGGGGCCAGGTCGCGAGCGGCAGCGGCGATGGCCGGGCGGGTGGCCAGCACCGCCTCCATGGCTTCGGGGAGGGCGCGCAGGCTGGTGAGCAGCTGGGAGCGCTCTGCGATCGCCGGCGGCGTGGCATCGATCTCCGCCGCGAGGGCGGCGGAGAGCAGGACACCCGCCGCCACCTGCGCGTAGAACGCCTTGGTCGAGGCCACGCTCATCTCCACGTCGCGCCCGTCGGAGGTGTAGAGGACGCCGTCGGAACGGTCGGTCAGGTCGCTCCCCCGCCGGTTGACGATGCTGATGACCGCCGCCCCGCGCGAGCGGACCAGGTCGACGGTGCGGTTGGTGTCGGTCGTGGTGCCCGACTGGCTGACGGCGATCACGAGCGTGTCAGCCATGTCGGCCCGAAGGGCGAAGCCGCTCAGCTCGGTCGCCAGATGGGCCTCGACCCGCAGCGGCGACCTGGCGGCGAGCTGGCCGAGGGTCGAGGCGAAGGCCTGGGCGGCGACCGCAGCCGTTCCCTGGCCGATGGCCACGACGCGTCCGATCGCACCCGATGCCAGTCCGGAGCGGACGACACCCGGCACCGTCTCGGGCCCGAGCCGGGCCTCCAGGCGACCGTCGACGGCGACGATCTTGCCCCGCAGCGTCTTGCGAAACGACGAAGGTGATTCGTTGATCTCCTTGAGCAAGAAGTGCGGGTGCTCGCCCCGGTCGATGTCGCGCGTGGTGACCGACGCCCGGCCCCGGTCCGGCTCCCCGACAGGTAGGTCGAGGCCCGAGTACGAGAGGCGGCGGATGCCGTCGAGAGTGCCGGCCGCGGCCGAGTCGAGGGCCACGACCTGGCCCCGGCTCCCCGTGACGTCGGCGGGATCGGCGGATGTCTCGCCGTCCATCCGGACGTAGGTGTCGCACTCCTCGACCACCCCGTAGGGCTCCGACGCCACCAGGTACAGGTCCTCGGCCAGTCCGACGTACAGGGCCTGGCCGCTGCCTCTCAGGGCCAGCAGCAGCGACCCGGGTTCGCTGGCCACCGAAGCGGCGATGGCTACCGACCCGTCGAAGGTGGCCACGGTGCGGCGGAAGGCCTCGACCGGCTCTGCTCCCGTGGCTGCTGCCATGGCGCGCGACACCAGGGTCGGGATCACCTTGGCGTCGGTGGTGATCTCCGGCGCGTAGCGGAGCCCGGCGACGGCCTTGAGGTCGGCGAAGTTGTCGATGTCACCGTTGAGGGCGGCGGCGACGTAGGGGCCCGAGCTGGCCTCGCCTTCCTCGTCGCTCGTGACCGGATGGGCGTTGGCCTGGGAGATGATGCCGACGCTGGCCCACCTCGTGTGGCCCAGCACCAGCACCTCGGCGGAGTCGGTCCGCAGGGCCCGGTGCAGCAGGTCGTCGGCGCCTATGGCCTGGCGCAGGACACGGGAGTTGTCCCCCAGCTCACCGATCTCCGCCGCCGCCTTGTAGACGAACGAGAGGCACCCTTCCACAACTCGCACCGAGCCCGAGGCGAAGGTCGGATCGGCGCTGCGGGCGGCCACGGCCGACGCCACATCGGAGGCGGTGAGGTCGAGCCCGTGGTCGCGCACGAGCAAGGTGATGCCGGCTGAATCCCGGCCCCGCACCTCGAGTCGGTCGAGTGCGGACAAGGCGAGCTGCACCGACGTGAACGCCTCGATCGCCGCGGGACCGGGACGGGGACCGGCCAGCAAGGCCACGGCGCGGGCGGTGCGCACGCGATCGCGTCCGATGGCCCAGGCGCCGTCGCGGACCCGGACCAGCGCAGCGTTGACCTCCTCCTGCTCGTCGGTGGGCTCCTCCGCGAGGAGGTCTTCCAGCCGACCGTCGAGGTCGGCTAGGGCATCGGCCAGCGATCCGAGGTGCGCCTCGAGGTTCGAAGCCAGCGCAGCGTCGCCCAGCAGGGCCCGGACCCCCGGAGTACCCCGCAGCAGGCGGTCGGCCTCGTCGAGGCGACTCGCCGCGGTCTCGAGCGCCTTGCCGGCATCGGCGCCGGACCGGGCCTCAGCGACCAGGCCTGCCACCCCATCGACCAGCCCGAGGACCGTTGCGGGCTCGGGCGGCGTCCTTCCGCTCCGGCGGCGCGCCACGGCGATGATGCCGCACATCAGCGGCGCTCGGGGGCAGTCAAGCGTCCGATGCTACCGACGCCCCCTGGCGGCGGCCGACGCCCGCCGTGGGACCCCCTCCCTGCCCCGCTGCGAACTGGTGAAGGAATCCGTCGCTGGGGCGACCGATTCCTTCACCGCTACGAGTCCTCGGTGAGGCTGATGGCGGAGGCGAGCACGTCGGCTACCTGGCGAGCCTCGTCGGTGGTCGGGGCCTCGACCATCACCCGCACAAGCGGCTCGGTGCCGCTCGGCCGGACCAGGACCCGACCGCGGCCGGCCAGCTCGATCTCGGCTCGAGCGATCTCGGGAGCGACGCGATCGAGGAGGTCGGGGGATCGCTTGGCGACCCTGACGTTCAACAGGACCTGGGGGAGGCGGGTCATGACCGAAGCCAGGTCGGCCAGCGGGCGCCCGGTGCGGACCATCACGTCGAGCACCGACAGGCCGGTGAGCAACCCGTCGCCGGTGGTGGCCTGGTCGCGGAGGATGACGTGGCCGGACTGCTCGCCGCCCAGGGCCAGGTCGTCAGCCTCCATGGCGGCGAGGACGTGACGGTCGCCCACCGGCGTGTCGAGCACCTTGATCCCGGCGCGGACCATGGCCTGGTGGAACCCGAGGTTGGTCATGACCGTCACCGCCACCGTGGCGTGACGCAGCAGTCCCCGGTCGCGCAGGTCGACGGCGAGCAGGGCGATGATCTGGTCGCCGTCGACGACCTGCCCGGCGGCGTCGACGGCCACCACCCGGTCGGCGTCGCCGTCGAAGGCCAGCCCGGCATCGGCGCCCTGGGCCAGCACCGCGGCCTGGAGGGCCTGAGGGTGGCCCGACCCGCAGCCCTCGTTGATGTTGGTGCCGTCGGGGTCGGCATGCAGCACCGTCACGGCCACACCGAGATGGGCCAGCACCTGCGGAGCCACCGTCGACGCGGCACCGTGGGCACAGTCGATCACGACGCTCAACCCGGGCAGGCGCCGGCCGTCCAACCCTGCCGTCTCGAGGTGTTCGGCGTAGCGCTCCCAGGCCTCGGAGTCGCGGCGCAGGATCCCCACCAGCCGGCCACCGGGCCGCTCGGCCGAGCCAGGGATCCCCTCCGCTTCGATGACAGCCAGCTCCGCCTCCAGTGCGGCCTCGGTCGGTTCGTCGAGCTTGAGCCCGCCGGTCCGGAACAGCTTGATGCCGTTGTCGCCGAAGGGGTTGTGCGACGCCGAGATCATCGCTCCGGGACGCTGATCAACCGCCGCCAGGTGGGCGACGCCCGGTGTCGGCAACACGCCGAGATCGACCGTGTCGGCTCCCTCCGAGGCCAGGCCGGCGGTGAACGCAGCACCGAGCAGCGGACCCGACAGGCGGGTGTCGCGCCCCACCAGCCAAGGCCCGGACCCGAGGGTTCGGGCCGCGGCCCGTCCCAGGGCTAGCGCCAGCTCCGGGGTGAGCTCGGTGTTGGCCGCCCCCCGCACCCCGTCGGTGCCGAACCGCAGGGTCACCAGGTCCCGATCCTTCGAGCAATCCAGCACCGCAGCACGCGCATGGACGGACCTACGGTGCCAAGAACCTGGTCGATCGACCCGCTACCGCTTCGAGTACTGGGGTGCCTTGCGGGCCTTCTTCAGGCCGTACTTCTTGGATTCCTTCTCCCGGGCGTCGCGGGTGAGGAACCCGGCCTTCTTGAGAGTGCTCCTGACCTCTTCGTCGAGCACGACGAGGGCCCGCGCGATGCCCAGGCGCACTGCGCCGGCCTGGCCAGACGGGCCTCCACCGGCGATCGTGGTGTCGATGTCGTAGCGACCCTCGGCCTCCGCCGTCCGCAGGGGCTCGGTGAGGATCATGCGGTGGGTGTCGTTCGGGAAGTAGTCCTCGACGGCCCGGCCGTTGACGGTGATCTTGCCCTCGCCCTCGCGAAGGCGGACACGGGCGACGGCACTCTTGCGACGGCCGGTGGCCTGAGCGAGGGGCTGGGGCACGAGGTGTCTCCTACGAGGTCCGCGGCCGGGCGCCATCGATGGCGAGCGGCTCGGGCCTCTGAGCGGTGTGGGGGTGATTCGGGCCGGCGTAGATCTTCAGCTTGCTGATCTGCTGGCGGCCGAGGCGGGTCTTGGGCAGCATGCCTCGGATGGTGCCGCGCACGGCGTCCTCGGGCTTGCGAGCCAGGAGATCGGCGTAGGTCTGTGTCTTGATGCCACCGGGATAGCCGGAGTGTCGGTGTACGAGCTTGCGCTCCGCCTTGCCCGCGGTGAGGACGACCTTGGAGGCGTTGACGATGATCACGTGGTCGCCGGTGTCGAGGTGGGGGGTGAAGACCGGCCGGTGCTTGCCCCGCAGCACCCGCGCCACCTCGGTGGCCATGCGACCGAGGACGAGGCCCTCGGCGTCCACGACGTACCAACGTCGCTGGATCTCGCTGGCCTTGGGTGAGTAGGTGGGCACGACTGTCCTCTCGAAGCTCCGGCGCGGCCGGACGACATGACTCGGGGGCCGGAGCCAGCGGCGCAGACGCGCCGACCAGCCCGCAGAGCCGAGCGACAACCCTACGAGCCGGCCACGAGGCGCATCAACCCGGGCTCCGCGGCCCGGGCCGCTGTCGAGGTTGGCCAAGAGGCAGGACCAGCGGGTCGGCCACAGCCTCGCCGCCCGTCGCCCACCTAGGGTCCCGGGACGTGACGCTGTTCGACCCGGTGGAGGCCCAGGCCCCTTCCGGGCCGATTCGGCGACTGCGGCTCACCGTCGCCTATGACGGCACCGGCTTCCACGGCTTCGCGGCCAACGTGGGCGTCCGGACCGTCAGCGGGGTGCTGGCCGAGGCGCTGGGCCGACACCTCGGTCACCGAGTCGAGCTGACGGGCGCGGGTCGCACCGATCGTGGGGTCCATGCCTTGGGCCAGGTCGTCACGGCCGACGTGCGCGCCGATCGGGTCAGCAGCGACGACGACCTGGTCGCCCTGGCCCGCTCGGTCAACCGCATGTGCGGGCCGGAGGTTGCGGTGCGGGACCCGACACTCGTCGACGCCGCGTTCGACGCCCGGGGATCGGCCACCGCCCGCCACTACCGCTACCGCATCTGGAACCATGCCGAGCCCGACCCCTTCAGCGCCCGTACCGCCTGGCACGTCGCTCGGCCTCTCGCCCTGCCCTCCCTTCGTCTCGCCTGCGACCCCCTGATCGGCGAGCACGACTTCTCGACGTTCTGTCGTCGGCCCAAGGTGCGCGCCGGCGACGATGTCAGCCTGGTCCGCCGGGTGACCGAGGCGGCGTGGCAAGACGATGGCCAGGGACGGCTCGAGCTCCACATCGAGGCATCTGCGTTCTGTCATCAGATGGTGCGCTCGATCGTGGGCCTCATGGTCGCGGTGGGGGCTGGACGGATGACCGCCGGCGACGTGCGCCCGGCCCTCGACGCCCGCGACCGCAGCCGGAGCGCCGACCTGGCCCCGCCCCACGGCCTCACCCTCTGGACGGTCCGCTATCCGGGCTGGGCCTCGGTGCCCGATGCCTGAGGACCTCGACTCGGTCATCCGCTCGGCCCTCGTCGGGCCCGTCGACCCGACCGATCCCGACGACGCCGCCGCGATGGCCGGGCTGCGGCGAGCCTGGATGGAGGAGTGGTCGGGAGGGCCGCTCGGCGATCCCCACTTCGAGGAGCGGATGCGGGTCTGGCTGGTCGACGAGTCACCGCGGCGCACCGTCTGGCGAGCCGACCTGGTTCGTGGCGACGCCGACGCCGTGGGCCCGGTCGGCATGATCAGCCTCGTCCACGTGGCCCGGATGCCGGCGCCAGGACGGGGTTCGGAGGGCTGGGGATACGTAGGGGGCGTGTTCGTCCGGGCCGAGCACCGCAACCGAGGTGTCGGCCGGGAGCTGCTCGACGCCGTGGTGGCCGAAGCCCGGACCCGCCGCTACGACCGGGTGGTGCTGCACCCCAGCGCCCGGTCGATCCCGCTGTATCGACGGGCCGGCTTCCGAGGCGCCGATGAGCTCCTGGTCCACCCCCTCGACGGGTGACCACCTGTCACGATCTGGTCTCGACGATCGTCAAGGGACCACGACAACCGAGCGAGAGGTGACAAGGCGATGGCGCCAGACGAGGACGTGACGAGGGCGGACGTGGCCGTTGTGGGGGCAGGAATGGCCGGCCTGGCGGCAGCGGCGACCGCAGCCCGGGCCGGGCGGCGGGTCGTGATCGTCGATCACCGCAGCCCGGGCGGCCGGGCCCGCTGCGACGAGGTCGATGGCTTCACGTTCAACCAGGGTCCTCGGGCGCTCTACCGCAGCGGAGCCGGCCGCCGAGTGCTCGACGACCTGGGCGTGGACTGGGACACGGGTGGTCAACCGGTGCTGCGGGGCGCCATGGGCCGGCGCGACGGGCGTCTCCACCTGCTCCCGCAGGGGCCGGGCTCCCTGCTGCGCACCGGCCTGCTCGGCGCCGCGGACAAGGTGCGGGTCGCACGTCTGCTCGGCGGAATCGGTCGGGCCGACCAGGTGAGCAGGGCCGAGGGCAAGACCGTGCGCGAGTGGGTGGCCGATGTTGCGCCCAGCCCGGTGGTGGCCGAGCTGCTGCACACCCTGGTCCGCCTGACCACCTACACCGACGCTCCCGACGTCCTCGACGCCGCTGCAGCGGTGGCCAACGTCCAATCGGGCCTCGACCCCGGTGTCTCATACATCGACGGCGGGTGGCAGAGCCTGGTCGACGGCCTGCTCGCCGCCGTCACCGAGTCCGGAGGGCAGGTATTGGCCCGTCGAGTCGACCAGGTCACCTCGGGGGAGACCGGCGCCACGATCTCGACGCCCGACGGCCACCTCAGCGCTGCTTCGGTGGTCGTGGCCGCCGGCGGGCCCGAAGCCGCGGCCCGCCTGCTCGGCCGGCGGCCAGAGGGCTGGGACAGCATCGGTCCGCCGGCCACCGCTGCGTGCCTGGAGCTGGGTCTGCGCCTCCCGCCCCCCACCAGGGTCGTGCTCGGTCTCGACGAGCCGCTCTACCTGAGCACGCACTGCCCCCCGGCCCGCCTCGCCCCCGACGGGGGAGCCGTCGTCCACGCCATCCGCTACCAGTCCGATGGCGAGGAGCTGTCACCCGACGAGCAGCGAGCCCACCTCCGCGCGGTCGTCCGCCAGGCCGGCATCGGCGACGACGATGTCGTCACCGAGCGGTTCCTGGCCCGGATGGTGGTCGCCACCGCCATCCCGACCGCAGCAGGTGGCGGCCTGGCCGGACGGCCAGGCACCCAGGTGCCAGGCCTTCCGGCAACGTTCGTCGCCGGCGACTGGGTGGGGCCCGAAGGACTGCTCGCCGACGCCGCTCTGGCCAGCGGGGCCGACGCCGGCCGGAGGGCTGCTGCGATGGCTGCGACGTTGACGGCGGCATGACGGTTGCGGTCACCATCGGTGACCGCGGCGACGACGACTTCGTCGCCGAGCGGCCTCGGCTGCTCGGCCTGGCGTACCGCATCACCGGCAGCCGGGCCGAGGCCGACGACGTGGTCCAAGACGCCTGGCTGCGGTGGCAGGGCTCCGACCGGGATGCCATCGTCAGCCCGCCGGCCTGGCTCACCACCGTGACGAGTCGCATCGCCCTGGACCACCTGCGCCGGGCCCAGCGCAGCCGCGAGGCCTACGTCGGTCCCTGGCTGCCGGAGGCGGCGAGCCCTGAGCCCGGGCCCGACGACCGGGCCGAGCTGGCCGAGTCGGTCACCATCGGGTTCCTGGCCGTCCTCGAGCGACTGGGCCCCGTCGAGCGGGTGGTGTTCCTCCTGGCGGACATCTTCGCCGTTCCCTTCGACGAGATCGCAGTGGTCGTCGACAAGACCCCCGAGGCGTGCCGCCAGGTCGCGTCGAGGGCGCGCCGCCGCGTGCGGGAGGAGCGGCCCCGGTTCACCCCTACCGACGACGAGGCCTGGCGGGTCGCCGTTGCATTCCTGACCGCGGCGGCCGAGGGCGACATCGAGGCGGTGACCGCGCTGCTGGCCCCCGACGTGGTCGAGGTCAGCGACGGCGGCGCCCACCACTACGCCGGGCGCCGACCGGTCGTGGGACCGCACCGGGTGGCTCGGCTGATGGTCAACCTGTCGGCGCGCGTCCCGCCGGCGGCCACCGTGATCCCCCGTCTCGTCAACGGACAGCCCGGCGCGGTCGTCCTCGACGGTGACCGGGTCGTGCTCGCCGTGGTGTGCTCGGTGGCCGACGGGCGAGTCGACCGGATCTGGTCGCTCGTCAACCCCGACAAGACCGCCACGCTCGACAGCTCCCCGATCGTCTGACCGCAGCCTCGACCCGTCCTGAAACCGAACTGGTGAAGGTTTCGCGGGCCATGACCGGCGGGATCTACACCAGTACGGAGGGGTGGCCGACGGACAAGGTGTGCGGGCTAGACGAGCTCGATGCGGGCCATGGGGGCGTTGTCGCCCTGGCGGGGGCCGAGCTTGAGGATGCGGGTGTAGCCGCCATTGCGCTCGGCGTAGCGCGGCCCGATCTCCTCGACCAGCTTGGCGGCCGCCTCCTTGTCGCCGGCCAGGGCCGACACGATCTGGCGGTGGTTGTGCAGCCCGCCCTTGCCGGCCTTGGTGATCAGCTTCTCGGCCACCGGGCGAAGGGCCTTGGCCTTGGCCTCGGTGGTCACGATGGCCTCGGCCGCCACCAGCGAGGCCACCAGGTTGGCCATCATGGCCTTCTGGTGCGCCGAGCTGCCGCCGAAGCGGCGCCCCTTCTTCGGGGTGGCGGGCACGTCACTCCCGGCCCTTCAGGGCCAGGCCCCGCTCGTCGAGCTTCTCGAGCACCTCGTCGAGAGACTTCTGGCCGAAGTTCGTGATGGCCAGGAGGTCGTCCTCGGTCTTCTGCAGCAGCTCGCCGACGGTGTTGACCTGGGCCCGCTTGAGGCAGTTGCGGGGCCGCTCGGAGAGGTCGAGCTCCTCGATGGGCAGCTCCATGTCGGGCGAGCCCGAGCCGGCGTTGTCGGCCTCGGTGAGCACCAGGCCCCGGGGGTCGTCGCTCATCCCCTCGATCAGCTCGACCAGCGACCGCAACGTCGAACCGGCCGAGGCCAGGGCGTCGCGAGGGGTGATGGATCCGTCGGTCTCGATGTCGAGGATGAGCTGGTCGTAGTCGGTGTCCATCTCGACGCGGGTCGGTTGGATGTCGAAGGCGACCCGCCGCACCGGCGAGAAGATCGAGTCGACGGGGATGATGCCGATCGTCGCGCCCTTCTTGTTGCGATCGGCCGAGACGTAGCCGCGTCCTCGCTCGATGGTGACGTCGACCGAGAGTCGGCCCTTGCTGTTCAAGGTGGCGAGGTGGAGCTCAGGGTTGAGCAGCTCGATGTCGGAAGAGAGCTGCATGTCCTTGGCCGTGACCTCGGCCGGGCCGCGCACGTCGAGGCGGACCGTGACCGGCGCGTCGGACTGCGAGGTCATCACCAGGTCCTTGAGGTTGAGGATGATGTCGGTGATGTCCTCGGTGACCCCAGGGATGACGTCGAACTCCTGGATGGCGTCGTCGAAGCGGACCTCGGTGACCGCGGCGCCGGGGATCGACGACAGGAGGGTGCGGCGCAGGGAGTTGCCCAGCGTGTGGCCGAAGCCGGGCTCGAGAGGGCTGATGGAGAACCGCTGACGGTTCGCCTGCTCCTCATCGAGGGCCTCGACGGTCGGGCGTTGGATGACCAGCATCGGGTCTTGCCTTCCTCAGAGATCGTGGAGAGTGGAGGGTCGAGGGATCCCGCAGGGGCGGGGCCCCGGCGGACGGACTTACTTGGAGTAGAGCTCGACGATGAGCTGCTCGCGCACCGGGACGTCGATCTGGGTCCGAGCCGGCAGCTCGCGCACGGTGGCCGTGAAGCCGTCCTCGCCGACGTCGAGCCACTCGGGCTGGCGTCGGTCGAGGGTGTCGAGGTTGTGACGGATGACGATCATCCCCCGGGCCTTCTCGCGCAGGGTGACCACGTCGCCCCGTCGCAGCCGGTAGCTGGGGATGGTGACCCGCTTGCCGTTGACGTCGACCATGCCGTGGCCGACGAACTGGCGGGCCTGGGGCCGGGTCGAGGCCCAGCCTGACCGGAAGGTGACGTTGTCGAGTCTCAGCTCGAGCATGCGGAGCAGGTTCTCGCCGGTGACGCCCTGCTGGCGGTTCGCCTCCTTGTAGAGGTTGGAGAACTGTCGCTCGAGGAGGCCGTAGATGTATTTGGCCTTCTGCTTCTCCTGGAGCTGCAACAGGTACTCCGACGGCTGGCGCCGCCGGGCCCGGCCGTGCTCGCCGGGCGGGTAGGGCTTGCGGTCGAGCATCCGCTGGCCCTTGTCGTTCTCGAAGATGTTGACGCCGAGGCGGCGGCTGATCTTGACCTTGGGTCCGGTGTAACGAGCCATCGTCGTGGGTTCCTCCGCCTCAGACCCGGCGCCGCTTGGGAGGGCGGCAGCCGTTGTGGGGCACTGGGGTGACGTCTTTGACGCCGGTGACCTCGATGCCGGTGTTCTGGATGGAGCGGATGGCCGTCTCGCGACCCGAACCGGGACCCTTGGTCTGCACATCGACCTTGCGAACGCCGTGCTCCATGGCCTTGCGGGCCGCCTGCTCGGCGGCCATCTGCGCGGCGTACGGGGTGGACTTCCGCGACCCCTTGAAGCCCACGTTGCCGGCCGAGGCCCAGGCGAGGATGTTCCCCTCCTGGTCGGAGATGGCGATGATCGTGTTGTTGAACGAGCACTTGATGTGGGCGATGGCGTGGGGGACGTTCTTGCGCTCGCGCTTGCGGGGGCGGCGACCGCCCGGCTTCGGCTTGGCCATTACTTGCGCACCTTCTTCTTGCCGGCCACGGTCTTCTTCGGTCCCTTGCGGGTCCGGGCGTTGGTCTGGGTCCGTTGCCCGTGCACGGGCAGGCCCCGTCGGTGGCGCAGACCCTGGTAGCAGCCGATCTCCATCTTGCGCTTGATGTCCTGCTGGACCTCGCGCTTGAGGTCGCCCTCCACCTTCAGGTTCTGGTCGATCCAGGCCCGGATCTTGTTGACCTCGGTGTCGGTGAGGTCTCGGACGCGGGTGTCGACGTCGACCTCGGTGGCCTCGCAGATCGCCGCCGCGGTGGAGGGACCGACGCCGAAGACGTAGGTCAGCGAGATGACGAGGCGCTTCTCACGAGGGAGGTCGACGCCGGCGATGCGGGCCATTCAGTGCTCTCCGAAGGTGGGGTCGAGGGCGGTGGTGGGGACGATGATCACGATCAGCCCTGACGCTGCTTGTGTCGGGGGTTGACGCAGATGACCTGCACGCGCCCGTGACGGCGGATGATCTTGCACTTCTCGCACATCGGCTTGACGCTGGGTCGGACCTTCATGGGTTGTTCCTGGCTGCGCGGTGGGGTGGGGACGACGAGAAGATGGGGTTCGACTACTTGAACCGGTAGGTGATGCGGCCCCGGGAGAGGTCGTAGGGAGTGAGCTCGACCTGGACGCGATCACCGGGCAGGATCCGGATGTAGTGCATCCTCATCTTGCCGGAGATGTGGGCCAACACCTTGTGGCCGTTTTCGAACTCGACCTTGAACATTGCGTTGGGGAGGGATTCCAGCACCGTCCCTTCGAGGACGATCGCGTCTTGCTTGGGCTTGGGCAGCGTTCCACTCCTGGGCCGGTCGGGGGCTCCGGCCGTGCGGCTCCGCGAGAGGGGAGAGGGCCGCACGGGCCGACCTACGATGTTAGGCGCGCGCTGCTCTGGCCACCAACCTGGGCCGACGGACCAGTTTGCCACGCGACATCGTGCCGGTGGGGAACCGCACGAGCCGGCCGGCAGGCCCGCCGTGCCTACCCGGCGTTGTCCTCTTCATAGCGCTGGAGGGCGGCGTCGAGGTCCTCTTCGGCCTGGGCGATGGCATCGTCGACCGAGGCGCCCTGGAACGCCACCTTGCCCAGCGCCGCCTCGACGGCGGCCCCGTAGTCGACGGTGGGACCGACGATCGGCCCGGGCCGGTCCGGGTCCACGTCGAACAGCTGGGTCGACGCTGTTCGCAACATCCCCCCGGCCAGGCCGGAGTCCCAGAACTCGGTGATCTCCGGTGACTCGGCCGCCCCCACCCCGACGGGCAGGAACGAGCCCTGGGTGTGCCAGATCACCTGGCCCTCCTCCGAAGCCATGAAGCGGGAGAAGTCCCACGCCGCAGCCTGCACCTCGGGCTCGTTGGTGGCCGGGATGTAGAACGCGCCGCCACCGATCTGGACCTGGCCCGGCTCGTCGATGCCGGGGAAGGGGCCGGCGTCGGGTACCAGGTCCTCGAGGCTGACCTCCTCAGCCGGCACGTCTACCCCGCCGGAGTCGACGTCATCACCGCTCAGGAAGGCCTCGATGGTGGTCGACGCGGTCGATGTCTCGATGAGCATGGAGGACTTCTTGGTGGCCACGGCGAGGAACTGGTCGATGCCGCCG
>Ga0136640_10000332_pt1 | contig 17781 bp, 16 predicted proteins | sample AntDrymUQ8642106_2_FD_105498 | JGI IMG/M metagenome (GOLD analysis project Ga0136640, IMG submission 105498) | Polar desert sand microbial communities from Dry Valleys, Antarctica - metaG UQ864 (21.06) | ecosystem: Environmental > Terrestrial > Soil > Desert | place: Antarctica: Dry Valley...
CGGCGCCGGTCTCATCGGCCACCGTCTGCGCGCCCTCGTTGACCTGGTTGAAGAACCGCGCCTGCAGATTGATCGTGATCAGCCCGACCGAAAGATCCCCTCCCCCCGTCGCGCCGCCCTCCGCGCCCTCTGTAGCGGTGGCTTCGCTCGGCTCGGTGGCGCTCGCTTCCTCAGTGGCGCCCTCGTCCTCGGTGGGTCCCGCCGCCTGCCGCGCGCCGCTGTCACACGCGGCGGCGAACAGGCTCAGCGCGGCGAACAGGATCAGCAGCTGTCGGGCCGTCTTCGTCATGGCGCTATCCCTTTCGGTTCTCGGGTGGTGGCTCGCCCGCCGGGGTCGTGGCGGCGGCCAGGAGGGCTTCTGCGTCATCGCGGGTCGCCAACGCGCTGCGGGCTCCGCGTGCGGTCGTCGAGATCGCGGCCGCGGCGGCGGCCAGCTCCGCCGCTTTCGTTGGGTCCGCGCCGGCATCAAGGGCCGCGGTGTAGACGCCGCAGAACGCGTCGCCCGCTCCAGTCGTGTCCACGGTCGCTGCCGGGAGTGCAGGTCCGTGGCTGGTCGAGGTGCCGTCGGTCAGCCACCAGCCGCGCGTGCCGTCGGTCAGCACCACCGTCACATCGTGCGTGCCGGCGAGCAGCCTCGCGACGGCCTCGGGATCCTTGCCGCGCAGCAGGCCGGCAAGGTGGGCCCGGCTCGCCATGAGATGCGCGGCGACCTTGGCGACGCGGGGCAGCGCGGCGGCGTCGGCAAGTCCGTCGAGGTCGACCACCACCTGCACGCCGGGAGGCAGCTCGGCGAGGTGATCGGCCGCCCACGGCCAGCGGTAGCCGTCGAGATACAGGAAACCGCCGCCCGGAACCAGGCGCTCGAGCGCGCGGCGGAGCTCCGAGGGACCGACGGCGTCGTCTTGGGAGATGATCGCGCGCTGGCCGTCGGGGGCGACCAGGATGACGGCCGTGGATGTCCATCGATTGGTCACCGTGGCGCCAACGTCGACGCCGCATGCGGACAGGTCATCCAGCAGCATGCGACCGTCGGCGTCAAGGCCGACGGCGCCAACGAACGCGACGCGCGCGCCGAACCGGCCAGCGGCGGCTGCGGCGTTCGCGGCCATCCCACCGGAACGCCGTTCGATGCTGGAGGCATGCACGCGCTCACCGGGCTCGGGCAGACCGGGGACCGACACGAGCAGGTCGAGGTTGGCGTAGCCCACCGCGACGATCATGGCGACTCGTAGCCGACGCCGCGGGCGCGCTCGGCGAAGGCCTTGACCTTGGTGGCGTCAACCCTGCCCCACCAGCGCTCGTTGTCTTTCAACGAGGAGGCGACGATGGCCCCGTCGCAGGCCGCGAGCAGCTCGGCGGCGTTCACCTCGGTCATCCCCGAGCCGATGACGACCGGCAGCTGGGTCATCTCCTTGATGCCGCGCACCTCATCCAGTGGGGTTTGCCCGCCGGTGCGAGATCCAGTGGCGATAAGCACGTCGGCGTCGAAGAACTCCGCGTCCTGGGTCTGCTCGGACAACGTGCGGTCCGCCACGATCGAATGGCTGCCGTGCTTGACGTGGACGTCGGCGAACACCTTGACATGGTCGGCGCGCAGCCGCGCCCGATAGCGGGTGGCGCCGGGTGATGCCCCGTCCAGGAGCCCCTCGTTGGCGACGTAGGCGTTCACCCACTGGTTGACGCGGATAAAGCTTGCCTGGCCGGCCTGCGCAGCCGCGAGGGCGCACAGCGCCCCGTTCGCCAGCACGTTGACGCCGACCGGCAACCCCACCTGTTCGTGGACATGATCGGCCATGACGGCCATGCAGGCAGCGGTCTCGAAGCCCAGGTCGTTCGGCCTGGCGAACGGTAGGTCCCAGGCGTTCTCCACGATCACGCCGTGGAAGCCACCCTCCCGGTAGGTTCGAGCCTCCTCCACTGCGAAGCGGTAGACCTCTGCCAGCGGCTGACCCTTGTATTGGGGACTGCCAGGCAGGGGCAGGGAGTGCACGACGCCCAGCAGCACCCGGGATGTCGCGAACAGCTCCTGGAGCGCCGAGGCCTTGGGCGGAAACACCCCGAGTCGATCCATCAACTGCTGATCCTCCTGCGTCGCTCCGGGTAGGCAGCCGGCACATCCCTTTGGCGAGGCGCGCGATGGGACGTACGCTACGCACTTGTCCCAACAAGTGTCAAGGCTTGTAGGTACATCTTCTTGGTACGTTGGGTTAGCGCAGGCGGCGTCGCAGGCACGAGGAGCAGGCGTGGCGGGGATACCGGCCTATCAGCGAGTGGCCCAGGCGCTGCGGGCGCAGGTGGCCGAGGGCCGGTGGCAGCAGGGCGACCAACTCCCCAGCGAGCATGAGCTCATGCGCACGCATGCGGTGAGCCGGAACACCGTGCGGCAGGCCCTTACCCTGCTCGCCTCGTCCAATGTCGTGCATCGACACCAGGGGCGCGGCACGTTCGTCGCGCCGCAAGGCCTCAGCCACGTGCTCGGCGACCTACGCAGCTTCACGCAGGTGCTGCGCGACCGTGGCCTGGAGTCGGGGATCGCGAATGTCTCGGTCACCATCGACCAGAACGCACCGCTGGAGGCGCGTGAGTTCCTGCGGGCTTCCCGGGTGTGGCGGGTCAGGCGGCTGCGGACCGGCGACCAGCGCCCGTTCTGCGTCATGGACTCCTGGATGCCAGACCACATCGGTTCGAAGATCGATGCGGAGGTGCTACGCCGGAGACAGTCGCTGTACGCCGTGCTGGTGGACGACCTCGGCGTCGCGCCGCACGAGGCAACCGAGACGATTCGTGCCGAGGCCGCCACCCCTAGCGACGCCGAGATGCTCGACGTCGCGGCTGGAGCGCCACTCATCACCATCTATCGCTGGACCGCGGACAACCGTGGCCTGCCGATCGAGTACGTCCGTTCGGCATCGCCCGGAGACCGCTACGAATACGTCGTCAAGCTGCAGGGATGACATGACCCGCACAGGAATCGCTGTCGTCGGCAGCCTCAACGTCGACCTCGTCGTGCCGGTGCCGCACCATCCGGTTCCAGGCGAGACGGTGCTGGGTGGCGACCACCTCCGCACGCCGGGAGGCAAGGGGGGGAACCAGGCGGTCGCTGCGGCTCGGCTGGGCCAGCGGGTCCGCATGGTGAGTCGCGTCGGCGACGACGACTTCGGGCGGCTGCTCGTTGACGCGCTGCTCGCCGACGGCGTCGACACCACCAGGGTGCTCACCTCGTCCGACGCGCCGACGGGGATCGCGCTCATCACGGTGGACGAGCAGGGCGAGAACGCCATCGCCGTCAGCCCAGGTGCGAACGCACGTCTGTCGCCCGGTGACGTCACAGCCGCCGCCGCCAGCCTCTCGAGCGCCGCCGTCACGTTGCTGCAACTCGAGGTGCCCTTGCCCGCTGTCGAGATGGCGTCCACGCTCGCAGGCGGCATCGTCGTCCTCAACCCCGCTCCGGCGCAGTTCCTGCCGCCTGCGCTGCTGGGACGCGCCGACGTTCTGGTTCCCAACCGGCTGGAGTTGGCCATCCTGGCCGGTACCGACACCCCACCGCAGAACCTCGACGAGGTAGCGGCACTTGCGCTGGAGCTGCCCACCGAGGCCGCCGTCGTCGTGACCCTCGGTGCCCAAGGTGCCCTAGTGTGCGCCGCAGACGTGGTCACCCATGTGCCCGCCACGCCGGCAACGGTCGTCGACACGACAGGCGCCGGTGACGCTTTTTGTGGTGGGTTGGCCGACGGGCTGGCACGAGGGCTGAAGATTGAGGAGGCCGCCGCCTGGGCGTCGCGGGGCGCTGGCGCCGCGGTCAGCCGTCAGGGCGCGCAAGCGGCGATGCCGGTACGAGCGGAGCTCGAGCGGGGAGCCGGCTGACCGACGGCTCAGGGGGGGCACACCTTCCTGTCAGCGTCGAGACGCCACCGGCCGGTCGATGTAACGACCGTGGCAGGCTTCGCTGGCTTCGACCCGACCCTTTCCCGGCCAAGCCGTCAGCCGCGATCGGAGCCGCCTGGCAGCTATCCGGACCGGACGCGCACCGGCAGGCGACGACGAGTTTCTCGTTGAAGATCAGGACGCATCACCTCGCCGTGCTGGGGGCACGAAACACCGGGTTAGAGTGGGAAAGGCCTTTCTCCACGCCGTACAAGGAGACGATGGGTGACCAGGACGCGGGGGGTGACCATCTCCAGCGTCGCCGAGGCCTCCGGCGTTTCCGTGGCCACGGTGTCGCGCGTGATGAACGACTCGCCTACGGTCGCGCCACAGTTGGCCGAGCGTGTGCGCGAGTCCGCCGCGCGCTTGGGCTACCGGCCCAACGCCTCCGCGCAAGGTCTTGCCCGCGGCCGCACCGGCATGATCGGCGTGCTGCTGCCCGACCTGGCCAACCCCTACTTCCACGAGGTCATGAAGGGGCTGACCGCCGAGGCGGTCGCCGACGGCTACCACACCCTGGTCGCCGCCTCCGACGAGGTCGCCGAAGAGGAGATGGGTCTGGCCCACGAGTTGCTGCGGCAGACCGACGGGTTGGTGCTGTGCTCGTCGCGAATGCCGCGCGGGGACCTCATGGAGGTGCTTGACGCCGGCCGGCCCGTGGTGTCGGTCAACCGGCAGGTCTCTGGGCTAGCGCTGCCTGCGGTCACCGTGGACTCCCGTCGCGGGATGTTGGCGGTCTGCGGCCAACTGGCGCGCCAGGGGCATCAGCGGGTCACGTACCTGTCGGGGCCCGAGCTGTCGTGGTCGAACCGGGAGCGGTGTCGTGCCCTGTCGGAGTCCACCGCGTTCGGCCTCACGCCAAGCACCGTGGCTTGCGGCTCGACCATGGACGACGGCTACCGTGCCACCGACGCAGCGCTGGAGCACCATCCGACCGCGATCATCGCCTTCAACGACATCGTCGCGTTCGGCGCGCTGGCACGGCTGCGCGAGTGTGGGATCGCCGTGCCCGACGAGGTTTCGATTGCGGGCTTCGACGACATCGCCTTCGCCGCCTATGCCAGCCCCGCCCTGACCACGGTGCGCAACCCCAAAGAGCAGCTAGGCCGCCACGCCTGGCGGATGCTGGTGCGGCTGCTCAACGGCGAACGCGGCCTGGAGCCGCAGGTGCTGGTCCCCGAACTTGTGGTTCGCGGTTCGACGGGGCCGGCCTCACAGCCGGCGACCCCAACGCCCCGGCAGCCATTAGCCCGGCTGCAGGCAGCAAACCCCGGCAGCGCGTAATCCCCGCTAGCGCAGTCGCAAGGAAGCGGTTCCTGCACTCCCAGCAGAGGCAGGCCCTCGGGTCCGTCCCAGCTGCTGGCGCCCGCCGCGCCTCCATAGGGTTATGCCCCGCCGCTGTGGCCATGCCCCTGTATATGGGTCAAACGACAGTGGAAAGGGCTTCCGCGGCTGTCGAGGCCGCGCAAAGGAAAGTTGCCGTCAGATCTGGGTTGGGCTAGAAAGCGGTTACTACAACGCAGTCGGCGATCGTTGCCTTGAGCGCGAGAGGGTGGTCCGCAGTGGTGCGAACGCGACACACAACCCGGATGCTGGCGGTGCTGGCGGTGCTGGCGATGCTGGCCGTGGCCTGCGGCGCGCCGGAGGCGCCGCCCGCGGCTGGCGACGGCGCCAGCGAGGCGGCAGGTTCCGAGAACGGCGAGTCTGCGGCCGGGGAGCCGGTCACGCTCAACGTCATCGACGTGGCGGGCAATCTGCAGCTGACCCAGCCCATGATCGACGCCTACGTCGAGGCCAACCCGGACAAGGTGTCACAGGTCAACTATGACCAGGCGCCGGCGCCCGACCTCGCGGGGCGCGTCCGCTCCCAGCAGGAGGGCGGTGACCTGCAGACGGACTTGGTGCTAACCGGCACCGACGGGCTCGCCGCGGGCATCGAGTTCGGGCTGTGGGAGGAGATCGTCCCGGCCTACGAGGAGACCGGGGCGGACCTGCAGGAAATCTTGCTGGAACCGGCCTACAACATGCAGGCGCTCGCGGAAGGCTACGGCGTTGTCATCACCTACTACCCATCGGGACCCCTGCTGGAGTACGACCCGGCGCAGGTGGACGACCCGCCGAGCACACCCGACGAGCTGCTGGCCTGGGCCGAGGAGAACCCCGGCAAGTTCATGTACGCGCGGCCGGCCAACTCCGGGCCGGGCCGCACCTTCTTGATGGGGCTGCCTTACCTGCTCGGTGACTCCGACCCGCAGGACCCCGAAAGCTGGGACAAGACCTGGGCCTACCTGGAGCAGCTCGGCGAGCACATCGAGTACTACCCCAGCGGCACCACCCAGACCATGACCGAGCTGGGTCAAGGCGTGCGCGCGATGATCGCCTCCACCACCGGCTGGGACATCAACCCGCGCGCTCTGGGCACGGTGCCGCCGGAAGCCGAGGTCGCCTTCTTCGACGACTTCACGTGGGTGACCGACGCGCACTACTTCGTGGTCCCCGAGGGCGTGGACGACGCCAAGATGGAGGTCCTGCTTGACCTCCTGGCGTGGATTCACACCCCCGAGGAGAACGCCAAGGCCTACGACGCCGGCTACTTCTACCCCGGTCCCGCGGTCGAGGGAGCCACGCTGGAGATGGCCCCCGAGGAGTCGCAGTCGGTGATCGAGGAGTTCGGCAGGCCCGAGTACGAGGAGGCGATCGCCAACAACCCCAAGGAGCTGCCGCTGGGCGCCGACGCGATCGTCCGGGCCTTCGAGATCTGGGATCGCCGGATCGGCGGGAACAAGATCCAGGAAGAGGAGGGGTAGAGGGGGTGCCCGAGCCGAAGCTGAGGCGCCTGCACATCGAGGGGGTGAGCAAGTCCTTCGGCGAGCAGGTCGCTCTCAGCGATTTCCACCTGGACGTCAGCGGCGGCGAGTTCGTCGCCCTGCTTGGCCCCTCGGGATGCGGCAAGTCGACGATGCTGAACTGCCTGGCCGGCCTGCTGCCCCTCAGCGCCGGGCAGATCACGCTCGACGGCCGGCGCATCGACACGCTGCCCGCGGAGCGCCGTGGCTTCGGGATGGTGTTCCAGAACTACGCGCTGTTCCCGCACCTGACGGTGCGACGCAACGTGGCGTTCGGCCTGCAGGTGCGCAAGACGCCCAGTGACCAGGTGGGTCCTCGCGTCGATCGCGCGCTTGATCAGGTCCGCTTGACCGAGCACGCGGACAAGTACCCGTCCCAGCTGTCCGGAGGCCAGCAGCAGCGCGTGGCGATGGCCCGCGCGATCGTGCTCGAGCCGCCGCTGATCCTGATGGACGAGCCGCTGAGCAACCTGGACGCGCAGCTGCGCACGCAGCTGCGCACCGAGCTGCGGCGCCTGCACCAGGACCTGGGACTGACGACGATCTACGTCACCCACGACCAGAGCGAGGCGCTGTCGCTGGCCGACCGCATCGTCATCCTGCGGTCCGGCCAGATGCTGCAGGTCGGCACGCCGGAGGACGTCTACACCCAGCCGGTGGGTGCCTACGTGGCCGCGTTCATGGGCTACCGCAACCTGCTGCCCGCCCACCTCAAGGAGACGCGCGACGGCCGCGCCACCGTGCTGCTGGCCGACGGTCGGGTGCAGCTGGACGGCGTGGACCGCACCAGTGGCAAGGACGGCGAGCTCGTGGCCGCGATCCGGCCCGAGGACCTGCACGTCGGCGGCGAGGACCGCAACCGCATCCCTTGCCGCGCCGAGGTGGTCGAGTACCAGGGCAACGAGCTGGTCGTCACCGCCGAGGCGGCCTCCGGCCTGAGCCTGCAGCTACGCACCACCGAACGGGTCGCGCCTGGAGACCAGCTCAGCGTCGGCGCTGACGCGGCGCGCGTCCTGGTGTTCGAGGCCGTGTCGTGAGCCGCGCCGCCACAGCCGAGCCGCCCGTCCCCGCCAGGCGCGCGCTGCGCCACCGGCTGGCGGCCGTTGGAATCGACCGGCTCGTGCTGCTGGCGATCCCGGCCGCGGCGACCATCGCGCTGCTGTTCGTCTACCCGTTCCTGTACGGCCTCGGGCTGTCGTTCCAGCCCCTGGACGGCGGCGGAGCGCTGGCGAACTACCGGGCGTTCTTCAACGACGCCTACCAGGCGTCCACCATCGCCAAGACGCTGCGGCTGGCGTTGCCAGCCGCCCTGCTCAACGTCGCCGTGAGCGTGCCGATCGCCCACAAGATGCGCCAGCCGATGCGTTTCAAGCGGCTCATCACCACCGCGCTGATCCTGCCGGTGACGCTGGGGACCGTGCTGGTCGCCGAAGGGTTGATCCGCTACTTCGGGCCCAACGGGTGGTTCAACCAGGCGCTGCTGGGCCTGGGGCTGATCGACTCGCCGCTGCCGCTGACCAACAACTACGTCGGCGTGTTCGCCTCGCTGGTGATCACCGGGTTCCCGCTGGCGCTGCTGATCGTGCTGGGCCACGCCTCAGGCATTGACCCGGACGTGGAGAAGGCCGCCGCCACGTTGGGCGCCAGTCCCACGCAGCGCTTCTGGAAGGTCACCTTCCCGCTCATGCTGCCCGGGGTCAGCATCGCGTTCCTCCTCGCGTTCGTCGCCGCCTTCGCGGTGTTCCCGTCGGCGGTCATGGTCGGCAACCCGTCCGGTGAGACGCGGGTGATCTCGATCGCGGCCTACCAGGCGGCCTACGAGCAGTTTGACTTCCCCATGGCTTCGACCATCGCCATGGTCATGGCCGCTGTCGAGCTCGCCGTCATCGCGGTCATCCTCGGGCTGCGCTCGCGGCTGTACCGCGGTGCCACTGCCGGGGGGAAGGGCTGACCATGGGCAGCGTGCCTGCTGCCCCGCCCCGCCACCGGCTGACGTTCTCGGTCAGCAGCTGGATCCTCGTCGGGGTCATGGCGTTCTTCTTGCTCAACCTCGCCGCGCTGATCCTTGGCGTGCTGTTCAACTCGTTCGCGACCAGCTGGTTCGCCACCGCGCTGCCGGCGGGGTGGACGACGCGCTGGTACGAGTTCGCCATCGACAGCTTCCGCATGCTGCGCGTCCTGGCGGCGACGGCCCAGATCAGCGCCGCCGTGGTCGTCATCAGCCTGGTCGTCGGCACGCCGGCTGCCTACGTCATCGCACGGCGCGACTTCCCGGGCAAGCGGGCGCTGCTGCTGCTGTTCCTGTTGCCGATGCTGGTCCCCCCGATCACCTACGGCATCCCGCTGGCGACGGCGCTGTACAAGTTCGGGCTGGCCGGCAGCCGCGGCGGCGTGATCCTGGCCAACATCGTGCCGGCGGTGCCCTTCGTGATCTTCGTGCTGGTGCCGTTCATCGAGCAGATCGACGAGAATGTCGAGCGCGCCGCCCGCATGTGCGGCGCGTCCACGTGGCGGGTGTTCTCCCGGGTGCTGGCCCCGCTGATGGTGCCGGGACTGCTGGCCGCCGGGCTGCTGGTCCTGATCCGCGTGCTGGGGATGTTCGAGCTGACCTTCCTGACCGCGGGCCCCGGCGACCAGACCCTCGTCGTCGCCCTGTACTACACCGTGTTCGCCGCCGGGATCCGCCCGGGCCAGGCGATCGACGCGATGGCGGTCATCTACATGCTCACCACCTTCGTGCCGCTGCTGATCGCGCTGCGCTTCATCAATCCCACCCAGATGGTGGTGCGCATGAAGCGCGAGGCCGCCGCGTGAAGGTCACCGGGGCCAAGGTCATCGTCTGCTCGCCCGGACGCAACTTCGTCACCTTGAAGGTGCACACCGACGAGGGCATCTACGGGCTCGGCGACGCCACCCTCAACGGCCGCGAGCTGGCCGTCGCCTCTTACCTGGACGACCATGTCGTCCCGTTGCTCGCCGGCCGCGACCCGTTCGACATCGAGGACTGCTGGCAGTACCTGTACAAGGGCGCGTACTGGCGGCGAGGACCGGTGACCATGACCGCGATCGCCGCGGTGGACGTCGCCCTGTGGGACATCAAGGGCAAGGCGCTTGGCACGCCGGTCTACAACCTGCTCGGGGGCCGCTCGCGGACTGGTGTGCTGTGCTACGGCCACGCCAGCGGCGCGACGCTGGAGCAGACCGTCGAGGCGGTCGCCCGCTACCGCGACCAGGGCTACCGGGCCATCCGCGCGCAGTGCGCCGTTCCCGGCGTGCCCGGTGGCTACGGCGTGGGGCGCGGAGAGCTGGGCTACGAGCCGGCCGCCCGCGGCCTGCCGTCCGAGGACGCCTGGTCCACCGAGCAGTACCTGCGCTTCGTGCCGCAGCTGTTCGAGCGGCTGCGCGATGAGTTCGGCTTCGAGCTGGCGTTGTTGCACGACGCGCACCACCGTCTCACGCCCATCGAGGCCGGGTGGCTGGGCCGACGCCTGGAAGACCACCGGCTGTTCTGGCTGGAGGACCCCGTGCCCGCCGAGCTGCAGGACAGCTTCCGGGTGATCCGCCACCACACCACCACGCCGCTGGCCGTTGGCGAGGTGTTCAACAGCCTGTACGACTGCCAGCAGCTGGTCACTGAGCAGCTCATCGACTACCTGCGCGCCACCGTGGTGCACGCCGGCGGGATCACGCATCTGCGCAAGATCGCCGCGCTGGCCGAGCCGTACCACGTGCGCACCGGCTGCCACGGGGCGACCGACCTGTCGCCGGTGTCGATGGCTGCCGCGCTGCACTTTGACCTGTCGGTGCACAACTTCGGCATCCAGGAGTACATGCGCCACTCGAGCGACACCGACGCGGTGTTCCCGCACGCCTACCGGTTCGCCGACGGTTACCTGCACCCCGGCGACGACCCGGGCCTCGGTGTGGACATCGACGAGCAGCTGGCCGGGCGCCACCCCTACGTGCCCGCGTACCTGCCCGTCGCCCGCCGCCTCGACGGCACGGTGCACAGCTGGTGACCGAGGAGTCCACCGTGCCCGACGCCAGCCCGCATCCCGACCGCTTGTTCCCCTCTGACCCTGTGCAGCGCCGACTTGCGCGTGAGCTGTACGGCCACGTGTACGACCTGCCGCTGATCTGCCCGCACGGCCACGTTGACCCGGCGCTGCTGGCGCACAACAAGCCGTTTGGAAACCCCGCCGAGCTGCTGGTGGTCCCCGACCACTACGTGCTGCGCATGCTGTACTCGCGCGGGGTCGCGCTGGAAGACCTAGGGGTGCCCAGCCGTGACGGCTGGCCGGTGGAGGACGACCCGCGAGCGATCTGGCGACGGCTGGCCGAGCATTGGCACCTGTTCCGCGGCACGCCCAGTCGCCTGTGGCTGGAGCAGGCGCTGCACGAGGTCTTCGACGTCACCACCCGGCTGTCGGCCGACACCGCCGACGAGGTCTACGACCAGCTGGAGGACTGCCTGGCGCAGGAAGCGTTCTTGCCCAGGGCGCTGTTCGACCGCTTCAACATCGAGTGCCTAGCCACCACCGAGTCTCCGCTGGACTCCCTGGAGCACCACCGCGCCATCCGCGACAGCGACTGGGCCGGCAACGTCGTGACGACGTTCCGGCCCGACGACGTCGTTGACATGGAACGCGACGGCTGGGCCTCCGCCGTCGCCCGCCTCGGCGAGGTGACCGGTTGCGACACCGCGACCTACGGCGGCTACCTGGAGGCGCTGCAGACGCGCCGGACGTTCTTCGCCCGAAACGGGGCCACCGCGACCGACCACGGCCACCCCACCGCGGCGACGCTCGACCTGGACCAGCCCGAGGCCGCACGGCTGTTCGAGGCGGGGCTTCGCGGCCGCGCCGACGCCACCACCGCCGAGCGCTTCCGCGCCCACATGCTCACCGAGTTCGCCCGCATGAGCTGCGAGGACGGGCTGGTCATGCAGCTGCACCCCGGCTCGCTGCGCGACCACAACGCCCGCGTGTTCGCCCGCTTCGGGCGCGACATGGGCGCCGACATCCCCATGCCCACCGACTACGTCCGGGCGCTGCGACCGCTGTTGAACCGCTTCGGCAACGACCCGCACTTCACGCTGGTGGTGTTCACGCTCGACGAGTCGGCTTACTCGCGCGAGCTGGCCCCGCTCGCGGGACACTACCCGGCGATGCTGCTGGGACCCCCGTGGTGGTTCCACGACAGCCCCGAGGGCATGCGCCGCTTCCGCGAACTCGCCACCGAGACCGCCGGGTTCTACAACACCGTCGGGTTCAACGACGACACCCGCGCGTTTCCGTCGATCGCCGCCCGCCACGACGTCGCCCGCCGGGTGGATTGCGCGTTCTTGGCGCGGCTGGTCGCCGAGCACCGGCTGGCGCTAGACGAAGCCACCGAGACCGCCGTGGATCTGGCCTACCGCCTGCCCAAGCGCACCTACCGGATCGCAGACGACACCGGCGCATGACCACCATCACCGCCGTGGAGCCGCTCGACATCCGCTTCCCGACCTCGCGCACCCTGGACGGCTCTGACGCCATGAACACCGGGGACTACTCGGCGACCTACGTCGTCCTGCGCACCGACGATCCCGGCGGGCCGCAGGGCCACGGCCTGACGTTCACCAACGGGCGCGGCAATGAGCTGTGCGTCGCCGCGGTGCGGGCGCTGGCCCACCACGTCGTCGGCCGCGACCTCGATGCGATCTTCGACGACATGGCCGCCTTCTGGCGTTCGCTGACGGCCGACCGCCAGCTGCGCTGGGTGGGACCGGAGAAGGGCGTGATCCACCTGGCCACCGCGGCGGTCGTCAACGCCGTCTGGGACCTGGCCGCCAAGCGGGCCGGCAAGCCGCTGTGGCAATTCCTGGCCGACCTGCCGGCCGAACGGCTGGTCTCGTGCATCGACTTTCGCTACATCGCCGACGCGCTGACGCCCGACGAGGCGGAGGACCTGCTGCGCCGCAACGACGCCACCCGCCCCGAGCGGGAGGCGCAGCTGCGCGCTGAGGGGTTCCCGGCCTACATCACCTCGGTGGGCTGGCTGGGCTATCCCGACGACAAGGTGCGCCGGCTGTGCCGCAAAGCCGTGGCCGACGGCTGGACGCACGTGAAGATGAAGGTCGGCGGCAACATCGACGACGACGTGCGCCGGGCCGGGATCGTGCGCGGCGAGATCGGTTCCGACCGCGTGTTGATGATGGATGCCAACCAGAACTGGGAGGTCGACGAGGCCATCGCGAACATGCGGCGGCTGGCGGCCTTCGACCCGTGGTGGATCGAGGAGCCCACCAACCCCGACGACGTCCTGGGGCACGCGCGCATCGCCCGCGCGATCGCTCCGGTGGGCGTGGCCACCGGCGAGACGGCCCACAACCGGGTCATGTTCAAGCAGCTGCTGCAAGCCAAAGCGATCAGCTTCTGCCAGATCGACAGCTGCCGGCTCGGCGGCGTCAACGAGGTCGTCGCGGTGCTGCTGATGGCCGCCAAGTTTGGGGTGCCGGTGTGCCCGCACGCCGGCGGCGTGGGGCTGTGTGAGTACGTCCAGCACCTGTCGGCCTTCGACTACCTACGCGTGGGCGCCAGCCTCGACGGCCGGGTGCTGGAGTACGTCGACCACCTGCACGAGCATTTCGTCGACCCGGTGGTCATGGACGCCAACCGCTACCGGCTGCCCACCGCGCCGGGTTACAGCATCACCATGCGCCCGGAGTCGCTGGCCCACTACCGCTTCCCGACGGGTGAGGTGTGGGCGGCCTAGCCCGGTCAGGCCCGGTGCGCCTGAGCCTGGCCTCACTGCCGCGCGTCCCCCCTGGCATGCGGCCCGGTTACGACCCCCCCGCGGTCGGTGTCGGCATCGTCCACCTTGGCCTGGGTGCGTTCGCCCGCGCGCATCCGGCCGTCTACACCGACGACGTGCTGGCGGCCCACGGGGGCGACTGGGGCCTGTGCGGGGTCAGCCAGCGCAGCTCAACGGTCTGCGACCAGCTGACCCCCCAGGACGGGCTCTACAGCGTCGTGGAGCGCAGCCCCGAGGGCACCGGCGCGAGGATCGTGGGCAGCGTGCGCGAGATGCTGCTGGCCAGCGCCGCGCCCGACGTGCTGGCCGCGCGCATCGCCGACCCGCGCACTCGAATCGTGTCGCTGACCGTCACCGAGAAGGGCTACCGCCACGACCCCGCCAGCGGCCGGCTGCGCCGCGACGACCCCGAGCTGGCCGCCGACGCCGAAGGCAGGGCGCCGCGCACCGTCGTTGGGCAGCTGGCCGCCGGGCTGGACGCCCGGCGCGCCTCGGGTGGCCCGATCACGGTGCTGTGCTGCGACAACCTGCCGCGCAACGGGCGCATGCTGCGCGGCCTGCTGACCGAGTTCGCGGCGTGGCGCGACGCACGCACCGGCGGCGACCTTGCCGGCTGGGTGGACACCCAGGTCGCGTTTCCCTCGACCATGGTGGACCGCATCGTGCCGGCCACCCAGCCGGCCGACCGCGACGAGGCCGCCAGGCTGCTGGGCCTCGCCGACGCTGGCACCGTCGTCGCCGAGCCGTTCCGCCAGTGGGTGATCGAAGACAGCTTCGCCGCGGGACGCCCGGCCTGGCAGGACGCAGGCGCGATCCTGACCGACGACGTAACCGCCTACGAGGTGCTCAAGCTGCGTCTGCTCAACGGCGCCCATTCGACCCTGGCCTACCTCGGCGCGCTGGCGGGTCACGAGTTCATCTGGCAGGCGGTCGCCGACCCGTCGCTGGCCGCCGTCACCCGCCGGTTGATGGCCGACGACGCCGCGCCCACGGTCGCGCCGCCCGACGGCGTGGACGTGGACCGCTACCGTGACCAGGTGCTGGCCCGCTTCGCCAACCCCGCGCTGGGCCACCGCACCACGCAGGTCGCGATGGACGGCTCGCAGAAGCTTCCGCAGCGGTTGCTGGACACGGCGCGCGATCGCCTCGCCGCCGGCGCCGAGCCGGTCTGGGTATGCCTGGCGGTCGCCGCCTGGATGCGCTACGTCGTCACGCAGGGCGCCGACCTTGACGACCCCATGGCAGTGCAGCTGGCCGCGGCCGCCGGCGGCGCCGATGACCCCCCGGCGGCGGTGGTGCGCGCGCTGCTGGGGGTGCAGGACGTGTTCGGGGCTGACCTGGCTGCGTCAGCGGTCTTCGGCGACCGGGTAACCGACTGGTTGGCGCAGCTGCACGCCCGCGGCGCCGCCGAGACCGTGCGTGCGGCCGCCGAGGCCGGCGCGCCGTGAGCGGACGGTCGGCGATGACCAGCGTCGCGTGCATCGGCGAGTGCATGATCGAGCTGCGCCACGTCGACGACGACTCGTTGGCCCTCGGCTTCGGCGGCGACACCCTCAACACCGCCGTGTACCTGGCCCGCTACGCCGGCGCGGTGGGCGCCAGGGTGCACTACGTTACGGCCCTGGGCCAGGACCCCTACAGCGACGCGATGGTGCGCCAGTGGGAGGCGGAGGGGATCGGCACCGACCTGGTGCAGCGCTTGGAGGGCCGGCTGCCGGGGCTGTATTTCATCCGCACCGACGACGACGGTGAGCGCTCGTTCACCTACTACCGCTCGGCGGCAGCGGCCCGCGAGATGTTCGCCGCCGGCGCGGCCGCCACGCTATCGGCACAGCTGACCGGCTTCGACTGGCTGTACCTGTCAGCGGTCAGCGTGTCGATCCTCGACGAGCAGTCCCGCAGGGTGCTGTGGGCGGCGCTCGACCGCGCACGGGCCGGTGGCACGCGCGTCGCCTTCGACAGCAATTACCGCCCTGCCGGCTGGCCGGACGCCGCGGCAGCCCGCGCGGCGGTGCGCGCAACGCTGCGGCGCGTCGACCTGGCGCTGCCCAGCCTGGACGACGAGCAGGCCCTGTTCGGCGACGCCGACGCTGCCGGCTGCGCGGCCCGGCTACAGCGCCTGGGGGTCGCCGAGGTAGTCGTCAAGCAGGGCCGCCATGGTTGCCTGGTGTCCGCCGGTGGGTCACGGCAGCGGGTGACGACCGTGGCGGGCCGCGCGGTCGACACCACCGCGGCGGGCGACGCCTTCAACGCCGGCTACCTCGCCGCACGTATCGGCGGGGCTGACGCCGCAGCCGCCGCGGCCTGCGGCCACCGGCTCGCTGGCGCGGTGGTGGGCCACCCGGGAGCGATCATCCCGATCGGCGTCACGCCACCGCTGCAACTCGGCGTCAGCGCGGCGGCGCCCAGGAGGGAGGACCACGGTGGAGCCGGTGCGCGCCAACCGTAGCGCCGTGACGTTGCACAGCGTCTGGGATCGCCCGGACGCGGTCAGGGTGCTGCCGGTGATCGGCGCGCTGCTCCCGCGGCACGCGCCGGCGCTGGTCGCCGCGTTCGCCGACGCCGGCGTGCGCGCGGTGGAGATCACCCTGCGCGACCCGCAGGCCCTGGCCGCGCTGCGCGCCGCCGCCCAGGCTGACGCCGGGGTCGCGGTCGGCGCGGGCACTGTGTGCAACCCCGGGCAGATGGAGGCGGCGCTGGACGCCGGCGCGACCTTCGCCGTCTCGCCCGGCTTCGACTCCGCCCTGACGCGCCACGCGATCGCCATCGGCGTGCCCTACCTGCCGGGGGTGGCCACCGCGTCAGAGGTCATGGCCGCCCGCGAGCTGGGCCTGAGGTTGCTGAAGTTCTTTCCCGCCGAGGCCATGGGCGGCGTCGCGACGTTGCGGGCGCTGGCCGGCCCCTTCCCCGACGTGGCGTTCATCCCGACGGGGGGCGTCGGCGCCGCCAACCTGCGCGGCTACCTGCAGCTGCCGACGGTGCGGGCGGTCGGCGGGTCCTGGCTGGTCAGCGCCGAGGAGTTGGCCGCCGGTGACTTCTCCGCTGTGGCGGGCCGGGTCACCGCCGCCCGCGGCGCGTAGGAGGCCAGTTTCAGCAGGCGTCCGGGTTAGAGCAAGCTGCACCACTGGTGGCCTTGGCTACCGTTGCCGGCTTCTTCGTCGCGTTCGTCTCGTCACAGGGGTGACTCCCAGCCGGGGCCGGCTACTCCTCGGGCTCTCGCTCCTTGAGGCGCGACAGGAACATGGCCAACGCCAGGGCGACGACCAGCCCGGCCAGGATGCCGATCTCCAGCATCGCGTCCTCGAAGCTGCCGTCCGGGTTACCGAAGTCGTCCTTGGCGCTGATGGAGACCACCACGATCTCCTTGATGGACGCGATGATGCCGATGATGAGGAAGGGCTCGGCCACGAGCTTGCGCTCGCGGACGGTTGAGCGGACCGCGCCCAGCAGCTCGACGAAGATGAACACCAGCAGCAGCAGATCGAGCGTGGCCTTGACCGCCTCCTCGACGCCCTCACCCATGGTCGTGACCAGGGTCACCGCGGCCTGGATCAGCAGGGCGATGCCGCCGACGGTCAGCAACATGCCCACGCCGATGTAGATGCCGTCCTCGGCCACGCGCAACAGCGCCTGGGTAGAGCGCGTCAGCGCCGGTAGGGGATCGGTGCGATCAGCCATGCCGCCACCCCCGTTCCTGTCTCGAGCCTCCGCGCGCCGGCATGGTATCCGAGACATAGAGTGGGCGATGCGGCCGCCGAACGCCCGGTTGACTGGCGGCTGCCGTCCGACGGGCTCCCCGTCCGAGGATCGTCCACCGGGACTGGTCTGACCTCCCTGGTCACGTGAGTTTCCTCCGTCCCGTTACCGTCACCGATGTGGAGCCGTGGAACGAGTCCGCCCCAGGTGTCCTCCGCCTGCCGTCCGGCCGGCCGGTGCGGGGACGAGGGCTGCGACACGAAATGCCCGCTGGCCCTCTGCCCCAGTTCGCGCTGTACCTGCAAGGCAAGCCACCGCCATCGGTCGCTTGGGAGTCCCGGTGGTTGCGGTGGCCGGATTGGTGGCTACCGGCCGACCCGATCGACGCCCGACACGCCCTGGCCGATCTGTGGCAGCGAGCCGCGGGCGAGCGGGTCGAGGTGGTCTGCAGTGGCGGGCAGGGTCGGACCGGCACCGCTCTGGCCTGTCTGGCGATCCTCGACGGCGTGCCCGCGACCGA
>Ga0136640_10000333_pt1 | contig 17779 bp, 19 predicted proteins | sample AntDrymUQ8642106_2_FD_105498 | JGI IMG/M metagenome (GOLD analysis project Ga0136640, IMG submission 105498) | Polar desert sand microbial communities from Dry Valleys, Antarctica - metaG UQ864 (21.06) | ecosystem: Environmental > Terrestrial > Soil > Desert | place: Antarctica: Dry Valley...
TCAGCCTGCAGCTTGGCGTTGAGCTGCCGCCCGCCGTCGGTCACGAGGCCGCCGAGGAGCAGCAGTCCGACCGCCATCACGATCACTGCGGGGGTCAGCGCGCCGCCCTCGTCTCGGCGGCGCCGATGCGAGTCGGCCCACCGCCCTGGCCTGTCAGTACGTGCCATAGCTCGCCGGCATCGGGCTCGAGAAGGTGCTGGTGAGCGTCGCGGTCTGTCCGAGACCGAGGAAGCTCAGGTCCGACACGTCCACGTCACACGTCACCGTCACGGTGATCACGACTTGCCCTGGATCATCACCTTGGGGAGCGACGTAGTAGGGGCTCGACGCCTGGAACGTGCCTGAGGATGACGTCACCGTGTGTCGCTCACTGTCCCGGCATGTCGGCGGCGCGGAGGCGAGCGCTGCGTCGATGACAGCCGAGACGGCTGTCTTGGCTGCGTCGCCGTCCCGGTTGGCGGTGGCGCTCCGCGCCGCGTCACGCGACGCCTGGTCGACGTACGCCTGGACGTCGGCATGGCGTCCGAAGGCCGCGATCAACATCATCACGCTCAACAGGATGGGCGCGAGCAGCACCAGCTCGAGTGACGTGCTCCCTCGCTCGTCGTGCATCACGGGGGCCCGAGATCGGGCTGGAAGTCCTCGAGCAGACCTGATGCGGTGCCGGAGACGGTCAAGGTCCAGCCAGGGATGAGGTCGACGACGTCGCCCTCCACGGTGACGGTGACGCGACCGTCGTCGTCGTCGTAGTCGGCGACGGCTGAAGGGCTCTGGACGGCGCCCAACCTGCTGGCGAAGCTTTCAGCCCTCGCCTCGATATCGCCCTCCACCGAGCCGTTCGCATCCTCCGGGTTGATGACGCGCAGGTCGGCGACACCTTCTCGGGCAGCTGCCAGGGCGACGTCACGCGCATGCATCCACAGCGCGACCTCGATGATCACGAAGATGATCAGCAGGAACGACGGAGCCACGATTGCCATCTCGATGGCGCTCGCTCCTCCTTGGTCCCGCTGTCGACGCTTCATCGGCGGGTCAGCAGCTGATGCCCTCTTGGGTACACATCTCGTTCTTCTTGCCGTCGACTGCCGCCTTGATGGCAGCACCGATCAGGACGGCGGCGCCGACGACGATGGCGCTGATGATCGCCCACTCGATCGCCGACGCTCCCCACTGGTTGTCGCGTCGACTCCGCAACACTTCGGCCCGCAGGTGGGCGTAAGCGAGCAGTTGACGAGCGACGCTGAACTCCGCTGGCATGGTGAACCTCTCTTCTTGAGTCTGTGATTCACAGACTGCGCTCAGTTGACGATACGCGGTCAAGGTGTCTCCGGGTCGACGTACCGGCGAACTTCTCCTCAGCTGGCGAGGATCTGAGAGGTCGCCGGATACGCCAAGAAGAGCAGGAACGCGGCACAGATGAGCAGCTGCGCGACCAGCATCGACTGAGACCGCTCCCCTGCCTGGCCCTCGACGTCGGTCAGCTCCTTGCGGCGCATCGACTCGGCACGAGCCATCAGCGAGTGGCGGATCTTCGCCCCCTCGTCGCCTGCGAGCGCGAGGGCCGACGCCAGGTCGCGAAGCTCCTCGACCCCGAGCTCGCTACCAAGCCGAGACACCCCGTCCCACGGGGTGACGCCGATGACACGGGCGTTGCTGAGCGCCTGCCTGATCCGGGCCATCGCCCAGTGGTCGCCGACACTCGATGCGGCCATCAGTGCTTCGGGCAGTCCACGACCTCCCGCGAGGTTCATGGCCACGAGATCGAGGAAGGAGCCGACCACGTGCCGGAAGTGGCGTCGACGCTCCTCGGCCTCCTTGCGCAGTGTCAGATCCGGCAGGAAGAAGGCCATCGCGGCACCGGCCAACGTGAGGATGGCGGGAGTCGTGGTGCCGAGGTTGGGGCCGATCAGCCTGAGGACGCCGGCCATCAGAGGCAGCCAGACGAGAGCGCCGACAGCGAGGAGCACCTTGGTGCCGAGGTGCAGCGAGAAAGGCCGGTTCATGATCGCGAGGTCGAGCCGCACCTTGGCGAACTGCCAACCGCGGGCCGCGGACTCTGCCTCCAGCCGGCTCCCGATGTTGAGCCGGGCGCGGTCGATGCCGCCGAGGCGGACGTCCGGCTGAGCCCTGCCGACCGGCTGCGGCGTACCACGGCGACCAGCGTCGAGTCGCGCCAACGTCGCCGCGACACCGGGGGCGGGCTGGACGAACACCTTGACCAGCAGGTACAAGCCGAGTCCTGCCGTCGCACCGGCAAGCATGATCAACATCATCGCGGCATCCCTCCGACCACGTCGAGCCGTTCGGACCCACGACGGCCACTTTGGATGAGGAATCGTTCGGGTACGTCGACTCCTGCCAGCCGGCGCAACCAGAACACACCGAGGGCGAAGAGCCCGATGACGCCGACGAGGACGAACTGACCCACCGTGCTGTCGTACGGCTCGAGATACGTCTGGTTGAACAGGATCAGCCCACCGGACACGAGCAGCGTCACGCCAACGACGATCTGGACGCTACGTCGGGTGCTGCGGCGCGACCCCTCCACCCGCCGCCGTAGGTCGAGCTCCTCGCGTCCGGACTCGGACAGAGCGCCCAACACCTCACGCAGCCCCGGCCCTCGCAGCCGAGAGTTCAAGATGAGGGCCGCGATGATCAGGTCGGCAGAGGGATCGTCCAGGTCGTCGGCGAACTTCATCAGAGCGTTGGGTAGGGGCTCGCGGACACGCAGCCGGTCGACCAGCAGGTTGAGTGAGGGACGGATGACCGGAGCCGCGTTGACGGCCGTGGCCGGAACCGCCTGCTCGAGCCCGACTGCGCCTGCGATGGTGTCACGGAGCGCCTCAGTCCACGCAGTGAGCCCTTCGAGCCGCTCGATCGCCCGCCGCTCCTCCGCTGCCCCTCCGAAGATCCGGGTCCAGAAGACGACGAGCGCCGAGAGGGCCACCGCCAGCACGATCCAGCCCGTCGCGACCATGACGCCAAGGAAGGTGGCGACTCCCAGGCCCAGGCGCGTCAGGACACCCTTGTAGTCGATGTCCTTGAGCTGAAAGGCGCGCGACGGCGTGCTGTCCCGTGTGCCCGGCTCGCTGCCGACGAAGAAGAGCACAAGTATGAAGATGCCGCCGCCGATGGCAGCGCCCAGCGCCAAGTAGACCGTCAAAGAGTCGACAGGCATCACGCCCACCGTCCGTGGACGAGCGGCTGGTAGCCGTGAGCCTCGAGCTCCTGCACACATTGAACCGGCGCATGGGGCAGCGCGACACCCGCCGCCGGGTCGAGTGCGAACACCTCGCTGGACATGACACGCTCGTCGTGCCCCACGACCTCTCGCACGCTCTCGACTATGCGGACGAGTTTGCCTCCCTCTGCATAGTCGTTGCTCTTACGCATGAAGACAACGAAGTCGAGTGCGCCGGCGATGAGCATCTGCGTGGCCTCGATCGGCAGCCGTTCCAGCGACTGGATGGCGTAGGTGCTGATCCGGTTGAACACCTCTACCGAGGAGTTGGCGTGGATCGTCGAAAGTGACCCGTCGTTGCCCTGGCTCATCGCGTTGAGCATCGTCACGATCTCGTCTCCGAGCACCTCGCCCACGATGACGCGCGACGGGTTCATCCGGAGCGAACGGCGAACGAGGTCAGCCATGGACACGGCGCCGAGACCCTCGGAGTTGGGAAGCCGCTCTTCGAACGCGACGACGTTCGGGTGCAGGTCCTCGAACTCACCGAGACCCAGCTCCAGCGCGCGCTCCACGGTGATCAGGCGTTCCCAGGTGGGAATGTCGTTCGCCAACGCCCGGAGCATGGTGGTCTTGCCGACGTTCGTCGAGCCCGCGATCATGATGTTCTTGCGGGCCGAGACGGCTGCCTTGAGGAACGACCCGAGCTCGGGTGTGACGGTGCCGCTCGCAACGAGATCGTCGAGGAACACCCGCCCTAGCCGGGACTTACGGATGGAGATGGACGGCCGGGAACACACGTTCATCACAGCTGACAGCCGCGAGCCGTCGGGCAGCCTCAGGTCGAGCTGTGGGTTGGCGGAGTCGAACGGACGACTGGCCAGCCCCGTATGCGCGGCGAGGACCTGGATGAGCTCGACCAGCTCCTCGTCGCTCTCGGCCACATCTGAGTGCTTCTCCTCACGCCCGTCGCCGTACTGCACGAACACCTGGTCGGACCCGTTGATGTCGATGTTCTCGACTTCGGGGTCGTCGAGAAGCGGCTGGAGCCGACCGACTCCGAACAGGGCTGAGTGGATCGCAGCCGCCAGACTCGCCTCGTCCTCGGCGTTGGGCGGCGTACGACCGTCGGTGATCTCGAGGCGGGCATAGTCCTCGAGGATCTGGATGATCAGCGAGCGTGAGTACTCACGCTCGTCCTCAGGTGACATCGGCACGGTGCCGTTCATCTGGTCGCGGCGACGCTGGTCGTTGAGCCGGTCCGCGACTTGTTGACGAAGCTGACGCACCAGATCGTGGTCGATCACTGGGAGCTCCCTGGCGGTGGGGTGGGTTGGCCCACCCACGCGGATGTCTGTCCGTTCTGCTGCGGGTCCGGCACGAGTGGGGACTGCGGGGCGGCGAACGTGAAGTCATCCCACTCACCCGGACCCTCCTGGTGGCTACCTCCCGTCTGCTCGTGGGGTAGGAAGAACGGCTCAACGATCGACGCCACCTCGTGGGTGACCCCGCGTGCGGTGCGGACGAGCAAGGTCTTGTCGGCGCGGCCGACGAGGCGCCCTTTGAAGAAGCCTGCCCCCTTCGGGTCGTATGCGAGGTGCCACGTCCCGAGCAGTGGCACTTCGGTGCGCTTGAACGTCTCACGCACCTCAGCGACGGCGTCGCGTGACTTCGGCTCGGCGATGACGACGACCGCGATGGGCGTTCCGACCGGGGACGCTGGATCGAGCAGGGGCGCCAAGGTGTTGAGACGCTGACGCGTGTGGACCACAGCGCTCGGCTCGGTGGTGCACACGAGGATCACTAGGCGTGACGAGCGCAGCAGAGCGCTCTGCGGTGTCGTGGCGCCGATCCGGCCCGCATCGGCCAGGACGTCGTACCCGGGGACACCGTCGAGCGCGGGCCCGAGCATGGGCCAGATGTTGGTCATCCCGGCGGCCTGCTCGGGCATTCGCACACCGGCGAGCACCTCGGTGCCGCCGATGACGTGCTGGGTGTGGTTGAGGACGAGCTGAGGGTCGAGGCCCTTGCGGCCAGCAGCGGCGAGGCTCAACAGTCCTCGATCGGGGTCGAGAACGCCCCCGTCCGCTGCCGACATCCGCAACGGGATGTCCGCACCTGCCGCGTCGCACTCGGCGACGAGCACTGGACGTGGCCACAGCGCCCCCATGACCAACGCTGTCGTCGTCACCCCCGGGGCCCCCTTGGCTGCGGCGAGCGTCACCAACGCCATCTGGTCAACTCCCTGCTCGAATGCGTCACTTCACGCACGTGACCGCCTCGGCCCTGGGAGAGCGCGTCTCGAGGACCACATTGCCGTCGCCGAAGCCGGCGTACTCAGCTGAGCACGTTGCCGAGATGACAACCTCCACCACAGCGCCGCTTCCGGTGTCGGCCTCTTCGAGCTCGCTGACGCGTCCGCTGGTCTGCGTGGTGACCTCGCCGGAATCGGCGCGCAGCAAGACGGTCACCGTGTCGCCGTCGTCGAGACCCGGGGGGTATTGCCCTGGCGCCAGGTCCAACCCAACCCGTCTCTCGTCCAGTGCCAGGTCCGGTCGGTCGTCGAGCATTCCCTCGACAAGCACAGTGCCCGGCAGGAGATCCGCCTGGGCGAAACCGTCGGCGTAGTTTTCAAGGTCGTCGAAGGGGACGAACGGGACGCCCTCCCTGGGCAGCTCGACCTGAGCGTACTGGCCCTCCTCCAGCTGGTCACCGTCAAGGACCTTCTCGGTGATCATGACATAGGACTCCGTCTGGCTCTGTCGCAGCGCGAGCCACCCGGCGAGCACCGCTCCGCCGGCGATCAGGAGGACGGCGAGCGCGGCAAGGGCGGGGCGACGTTCGCGTACTGAGGGCAGGCGGTTCGGCGCCGTCGAGCTCGCGGACTTCTTCGTCTTCTTGCCCGTGGGCTGGTTGGTGATGGTCATGGCGGAGGGCGCCCCCGGTCTTGTCTGTTGTCCCACGCAGTAGGTTGCGCTGAGCAAACTCTACAGACCAGCGCGATCCGCCGGAACTCTCGCCGTCCACACCGCCGACACCGACTGCTCCTGCCGTTCGAGCTCTTCGTCGTCCTTCTTCTTCTTGGCGATCGCCTTCGCTACCGCAAAGGACGCCAGGATCACTGCGACGACAACGATCCCGGCCACGACTCCAGGCCAGATCCGTCTGTTGTCGCGCCAGGTGCGGCCTGACCCGTGCAGCAGTGCGGACCGAAGCTGGCGGCGACGTAAGGCGTCTGCCTCCAGCAGATACTTCTCCGCATTGGGGGTGGTGCCGGCGCTTGGTGGCATCCACGGTGTGGGGGGTGCGGGGGACGCTTTGTCCCGGGTGTCAGCAGGGTCGGTCGTCGGCCGTGGCTGCGGACCGTTCGCGCTCATGTCAAGGCCGCTTTCGATGCGCGAGAGTGCCCAGAGCGACCATCCCGGCGATGTCGATCATGGCGAGCCTTGTCGCGACACTCACGCGAGAGGGGTCGAACGCGCCCCCGTCGACAAGCGTTTCCTCAGGCGGCACCGCGACGATCCGGGCACCCTGCGGCATCGACTCTCGCATGGCCCGTACCACGCTGCGCAACGTGGCGTCGCGGTGACACACGACGACATAGATCGCGGCATCAAGAAAGTAAGGGTCGATCTCGGCCGCCCGCTCGCCGGCGACGCGAGCGCCGTCGACACCGTCCGGTCCGGCGCCACTGACGATCACCACCTGGTCGGCACGGCTCAAGATGCTGTGTCCGGACTCGCTCGCATCGTTGCCGACGTCGAAGAGCGAGAACGTCGAGCTCTGGCCGAGTCTGTCAACGATCGCCGGCACGTCTCGGCGACGCACCGGAGTGCCCCATCGCGGGCCATCGATCAGCTGCAGCCCGTTGGTGAGGCGCAACGGTGTCACCTCCTCGTCCGTCCGGGTGAGGTCTCGGGCGTTCGGTGCCGCGACTCCGGCCATGGCAAGCCCGAGGGATGGCGTCCCGGGCCGCATCGAGACGACCGTCGTGGTGTCGTCGCGCAGCGCAGCGAGGACACAGCCCACTCCCACCGCGACCGACGTGGTGCCCACACCGCCCTTGCCGGACAGGAAGACAACGGCTCGGTTGTCTGTCTGACGGGTCCGGACCCGGTTGACCATCTCGCGCTCGCGATCGGCTGCGTCTGCCGCGTCAGGGGTGAGCATCCCGAACGTGATGGCGCGAGCCAGCTGGCGAGGCGTCGGCTTCGGGTGCCCGCCGGTGTGCTCGCGACCTAGCAGGAACTCCAGAGGCACTGCCCGCGTCTCGACCTCGACCTGCTGGCCCGAGGTGATCGGGGGCGGTTGGGGCGACCAGGCAGCACTGGTCCCCGATGCCGGGAGCTGGGAATTCGACCTCACCTCGGGCCGGAGCTGTACGACGTTCTCGGGGATCTGCACGCCCGGCGCACCACCGCCGCTGGGTTGCGGGGGGGCGTGACGGTCCCGTTGTGGCTGCTGACGGGCCCCCGACGAGCCGGTGTTCTGGAGGCCGAGGGCACGGGGGTCGATGCCCATCCGGGCCAGGTCCGCGGCAGCCTTCTGCGCCGATGACCTCGTCCGGGCGGCCTCTTCGGCGGCCCGCTCCTCGGGGGTCAGGTCCTCGGTCATCGACCGCGGGCCTCCTGTCGCGAGTGGTTCATCAGTTCCTCACATAGTCATACAACCCGATCGCACCCATGGTGACCACCACGAGATCGACGACGACGATGAACTCGACGACGTTGAGAATGCGCTTCGTGCGTGCCCGCGTCACGTCGGACAGCTTCAAGATGCTGATGCCGGTGACGACGAGCCCCGCAGTCGCGAGAGCGGCAATGACCCAGTCCTCGAACACGGGAAAGTGCGACATCAACTGCTGCACGCCGGCGATCAGGATGATCAGCCCGGCAACCCTCGGCGGCACCATGTACTGGATCCGGCTGAACACCCTCGACCGCAGCAGCACCGTCGCGGCGAGGCTGAGGCTCAGGACACGGTCCCAGTCCCCCTGGGTGTTCGACGTCGGCTGCAGTCCGAGCCAGTTGCCGGTCAGGCCCACGAGGAGAGAGACGCCGATCACGGAGCCGAGCAGCAAGCCGCTGCTCTCCTGGAAGCGTGCGTTCAGCAGGCGCTCGCTCATCTTGCCGGCGTTACGGACCCGGTAGTCGGCACTCGACAGGCCACCGACGGCGATCGACAGGCGCGGCATGACGCCGATGCTGAGCACTGCCAAGGCGGCCACGACGCGCACGGTGAAGCCGGGCTCGGCTCCTAGCTCCTGGGCGATGACGATCGTCCCGGTCGCGAGGAGCGGGATGACCGTGGCCGCAAGCAACGGGGTGGCACGCGGCGTGAGCAGTCGGGCGACACCTGCCACAACAGCGGCGGCAGCGATGCCGACGGTGAGGCCCGTCGCGACATCGGGTGTCTCCTGTGAAGCGAGCTCAGTGCCAGCCGCGAACGCCAACAGGCTCGCGACCGTGACAGAGACGTAGGGCGTCCAGGGCGCGGCCCACCTCGTGGCCACCCAGGTGGCTCCCAGGAGCAGAGAGGCTGCGACCCAGGCGCTGATGACGTCCTGCGCCTCGACGCTCCCAGAGACGTACATCGCCTCGTCGTTGACGATGTTGCTCCAGATACTGAACAGCTGGCCAACGAGGAAGAGCAGCAGCACCCCGCAGGTCGTCACGATCGCGAAGGTCACCGTGGACCGAGACGTCCACGCTCCCCGGGCCCCGTCGACCGAGTCCTCGATCGCGTCCCGCACGTCCTCGATGAAGGCGGCTCGACCCTCGGCCGAGAATGCGCGGAGCTCGATCACGTCGCCGTCGCGCACTCCCGCCTCGGCCAGGCTCTGCGACAGCGTGAGTGACTGACCTCCAATCCTGGCCAACGTGAACTCGCTTGGGTTACCCGCGTTCTCCTCAGGGGCGCAGAAGCGCAACACCTGAGGCACCACGTCAGCGACCGGGAGCGCGCTCGGCAGCGCAAGATCAACCCGCCTACTCCCGCTGATCACGGTGACACGGCTGTACGAGGTGAGCACCAGGCCTCCGAGCGCCGGGTCAAGTTACCGGGAACGTGGATGTCTTGAGACAATCCTGGAGGAGCATATCTGTTCGCGTGTTTTTGCTGCTCGGAGGCGTAAGTGACCACAACCCTGGTGAAGCGGCCGGCCCGAATCGCACCGCCGGCGGTGCCGACTGACCAGATCGCCATCGCCGAGCCGCCGACACAGCAGCAGACACCGCCGGCGGCAGCGGGCGCGACGATGATCCTGATGCCCGTCATGGCCGGCGCCGGGTCGTTGACGATGGCCCTCACCAATGCCAACGGGAATCCCATGATCGCGATCGGCGCGCTGATCTTCCTGGTCGGCTCGATCACGGTCGGTGCGATCATGATCATCTCCCAGCGCTCCGGCCCCAAACGACTGCTGCGGGAGGGCCGAGAGCGCTATCTCGACTACGTCGAGGATCTTCGGCACAACCTGCGCGAGACGATCTCGTCCCAACAGAGAAGTGCTGCCTGGCGGCACCCGATGCCGGTGATGCTGCCGGACATCGCGCGCACGAACGCGCGACGCTGGGAACGCCGCCGCAGCGACTCCGACCACCTCGTGCCAAGGATGGGAATCGGGGACCAACCGATCGCGGCTGCCCTCGAGCTGAGCGCGGACACGGGCCCGCTCAACCAGTTCGACCCGGTCTGCCTCGAGGCCGCCCTGAACCTGCAGAACCGGTACTCGGTGCTGCATGACCAGCCCGTCACCCTGTCCTTACGTGGCATCAGCATCCTCAGCGTCCTCGGAGACAGGTACGTCGAACGCCAGCTGGCCAGCGCGATGTTGTTGCAGCTGGTGACCTTCCACTCACCGTCCGACGTCTCCGTCGGCGTCGTACGCGCGGAGTCCCAGACGGATCATTGGGAGTTCGTCAAGTGGCTGCCCCACTGCCAGGCCGGGACGGCGATGGACGGTGACGTGCCGGCGCGGCTGATCACGACGTCGGTCGGTGCCATGTCAGAGCTGCTCACCACCGAGTTCGAGCGCCGCCTCAACGAACGTGCGCGCACTCGGGGTCGCGCAGCCGACCCGCGCGACAGGCTGGTCATCTTCGTCGACGGTGAGGACCTCGCGACGGTCTGGGGTCTCGAGTCGCCCGATCCGACGGTCAGCCTTGCCGAGCTCGGGATCCACGTGATCCTTCTCCTGACGAGTCGCCGCGAGGAGCCGGAGGCGGTGGACGACCGCATCGAGGTGCGCTCGGACTTTCTCGCCACCCAGGCCTCGCGCGCCGCCACCTTCGTCGTCGACCAGGTGCCGGAAGGGCTGGCGGTCCTCGTGGCCCGGCAGCTCTCGGCGCTACGGATCTCTCTCGAGGACCGCAGCAGCGGAGAGTCTCTCGAGGCCACCGTCGGACTGGCGGAGATCCTCGGTGTCCAGGATCCGGCCGCTCTCGACGCCGGCCTCACGTGGCGCAAGCGTTCGCTGCGCGACCTGTTGCGGGTGCCGATCGGCATCGGCGCGAACGGCGGCGTCGTCCTGCTGGACCTCAAGGAGTCCGCCCATGGCGGGATGGGGCCGCACGGCATGGTCGTCGGCGCCACCGGCTCCGGCAAGTCCGAGATGCTGCGGACCCTCGTGTCGTCGCTCGTCATCAGCCATGGTCCCGAACGTCTCGCGTTGATGCTCGTCGACTTCAAGGGTGGTGCCACGTTCGCGGCGATGGAGGACATCCCCCACATCGCGGGCATGATCACCAACCTGCAGGACGACCTCACCTTGGTCGACCGGATGCGCGACGCACTCTTCGGAGAGATGCAGCGCCGCCAGGAGATCTTGAAGCAGGCAGGCAACCTGCCGAATGTCGGGGCGTACCAGGAGCTCCTCGACAGCGGCCAGGCACTCGAGCCGCTCCCGCATCTGCTGGTCATCATCGACGAGTTCTCCGAGCTGCTCACGGCCAAACCCGACTTCGCCGAGCTCTTCGTGGCGATCGGACGGATCGGCCGCTCCATCGGCGTCCACCTGCTCCTTGCCACCCAAAAACTGGAGATGGGCAAGATCCGTGGCCTCGAGTCGCACCTCTCCTACCGCATCTCGCTGCGGACCTTCTCGGAGATGGAGTCGCGGGACGCGATCGGGGTCCCCGACGCCTATCACCTTCCTCCGGAGCCTGGGTCGGGCTACCTGAAAGTGGACACCACCATCTTCGAACGGTTCAAAGCGGCCCTCGTCTCGTCGCCGTACACGCCGCCCACGGAGGGCCCCAAGACCGAGGTGCCGGCGGTCCCGTACCTCGCTGTCAACGGACTTGGTGCCTGGATCGCGCAGCTGAACGCTGCCGCCGAGGCGGCTGCGACGATCGACGACTCGTCTGGGCGGCTTTCGAGGAAGAGCGAGCGCTCCGTGCTCGACGTCGTCTGCGAGCGGCTGGTGGCGCCCGGTGCCGACAAGGTGCGGCCCGTGTGGCTCGACCCGCTGCCGAGTCACCTTCCCCTGGATCGGCTGCTCGACCCCGAGGCGGTAGGCGACGCGGCAACCGTCAAGGCGGCTATCGGGCTCGTCGACGAGCCCGCGAAACAGCGACAGTTCCCGCTCGATTGGGACTTCACGGGAGCAGCTGGGAACGTCATGGTCGTCGGCGCACCCCAGTCCGGCAAGTCCGTCCTCCTGCGCAGCATGATCGCCTCACTCTGCCTGCGCTACGCCCCAGGCGACGTCGTGTTCTACTGCCTGGACTTCGGGGGCGGGACGCTGCGCGGCCTCGCCGAGGCGCCGCACATCGCCACCGTGACACCTCGCACCGACGCCGAGCGGATCCAGCGGACCGTCAACGACGTGCTTACTCAGCTCGAGGGCAGGGATGCGCTCTTCCGCGAGCACGGCGTGTCGAGTGTTGAGGAGTTCCGGCGCGCGAAGGCGGCCGGCCGCATCGACACCACGGCCCCGAGCGACATCTTCCTCGTCATCGACGGGTGGGGGTCCTTCCGTGAGGACTACGACACGCTCGACTACACGGTCGCCGACATCGCCGCGCGGGGCCTCAACTACGGCGTCCACACCATCATCTCGGTGAGCCAGTCGATGGAGGTGCGGATGCGGATGCAACCTGCCTTCGGCGGCCGGATCGAGCTGCGGCTCAACGACACCTTCGACACCAGCTTCGGCCGCGCCGTCGCCCAACAGATCACCAAGGAGACACCCGGCCGCGGCGCGGTCGAGCCTGGGCTCATCTTCCAGGTTGCACTACCGCGAATCGACGGGGGCGGCGACGAGGACCTGTCGGAAGCACAGAAGGCGCTCGTGGCCACGCTCAAACACAAGTGGCCCGACAGCGCGGTGGCGCGCGTCCAGGTCCTGCCCGAGCTCGTCAAGCTCAGCGAGCTGCCGCCAGTCGAACCGGCGTACCCCGAGATCCCGCTGGGCGTCCTCGACCGGAACCTTCGGGCGGCGTCTGTCGACCTGATGAGTGGGAGCTCGCCCCACCTTCTCGTCTTCGGGGACGGCGAGACCGGCAAGACGAACCTGCTCAAGGTGCTGCTCAAGGGCTACATGTCGCTCAAGACACCCGACGAGCTGGGAATCGTCTTGGTGGACAACCGACGTGGACTCCTCGACGTCGTCCCTGAGGAGTACCTGCTCGCGTACTCGACCGACAACGAGCAGACAGCGGCGGTCTCGACCGAGATCGCCCAGTCGCTGCGCAAGCGGCTGCCCGGCAAGGACGTCACGTCCCAGCAGCTGCGTGACAGGAGCTGGTGGCAGGGTCTCGACGTCCTCTTCGTGGTCGACGACTACGACTTGGTCTCGACCTCGAGCGGCAACCCGCTCTCACCGCTCATCGACTACTTCGCCCAAGGCATGGACCTCGGTTTCCACTTCGTGCTGTCGCGTCGGATGGGCGGCTTCTCGCGAGCACAGTTCGAGCCGATGGTGCAGCGCCTCAACGACCTCAGTGTGCCGGGATTCGTCTTCTCCGGGGATCGGATGGAGGGCCGGGTGGTCGGTGGGGTCACCGCGACGAGGCTTCCGGTGGGGCGGGCGCTGTACGCCAACCGCAACGGTTTGGTGGGGCAGGTGCAGACGGCGCGCGACGACACATCGCAGGAATGAGGAAGGCCTCCGAAGACTGGTGGGGCACGGCCACCCAGGCCGTGCCCCATCAGTCTTCGGAGGCTGGTATTCGGAGTCTCGCCTAGAGCCTGGGGGCGACTGCGCCGCCCAGCGCTTCCTGCAGACCCAGGCTGGCCTGCTGCACATGCGTCGCCTCGTTGCTGCCGTCGGCGATCGCATTGGCGCCGCTGACGGTGTTGGTCCCGAGCGTCCGGATGGCCACCGGGAGAGCAAGGTGACCCCGCTGGTGCGTCTCGCGATAGGCCGACATCGCCTGGCTGACGAGGGGGTGGTGCACGGTCCCCGAGGCATCCGCATAGGAGTTCAGCACCCCTTGGACGGCCGAGTCCGCGTCCGGCGCCAGGTTGAACACGCCCGTGCCGGACGTCTGGACTCCGTCGACATCTATTCCGTAACCCGTCATGTGACAGCTCCTCGCCTGGATCTCAGCCGGGGACGGTCAGCCGCGGTTGCCGAAATAGTTGACGGCCCTCCCGGACGCCGTCTGCTGGATGTCCTGGCTCTCCTGGTTGCTCTGGAGCATCCGGGCTGCAGAGTCCATGCCCTGGGTGTCACGGGCGAACTGGATCTGGGTGATGGCCCCCATCTGCTCGGAGCCGCTGACGTCGTCCCCCAACGCTCCTTGGGTGACCTTGGCCAACGACGAGCTCTCGTCGCGTGCCTCGCCCACCAAACCTTGGTGCGTCGTCGTAGCGCCGATCGCTGTCTCTCCGACGCCAAAGTCGTGACGCAGTCTTTCTCCACTCATGATCGTGACTCCTTATCTAGGATGGTGCCGATATCGAGATGGTGCCGGTCAGGATGTGATCTCACGATTGAGGCTGCTGTAGGTGGACTCGCCCTCGGAGGCCGACAGCGTCTGCTGCTGCGTGCTCTCGTTGGTCCCCTGCACGACAGCCCTTTCACCTAGGGCGTAGCTCTGGGCGACCTCGGAGCTGCGTGCGCCGGCGACGCCGGTAGCACCGGAGTTCGCGAACATCGCAGCGCGCATCGTGTCGCCCGCCGGACCGATGATCCCGCCGCTGGTGGCTTCGGAGGCACTTTGCAGTGCTCTGGCGGCCGCAACTCTCGAGTCAGCGTTCTGCACCATGCCCTGCGCGCCCTGGGTGACTCCACCAGTCTCATTCAGACCAACTGCTCTGCTCACCATTTCTCCTCCAAGGGGAGTTTGTCGATGTGCCCGCCGACCTCTCGCCGACGACATCGATGACGCTACAACCCGAGAGGGTCACGCCCCCTCGGCGCGCGCTTTCTACGGCTGAAGCGGCTCCGCGACCTGCTGGGACAGGCTCTCCCCGGTTCCGCAGGACTGCTGTTGCACGTTGGTGCTCTCGTTCTGTGCATCCGCCAGGCCCGCGCCACCGCTGGCGGTGTTCGAGCCGAGCCGCTGAATCTCACGGGCCAGCTGGAGATGCCCTCGCTGGTTGGCGTCACGGTAGGCCGTCAGTGATGCACTCATCTTCGGATGCACCACGGTTGCCGCTGCGTCGTCGTACGAGTTGAGCAGTGACGTCGCCGCTGCCGTCGCCGCGGGCTCGCGGTCGTGGACTGCCCTCCCGATCTGTTGCGCCCTGTCGGTGTCGGCGCCGATCACATTCATCCCAGTCACTCCTCGGTCAGATAACTCGTCAGGTTTGCGCGGGACCACCGTACGCCGCGACGGGCTCACCGGCGCCCGCTTGGCGATTGCCCCAAGTGCCTGACTGGCCGGTGACCCCGACGCTCGCTAGTTTGGCCCCGACTGCACTCGACGTATCAACCCGACTGAACTCGACCTGTTGAGGTGGAAGACAATGTCTTACGACACCGGCGGCGGAGGCGCTACTGGTCCCTTCGCGCCATATCGCGTCACAGGTGGCCAGATCAACGGCGAGGCGGACGCCATCATGAGCAGGATCGACGATGTGAAGAACGTCTCCACAGAGACCAAGACCGTCCATGACGGCCTACTGGACTCTGTCGAGGGGGTGCTCGTCGGCGCAGCCGAGAACGCTGCTGTCAGCCTCACCGTGACGAGCAGCGCCATCGATGACCAGGCGACCTACGCTGCCGCTTGCACCCGCCACTTCGGTGACCGGGTCGACGAGTTCAATGACTCCAAGAGCAGCCGTCCCCGTGCCGTCCAGATCCTCAACAGCGAGTACGCCGCATTGGCGACGAGCACCATGGGCGTCAGCCCGGTGCAGTACCCGCTGGGGGCGAGTGAGGCCGAGCGGAGCCAGGCCGACGAGGACTACGACACAAGCGTCGACACCGCACGCCAAGCCGCCCAAGCCGAGCTGCGGGCGGAGTACCAAGACCTGGAGCAGTGGATCGAGGACGAGGGGAACGAGATCGCGGCCATGCTCGACCGCGGCCCCAACGAGTCGGACATCCTCGCGCTGTGGCAGGCCGGGGCGCTGCCGAGCTGGGCCAACATGGTCTACCCGCACATCAACTTCAACAAGGTCGAGATCGACCAGCTCCCCTACGACCTGCAGTCCTTGAGCCCGGAGGAGCGCAAGAAGATCGCCGACGGCGTGGCGATCGACACCTTGAAGGGCTACATCGAGGCCGAGATCGAGCTGGCCACCTGGGAGGTCGAGGGCAAGGCCGCAGCGGAGTACAAGGTGATGGCCGACGGCACGGTCGTGATGAGCCTGCTGCTGGAAGCTGGGCTGGGCCGCGAGATCTCCCTCAGAGGCGCGGAAGTCGACGCGTCCGGTGGCGTGTCGACCCAGCTCGAGCTGACCTTCGGCTCGCCGCAGGAGGCCCAGGAGTTCCTCGACGGGCTCGACGACGCGGCGTTCGACCTGAAATGGCATGAGGCCACACACGCCCCCGATGCCGTCGCGACGAACGTCGCCGAGTACGTGCTGGATCAGAACGTCACCGGTTTCAAGGCCGGCATCTACGGCCAGGCGTCGGGAGAGTTCGACGGAGCGATCGGCAGGGGCGAGCTCGAGGGTCGGATCGACGGCTGGTACGACATCGTCAAGGACGAGTACGGCCTGAAGTTGAGCACGTCCGTGGACGGCGAGCTTGGCCAGGAGGATTCCGGGTACTCGGGCACTGGGAGCCTCTCGGGCGAGGTCATCCTCGACGGTGACCGTGAGTTCGACCAGCTCAAGCTGACTGGGGCAGTGAGCGCCAGCGCGGCGAACGAGAAGTTCGGTCTCAACCTTCCCAACACGAGCACTGGCCAGGGGGTGGACGTGGAGTTGCTCGTCACCAAGGACGACCCCGGCTACGAGCAGATCGCGGACGCGGTCAGCAGTGGCGACATGGGACGCGCCGCGGACCTGGCGGTCGACAGCGGCAGGGTCGTGATCCGCCAGACGTCCATCGAGACCCTGGCTCAAGAGGAGTACGGGGTCGACGCCGGACCCATCGGCGAAGTGGAAGTCAACTACGGCGCCACCGCGGAGCACGCGAACGTGGTGTGGGTGCGCCAGCCCGGGACGAACTACTTCGTTCCGATCAACGCAGGCAGCACCGAATAGGCTTGCGGCCATGTTCACCACCCTCACCGAGACAGAACTAGGTCCGATGACCCTGACCGCTCCGGAGTTCCCGCCTCGTCAGTTCGATGGGAAGAAGGGTCATCTATGGCAGTGGGAGGGTGACGGCGGCGAGCTGATCAGCCTCACGGTCGCCGTGCGGGAGTCGCTGCTGGTCACCGACCGCGGGGTCCGCGACCACCTGACGTGGGAGGTTGGCCAGCTGAAGGAGAACCTCGACGCCGGCAGCGACACCCAAGTCGCCCACCGCCCGGTCGAGGTCGCCGGCGCCGACGCGTCGGCTGCTGCCCTTGTCGACGGATACCGCGAGGGGCACGCCGTGCGAAGCCAGCTGGTCGTGACCACCGACGGCGCCCGCTACATGTATGTCGTCCACGCCCTCGTGCCCGACCACGCTCAGGGGTGGGAGATGGCTGATGTCGTCACGTCGGGTATCCGTATCTATCCCTGGACCATGCCCTCGTGAAGGTTCTCGCCGTCACCGGGATCTTCATCGCTGTCGCCGCGCTGGGCGTGATGCTGCTCTTTTGGATTCTCGCGGCCACCACGCCGGACCACTCCCACCTCAGCAGGCAGGTCGACGTCGCCGTGGTCGGCTCCGTTGAGGAGCGGCGGGCCAGCTCGTCAGACCGTAACGGCTATCGGGTCGACTACACCTACGAGTTCGCGGGTCAGTCGTATGTCGACGACCAGTTCGTCCCCCTCAAGAGGTGGCAACCGGGCATCCCGCTGCAGGCGTGCATCGACCCAGACGCTCCCGCCGACCACACGCTGCATCTCAGGCCCGACGTGAAATGCGGTGTGTACGTCGGCACCGAGCAGACCGCCACAGCGCGGCAGAGCGGCGAGTAAGAGCGCTCGCCCGCCCAGACGTCGAGCCTTAGACGTTGAAGCCGAGGGCGCGCAGCATCTCGCGGCCCTCGTCGCTGATCTTGTCCGGACCCCACGGCGGAATCCACACCCAGTTGATCCGGA
>Ga0136640_10000334_pt1 | contig 17735 bp, 26 predicted proteins | sample AntDrymUQ8642106_2_FD_105498 | JGI IMG/M metagenome (GOLD analysis project Ga0136640, IMG submission 105498) | Polar desert sand microbial communities from Dry Valleys, Antarctica - metaG UQ864 (21.06) | ecosystem: Environmental > Terrestrial > Soil > Desert | place: Antarctica: Dry Valley...
CGTTGACCGTGCGGTTGACGGTCAGCAGGTCGAGCGCGCGCAGCGCCCCGATCTCGTAGACGCCGCCCGTGAAGCCGCCGCCGCCGAGCACGAGCGCCGTCCTGGAGCGCTTGGCGCGACGCGTCTTCGCACGAGCCCGTTGCTTGGGCTGCGCCTCCAACGTGACGACCTTGCCCATTGCAGTCTGAGTCTACGGGCGTGAGGGATCGTCCCGACCGATGCGATCGGGGCCCGCGCGCGAATCCGCCGCACCTTCCGCCGCGCCGTGCTGTTGTGTACCGTCAGATGCGACGGCTCCTTGCGACGCTGCTTGCGCTCGCCGCCTCGATCGCCGGCGCGGCGCCCGCGGCGGCCTACGACGCGACCGACCTGCGGCGCACGCTCACGCGCGAGATGCTGCTCGCGAGCCCCTCCTCGGGGGCCTTCGTGCGCGACCTCTCCACGGGCGAGCCGCTGTTCGCCCTGCGCGCGAACAGCGCCCGCGTGCCGGCCTCGGTGCAGAAGCTCTACACGACGGCGACCGCGCTGCTGCGACTGGGGCCTCGGACGACCCTTGCGACGAGCGCCGTCAGCGACGCAGAGGTCGACGGCGCCGGCGTGCTGCGCGGCGATCTCGTGCTCGTCGGCGGCGGCGATCCGTACTTCGGCAGCGCGTCCGCCGCGCGGCTCGCGCGCGCCGTGCGCGCCACCGGCATCACGCGCATCGAGGGCGCGGTCGTGGGCGACGAGAGCGCGTTCGATGGACAGCGTGCCGGCTGCTGCATCGGCTTCGACCCGGAGCTGGGCGGCGTGCTGAGCGCGCTGGCATACGACGGCGGCTTCTCCGCCGGCCGCGTGCAGCTCGACGCCGCGCGCTTCGCCGCCACGCGCTTCGCCGAGCTGCTGCGCGCCGCCGGCGTGCGCAGCACGCAGAGGCCGCGCGAGGGGATCGCGCCGCCGGGCGCCGCGACGATCGCCAGCCAGCAATCGCTGGACGTGCGCACGCTGATCCGCCTGGTCAACGTGCCCTCGAACAACTACGCATCCGAGATGCTGCTGAAGACGATCGGCGAGCGCTACGGCGTCGGCGGCTCGACGCTGGGCGGTGCCGCGGCCGTCCGCGACACGCTCGACGACATCGACGTGCGACCACGCGTCGCCGACGGATCGGGGCTCTCGCGCACCAACCGCACGACCCCGCGCGACGTCGTGCACCTGCTCGACCGCATGAACCTGCCGGACATCGCCGGCACGTTTCGCGCATCGCTGGCGGTCGCAGGTCGGACCGGCACGGTTCGCCGGCGCATGCGCGGCACGGCCGCGTTCGAGCGCTGCCGCGTGAAGACGGGGACGCTGCGCAGCGTCAGCACGCTGGCCGGCTACTGCCGCACGCTCGGCGGACGCGACATCGGCTTCGCGCTGCTCATGAATCGCATCACGAGCGCCGCGGCGGCGCACGCGATCCAGAATCGGATCGCGGCCGCGATCGCGCGGCTCGACGGTGCCCCGGCGCCGGCGCCGGGGCCGCCGTCCGGCGAACCGGCACCGCCGTCCAGCGAACCGGAGCCGAGCGGCGGCGCCGGCGCGCCGTGACGTTCACCCGAGCAGCGCCAGCAGCCCGGCCTCGTCGAGCACGGACACGCCCAGGCGCTCTGCCTTCTCGAGCTTCGAGCCCGGCGTGGCGCCCGCGACGACGTAGTCGGTCTTCTTCGACACGCTCGACGTGACCCGTCCGCCGGCTGCCTCGATGCGCTCCGTGGCCTGCTCGCGCGTGAGGTCCGGCAGCGTGCCCGTCAACACGAACGTCCTGCCGGCCAGCGGGCCCTCACCCGGCGGAGGCCCCTCCTGCTCCATCCGCACGCCGACGTCACGCAGGTCGGCGATGAGCTCGCGCATCGACTGATCGGCGAGCTGATCGGCGATCTTCAGGGCCATCTTGGGGCCGACGCCCGGCGTCTGCTCGATCTCCTCGGCGCTCGCCGACAGCAGTGCCTCGATCGTGCGAAAGCGCTGCGCGAGGTTGCGACCGGTGACGAAGCCGACCTCCTCCAGGCCGATCGCGAACAGCACGCGGCCGAACGGCCGCTCCTTGGATTGCGCGATGTTCTGCACCGTCCGCATCGCGGAGATCTCGCCGTAGCCCTCGAGCTCGAGCAGCTGCTCGGCGCCCAGCCGGTAGAAGTCGGCCGCCGTGGCGACCAGCCCTGCGCGCTGCAGCTGCGAGACCTGCTTCTCGCCGAGGCCGTCGATGTCCATCGCGCCGCGCGAGACGAAGTGCTTGAGCAGCTGCCATTGGCGCTCGGGGCACAGCCGGTTCGGGCACTGGGTGAAGACCGAGTCGGGCGGCTTGACCGTCACCGTCGAGCATGAGCGGCAGTTCGCCGGGGGCCGGGGCGGATCGGGACGCCCGGGCCGTGCGGCGGCGTGCGGCGCGGGCGAGAGCACCTGCGGGATCACGTCGCCTGCCCGCAGCACGATGACCTCGTCGCCGATGCGCAGGTCCTTACGGGCGAGGTCCTCCTCGTTGTGCAGCGTTGCGAGCTTCACGGTCACGCCCCCGACGCGAACGGGCTCGAGCATCGCGAACGGATGCAGGTCGCCGTACTTGCCGACGTTCCACATGACGTCCTTCAGCACCGTGACCTTCGTCGTCGGCGGGAACTTCCAAGCGATCGCCCAGCGCGGATCTCGCCCCACCACGCCAAGACGCCGCTGCAGCTCCAGGTCGCTCACCTTCACGACGACGCCGTCGATCTCGAAGTCCAGCGCGCCGCGGCGGTCCTGCCAGGCCAGGCACTGCTGCACGACCTCGTCCTCGGTCTCGAGCAGCTGGACGTCTGCGTTGACGCGAAAGCCGTGCTGGCGCAGCCACCCCAACGACTCCCAGTGGCTCTCGAAGCGCAGACCGGCGGTGCGCCCGATGGCGTAGGCCCACATCGACAGCGGCCGCTCGCGCGCCAGCCGCGGATCGAGCTGGCGGATGGTCCCCGCCGCGGCGTTGCGCGGGTTCATGAACGTCGACAGCCCGGCTTCGGCGCGACGCTCGTTGAGCCCGGCGAAGTCCCGTAACGACATGTAGATCTCGCCTCGGACCTCCAGTGCCTGCGGCGCGTCTTCGACGCGCAGCGGAATCGTCGGGATCGTGCGCAGGTTGTGCGTGACGTCCTCGCCGACCTCGCCGTTGCCGCGCGTCGCGCCGCGCACGAGCACGCCGTCCTCGTAGAGCAGCGAGATCGCGAGGCCGTCGATCTTCGGCTCGGCGACGAACCGAAACGACGGGTCCTCGATCCCCTCGCGCGCGAGGTGCGTGCGCATGCGCGTCACCCAGGCGCGAAGCTCCTCCTCCGAGCGCGCGTTGGCCAGCGACAGCATCGGGATCTCGTGGCGGACCTTCGGCAGCGACGAGACCGGCTCGCCGCCGACACGCTGGGTCGGCGAGTCGGGCGCCAGGAGCTCGGGGCTCGCCGCCTCCAGCGCGCGCAACTCGTCGAGCAGGGCGTCGTACTCCTCGTCGCCGATGCTCGGGTCGTCGAGGACGTAGTACCGATGGCCGTGCTGATGCAGCTGCGTGCGCAGCTGCATCACCCGCCGGCGGTCGTCCTCGGACACGCCGCCCGGTTATTCGCGCTCGTGGATGATCGGCTGTAGCAGCCGCGCCAGGTCGTGAGCAGCCAGCGCGTCCATGCCGGCGATGTCCGTCAGGTCGAAGTGCAGCGGCGTGACCGCGATCTTCCCGTCGGCGATCGCGGCGAAGTCGGTGCCGGCGGCCTCGTGGAAGCCGGGGTCGGGACCATAGATCCAGTAGCTCGTGCGACCGTCGTCGCAGTCGCTGAGCTGCAGCTCGTCGCGATAGATCCGCTTGCCGAGCCGTGCGATCTCGACGCCCGCCGCCTCCGCGGAGGGACAGTTGACGTTCAGCAGCGTCCCCTGCGGCAGCGGGACGTCGTCGATCTCCTCGACGAGACGCGCGACGAACTGCGCCGCCTGCGTGAACTCGAAGGCCTGATCGGAGCGGAAGTCCATCGTGCCGGCCGCCGACTGCTGCGAGACCGCGATCGCCGGCAGGCCGAGCAGGATGCCCTCGAAGGCCGCCGCGACGGTGCCCGAGTACGTGATGTCGTCACCGAGGTTCGTGCCGTGGTTGATGCCCGAGACGATGAGCTCGGCGGTGAATCCCTCGACGAGCCCCAGCGTCGCCAGGCGCACGCAGTCGACCGGCGTGCCGTCCGTGGAGTAGCCGTGTGAGCCGTCGCCGAAGTCCACCTCCTGCACCCACAGCGGCCGCAGCGTCGTGATCGAGCGCGCCATCGCCGAGCGGTTGCCGTCCGGCGCGATGACCACGAGCTCGATGCCGGGGACGCGCAGCAGCGCGCGACGCAGCGCCTGCAGGCCGTCGGCGTCGATCCCGTCGTCATTGGTCAGCAGCACCTTCATCGCACGCGGTCCACCCCTCGATCGTAGAGCCCTCGGCGGCGTAGGCGACCGCGGCCAGCGCCAGCCCGTACGGCGGCGCCGTCGCGGCGGCGTCCGCGCGCGGGCGCCCGTCGAGCAGCGCGACGAAGTCCTCCAGTGAGCGCCTTGCGCCGGCGACCTCGAGCATCGTCCCGACGAGCACGCGGTTCATGTGGCGCATGAACGAATCGGCCGTGATCCAGAACTCGAGCAGATCGCCGTCCATGCGCCACTCGGCGGCGTGGACGTCGCGCTCGAAGCGCGTGTGGTGGGTCTCGCTGGGTGTGAACGCCCTGAAGTCGTGGGTGCCCGCGAGCGCCCGCGCGCAGGCGCTCAGCGCCTCGTGGTCGAGCTCCCAGCCGTACCAGTGCGCGCGCTGCGCCAGCCACACCGAACGCGCGCGACGGTGCAGCACGCGATAGCAGTAGGTCCGCGAGAGCGCGTCGCGGCGCGCGTCGAAGCCGGCGGGCGCGGGGTTGCAGTCGAGTACGGCGACGTCGCCGGGCAGCAGCGCGTTGAGCCGCAGCGGGTCGACCGCCTCGTGCTCGTAGGAGCAGACCTGGCCCCAGGCGTGCACGCCCGCGTCGGTACGTCCCGCGACGGTGAGCGTCAGGTCGTCCTCGCGCAGGATCGTGCGCAGCGCGTGCTCGACCGCCTCCTGCACCGTGCGCTGGCCCGGCTGGCGCGCCCAGCCGGCGAAGCGGGTCCCGTCGTACTCGAGCAGCAGGCGGCTGGTCATCGCGCGCGAGCATGCCAGGACGAGCCTGCGAACGCCTCTCTTCACGCGCACGTCACGCGCGGCCGCGCCCGCGGATTGCTGCGCAACCGCGGCTACGGCGTGCTCGAGGCGCGCCCGGACGAGCTGATCGTGAGCTTCCGCTCGCCGGTCACGGTCGCGACGCAGGCGAGCCCGGTGCGCACGCTTGCGCGTCGCGGCCGCCGAACCGCGCGTCCAGCGAATCTAGATCCGTCGCGAGCGCGCGCTGCGCTCAGCCGGCTCAGACAAGCTCGAGATAGACCATCTCGGTGGAGTCGCTGCGGCGCGGGCCGAGCTTCAGGATCCGCGCGTAGCCGCCGGGACGCTCCGCGTAGCGCGGCGCCACCTCGGCGAACAGCTTGTGAACGGCGAACTTGTCCTGGCCGAGCGTGCTCAGCGCCTGGCGGCGCGCATGCAGGTCCCCGCGCTTGCCGAGCGTGATGAGCTTCTCGAGCTCCGGCTTGACGGCCTTGGCCTTCGCCTCGGTCGTCTTGATCCGCTCGTGCTCGATGACCTCCTTGCAGAGGTTCATCAGCAGCGCCTTGCGGTGCGCGGAGCTGCGGCTGAGCTTGTTGCGTGTCTTCTGATGGCGCATGAGCGGTGCGGATCCTAGCGTGGCCTAGTCGTCCCGGAGGTCGAGGCCGCGGTTGTGGAGCGTTTCGATGACCTCGTCGATCGACTTCTTGCCGAAGTTCGGGATCGCGTTGAGCTCGCCCTCGGACTTCGAGATGAGGTCGCCGACGGTCTGGATGCCGGCGCGCTTGAGGCAGTTGTACGAGCGCACTCCGAGCTCGAGCTCCTCGATCAGGATGTCGTGCATCGGGCCGGCGGAGGTGCCCGCAGCCCCCGCGGCGCCTGCCGCCGACGCCCCGTTGGATCCCTCGAGCTGGCCGCCGGGACCCGCGCGCAGCTCCTCGATGCGGTCGGCGTCGGTGAAGATCGCCAGCTGGGCGATGAGGATCTCCGCGGCCTCGCGCAGCGCGGCCTGCGGGTCGATCGAGCTGTCGGTCTCGATGTCGAGCGTGAGCTTGTCGTAGTCCGTGCGCTGACCGACGCGAGCGGGCTCGACGCCGTAGGCGACGCGCCGCACGGGCGAGAAGATCGAATCGATCGGGATGACGCCGATCGGCTGGTCGGGGGACTTGTTGTCCTCCGACGGGCGGTAGCCGCGGCCGCGGCCGATCGTCAGGTACAGCTCGAGCTTGGTCTTCTTCTCGAGCGTCGCGATGTGCACGTCGGGGTTGAGCACCTCGACGCCTGCGGGCAGGTCGATGTCCTTCGCGGTGATCTCGCCGGGCCCGGTGACGACGAGCGGGGCCTCGACCTCGGTGGCGTCGGAGTGCATGCGGCAGACGATGCCCTTGAGGTTCAGGACGATGTCGGTCACGTCCTCGGTCACGCCCTTGATCGTCGAGAACTCGTGTGCGACACCCTCGATGCGCACGCTGGTGACGGCCGCGCCCGCAAGCGAGCTCAGCAGCACGCGCCGCAGCGAGTTGCCGAACGTGTAGCCGAAACCACGGTCGAGGGGCTCGATCGTGAACGAGCCACGATTCTCCTCAACCGTCTCACTGGTGATCCGGGGCACTTGGAAGTCGAGCATCAGGGTCCTAACGTCGGGGTGAAAACTGGCCCACCCGTCCCCACCCGCCCTTTCGCGCTGAGCCGTTCGGACAGGCGCGCAGGGTCGGGCAAGAAGAGGAAGGGAAAACTACTTGGAGTACAGCTCGACGATGAGCTGCTCCTGCACCGGTGCGGCGATTTCCCTGCGATCAGGCTTGCGCAGCACCTTCGCCGTGAGCGAGTCGTGGTCGGCCTGCAGCCAGGCCGGGACCTGCGCCGTGAGCTCGGTCGCGTCGCGGATCAGCGGCTCGACCGGCGTCGAGGCCTTGACGGCGATGACGTCGCCCTCGCGCACCTGGTAGCTGGGGATGTCCACGCGACGACCGTTGACGGTCCAGTGGCCGTGGCGGATGAACTGCCGCGACTGGCTGCGCGAGGCCGCGAAGCCAAGCCGCACGAGCACGTTGTCCAGGCGCGATTCGAGGATCGCGAGCAGGTTCTCGCCCGTGATCCCCTCCATGCGCGAAGCCTTGGAGTAGTAGATGCGGAACTGCTTCTCGAGCACGCCGTAGTAGCGGCGCGCCTTCTGCTTCTCGCGCAGCTGCACGCGGTACTCCGACTGCTTCTGGCGCCCGCGGCCGTGATCGCCGGGCGGGTACGCGCGGCGCTCGACACCGCACTTGTCGGTCAGGCAGCGCTCGCCCTTCAGAAAGAGCTTCTGGCCCTCGCGACGGCACTTCTTGCAGGCTGGTCCGGTGTCACGAGCCATCGGTCAGACCCTCCGCCGCTTGCGCGGCCGGCAGCCGTTGTGCGCCTGCGGGGTGACGTCCTTGACGCCCGTGACCTCGAGGCCGGCGGCCTGCAGGGAGCGGATCGCGGTCTCGCGACCGGAGCCGGGGCCCTTGACGAACACCTCGACCTTCTGCAGTCCCTGGTCGATGCCCTTGCGCGCCGCAGCGTCGGCGGTCACCTGCGCGGCGAACGGCGTCGACTTGCGCGATCCCTTGAAGCCGGCGCCACCGGCGGACTCCCACGCGATCACGTTGCCGTCCTTGTCGGACAGCGAGACGATCGTGTTGTTGAAGGAGGTCTTGATGTGTGCTTGGCCGATCGGGATGTTCTTCTTCGGCTTGCGACGGCCGCGTTGTGGTCGCTTGGGAGCAGGCAAGTGGGTTCCTTTTTATTTCTTGGTGGCCTTTTTCTTGCCGGCCACCTGCATGCGCTTGGGCCCCTTGCGCGTACGGGCGTTCGTCTTCGTGTTCTGCCCGCGTACGGGCAGGCCGCGGCGATGACGCATCCCGCGATAGCAGCCGATCTCCATCAGGCGCTTGATGCTCTGCGAGCGCTCGCGACGCAGGTCGCCCTCGACCGTGAGGTCGTCGATCGCGTCGCGCAGCTTGGAGACCTCGTCCTCCGTGAGATCGCGGACCTTGCGGTCCGGCTCGATCCCGGTGTTGCGAAGGATCTGGTTCGCCGTCGGGCGGCCGACGCCGTAGATGTACGTCAGGCCGATCTCAGCGCGCTTGTTGAGGGGGATGTTGATGCCGGCGATGCGTGCCATGCCCTACCCCTGCCTCTGCTTGTGACGCGGATTGGAGCAGATGACCAGCACCGCGCCATGGCGGCGGATGATCTTGCACTTCTCGCACATCGGCTTGACCGACGGTCGTACCTTCATGAGCTCCTTCGGAAGACGAGAAAAGGCGCGGGCAGGACAAGGTCCTCCCACCGCGGGCGCGCGACGAATGAGTGTAGCGAAGCCAATCAGTCCGTCGCCTCGTGCCACGGCGTGAGCACGCGCGGTCCGTTGCTCGTCACGGCGATGGTGAATTCGAAGTGCGCGGCCAGCGATCCGTCACGCGAGTAGATCGCCCAGTGATCGTCGGCGAGACGCACGTCGTGACGTCCCGCGGTGACCATCGGCTCGATCGCCAGCACCATCCCCTCCTCGAGCCTGACGCCCTTGCCAGGCGGCCCGTAGTTGGGAATCTGCGGGTCCTCGTGCATGTCGCGTCCGATGCCGTGGCCGACGAGCGAGCGCACGACCGACAGCCCGTCGGCTTCGACGCGCTTCTGCACGGCGTGCGACACGTCGCCGAGGCGGTTGCCGGGCCGGCACTGCTCGGCCGCCGCGAACAGCGACGCCTCGGTCGTGTCGAGCAGCTTGCGCGCGGTCGCCGAGATCGACCCGACGGCGAAGGTCCGCGCGGCGTCGGCGACCCAGCCGTCGAGCACGACGCCGCAGTCGACCGACAGGATGTCGCCCTTGCGCAGCTTGTAGGAGCCGGGGATCCCGTGCACGACCATCGAGTTCGGCGAGATGCACAGGGACCCCGGAAAGCCGCGGTAGCCCTTGAAGGCGGGGGTTGCGCCCTGCGAGCGGATGTAGCGCTCGGCGGCGTCGTCGAGCTCGGCGGTGCTGACGCCGGGACGGATCTTGCCCTCGACGAGCGCCAGCGTGCGGACGAGGATCGCGCCCGCGGCCGCCATCCGGTCGATCTCCTGCGGCGACTTCTTGACGATCACAGCTCTTCTTCGAGACGCAGCGTCGCGATCGTCGCACGGATGTGGTCGTGGACCTCGGTCGGCGAGCGCGTGCCGTCGAAGCGGCGCAGCAGGCCGAGCTGCTCGTAGTAGGCGATCAGCGGCGTCGTCTGCTCGTGGTAGACGGCGAGGCGGTTGCGGACGGTCTCGGCGCGGTCGTCGTCGCGCTGCACGAGCCGCGAGCCGTCGACGTCGCAGCGGCCCTCGTGCTTGGGCGGATCGAACTCGACGTGGTAGACGCGGCCGGTCTTGACGCTCACGCGGCGCCCGGACATGCGCCGCATGACCTCCTCGTCGGGCACGTCGATCAGGATCGCGGCCGTGAGGCGCCGGTCGAGGCGCGCGAGCCCTGCCGCGAGCGCGTCGGCCTGGGCGATCGTGCGGGGAAAGCCGTCGAGCAGGAAGCCGTCGCGCGCCTCCGGTCCCTCGACGGCCTCGAGGATGACGCCGGTGATGACGTCGTCGGGGACGAGCTCGCCCGCATCCATGAAGCCCTTGGCCTGCCGGCCGAGCGGCGTCTCGTTCTTGACGGCTGCTCGCAGGATGTGGCCGGTCGCGATGTACGGCAGGTTGAAGTCGTCCGTCAGCCGCTCGGCCTGCGTGCCCTTGCCCGCGCCCGGGGGGCCCAGCAGGATGAGGTTGAACTCTGACATCGGCGATCGAGCCTACTGCGCCGGACGAATGGGTGTTTCGCTCTGCGGTCGCCGCAAGCAGCGACCTCCGGTCGACGCTACTTGAGGAAGCCCTCGTAGTTGCGCATCATGAGCTGCGCCTCGAGCTGCTTCATCGTGTCCAGCGCGACGCCGACGACGATCAGCAGCGACGTGCCGCCGAAATAGAAGTTCGCGCTGGTCTGGTTGAAGAGGATCGTCGGCAGCGCGGCGACGGCGGCGAGGTACATCGCGCCCGGGAAGGTCAGGCGTGCGAGCACGCGATCGAGGAACTCCGCGGTCGGCCGGCCCGGCCGCACCCCCGGAATGAAGCCGCCGTACTTCTTCAGGTTGTCCGCCTGGTCGACGGGGTTGAAGGTGACCGCCGTGTAGAAGTACGTGAAGAGGATGATGAAGATCGACTCGCCCACGATGTAGGCCCAGCCGCTGGGCGCGAAGAACGCTGCGAAGCTGCGGCCGAACTCGTTGTTGACCAGCTGCCCGATGGTCGGCGGGAAGGCCATGATCGAGGCGGCGAAGATCACCGGGATGACGCCGGCCATGTTGACGCGCAGCGGCAGGTAGGTCTGGCCGCCCTGCGTCATGCGACGGCCGATGACGCGCTTGGCGTACTGGATCGGAATCCGCCGCTGACCCTCCTGCACGAACACGATCGCGGCGATCACGGCCAGTGCGACGAACGGCATCATCACCTTGAAGACGGCGTCGGAGCTCGTCGCCCACGCCTGCACGCCGCTGGGCAGGCCCGACACGATCGAGGCGAAGATCATCAGCGAGATGCCGTTGCCGATGCCGCGCTGGGTGATGAGCTCGCCCATCCACATGATCAGCACGCAGCCCGCGGTCAGCGAGATGACGATCAGGAAGACGCGCGCCGCGCTGAAGTTCGTGATCACCGACTCGCCCGCGCTCGCCGTGAGCGAGCGGAACAGGAAGACGTAGCCGATCGACTGGGCGAAGGCCAGGCCGACGGTCAGATAACGCGTGTACTGGGTGATGCGCTGCTGGCCGACCTCGCCCTCCTTGGAGAGCTTCTCCAGCGAGGGCACGACGACGGTCAGCAGCTGCAGGATGATCGACGCCGTGATGTACGGCATGATCCCCAGCGCGAAGAGGGCGATTCGCGACAGCCCGCCGCCGCTGAATGTGTTCAGCAGGTTGAGGATGCCGTCGCTGGAGAACGAGTCCTGGATCGCCTTGACGGCCTCCACGTTGACGCCCGGCACGGGAAGATGGGCACCGAAGCGGTAGAGCGCAAGCACGAACGCCGTGAAGGCGAGCTTCTTGCGAATCTCGGCGACGGTGAATGCGCTGAGGATCGTTGAAAGCACCGGCGGCGCAGCTTAGTACACGGTGCCCGTGCGCCCCGCCGTACGGGGCGGCGCGGCCTTCACCGGCGCCGTTCAGTCGGTGTGGATGTGACAGGTCCCGCCGGCGGCCTCGATGGCCGCGCGGGCGGATGCGCTGAAGGCGTGTGCGTGCACCGTCAGCGGCTTGGTGAGCTCGCCCTTGGCGAGGATCTTCACGGCGACGTCCCTGCGCGTGCCGAGGCCCTTCGCCTTCATGGCCTCCACGGTCACCTCGTCGCCGCTGTCGAAGCGAGCCTCGAGATCCTGGAGGTTGACCGCCTGAGTGTGCGTGCGGAACATCTCGAACGGCATCGACTTCTTCATGTGCGGGCCGCGCAGCTTGCGCATCCGCATGTGGATCGGCATCTGGCCGCCCTCGAAGCCGGGGCGCTCCTTGCTGCCCGCGCGCGATCCGGCACCCTTGTGCCCGCGCCCGGACGTCTTGCCCATGCCCGATCCGTGGCCGCGGCCCACGCGCTTGCGCGGCTTGCGGCTGCCGGGGGCCGGCTTCAGGGTGTTCAGGCCGATCGGCTTCTCGTCGGCCTCGGCCTTTTCGTCCTTGGGCGGTGTCATGACTTCTCCTCGATGCGCACCAGATGACGGACCTTGTGCAGCATGCCGCGTGCGGACGGGGTGTCCTTGACCTCGACCGTGTGGCCGATGCGGCGCAGGCCGAGCGAGCGCAGCGTGTCGAGCTGGCTCTTGTCCGAGCCGTTCTTGGACTTGAACTGCGTCACCTTCATGCCTGCTGCCCGGTCCCTTCGGAGACGGCGGGCGCGACCTCGTCCGCCTCCGGTTGATCGGCCGCGGCGCCATCGGCGTCCGCTGGCAGGGGCGCGTCCGTTGCCGGGGACGCGTCGGCGCCGGCGCCCTCGATCGTCTCGGCGGGCGTCTCCTCGGCCTCGCCGAAGCCGAGCCCGAGTACCTGGTTGATCGACAGGCCGCGCAGCTCCGCGACCTCCTCGGGGCGGCGCAGGCCCTGCAGGCCGGCGACCGTCGCCTTGACGAGGTTGATCGGGTTCTGCGTGCCCAGCGACTTGGAGAGGATGTCGTGGATGCCCGCGAGCTCGAGCACCGCGCGTACGCCGCCGCCGGCGATGACGCCGGTGCCCGGCGAGGCGGGCTTCATGAAGACGCGGCCCGCGCCGTAGACGCCCATCGTCTGATGGGTGATCGTCGCGCCGTGCTTGGGCACGCGGAAGAGGTTCTTCTTGGCCTGCTCGACGCCCTTCTGGATCGCCAGCGGGACCTCGTTGGCCTTGCCGTAGCCGACGCCGACGACGTCGCGCTCGTCGCCGACGACGACGAGAGCGGTGAACGAGAAGCGACGACCGCCCTTGACGACCTTCGCGACGCGGTTGATCTCGACGACGCGCTCCTGGAGGTCCAGGCCCTGCTGGTTGACGGATCGATCGACGACAGGTCCGCTCATACGGTCAGTCCTCCTTCGCGGACGCCTTCGGCGAAGGCCCGCACACGGCCGTGGTACTGGTAACCGCCGCGGTCGAACACGGCCTGGGAGATGCCGGCGGCCTTGGCGCGCTCGGCGAGCAACTTGCCGGCCTCGGAGGCCTGCTCCATGCTCTGCTTGTCGCGCAGCGGCTGCTCGGTCCACGTGACCGCGGCGATCGTGTGACCTGCCACGTCGTCGACGAGCTGGGCTGAGATGCCCCGGTTGGAGCGAAAGACGGAGATCCGCGGACGCTGCGCGGTGCCGGAGATCTTCGCGCGAACGCGGCGGCGGCGCTTGAGGCGCTTGGCTGGACGGGTTTGAAGGGTCACCCCTTGCCTCCATCCGGTCGGCGCTTGTGAGAGTGGCCGCCGGCATCAGGCCGGCGGTGATCGCTTCGCTTCATGCGCGCTTACCGACCTTCCGGGCGACGTGCTCGCCCTCGTAGCGGATGCCCTTGCCCTTGTAGGGCTCCGGCGGGCGCTGCTTGCGGATGTTCGCGGCGAGCTCGCCGACCCTCTGCTTGGAGTTGCCCTTGACGATGACCCTCGTCGGCTGCGGCACCTCGAACTCGATGCCCTCGGGAGCCTTGACCGACACGGGATGCGAGTAGCCGAGCGCGAGCTCGAGGTCGCGGCCCTTCAGCGCGGCGCGATAGCCGACGCCCTGGATCTCGAGCGTCTTGTGAAAGCCGGTGGTGACGCCCTCGACCATGTTCGCGACGAGCGAGCGCGTGAGGCCGTGCAGCGCACGGTGCTGGCCGCGATCGGTGGGACGCGTGACGACGAGCTGCTCGCCGTCCTGGGTCACGGTGATGTCGCGCGGGACGCGCTCTTCGAGCGTGCCGCGCGGGCCGTTGACCGACACGAGCTCGGGCTCGATCGAGACCGTGACGCCGGTCGGAATGGGGATGGGCTTCTTGCCGATGCGAGACATCGGCGTTACCAGATGTGCGCCACGACTTCGCCGCCGACGCCCGCATTGCGAGCCTCGTGGCCGGTCATGACGCCTCGTGACGTGGAGACGATGGCGGTGCCCATCCCGCCGAGCACCTTGGGGATCTCGCGCGAGCCGGCGTACGTCCGGCGGCCTGGGCGCGAGACGCGCTTGAGGCCGGAGATCGCCGAGCGGCGGTCGGTCGTGTACTTCAGGCGTACCTGCAGGACCTCGCCGGGATGGTCGGCGTCCGGCGCCATCGTCGAGTAGCCGTCGATGTAGCCCTGCTCGGCGAGGATCCGGGCGCACTCGACCTTCAGCCGCGACGACGGGATGTCGACCGTCTCGTGGGCGGCCTGGATCGCGTTGCGGATCCGGGTCAGGAAGTCTGCGATGGGGTCTGTGCTTGCGCTCAAGGGATGTCTCGGTCGGAGATGCGGGGGATCACCAGGAGGATTTCGTCATTCCGGGGACGAAGCCGTTGTGGGCCATCTCGCGCAGGCAGATCCGGCACAGGCCGAACTTGCGATAGACGGAGCGGGCCCGGCCGCAGCGGCGGCAACGGCTGTACTCCCGGGACTTGAACTTCGCGGGCCGAGCCTGGCGGACCCGCTGGGACGTCTTGGCCATCTTAGGGTGTCTCCTCGTTGTCCGGCTCTTCGGTGTCGGGGGCCGGCTTCTCGTAGGCCTCTGGGTTCTCCGCCTTCAGCTGCTCCAGGGCGGCCTGCTCGGCCTCGGCCTTGGCGTGCGCCTCGTCGAGGCGCGCCTGCTCCTCGGCGGCGGCCTCGCGTGCCCTCGCGGCCTCCTCCTTGGCGCCCGGGCGGCCCTCCTTCGTGAACGGCATGCCGAACGCGAGCAGCAGCTCGAAGGCCTCCACGTCGGACTTGGCGGAGGTCGTGATCGTGACGTCCAGGCCGCGCACCTGATCGACGGCGTCGTAGTCGATCTCCGGGAAGATGACCTGCTCGCGAACGCCCAGCGAGTAGTTGCCGCGCCCGTCGAAGGCCGAGGCCTTCAGGCCGCGGAAGTCGCGGATCCGCGGGATCGCGACGGACAGCAGACGGTCGAGGAACTCGTAGGCGCGCTCACCGCGCAGGGTGACCGACAGGCCGACGGGCATGCCCTCGCGCAGCTTGAAGTTCGCGATCGACTTGCGCGCGCGGCGGACGTTGGGCTTCTGGCCGGCGATCGTCGCAAGTTGCTCCTGCGCCTGCTCGAGCATCTTGGAGTCCTGCTTGGCGTCGCCGACGCCCATGTTCAGCGTGATCTTCTCGATCTTCGGCGCCTGCATGACCGAGGTGTAGCCGAAGCGCTCCATCAGCGCCGGGCGGATCTCCTCGAGGTAGCGGGCCTTCAGCCGTGCGGGGGTCGCGGTGACCACTTAGATCTTGGCTCCGGACCGCGCCGAGGCGCGCAGGCGCTTGCCGTGCTCGACGACCGACTTCACGCGGGTGGGCTTCTTGTCCTTCGGGTCGCGCAGCGCGACGTTCGAGATGTGGATCGGCCCCTCCTTCTCGATCACGCCGCCCGGCTCCATCGAGCCCTGGCGCGCCTTCTGGTGACGCTTGATGATGTTCATGCCCTCGACGTAGACGCGCTGCTTGGCAGGGTCGACCCTCAGGACCTTTCCTGCCTTGCCGTTGTCCTTGCCGCTGATGACGATCACCTCGTCACCGCGCCGGATGCGATGTGGCATGGCTACAGCACCTCCGGGGCGAGCGAGACGATCTTCATGAAGTTGCGGTCGCGCAGCTCGCGGGCGACGGGGCCGAAGATGCGCGTGCCGCGCGGGTTGTTGGCGGCGTCGATGATCACGGCCGCGTTCTCGTCGAACGCGATGTACGTGCCGTCGTCGCGCGAGAAGGACTTCTTCGTGCGCACGACGACCGCCGTCACGACCTCGCCCTTCTTGACGGTGCCCTGCGGGTTTGCCTGCTTGACGGTCGCGGTGATGACGTCGCCGACGAACGCATAGCGCCGCCGCGAGCCGCCCTTGACGCGGATGCAGAGGATCTCGCGGGCGCCGGTGTTGTCGGCGACCTTGAGGCGGGTCTCGTTCTGGATCACTTCGCGCGCTCCAGGACCTCTTCGAGCTTCCAGCGCTTGTTGCGCGACAGCGGCCGGCTCTCGGACACGCGCACGACGTCGCCTTGGCGGGCGTCGTTGGTCTCGTCGTGGGCGTGCAGCTTCGTCGTCGAGCGCACGATCTTCTCGTAGCGCTGATGGCGCCGGGCGACGTCGATGCGCACGGTGATCGTTTTGTCGGGCTTGGCCGACACGACGGTGCCAGTGCGCATCTGCGGCGTGGTGTCCTTCGGCGGCGCCGGCGGGGTGCCGGTCTTCTTCTCGCCGGCGGAGGCACGCTTGACCTTCTCCTGCTCGCGGCGCCGGCGGCGGGCGACGGCCTTCTTCGAGCGCAGCTCACGGCGCTCGGCGTCGCGATCCTCGGCCGTGCGCGGTCCGCGCTGGGACCTGGCCAGATGGTCGCGCCGGGCGCGCTCCTCCTTGCCGCTGAGCGCCGGGACGGCGGGCTCGATGCCGCCGGCCGCGGCTGCGTCGCTGGGCCCGCGCTCCATGTCCGGGGCCGCGCTCGGCGCTTCGCTCAGGTCCGACTCGCTTCGCTCGCGCTTTGAATCCTTGGGGGTCTCGTCAGCCATCGCTACTTCCGGTCGGGAATGTCGATTTCGCGCTGGTGCGCGACGGTGAGCGCACGAGCCAGCTCGCGCTTCGCGGTCCGCAGACCGGCGGTGTTCTCGAGCTCGCCCGTGGCGTGCTGGAAGCGCAGTCCGAAGACCTCCTTGCGCCCGGTCGCGATGTGCTCGAGAAGCTCCTTCTCGGGCAGCTCACGGAGGTCGGAGGCGTTCATGACGGCGTGTCCTCGCGCATGACGAACTTCGTCTTGACGGGCAGCTTGTGGCCGGCAAGGCGCATCGCCTCGCGTGCGAGCGGCTCGGACACGCCGGCCAGCTCGAACATCACGCGGCCGGGCTTGACGACCGCGACCCAACCCTCGGGCGAGCCCTTGCCCGAGCCCATGCGGGTCTCGGCGGGCTTCTTCGTGAAGGACTTGTCGGGATAGACGTTGATCCAGACCTTGCCGCCGCGCTTGATCTTGCGCGTCATCGCGATACGGGCGGCCTCGATCTGGCGGTTCGTCAGCCAGCCGGCGTCGAGTGACTTCAGGCCGTACTCGCCGAACTGGATCGAGGTCTGCCCGCGCGACAGCCCGGCCCTGCGGCCGCGGTGCTGCTTGCGGTGCTTGACGCGCTTGGGGGACAGCACTACCGGCCACCTCCGCCACGGGCACCGGGGCCGAAGCCGGGACGCGAGGTACCGCCCGCGCCGCCGCCGCCCTGGCCGCCGCCACCGCCACCGCCGCGCGGACCGCCGCGTCCGCCGCCGCCGCCCTGGCCGCCACGGCCACCGCCACCGCCGCCGCCACCGCGACCGTCACGGTCGCCGCGCCCGCGGCCACGACCGCCGTCGCGATCCTGCTGCTGGCTGGAGGGGCCCTCCATGTCGGTGAGGTCGGCGCCGGAGTAGCCCTCGGGCATGATCTCGCCCTTGTTGATCCAGCACTTCACGCCGATGCGGCCAAAGGTCGTCTTGGCCTCGAAGAATCCGTAGTCGATGTCGGCGCGTAGCGTGTGCAGCGGCACGCGACCGTCGGAGTAGCTCTCGGTGCGGGCCATCTCGGCGCCGCCCAGGCGGCCGCCGACCTGGATCTTGCAGCCCTTGGCGCCGGAGCGCATCGCGCTCGTCAGTGCGCGCTTCATCGCGCGCCGGAAGGCGACGCGATTCTGCAGCTGCTCGGCGACCGACTGCGCGACGAGCTTGGCGTCGAGCTCGGGGCGCTTGATCTCCAGGATGTTGACCTTGATCTGCTTGCGCGTGATGCGGTGCAGATCCTTGCGCAGCGCGTCGACCTCGGAGCCTGACTTGCCGATCACGATGCCGGGACGCGCGGTGTGGATGTTGACCTCCACCTCGTTGGCGTCCTTGCGGATCGTGATGTCCGACAGACCGGCGTGCGA
>Ga0136640_10000335_pt1 | contig 17724 bp, 10 predicted proteins | sample AntDrymUQ8642106_2_FD_105498 | JGI IMG/M metagenome (GOLD analysis project Ga0136640, IMG submission 105498) | Polar desert sand microbial communities from Dry Valleys, Antarctica - metaG UQ864 (21.06) | ecosystem: Environmental > Terrestrial > Soil > Desert | place: Antarctica: Dry Valley...
GTCGCTGGCGGGCTGGGGCGGCCCCTGGTCGGAGTCCTGGTCGACCTCGACACCCTGGAGGGCCGATCACCGCCGGACCGGCTGGGCCGGGTCGCCGAGATCATCGGCACCGGGCCCGTCCCCGACGGCGTCATCCGCCGGTTCCTGTGCGACGCCGGGGTGTCGCGCATCGTCACTCACGGTCGGTCGCTGCCCCTCGACGTCGGTGCCGTGTCCCGCACCGCCCCCCCGGCCCATTGGCGGGCCCTCATCGCTCACGCCGGCGGCTGCGAGTTCCCCGGCTGCTCGGCCCCGTGGGAGTGGTGCGAAGCCCACCACATCACCCCCTGGTCCGACGAGCACCGCACCGCCCTCGACGGTCTCGCCCTCGGGTGCAACGGCCACCACAAGCTCGTCCACAAGCCCGGGTGGTCCATGACCCGCCTCCCCGACCTGACCATCGAGGTCACCCGCCCCGACGGCACCGCCCTCACCGTCTGACGAACGGTCGGGCTGTCACAGCTCCTGCGTAGGGTGCGGTCGATGCCGCCGATCGACCTGCGTCAGGTGCCGTACGGGCCTCCAGCGGCCCGCGCCCTGGCCGAGGTCGTGGCCGCGGCCAAGGCCGACGAGCCGCTCGCTCCAGTCACAGTGGTCGTGCCCTCGAACCACGTCGGGGTCACGGTCCGGCGGCTGCTGGCCTCGGGTCGTTACGGACGGGTCACGGACCGAGGCGAGGGACTGGCCGGAGCAACGTTCCTCACCACCTATCGCCTGGCCGAGCTGCTCGGCGCCGCGACCCTCGCCGGCGACGGTCGGCGACCGGTGTCGACCCCGGTGCTCGCGGCGGCGGTGCGAGGCGTGCTGGCTGCGAACCCCGGCTTGTTCGCTGCGGTCGCCGAACATCCGGCCACCGAGGGCGCCCTGGTCGACAGCTACCGGGAGCTGCGCGACCTCCCGCCCGCCGATCTCGACGCCATCGCGGCCACGGGTCCACGAGCGGCCGACGTCGTCCGCATCCACCGAGCCGCCCGGGCTGCGCTCGAGGGTAGGTGGTCCGACGAGGAAGACCTGCTGGCCGCGGCCGTCGAGCGCCTCGCGTCCGACGAGCGCGCCGGCCGCGACCTCGGCGCCGTCGTCGTATATCTCCCACAAGCGGTGTCGCTGCACGCCGCGACCCTGCTGCGGGCCGTGGCCGACGTCGCCCCCACGGTCGTCGTCGCCGGACTGACGGGCTACGAAGACGCCGACACGGAGATCGTGGCGTCGCTCGGACGCCTGGGACTCGACGCCGGCGCCGGTCCGCAACCCACCCTCCCGGTCGATGTCGAGCGCACCCACATCATCACCGCCTCCGACTCCGACGACGAGGTGCGCGCCGCGGTCCGAAAGGTCGTCGAGGCCGTGCGACAAGGTACCCGCCTCGACCGCATCGCCGTCCTCCACGGCTCGCCCGACCCCTACGCCCGACTGCTACACGAGCACCTCGGCGCCGCCGGCATCGGTCTCAACGGCGCCGCCGCAGTACCGCTGTCCGCCCGCGTCGCCGGACGCACTCTCATCGGCGTGCTCGACCTTCCCGACCAGAACTGGACCCGCCACGCGGTCCTCGCCTGGATGAGCGATTCGCCCCTCCTCCACGAGGGGCGCCGCATCCCGCTCGTCGCTTGGGAGCGCATCTCGCGCCGGGCCGGCGTCGTCGGCGGACGCGACCAATGGGACGAGCGGCTGGCCGCTCACGCTGACACGTGCGATGTGGACGCCACCGCAGCCGGGGCCGGCGGCAGCCCGGAATGGAGGGTCGAGCGCCTCCGACGCGAAGCAGAGCGCTCCCGCGCCCTGCGCTCGTTCGTGGTCGGACTGATCGACGAGATCACCAAGGCCGGGTCGGCCCCTCGTAGCTGGGCCGACCACCGCCGCTGGACCCGCCGGCTCCTCGACCGGCTGCTCGGGCCGGCCACCCGCCGCGGCGACTGGCCCGACACCGAGCGCCGGGCCGCCGAGCGGGTCGAGCTGGCCATCGACCGGATCGGCGCCCTAGGGGCAGTCGAGGGCCCGATCGGCCTCGATGTCGCTCTCCGCACCCTTGCCGTCGAGCTCGAGTCCGACCGGGGCCGGGTGGGCCGCTTCGGCGACGGGGTGCTCGTTGGCACCATCGCCATGGCGGTGGGCCTCGACCTCGACCTGGTGGTCGTGGTCGGCCTGGCCGAGGGGGTGGCGCCCCTGCCCACGCGCGACGACTCGCTCCTGCCCGACCGCGAGCGTCGGGCGGCACGGGGACGACTCCCCCTGCGCCGCGGCGCAGTTGGCCGCCACCACCGCGGGCTGATCGCCGCCCTCGCTGGGGGGAGGGCCCAGGTGTTGTCGTTCCCGCGCGGCGATCTGCGGGCCAGCAACGAGCGCGTGCCGTCGCGATGGCTGCTCGACGTCACCCACGCACTGTCGGGCGAACGGTGGTGGGCTGGCGACCTGGCCCGGGCCGACGTCGGTTGGGTGACCCACGTCCAGTCCTTCGACCATGGCTTGCGCACCCTCGACACCCCCGCTACCGCTCAGGAGCACCGCCTGCGCACGCTCCTCGCAGCCGGTGCCGGCCCCCGGACACTCGGCCCGGTCAGGTCTCTGGGCGACGCCACCCTCACCGCGGGGGCCGACCTGGTCGAGGGGCGAGCCTCGCGCCGCCTCACCCGCTTCGACGGCAACCTGGCCGGCCTGCCGCTCGTGTCGCCGGCCGACACCGAGGGTGCTCCGGTCGCCTCGCCCACCGGCCTCGAGCGCTGGGCCCGGTGCCCGTTCGACTACTTCCTCCACGATGTCCTGCGCGTCCGCGAGATCGACAACCCCGAAGATGCCCTCGCCATCACCCCGGCCGACCGGGGCACCCTCATCCACGAAGTGCTGGAAGCGTTCGTGGGCGAGGTGCTGGCCCGACCCGAGCCGCAGCGACCGGGCCCGCTCGACCGCTGGACGGCGGCTGACCGGTCCCGGGTCGCCGAGTTGGCGGCCGAGGCCTTCGCCCGCTACGAGGTGCTCGGGCTCACCGGTCGACGGCTCTTCTGGAACCGCGACCGGCCCCGGATCCTCGCCGATCTCGACGCCACCCTCACCTTCGACGAGGAGGTGCGGCAGGTCCTCGGTAGCCACCACCTGGCGGCTGAGCTCGCCTTCGGCGTCCCCGGCGACGAGGTCGGTGCCGTTGCCCTACCTCTGCCCGACGGCCGGGTGGTGCGCTTCAAGGGCAAGGCCGATCGCATCGATCGAACCGGCGAAGGGGGGTTGCTCGTGGCCGACTACAAGACCGGCGGTGACCGCGACTACACGTCGCTGTCGGAGGACGATCCCGACCAGGGTGGCACCCGGCTCCAGCTCGCCGTCTACGGCGAGGCCGCCAGAGCGGCGGTCGGCGAGCCCGGCGCACCGGTTCGCGCCGAGTACTGGTTCGTGTCCCGCAAGGCCGGCTTCACCCGGCGCGGCTATTCGCTGACCCCCGAGGTCGCCGAGCGCATCAGCGAGACCCTCGGCCTCATCGTCGAGGGCATCGAGCGGGGCACGTTCCCGGCTCACCCGACCGACCAGGACACCTCCTTCTACAACCCGTGCTGGAGCTGTGATCCCGACTACCTGGGGGTCGGCGATGTGCGGCGAGGATGGGAGGCCAAGGCCGACGACCCCGCCCTCGAGCCCTACCTCGCCCTCATCGACCCCGACCGACGGGACGGCGGCGACCCCGAGGCCGGCGATGGCTGAGCGCCGAGCCGCGCCCGACCAGGACGACCGCGACCGCATCGTCGACGTGCTCGACCAGACCCTCTTCGTCCAGGCCGGAGCCGGGTCGGGAAAGACGACGGCGCTGGTCGACCGAGTACGGGCCCTGGTCACCCCGCCCGCCGACCCGTCGACGGGTCCGGCGCCGGTCTCGCTGGGGTCGGTGGCGGCCATCACCTTCACCGAGAAGGCCGGGGCCGAGCTGCGTGAACGACTGCGGCAGGTCCTCGAGGAGACCGCAGCCGAGGAGGTGGGGACACCCCGAGCCGAGGCGTGCCGGGGGGCCCTGGCCGAGCTCGACGGCGCCGCCATCGGCACGCTGCACTCGTTCGCCCAGCGGATCCTGTCCGAGCACCCCGTCGAGGCCGGCCTCCCGCCTCGGGTCGAGGTACTCGACGAGGTCACGTCGGGCGTCGAGTTCGAGCGGCGCTGGGCCCGGTTCTCCGACCGCTTGTTCGCCGACCCGGCCTACGAGCGCACCCTTCTGCTGCTGTTCGCGGCCGGTGTCCGCGACTCCACACCCCACGCCCTTGCCCGCACGTTCGAGGACAACTGGGATCTCGTCGAGGAGGCCGTCGACCCAGACCATCCCGCTCCTCCTCGTGTCAAGGACCTGGCCACCCCAGCGTTCGAGGCGGTCGACGAGGCCTGCCGGCACCGGTCGTCGTGCGGCGACCCGGCCGACCGGCTGTGCCTCTGGCTCGACGACGTGGCCGAGTGGGCGGCCGAGGTCCGCACCATCGACGACGACAACGACCTCGAGCTCATGGAGGCGATCGCCGGAGAGCGGCGCAAGGTCGGTGGGGGCAGGCTGAGCTTCCGCCCCGGGCAGGCCGGCGCGGCCAAGGCCTGGGGTTCGAAGGATGCCAAGGCCATGGCGGCCGGCGCCCTCCGCGAGGCGGGCGACGCCCTCGACGCGGTGGCCACATCGGTCGCCAGCGCCTGCGCCCACCACCTGGGATCGGCCATCCGCCGCTTCACCCTCAACTCTGCCGACGAGCGTCGTCGGGCCGGCACCCTGGAGTTCCACGACCTGCTCGTCATGGCCCGCTCCCTGTTGCGCGACCCCATCCACGGGCCCCGGGTGCGCGCCGCCCTCCACGAGCGGTACCAGCGCCTGCTCCTCGACGAGTTCCAGGACACCGATCCCATCCAGATCGAGCTCGCCGTCCGCATCGCGGCTCGCGATCCGCGATCCGAAGAGGCCGGGGCCCTGCCGTGGGACCAGGTCGAGGTCTCACCCGGGCGGTTGTTCGTCGTGGGCGATCCCAAGCAGTCGATCTACCGGTTCCGTCGGGCCGACATCGCCCTGTTCATGGCCGCGGCCGAGCGGTTCGCGCCGGATTCCGGCGGAGCCGTGACCCTCACCGCCAACTTCCGGACCGGCGGCCAGATCATCGAGTGGGTCAACGCCACCTTCGCCCGGCTGCTGGCCGAGGCGCCCAACCCCGACGTGCTCATCGCGTCCCAGCCCGAGTACATCCCCCTCGACGCGGTTCGGCCCGACGCGCCGGCCGGGCCGGCGGTGGCGGTCCTTGGGCGTGTCGCCCACGAGCCCAAGACCAAGGCCACCGACCTGCGCGCCGACGAGGCCGCCGACGTGGTCGCCACCATCCAGCGGGCCATGGCCGAGCGTTGGCAGGTCGGCGACGACGACCACGGTGGAGACGACGAGGCTTGGCGAGACGCCAAGCTCGGCGACGTCACCATCCTGGTGCCGGCACGCACCTCCCTCCCCCACCTCGAGGACGCCCTCACCGCAGCCGGCATCCCCTACCGGGCCGAGGCCAGCTCGCTCGTCTACGCCACCCGGGCCATCCGCGACCTGCTCATGGTGGTGAGGGCCGTGGCCGACCCCACCGATCACCTACGCGTGGTGTCAGCCCTGCGGACGCCGCTGTTCGGGTGCGGCGACGACGACCTGTTCCGGTACAAGGTCGACCGGGGTGGCACGTGGAGCTACCTCGCTCCACGGCCGGAGACGGTGCCCGCCGACGACCCGGTGGCGGCCGGACTCGAAGTGCTGGCCGCCTGGCACGAGCAACGGGCGTGGACGAGCCCGTCGGCCCTGCTCGACGCCATCACCCGTGACCGGCGCGCCCTCGAGCTGGCGTTCGCCGAGGGACGCCCCCGCGACGTGTGGCGACGCATCCGGTTCGTGGTCGACCAGGCGCGGGCGTGGACCGACGCGACCGGCGGCGGGCTCCGCCAGTACCTCGACTGGGTCGGACAGCAGACCGTGGAGGGAGCCCGGGTCGCCGAGGCCGTGTTGCCCGAGACCGACGACGATGCCGTGCGCATCATGACGATCCACGCCGCCAAGGGGCTCGAGTTCCCCATCACCATCGTGTCGGGCCTTTCGTCCAACCCCGGGCACGGTCCGCGGGCGGGAGAGGCCCGCTTCGTCGACGGCGAGGTCTCCTACTACCTGGGTAAGCAGGCCGAGACGCCGGAGTTCACCGCAACCCGGCCCGTCGACGAGCAGATGGCCTTCGACGAGCGAGTCCGGCTGCTCTACGTGGCCACCACCCGGGCCCGCGACCACCTGGTGGTCTCGCTCCACAGGGCCACCCGGAAGAACCCCCCCTCGTCGGCAGCCAACCGCACCAACGCCGAGCTTCTCGTCGACGGCATGGGTGATCGGCTGGCTGGCCTGGCCGACGGACCGGGCGAAGACATGGCGGGCGAGCGAGCGCCTGATCCGAAACCTGTCGCGCCGCCCGAGCCCTACGACACATGGGCGGAGACCCACGCTGCGACTCTGACCGCCGCCGCCCTGCCGACCACGGTGGCCGCCACCGCCCTGACCGACGAGGGCCGGCCCGATGTCGAGGGGCCCGACGCCGAGGTGTCGGGCGCCGAGCCCGTCGACGGCGGGGATCTGCCCCTCCTTCCCGAGCCTGAGGAATCCGGCCAGCTGCCCCTCGATTTCGCAGCCGAGGTCGACGACGCCGACCTCGATGCCGCACCGGACGGCGCCGACGCCGGGCTCCGCAAGCGCCCCATCGACCTCGACCGGGCCCCGTGGCTGAAGGGTCGCTACGGCACGGCCGTCGGGCGGGCGGTGCATGGCGTGCTCCAGTCCGTCGACCTCGCCGCCGGGATCGACGACGGAGCCGTCGACGGAGCGGTGGCGGCCCAATGCCAGGCCGAGGCCGTTCCCGAACGGGCGGCCACGGTCCGCCAGCTCGTCGCCGAGGCCTTGACCTCGCCGTCAGTGCAGGAAGCGGCCCGATCGCCGCACTGGCGGGAGATCTACGTCTGCACGCCGATCGGGGGCCCCGACGGCCGCCTGCTCGAGGGATACATCGACCTGCTGTACCGCTCCACCGAGGGCCTGGTCGTGGTCGACTACAAGACGGCTGGCACATCCCATCCCTCAGAGATCGACCACCGGGTCGACGGCTACCGGCTGCAGGGCGCGTCGTACGCCTTGGCCGTGGCCCGCGCGACAGGCGAAGACGTGGTCCGGGTGACGTTCTGCTTCCTCACCCCCGACGGCGTGGTCGAGCGGCACCTCGACGATCTCGCCGTCGCCGTGGCCGATGTCGAGGCCAGGGTTCTGACCGGGACCGAGATGCTGGCTTGACAGGTCAGGGCTCAGCGGCGATGGTGCCTGCGATGGCCTCCGCCCGCACCCTCCTCCTTCTCATGTAGACGGGTGCCCCCATATCGGCATCCGTCGCAGCTCCTGAGCCTCCGGGCCGGGAGCTTCTTTCGTTTTCGTCTCACCCCCTCCCCCGACTGAGAGACTGTCCCTCCCATGGCCCCCGAGCCCGCCACCCCGAAGACCATGCCGTTCGACCGGTACCGGCCCACGGTGCCCGTCGAGCTGTCTGACCGCACCTGGCCCGACCGGCGCCTCAACGCCGCCCCCCGGTGGTGCGCTGTCGACCTGCGTGACGGCAACCAGGCCCTCATCGACCCCATGGACCCGGCCCGCAAGCTGCGGATGTTCCAGACCCTCGTAGCCCTCGGGTACAAGGAGATCGAAGTCGGCTTCCCGTCGGCCAGCCAACCCGACTTCGACTTCGTGCGTCAGCTCGTCGACGAGGACCTGGTGCCCGACGACGTCACGATCCAGGTGCTCACCCAGTGCCGCGACGATCTGATCGAGCGCACCTACGAGTCGATCCAGGGCGCACGGACGGCGATCGTCCACTTCTACAACTCGACCTCCACCCTGCAACGCCGGGTCGTGTTCGGCCTCGACAAGGCCGGCATCACCGAGATCGCCGTCAACGCAGCCAAGCTGTGCCGCAAGCTGGAGCCGACCGTCGCCGGCACCGACGTCCGCTACGAGTACTCACCGGAGAGCTTCACCGGCACAGAGCTCGACTACGCGGTCGAGGTCTGCGATGCGGTGGCCGAGGTGATCGAGCCGACCGCTGACCGTCCGCTCATCATGAACCTGCCGGCGACGGTCGAGATGTTCACCCCGAACCTCTACGCCGATGCCATCGAGTGGTTCCTGCGCACCGTGCGGAACCGTGAGGCCGTCGTCCTCTCGCTGCACCCCCACAACGATCGGGGCTGCGCCGTGGCCGCAGCCGAGCTGGGGGTGCTGGCCGGCGCCGACCGGGTGGAGGGCTGCCTGTTCGGCAACGGTGAGCGCACCGGCAACGTCGACTTGGTGACCCTGGCCCTCAACCTGTTCAGCCAGGGCATCGACCCCGAGGTCGACCTGTCCGACATCGACGCCGTGCGCCGCGTCGCTGAGTACTGCAACCGTCTGCCGGTCCACGAGCGCCATCCCTACGCTGGCGATCTCGTCTACACGGCCTTCTCCGGGTCGCACCAGGACGCGATCAAGAAGGGCTTCGCCGCCCTCTACTCCGATGCCGAGGCAGCGGGACGAGGCCGCGACTACGACCAGTGGGAGGTTCCGTACCTGCCGATCGACCCGGCCCACGTCGGGCGCACCTACGAGGCCGTCATCCGGGTCAACAGCCAATCCGGCAAGGGCGGCGTGGCCTACATCATGGAGACCGAGCACGGGTTCTCGCTGCCCCGCCGGTTGCAGATCGAGTTCTCCCAGACCATCCAGGGCATCGTCGAGGACACCGGCACCGAGATCAGCCCCGGCGCCATGTGGGACTCCTTCACCAGCACCTACCTGCCCGAGACGCCCGTGGTCGCGCTGCGCTCCAGCGAGCTGACCTCCGCGAGCGACGGGTCGAGCACCATCACCGCCCAGCTCACCGTCGACGGTGGACCGCGCACCATCGCCGGAACCGGCAACGGCCCCGTCGCCGCGTTCGTCGACGCCCTGCGCTCCGACCTCGGCGTCGACGTCGAGGTGGTCGACTACCACGAGCACTCCCTCGGCGCCGGCGCGGATGCCACCGCGGTGGCCTACGTCGAGACCAAGGACACCGAGGGCACGGTTCGCTGGGGCGTCGGCACCGACCCCAACATCATCACCGCCAGCCTCAAGGCCGTCCTGAGCGCCACCGCCCGGGGCCGCACTCGCCGACCCTGACCCCCCCACCACCCGTGGTCGGAGGGCTTGGCAGAGATCGTCAGGAAAATGTCATTGCCGCCAGGGCCCGGCCGGGTCCACGATGACGGGGTGAGCGCTTCCCGCACGGTCACGGTCGTGGTCTTCGACGGCCTGCAGCTGCTCGACCTGGCCGGGCCGGTCGAGGTCTTCGACACGGCCAACCAGGTAGCCGGCGAGGCGCTCTACGACGTCAGCGTGGCGTCGGTCAGCGGGCAGCCGGTGCGCAGCAGCAGTCAGATCGAGGTCGGTGCTGATCGCGATCTGGCTGCCGTGGCCCGGGCCACCGAGGCGCTCGACACGCTGCTGGTGGTCGGCGGCTCGGGCACCCGCGCGCTGATGCAGGACGATGTCTTCCTCGCGGACCTCCGGGCGATGGCCGGCCGGGCCCGTCGGGTCACCTCGGTGTGCACCGGCGCGCTCGTGATCGGCTCCGCTGGCCTGCTCGATGGGTACCGGGCCACCACCCACTGGGCCTGGTGTGACCTGCTGGCCGAGCGCGTCGGGGTCGAGGTCCTTCCCGACCAGATCTACGTCCACGACCGGGACCGCTGGACCTCGGCGGGCGTCACCGCGGGGATCGACCTCGCCCTCGCTCTCGTCGACGCCGATCACGGACCGGAGCTCGCCCACCAGGTCGCGGGATGGCTGGTGGTGTTCGCCCGTCGCCCCGGCGGGCAGGCCCAGTTCAGCGCCGCGCTGCGGGCACAGGCGGCCCGCTCCCCGGCTGTCGCCGAGGTCCAGCGATGGCTCACCGATCACCTCGACCACGATCTCACCGTCGAGCGGCTCGCCGAGCGCGCCGCCATGAGCCCCCGCAGCTTCGCCCGCAGCTTCCGAGCCGAGACCGGCACGACGCCCGCCGCCCACGTGGAGGAGCTGCGGGTGGAGGCCGCCCGCCGCCTGCTCGAGACCACCGACCTGACGGTGGGCGCCATCGCCCGCCACGTCGGCCTCCGCCACCCAGAGACCCTCCACCGCGCCTTTCTCCGCCAGGCCGGAACAACCCCGGCCCGCTACCGCCAGCACTTCGCCCACCGCTCCGCCTGACCGACCCTCAGCCCAGAACCCAGGAGACTCCACCAATGCAGATCGCCATCGGCCTCTACCCCGGCTTCACTGCCCTCGACGCCATCGGCCCGTACCAGGTCTTCACTGCGGTCCCGGACGTCGAGGTGGTCCTGGTTGCCGCCGAGCGGGGGGTCCTCGCTGACGACAACGGACTGCTGCACCTCACGATCGAGCACTCCTTCGACGAGATCACCACGCCGGACCTCACGCTCGTCCCGGGTGGGTTCGTCACCCGTCGTCTGGCCCGCGACCGCGACCCGATCGTCGACTGGCTGGCCGACACCCACGCCACCACCACGTTCACCACATCGGTCTGCACGGGCGCTTTGCTCCTCGGCGCAGCCGGGATCCTCGACGGCATCGACGCCACGACCCACTGGTTCGCCTACGACGAGCTCGCGCGATACGGCGCCCGGCCCACCGAGCAGCGCGTGGTGCGCCGAGGCCGGATCTGGACCGCGGCCGGTGTGTCCGCCGGGATCGACCTGGCCCTCACCATCGTGGCCGAGACCCACGGCCCCGAGATCGCCCAGGCCGTCCAGCTCGGGATCGAGTATGACCCCCAACCCCCCTTCGACTCGGGTGCCCCGAGCAAGGCCGATCCCGAGATCCTCGCCCTGGTCCGCGCCGTCAGCGAGCAGAAGGAGGCCGCGGTCCTGGCGGGTCCCTGACGCGCCGAGTCGGCTCGGCCTCTCGCCTGGTCGAGGGCCATCCTCGCTGGGCTCGCCAGCCGAGGATCCGCTCAGCGGCGCTTCGTGTCGGGTTCGCCGGGCCCGCAGAGCGTGAGTCGGACGTGGCCCTTGACCGCGGCGCCAACGATCGAACGATGGCGTCGGCCACGTCGTGGGCATGCGCCATGTTGGTCTGCGCGCCGATCGCGACGAGTCCGAATCCGTTCTGTGCACAGGATTCGTGCTCCCACCCGGGTGATGTGCACAGAACCGGGGATGGCCAGATGGCCGGCGATTCAGTCGGCGGGGGCGACCGAGGCGAAGGCTCGGACCCGGTCGAGCATCAGCAGGCGCTCGCCGGGCTCGGCCGCGCCGACGAGGACGTAGTCGTCGGCGTACTCGGGCTTGACCTCGCCGGTCTCGTCGACGAGCCAGGGCACGACGAGGCGGCGGGGAACCCGTACCCGTTCGGGGCGCTGGTGGGTGCCGAACACGTGGTCCCAGGCCGGCACGGTCACGCCGTGGTTCGCCATGGGGGCGCCGAAGTGGTGGTGGAAGTGGTGGCGACGGACCAGCCGGTGGTAGCGGTTGCTCGGCGCCCGCAGGTGGGACATGGCGTGGTGGTACTCGTAGAAGAAGTAGCCCCACGCCCAGCCCACGGCGAGGGTGACGCCGGCGAGCGGGCTCACCGAGACCCAGCCGAGCGGGGCCCAGAGCACCGCACCCACCAGGAGCATCCCCGTCCAGCTCAGGATGTGGTTCCGGTCGAAGGACCACCCGGAGGTGACGTGGTGCTCGAGGTGCTCACGGCTCATGATCCCCTTGCCGTGCAGGTCGTGCATGGCGAAGCGGTGCAGCAGGTACTCGGCCAGGCTCCACAGGGCCCAGCCGGCGGGGAAGGCGATGGCCAAGGTGAGAAGGGTCGACATCGGATCGGTCCTCAGGGTCAGGCCGGAGCGGCCGGAGTCGGCAGGGACTGGGCGAGCGCCCGGGCCGCCGCCAGGTGCTCGGGGTCGGCGCCCCAGCCCCGCAGGAGCGAGTCGGTGATCTCCTCGCCCAGCAAGACGCCGGTGGTGGGCAGGCCGGCGGTGATCTCGTCGGCCGTGAGGGCGCCGTTCAGAGCGACGATCCACGAGAACATGCGCAGCAGGGAACCGTCGAGCGGGTGGTCGAGCGGATCGGCCACCGGCCGGTGCTCGGCCAAGGCACCCACATCGACCGCGGCGGCCAGCAGGCGGCGGGGGACGTCGAGCACAGCCATGGCCGCCGGCACCACCGACACCACGTCGGCGGTCTCGGCCACGCCGCGGGTCACGAGCAGTCGCTGCTGGAGCCGGAACTCCCGGGCGTGGTGCTGCGGTGCGGTCAGGAACAGTCGGGAGAAGGCGAGCAGGCGGGCGAGGGCAGCCTCGACCTCACCGGCTTCGCTGGCGGACAGGGCGTCGTCCCAGGCGACCAGGTGCTCGTCGGTGACCCGGCCCAGGACGCCGAGCGCCTCCTGCTGGAGGGCCGCGAGCAGCGCCGACCGTGAGGCGAAGTAGGTGTAGAGCGACGCCGGGGCATAGTCGGCCGCTTCGGCCAGGGCGGCCATGGTCAGCCCCTCGGGACCGTGGGCCTCGACGAGGTCGGCGGCCAGCGCCAGCAGCACGTCGCGCCGGGCGGACCGCTTCCGGGTCCGTCGATCCTCCACCTCGATCGACGTAACGATGTATTCCGAAGGCACGCCGGAAAACGTAGCCCAATCATCGGACTCCGTCAACCGCCGCTGGCTCAGTCGCCCACCGAGCCGTCGACCATCTCACGGATGAGGTCGGCGTGGCCGTTGTGGCGGGCGTACTCCTCGATCATGTGGTTGTAGACCCATCGCAGCGAGACCGCCTGACCCCGGCGCTGACCGGTGTCGTCGAGGTCGAGGGCAGCGGCGACCCGGCGGGACTCCTCGCACATCGCCTGCCACGTGGCCAGATCGGTGTCCCAGTCAGCATCATCGAGCAGCTCGAGCTCCCCGTCGGGGTGCTCGTCGGTCACGTACAGGAAGGCGACATCGCGGCCACCGATGCACCGTTGGAACCAACCCATCTCGACCTCGGCCATGTGGCGCACCAGCCCGTGAAGCGACAGCAGCGACGTGGAGACCGGCCGGGACTTGCGATCGGTCTCGCTCAGGCCCTCGCACTTGATCAGCAGCGTGACCCGGTGCCACTCCAGCCAGGCCTCGAGAGATTCGCGCTCCCCTGCGAGGTAGGGCGCGTCGGTCCGGCGGGGATCCTCGATCTCATCGACCATGGACCCCATTCTGGCCGACCGCTCCCCGCCCACGCCCCGCTAATCGCCCGAAGGGACGCTGACCCTCGCCTGATCCGAACTGGTGCAGATTGCGCGGGTCCTGGCCCGCGAAACCTTCACCACTTCGTTGGGGCGAAGCGGCCGGTAGGTTCGAACGTCATGGACATCGGGCGCTACGGCATCTGGACCTTCACGCTCGATCTGGTGCCGTCGAGCCGGTCGGCCGAGCACGTCGACGAGCTGGACGAGCTCGGCTTCGGCGCCGTATGGGTGCCGGAGGCGTTCGGACGGGAGGCGTTCACCGGCGCCTCGCTGTTGCTCCAGGGCGGGACCGACATCGTCGTGGCCACAGGCATCGCCAACATCTGGGCCCGTGACCCGATGGCCGCCAGCGCCGCCCAGAGCACCCTCACCGAGGCCTACCCGGACCGGTTCCTGCTCGGCCTCGGCGTCAGCCATCAGCCGATGGTCGAGGCCGTGCGGGGCCACGCCTACGCAAAGCCCTACTCGGCGATGCGCGCGTTCCTCGACGGCATGGACGCCGCGCCCTTCATGGCCGCCGCCCCGACCACCGGGCCCAAGCGGATGCTGGCCGCCCTTGGCCCCAAGATGCTCGAGCTGGCCCGTGACCGGGCAACCGGCGCCCACCCCTACTTCGTCCCGCCCGAGCACACCGCCGTGGCGCGCCGGGCCTTGGGCGAGGGGCCGCTGCTCGCCGTCGAGCAGGCCGTGGTCCTCGAGACCGACCCGACCAGAGCTCGAGACTTCGCCCGCACCCACACCGGCATCTACACCGGGCTGCCCAACTACGCCGGCAACCTGAAGCGCCTCGACCTCGGGTTCACCGACGACGACTTCACCGGTGCCGGCAGCGACCGCCTCGTCGATGCCATCGTGGCCTGGGGCGGGATGGACGACGTGCTGGCCCGCATCCAGGCCCACCACGACGCCGGCGCCGACCATGTCTGCATCCAGGTCATCGACGGCACCACCGAGGTCCCCGCCCAGGCGTGGCGCGACCTCTCCGCCGCGCTCGGCCTGTCCTCCAGTTGACCGTGTCTGGCTCCGACGACGGCCGCGCCGAGCTCGACGAGCGGGGCGGGGCGGACCGGGCGCCCATCTGCCCTGCCTGCGGGGTGACAGCCCTACCTGCGGAGCCGGCGCACGTCGTCGACACGACCTTCGTCTGCGAGAACCCCGACTGCGAGTCCTTCGGCGAACCGGTGGCCTGAGAGCCGGCGATCCCCGGAACCGGCTCGTCAGGTCAGGCCATGCCGTAGGCGCGCACGGGGTGCAGGCGGAGGACGGTCCGGCCGTCGTCGACCATGGCCTGGCGATAGTCGTCCCAATCGTCGTGCTCGCCCTGCACCTCCCGGTACAGCCGCATCAGCTCCTCCACCGTCGCATCGTCGGGCGCAGCGGCCACGGGCGCCACCTCGGCGTCGGCCTCGACGACCACGTAGGACCAGAAGTCCTCCGCTGTCACGTACAGCGACACGCGGGGGTCGCGCCGTGCGTTGGCGTACTTCGCTCGACCCTCGGTGATCGACACACGGATCACGTCATCGTCGCCCAGGGCGAAGCTGATGTTCGACAGCTGCGGTCGGCCATCGCGCTTCAGCGTGACGACGACTCCGTTGCGCTTCGGTCGGATGTAGTCGAGGGCATCGGTGAGCTCCATGTCCGCCCCAACCGGCATGACGCGGCGAGACTTCCCCGTTCAGACGTTGCGGCGGTATCGGCCTCCGACCTCGAACAGGGCGTGGGTGATCTCGCCGAGGGTGCAGCTGCGGACGACGTCCATGATCGCGGCGAACAGGTTGTCACCGGCGAGAGCCGCAGAGCGCAGGCGTGTCAGCGCCTCCTCGCGCTGCGATGCGTGGCGGGACTGGAAGTCGGCCAGGCGGTCGAGCTGGCTGTGCTTCTCTTCGTCGGTCGAGCGTTGAAGCTCGACGACGACGTCGTCGCCCGGGTCGCCCGGCTGACGACCCGGCGGGAGGAACGTGTTGACGCCGATCAGCGGCAGCGAGCCGTCGTGCTTGCGGGTCTCGTAGAGCAATGACTCGGCTTGGATGCGGCCCCGCTGGTAGCCGGTCTCCATGGCCCCGAGCACTCCGCCCCTCTCGGCGATGCGGTCGAGCTCGGCCAGCACCGATACCTCGACGAGGTCGGTGAGCTCCTCGATGATGAACGAGCCCTGGTTCGGGTTCTCGTTCATGGCCAGGCCCCACTCCTCGTTGATCACCAGCTGGATGGCCAGGGCCCGGCGCACCGATTCGGGCGTCGGCGTCGTGACCGCCTCGTCGAAGGCGTTGGTGTGGAGGCTGTTGCAGTTGTCGTAGGTCGCGATGAGCGCCTGCAGCGTGGTGCGGATGTCGTTGAAGGCCATCTCCTGGGCGTGCAGCGAGCGGCCGGAGGTCTGGACGTGGTACTTGAGCTTCTGGCTGCGCTCGTTCGCGCCGTAGCGGTCGCGCATGGCGACGGCCCAGATGCGGCGAGCGACGCGGCCCATCACCGAGTACTCGGGGTCCATCCCGTTGGAGAAGAAGAACGACAGGTTGGGGGCGAAGTCGTCGACGTCCATCCCCCTGGCCAGGTAGGCCTCGACGTAGGTGAAGCCGTTGGCCAGGGTGAAGGCGAGCTGGCTGATCGGGTTCGCGCCGGCCTCGGCGATGTGGTAGCCGGAGATCGAGACGCTGTAGAAGTTCCTGACCTTCTCGGCGACGAACCACTCCTGGACGTCGGTCATCATCCCCAGGGCGAACTCGGTGGAGAAGATGCAGGTGTTCTGGCCCTGGTCCTCCTTCAAGATGTCGGCCTGCACCGTGCCCCGGACGTTGGCCAGGACGAACGAGCGGACCTCGGCCGCTTCGTCGTCGGTGGCCGCTCGGCCATGTTCGGAGGCGAAGGCCTCGAGGCGCTGATCGACGGCAGTGGTCAGGAACATGGCCAGGATCGTGGGGGCCGGGCCATTGATGGTCATCGACACCGACGTCGTCGGCTCGCACAGGTCGAAGCCGTCGAACAGGACCTTCATGTCGTCGAGGGTGGCCACCGAGACGCCGCTGTTGCCGACCTTGCCGTAGATGTCGGGCCGCAGGTCGGGGTCGAAGCCGTAGAGGGTGACCGAATCGAACGCGGTCGACAGTCGGGCGGTCGGCTGGCCCTCGGTGAGGAGGTGGAACCGGCGATTGGTGCGGAACGCATCGCCCTCGCCGGCGAACATCCGGGCCGGGCGCTCGTCGTCGCGCTTGAAGGCGAACACGCCGGCGGTGAACGGGTAGCGGCCGGGGAGGTTCTCCTCCATGAGGAACCGCAGCAGGTCGCCGTCGTCGGTGTAGCGGGGCAGGGCGACCCGACGGATGCGCGACCCCGACAGTGTCTCCTTGGTCAGGGCAGTGGTGATCGCCGTGTCGCGGATGGTGACCGTGTGCTCGTCGCCTGAGTAGGCGTCGACCGTCGTCGGCCAGTCGTCGAGCAGAGAGTGCGACTCGGCGTCGAGCTCGGCATCGGCATCGGCTTCCAGCTCGGCCAGCCTCGCCGCGCTCTCGTCGCCCCCGGCCTCGGTCACGAGCGCCCGCACGCCCCGAACCTGCTGGCGGCGGCGGGCCACCGCGGCCTGATCGGTGGCGCGCCGGTGGTGGGCCCGCACCGCCTCGGCCACATCGGCCAGGTAGCGGGACCGGGCCGGCGGCACGACCGCGGTGTCGGCCGACGAGACCTTGCCGGCCACCGGAGCGAGCAGGCCGGCGGCGCCGGGTTCACGCAAACCGTGCTCGGCGAGACGCCGGCTCAGCTCCTGGTACAGGGCTGTGACGCCGTCGTCGTTGAAGCGGCTGGCGACGGTGCCGTACACGGCCATCTCGTCGGGACTCGACCCGAAGGCCCCGGTAGCCCGCACCATCTGGCGGGCCACGTCGCGCCGCGCGTCCTCGCCGCCGCGGCGATCGAACTTGTTGACGGCCACGGCGTCGGCGAAGTCGAGCATGTCGATCTTCTCGAGCTGGCTGGGGGCACCGAACTCAGGCGTCATCACGTACAGCGACACGTCACAGTGATCGACGATGGCGGCGTCACCCTGGCCGATGCCGGGCGTCTCGACGACCACCACGTCGGCTCCCCACGCCTTGGCCGAGGCGACGATGTCGTCGAGACCCTCGGGCACGACACCGCCGGCGGAGCGGGTCGCCAGCGACCGGAAGAACGTGTTCGGGGAGTCGATGGCGTTCATGCGGATGCGGTCGCCGAGGAGGGCGCCGCCGCCCTTGCGTCGGGTTGGGTCGATGGCGATGACGGCCAGACGCAGCTTGTCCTCGTGGTCGAGACGGAAGCGCCGGACCAGCTCATCGGTGAGCGACGACTTGCCCGATCCGCCGGTGCCGGTGATGCCGAGCACGGGGACCGAGCGCCGTTCAGCCGCAGCGTGGATCTCGGCTGTCTGATCAGCGGGAA
>Ga0136640_10000336_pt1 | contig 17703 bp, 15 predicted proteins | sample AntDrymUQ8642106_2_FD_105498 | JGI IMG/M metagenome (GOLD analysis project Ga0136640, IMG submission 105498) | Polar desert sand microbial communities from Dry Valleys, Antarctica - metaG UQ864 (21.06) | ecosystem: Environmental > Terrestrial > Soil > Desert | place: Antarctica: Dry Valley...
CTCAGCTCGGCCAGCCGCTTCGACAACCACGCTTCGCGCATCCGGATCTCCTCCTGCAAGAAGTCCGCTGCCGCGGGGGTGAGGCTGACGATGACCTGCCGGCCGTCGGTCGGGTGCGGTGTACGCAGGACGAACCCGCGCTCCTCCAGGGCACACACCACCCGCGTCATCGAGGGTGGTTGCACCTTCTCGTGCGCGGCCAGCTCACCGGGGGTCAGCGGCCCCTTGGCGTACAGCGTGGACAACGCCGCGAGGTGGGTCAGCGTCATCGACGTGTCGGCCCGCTGGGAACGCAACCGGCGTGACAACCTCATCACCGCCAGGCGCAGGTCGTGCGCCAGGGCGGGAGGGGTCGCTGTCTTCACCGGCACGATCGTTAGCTTACCTTACGATCTCGTCCCCGACCACTGAGTCGGGGCGCCCTCAGCCCGCTCCCAGCAACGTGCTCAACGGGTCGATCGCGAAGTAAACGACGAACAATGCAGCGGTGACCCAGAGCAGCGGGTGGATGTCCCTGGCCCGTCCGGCCGCCGCCCGCAGCACCACCCAGGCGATGAAGCCGGCCCCGATGCCGTTGGCGATGGAGAACGTGAACGGCATGACCACGATGGTGAGGAACGCGGGCAGTGCGATCGAGAAGTCGGACAAATCGATCTGCCGGATCTGGGTGATCATCAGTGCGCCGACGATGACGAGCGCGGCCGTGGCCGCCTCGAACGGGACGACCTCGACCAGCGGGGTAAAGAACAGTGCGACCACGAACAGCGCCCCGGTCACGACGCTGGCCAGACCGGTGCGGGCGCCGTCTCCCACGCCGGCCGCCGATTCGATGTACGTGGTGTTAGATGACGCACTCGCTGCACCGCCGGCCGCTGCTGCCAGCGAGTCGACGAGGAGCACCCGCTGAATCCCCGGCAGCTGCCCGTTCTTGTCCAGTAAGTTGCCCTCGGCGCCGACCGCGACGACCGTTCCCATCGTGTCGAAGAAGTCGGTCAACAGCAGCGTGAAGACGAGCAGCAACGCCGTCACGACGGCCACCCGGTCGAAGCCGCCGAACAGGGAGAAGTTGCCGAGCAGACTCAGATCGGGGATGCGTACGACGTCCCCGGGCACCGTCGGCGTGTTGAGCTGCCAGCCGAAGCTGGTCACCACACCGTCGGCGTCGGTCACCGCCGGGCCGATCTTGGCGATCGCCTCCACGACGATGGCGACCACCGTCGTGACGACGATGCCGATCAGGATCGCCCCCCTGACCTTCTTGGCGACCAGCACGCCCATGAGCAGCAGCCCGAGGCAGAAGATGAGCAGCGGCCAGCCGCGGAGCAGCCCGCCGTACCCGAGTTGAACGGGCACCGGACCGGCGTCGCTGCGCCGGGCGAAGCCCGCGTCCACGAGGCCGATGAACGCGAGGAACAGGCCGATCCCGACGCCTATCGCGGCCTTGAGCTCCTGCGGGATGGCGTGCATGATCGCCGTTCGCAGGCCGGTCAGGACCAGCAGAGTAATGACCAGCCCTTCGAGAACCACCAAACCCATCGCGTCGGCCCAGGACATCTGGCTGGCGATGCCGAACGCAACGAGCGCGTTGATCCCGAGGCCGGTCGCGAGCGCGAAGGGGTACTTGCCGACGACGCCCATCAGGATCGTCATCACGGCAGCGACGAGAGCGGTGACGGCGGCTACTGCGGGGATGCCGAGGACGAGCCCGTCGGCGTCCGGCGTCGTCCCGATGATGAACGGGTTGAGTACGACGATGTAGGCCATCGTCATGAACGTCACGAGGCCACCACGGACCTCGCGGGCCACCGTCGAGCCGCGGTGGCTGATCTCGAAGTACCGGTCGATCCCGTTGCGTGGCGCCGGCGGAACCGACGCTGAGGTTGCGCCGGCTGTGCGGGCCTTACCGGGCTGGTTCGGAAGGGTCATGGCCACCTCATCGGGACGCGCTCAGGGGCTGACAGGCGACAGCGTGCCAGAGCTCGCCGCCGGCATACCGCTGCGACACCCGCCCGTATCCTGCCCGCATGCCCCGGCCGCTGCGGCCCGCTCCCGAGCCGCTCGACGTCAACGCGACCACGGTCATCGTGGCCGGTATTGCGGCGTGGTTCATCGCGTTCGTGGTGCTGCTCCTCTTCGCCGGCCGGCTGGCCGACGCGGGGCAGCTGGTGTGGCTGTGGACCGCCTTGGCCGGCTGGCTCCTGGGACTGCTGGGTCTGTGGATCGCCGGGCGCCAGCAACGCCGGCGCCGCTGACAGCTTCGCGTCGCCGAAAATTGGGTTGATCGGATGCGGTCTTGGTCATCGAGAAGCCAACTGCGCATCCGATGTCGCTGTTCCGCGCGGACATTCGCGAGTCCCGGAGCTAACCCGCAATGAGCCCGCCGTCAGCCCGCGGAGTCTTCGGCGGCCAACGCGGTGGCATCCTCCGGGCGCGCGAACGCCTCCGCCAGGGCCGCGCGCAGCTGCCAGGCCCCATGGCGCCAGGCGAGCACGCGACCGAGCGCCGCCGCCCCCGCGTCCTCGCTCACATGGTCGGCGTCGCCGTTCGCCCACCAGTCGACCCGCCGGTCGTCGACGGTCAACTTGATGTGGATCGCGACCCGGCCCGGCAGCTCGGACAGCCTTAGCCGCCGCGCCGCCGAGGCCGCCCCGGGCAGATCCCGCCAGGCGGTCAGCTGGTCAGGGCGCGACGTGACCTCGGCCGTGACGCGTTCCGAGGCCAACGGCAGGTCGAGCAGGTCGGCCACCGCTACCGCAGCTGGACCGGCGGGGACCACCGCGCGGTCCAGCAACGGCAGCAGGAACGGCGCATCGAGCACGACGGCCATGTCGCGCGCGACCACCGCGCCGGCAACCGTCCGCACCCGGGCCGGAGGGCTGACGTCGACGCCGTCCAGGGCGGCCCCGAGGCGCCCGTAGATCCCGTCAAGTACGGCGTTCGACACCGCTCGCCGCGGATCACCCAGCCGAGCGAGCAGATCCAGCGCCGACTCCGGATCGGCTAGTACGTCGTCCACTGTGGACGGACACACGAGGATGTTCGGCGTGTCATCCGGTGCCTCGTCGTACAGGCCGCTCAGTTCATCAGATCCGTTGCGCCGCAACCGATCTGGACGTCGGCCGTCCAGCACCGGGTGCGTCGACAACCACCATGTCGTGTACGACGGCAGCCGGGCCGACTGCCCGCCCGACAGCCCGACGAGGAGGGGATCGAACACCTCGCCGGGCAGCCGCGCCAGGAGCGACAGTGCGACCGGCCAGCCGTCCGCCCTGACCCGTTCCAGGTCGCGCACTCCAAGGACGGTGTGGAGGATCGGCGGCACGTCGGTCGGTGGGAGCCGGTCCAGGACCGCGTCGTACCACTCGTCGGCCGCGTCCAGATCGAGCTCGTCGCCGACCTCGACATCCTCGGCGCGGAGCAGGGCGAACGTGACCAGCACCCCGACGGCCTCGAGGGCCGCCGCTCCCCAGCGTTGAACGGCAGCCGGGTCGACGACACCCAGCGAGGTGTCGGCCAGTACGTCGCCGAGCGGCGAGCCGGGCACCATCAGCTCACCGGCGGCACTCCAGCCGCCCCCGGTGTCCGGCAGGGCGAGGTCTGCCAGCCACGGGAACTCCTCGACGGTCGCTCCGGCCGCACGGACCAGCGCAAGCACCGCGCCGGCGATCGGCGCCGGATCCTCCTCGTCCAGGGACTCCTCGACGGCTCCCCGGACGACTGGATCCAGCAACACGGCCGCGGCGGTGGCCGGCCGGGCACCGAGCCGTTTCAGCAGCGGATGCACGGCCGCCGGGTCGACCAGGCGCAGTCCGAGACCGCTCAGCTCGGCGGCCGGCAGCATCCGGTCGGGCAACAGCAGTCCGCGGGCGCCGTACGCCGTACGGCCGTCGGCAAGCGGTACGGGGAGGGCGGCGAGCGCCTCCGGGTCGTCCAGTGAGCCGAGCTCGCCCAGCGCCGCATAGGCCGCCGCCCACCAGGCAGCAGGTCTGTCCACAGTGGACAGCAGCTCGACGACAGCCGCCACGGACAGCCGATCGATGCCGATCGCGTCGAGCACCGGGCCGTTCCGGCGGGCAGACCACGAGGCCGGCAGCAGCCCCGGGACCACGTCGAGGAGTGCCGCGACCAGGCCTTCCGATACCGGGTCGAGCGCCACGGCCCGGTCCGGGCGCACCCGGGCACCGGCTGCGGTGGGCAGCCAGACCGTCTCCCGCAGCTCGGCGAGCACGGCTCGGCTCAGGGCCGCGTCCAGTTCGGCCCCGGCCAGCCCAGGGCGCGGCACGAGGGCGAGAACAGCAGGATCGGGCTCGAGCCGGCAGAGCAGTTCCGCGTACGCCGACGCCGCACTGGCGACGAGGTGGTCTGTCAGCGGTCCCGGCGCAACGTGCCGCCGATCGGGTGCCAGCGGGAACGTGGCGATCAACCGGACCGGGAGCGACAGCGGCTCGTCGCTCGGCGTCGGAGCGTGCACGACCTGCCGGCCGGACAGCGGCGACACCACGCCGTCGTCGACCGGAACCGCCCAGCAGACCGACCATGTGGTGCGCTCGCGTTCCTCCACCGGCCGGCCGGCCAGGACACCGGCGGGCACGTCACCGGAGGCCGTCGACAGCGCCCACCGCCGGGTGCGCCCGCCGTCGGTCAGCTCGACCGAGCCGGGCGCCAGGTCGGTCCGGGTGAGCAGCCGTCCCTCCACATCGACCTCGGCGAGTCCGGGCAGCGACAGCAACAGCTCCGGGCCCAGTTCGTCGAGCTGGCGGCGTACCGCCTGCTCCGCTCCCGCCCGCAGCGTCAGCCGCACCTCGGTGTCGAAGCCGTCCGGTGGGGTGCCCGCGCAGCCGAACGGCAGCCGCAGCGCCGGCACCGAGCCGCCGCGACGGGCCAGTTCATCGCCCAACTCCGGGACGGCGGAGACCAGCGCCCGCGTGCGGTCGGCGTCGAACTCGATGCAGCCGCTGGTGGAGACGATCCGGGGGTTGTCAGTGACGGCGAGGACGGCGGCGAAGCCGACCCCGAAGCGGCCGACGGTGCCCTGGTCGCGTTTCGCGGAGGCGCGCAGCGTCGCCAGCGCCTGTACGCCGTCGGCGTCCAGTGCCGCGCCGGTGTTCGCCGCGCAGAGCACACCGTCGGCCACCCGCAGCCGCAACCGGCCCGGCTGCCTGGCGCGCGCGGCGGCGTCGACTGCGTTCTGCGCCAGCTCGACGATTAACCGGTCCCGGTAGCCGCCGAGGGCCAGGTCCTCCTCGGCGTTGGCGTCCTCGCGGAAGCGGGCCGGGGATGCGGTCCACGCCGCCAGCACCCGCTCGCGGATCGCGTCGACACCGAACCGCTCCGCGTGCACCCGACCGCTCAGGTCTCCGGCTCGCTGTCCTTCGTGAGGTCGACGGGCTCGATCTCGGCGTCGAGGACGTCGTACCGCTCGGTGTCGTAGGAGACCGAGGTGAGCGGTTCCGGCTCCGGCTCGCTGACGGCCTCGGAATGTGCGCCGCAGCCGTACTCGACATCGACGACGTGGCCATCGCTCGGTGAGTACTCATTGCCGCAAGCACCGAGCATCGCCCGCAGGGAACCGTCCAGCGGCAGGTAGAACCCGCAGGTGCCGCATTGGCCGGGAGCCTGCCGGGCCATCGGGTTGTCCGGCCCGGTAGGCCCGTCGTGCCACCGCTGCGCGGCGTCGGTCCGGCCCAGCCGGGACATCACCCGGATCCGGCCCAGGCCCAGTTCATAGGCCAGCTCGTCGAGCCCTGGGTCACCGGTGGCGACGTACGCCGGCACCAGCCGGTCATCGTCCGGCGCGGTGGGTAGCAGGTCACCGACGCCGAGATCACCGGCCTGTAGCCGCTCGCTCCACGGCACCCACGGCGGCGGCAGCAGCGCACCGTCGCCGGGCTGCAGCACCACCTCGTCGACGGTGACCCGCGGGTCGTCGAGCAAACGGGTGACCGACACCGACCAGCGCCATCCGCTGTAGGCCGCAGCGGTGCAGTCGAAGAGGTGGACGGCGACCGGCGAGTCATCGTCGGAGACCGCGTCACAGCCGAGGTGCGCACCGACGTGGGCCGCGGAGGACTCCTCCTCGGCGGCTCGACGGGCAAGATCGACCGCCTGGGCGAGCACGGAATCGGCAGCCCGGACCGGCCGCTCGTCGGTCCCGGTCGCAGTCACCCGATCATCCTCCCTCATCCTCGGTTTCCGCCGGTGACCGAGTGCGGCGAGCCCACGCCGACGGTCGGTTCGGTGAGGCAGGATGTTGGCGTGAGTGTGCCCGGTTCCGGTGGCCCGCTGTCCCCGGGGGAACAGCGGCCCTACAGCGCGAGGTCGCGGGGTCCGGAGGCCACCCAGCCGCAGCCGGGGCTACCTTTCGACCGGCCGCCGCCGGGCGGTCCGACGCGAGGGCGCCGGCTTGCACACCGACGGCAACCGCGGACCGACATCATGGTGCCGTCGAAGATCACTGTCACCCGCGTCGCCGCGGCGCGCACCCGGCAGCTGACCTCGACCGCCGTACGCCGGATCAACGCCGCCAGCCGCGCGGACGGGGCCGGCGAGACCGGCCTCACCAGGCTGATCTGGACGCACGCGCTCAACTGCGCGGGAGACACCCTCATCGCCATCTCACTGGCCGGCACCCTGTTCTTCGCCGCGGCCACCGGTGAGCAGCGCACCAACGTCGCGCTGTACCTGATCGTCACGATGGCACCGTTCGCCATCGTCGCCCCGATCATCGGCCCGGCGCTGGACCGGCTGCAACGCGGCCGGCGCTGGGCTCTGGCGTCAACCATGGGCGGTCGGGCGGTTCTCGCCTGGATCATGGCCGCCAATTACGACAACTTCGCGTTGTACCCGGCCGCCTTCGGCGCACTCGTCCTGGCCAAGGCCTACGGCGTACTCAAGGGCGCAGTGGTTCCTCGAGTGCTGCCGGGCGAGATGACACTGGTGACGGCGAACGCCCGGCTGTCCATCTTCGGCCTGCTCACCGGTGCCGTCTTTGCCGGCGTTGGCTTCGGTGTCGCCTCGCTGCTCGGATTCACCTGGGAACTGGGCCTGACCGCCGTCGTGTTCGTGGCCGCCGGTGCGGTTGCGCTGTCACTGCCGGAGCACGTCGACCACTCCGAAGGGGAGCTTCCCGCGTCGGTGTTGACCACAGGGTCGCCGGGGTCGCTCACCGGAAGCGGGCGGCGCTCGCTCGGCATCCGCGTCATCACCGCTCTGCGCTGCGTGGCCACCCTGCGCGGACTGGCCGGCTTCCTGACGATCTTCTCGCCGTTCCTGGTGCAGGGCACGATTGGAGGCGTGGAGGGCACGCTGGTGCTCGCCGCGATCGCCGGCGGCGCCGGTGTCGGCAGCTTCATCGGGACCGCGATCGGCGCCCGGGCCCGGCTGACGAATCCCGACGTCGTCGTGCTCGTGCTGACCGGGATCGCCGCTGTCGGCTGCCTGGTCGCCGCCTTCGCCTACAGCATCGCGACCGTCATCGCCGTAGCCCTGGTAGCCGGAGTGACCAACGCACTCGGAAAACACGGGCTCGACGCGATTATCCAGCGCGACGTTCCCGAGTCGCTTCGCTCCTCGGCCTTCGCGCGCTCGGAGACGCTGCTGCAGATCACCTGGGTGTTCGGCGGCGCGATCGCCATCTCGCTGCCGCTCATCGGCTGGATCGCCTTCACCGTGGCGGCCGTACTGATAGTCACCGCCGCGACGCTCACGCTGATAGGAAGCCGCAAGCGGCGCGGAGGGACCCCGGCGCCCACCGGCCAGCCCGCGTGACCCGACACCCCCTGTTGCCCCTCCAGTGGTTGCGCCCGTCGTCCGCTGCGGCGAGGACCCGGGGGGCAACGTCACGGCGACGGGCAGCGCTCGTAGGAGGCGCTGCCCTCGCGGTCCCGCTGCTGCTGGCCGGCTGCTCCTCGGCCTTACCGCAGGTGTCGGTCCGGGTCGGTGCGCAGAGCGAGGTGCTGTCACCGACCCAGTACTGCCTCGACGGTGAGCCGCGGTTCTATCCCGACGCTGAGCGGCCACCGGTGCTGCGGGTCGGGTCGGGCGAGCAGATCACGATCGAGGTGTCCGAGCATCTCGCCGAGTCCGGCTGGCAGGTGCAGATCTTCGACGAGCAGTTGGAGGAGCAGCTCGGCCAGGTCCCGGTGGGCAACGAGACGGTGTTCGACGGGATCTTCACCTCCGACGCCAGGCCGGCGGCGTACTTCCTGGTGATCGTCCAGGACGCCGGACCAGAGTGCGAAGGGCTGTCCGGCGCCTGGCCGATCGGCTTCGTCCGGGACGGCTAGCCCGCCGGTGGGCGGGTGGCGCCCGGAGCCGCCGGTGGGCGGGTGCTGGGCGCAGTAGCGCCGGGGCGTTCAGGTCTCCAGGTCGCCCGCGACCGCGCGCAGCACGGTGGCCACCTTGCGGCCGACCTGCCGGTCCGGATAGCGGCCACGGCGCAGCGTGTTGGACACATCGTCCAGGAGCTTGATGACGTCCTCGACGATGACGACCATCTCGTCGGGATCCTTGCGCTGTGCGGCGACGGTGGCCTGCACCACCGAGGGCAGCGGGTCGAGTACCCGGACCGACAGAGCCTGCTCGCCGCGACGGCCCTCGGCGACCCCGAACTCGACCCGCTGACCCGGCTTGAGTTCGGTGACTCCGGCCGGCAGCGCATCGCGGTGGACGAACACGTCGCCTCCGTCCTCGCGGGCGAGGAAGCCGAAGCCCTTCTCCGCACTGAACCACTTGACCTTGCCGCTGGGCACAGAAGTCTTCCTCGCATATTTGGCGGTGCCGATGGGGCTGTCCATGAACGAGGCACCGTCGCGCACGCGCGAGGTGCCTCGCGTCCAGGTTAGTCCTTCTTGGCCGCGCTCCCCACCGGATAAGGTGCCAGAGCATCATTCATCGAACCGGACCGGAACTCGCGGACATCGACGGCGTCGTAGCCGTCCAGCGGAACCGGCTGCGACCGGAGTACGCCGACGAGCTGGGGGCTGATCTCGATCCGCGCCGCGCCGCCGCCCATGTCCCGCACCCGTAGGTCGCTCACCTGGTGTCCGATGGCGGTAAGGGCAAGTCTGACGGTGGCCTCTGCTGCCTCGACCCGAGCCAGTCGCTCGGAGCTGATCTGCAGCCCGTACGCGATCCGGCTGGACAGGCAGGCGGCGGCGGGCTTGTCCCAGGTGCGCAGACCCCACTCGCGTGAGGTGTCCCGGATCTGCTGCTTGGTCAGGCCGGCGTCCCGAAGCGGTGCCTGCGCCCCCCGCTCTTGCGCCGCGCGGATGCCCGGCCGGAATCCGGCGACTGCATCATCGGCGTTCGTGCCGGTGAGCACCACCGCACCCAGTTCGGCGGCGATCGGCGCCAGTGTGTCGAGCAGTTCGGCCTTGCAGAAGTAGCAGCGATCACCGCCGTTGGCGCGGTAGCCGTCACGGCTCAACTCGTCGGTGTGCGGCGTCAGATGCCATACGCCGAGGTTGTCGGCAAACTCCCGGGCGTATGCGAGCTCGGTGGCCGGCAGGCTGGGTGAGACCGCCGTCGCGGCGATGACGTCAGCTGCGCCGATGGTGCGGGCGGCAGCCGTGAGCAGGAACGCCGAGTCGGCACCCCCGGAGAACGCGACCAGCACGCGGTCCAGGTCTGCCAGCCGCCGGTGCAGGTTCCCGACCCGCTGTAGCCGCATTGCGTCAACCACGGCGTCATCCACGGCGGTCAGGGTACGTCCGGCCGCCGACGGCCCAGCGCTGTGTCCCGGGCACGACACACTCGGCACATGCGGGTCAACATCCATGTCCGGCCCGGAGCGCCCCGCCACGGCGTCGGCGGCCCACCTCGGCGATCATAAAGATCCGTGGCCCGATCTGTCCGAAATAGGCGTTTTTTATTGTCCGGATCTTCATGATCGAGTTACAAGGGCTCGGAGTGCGGGTCAGGCGCTGCAGGACAGCCGAACGGCGAGCACCTCCGGCAGCGGCCCGTCGCCCCGCTCGACGACGGCCTCGAGCCGCGCGTCGCGGTGCAGCAACGCGGTGAGCAACGACTCGAGCGGAAGGTGGTGTACGCCGACACGGTGGCTGACCTCCGCGCCGGTGAAAGCGAGCATCGAGAAGACCAGCTGGACGCAATCGTTCGGAAACGGCAGTTCCCGAGCATCGGCGCGCAGAACCGGCATGCGCGAGCCAACCGCAGCTGATCGGCGCTGTAGTCCACGCCGACAACGTTGTACCCGCGACGCTCCGCGACTTCGCGCTGCAACCCAGTGCCGCAGCCAGCATCGAGGGCGAGGTCGAACCGGCAGGAACGAGGTCCGTCAGCGACTGTCGGGCCGCGGCCATGAAGCCAGCACCCGCGGACTGCGCCCAGGCGTCGTACCACTCGGCATGCCCGTCGTACCGGGCCGCATTCCGCGGCTGCATCGTCGCGTCCACAGCCCCAGTGCCCCCAGTTGTCAGCGGAATCGCGCCGCCCGTGACGCGAATCGACTGACAACTTTCGAAAGGACCCGCACCCGGGGCCGCCACTGCGACCCGTGGCCGCTGTACGTCGACATGGTGGTCGAGGCATGGTGCGACAAGCGCACGCGCTAGACCGCGATACGTTCCGCCCGTGAACGACGCTCTCGCCAACGCGATCATCGGCGGCGCGCTCGTTCTTGCGGCCGTCACCGGTGTGTTCTCCTACCTGCGCCGGCCCACCCCCCGGCTCGTGGTGGCCGCCGTCCTGATGGTCGCGTCCGCCGTCCTCGTCCAGGCCGTCGTCGCGGCGGTGTCACTCATCAACGGCGAGCGGCCGCAGGAGTTGGGTACCTTCATCGGCTACCTGTTCTTCAGCGTCCTCGTCCTGCCCGCCGCCTTCGCGTGGGCGCGGATGGAACCGGGCCGGTGGGGCAACGGCGTACTCGCCGTCGGCTGCCTCACCCTCAGCGTCATGATCGTCCGGTTGCAGCAGGTCTGGGACGTGACGGGTGGCTGAGCCGACAAACACCGGTTTCGGCCGGGTGCTGGTCGCGGTCTATGCGACGTTCGCGGTGGCCGCGACCGCCCGCGCCGGCGTACAGCTTGCAACGAGATTCGAGCAGGCTCCGGTTGCTTACCTGCTCTCGGCGCTGGCTGCCGTCGTGTACATAGTGGCGACCGTCGCGCTCGCCCGGGCCGGCCCGGCGGCACGGCAGACAGCGACGGCCGCGGTGACGTTCGAGTTCGTCGGCGTCCTGGCGATCGGGACGCTGAGCGTCCTCAATCCGACGGCTTTCCCGGACGAGACGGTGTGGTCGGACTACGGCCGCGGCTACGCCTTCATCCCGCTGGTCCTGCCGCTCGTCGGCCTGTACTGGCTGCGCCGAACGGCTGGCACCCGCCGCTAACATCTCGATTCCGGGTTATCGGATGCGGATCGGGTCGGGCAGCGACCATATCCGTATCCGTTGTGGCCGAATCGAGCACATTCGGTCCTCGGATCTGGTCGGTCAGGCGTTGCGGACCTCGGCGGCGCCGCCCTGCAGGCCGAGTTCCCCGACAGACACCTCGCGCATCTCGACCTTGCGGATCTTGCCGGTGACCGTCATCGGGAACTCTGAGACCAGCTTGAGGTAGCGCGGCACCTTAAAGTGCGAAAGCTTGCCGGAGCAGAACTCCCGCAGCCCGTCGATCGTCAGCTCCGCGGCCCCGTCACGCAGCTTGACCCAGGCCATCAGCTCCTCGCCGTACTTCTCATCCGGTACGCCGATCACCTGCGCGTCCACGATGTCCGGGTGGGTGTAGAGGAACTCCTCCACCTCGCGCGGGTAGACGTTCTCTCCGCCGCGGATGACCAGGTCCTTGATCCGGCCGACGATGTTGAGGTACCCCTCGTCGTCCATCGTCGCGAGGTCGCCGGTGTGCATCCAGCGGGCCTGGTCGATGACCTCCGCTGTCTTCTTCGGCTCGCCCCAGTATCCGAGCATCACCGAGTACCCGCGGGTACAGAACTCCCCCGACTCCCCGCGCGGAACGGTGAGCCCGGTCGCCGGATCGACGACCTTGACCTCCAGATGCGGATGTACCGTCCCGACCGAGGACACCCGCCGCTCCAGGTCGTCGTCGTCACGGGTCTGCGTCGACACCGGTGAGGTCTCCGTCATCCCGTAGCAGATCGCCACCTCGGCCATCCCCATGTCGGAGATGACCCGCTTCATCACCTCGACCGGGCACGGTGAGCCGGCCATGATGCCGGTCCGCAACGAGGACAGGTCGTAGGACGCGAAGTCCGGGACACCCAGCTCGGCGATGAACATCGTGGGTACGCCGTACAGCGACGTGCAGTCCTCCTCCGCCACCGCCTCCAGCGTGGCGACCGGGTCGAACGCCGGCGCCGGGATCACCATGCAGGCCCCGTGGCTGGTGCAGGCCAGATTGCCCATCACCATCCCGAAGCAGTGGTAGAAGGGCACCGGTATGCACACCCGGTCGACCTCGGAGTAGTTGACGAGCTCGCCCACCATGAAGCCGTTGTTCAAGATGTTGTGGTGGCTCAGCGTCGCGCCCTTCGGGAAGCCCGTCGTACCCGAGGTGTACTGGATGTTGATCGGGTCGTCCGCGGACAGTGCGGCTACCGGCATCGGGCCGGAGCCGGCGCCGGCGTGCATGAGCTCGTCCCACTCGGAGGAGCCAATGAGGTACACCCTGCGCAGGTCAGGGCAGTCGCCGCGAACCTCGTCGATCATCGCCGCGTAGTCGCTGGTCTTGAACGACGAAGCGGCCACCAGGACGGAGATGCCCGCCTGCTTCAGGACGAAGCCCAGCTCGTGCGTTCGGTACGCCGGGTTGATGTTGACGAGGATCGCGCCGAGCTTGGCGGTCGCGTACTGGCAGAAGACCCACTCGGCGCAGTTCGGCGACCAGATGCCCACCCGGTCGCCCTTGGTCACCCCGGCCGCGAGCAGCCCGTGTCCGCACGCATCCACGGCGGCGGCCATTTCGGTGTACGTCCAGCGCCGGCCGCTCGCACAGTCGACGAGCGCGTCCCGGCCTGGGTATCTCTGGACGGCTTTGTCGAAGTTCTGCCCGATCGTCTCGCCCAGGAGCGGGACGGCGGAGATCCCTGAGGCGTACGACGGGGCGGCCATCTAGTTGTTCTCCGCCCGGTTCGGCTTCGCTGTGGGATGCTGGTAGTTCACCTCGCTGGCGGGCAGCGGGAAGTCCGCATCCTCTCCGAACGGCGAGAGCGCACCCTGGTTTTCCGCGAGCAACTCGGTCAGCGGTGGCCCGCCGTCTTCGCTGGCGAACCACGTCGGCTCGACCAACTGGCTCTTGCGCCTGCCCACCCTCGTCGCCATGCGTTTCCTCCTGCGTGCCGCGGTGCGTCAATGATGCCGGGCGGACCGGGGCGGGCGCCACCATGCGCGGCTAGTTCCAGGTGCGCGGCCACCATGATCGTAAGGTTGGATTGTACGGAACCGCTCAATCCAGCCTCACGATCATGGCCTGGGCCGGGTGCGGCGCAGGCCGTAGAGCGTGCCCGCACCGTCAGCGGTGAGCACGAGGGTGCGCGTACCGACCGGCAGGATCCACAGCTCCCGCCCGTCCATGGCCTGTACCGCCTTGGTTCGCCACCGGGACGTCGCCAGCATCCGGGCCCTGATCACCCTGCCGCTGCCGCTGCCGCTGCCGCTGGCGCTGTCGTTGTCGCTGTCGCTGTCGCTGTCGCTGTCGCCGGCGCTGTCGCTGTCGCCGGCGCTGTCACTCGGCTGCAGTACGAGATCGGCACCGCGCACGCGCAGACGGGCCAGACTCCACGGCTCGCGCCGCATCGCCCGGCGCCAGGCCAGCGCCCGCAGCGTGACTCCGATCCCGGTCGGGACGGCGGCCACCCCGACCAGCGTGAGGACCACCAGCGCCGGTCCGACGCCGGGGATGCGACGCGGCTCGTCGAGCAGCCGTACGGTGGCGGGGTCGGCGCGGTGATAGCGCACCTCCATCTGCTCGCCGGTTGCATATTGCCGCCCGGACACCACGTCCAATGTCTCGGTGTAGCTCCGGCCACCGGCGTCGTAGTCGAAGGTCACGCTCTGAGCATCGGCGGACCGGACAGTCGCGGTGGTCGCTGCCCCCTCGTCCAGCAGCTGTTGTGAGCGGGCCAGAACGAGCTGCGCGCCACCGATGACCAGTACGGCGCAGGACACGGCGGCGGCCAGCCAGCGCAGCCCCCCAGCGCGATAGGAGCGCCAGGCCCGCTGGGACTCCTGGTAGTCCCACGCCACCCGCTCGCCGGCCATCCCGCGACAGTAGGTCCTCGTGGGCGCACACCGGTCCGCGGCGGCGGGTAGCGTTGTTCGGATGTCCTCGACCCGGCCGCGCAGCCTCTCGGACTGGCTGCGAACGCGCTCCGACGCGTGGCTCGCGGGGCTGCTGCGTGCCCGTCCCGACCTGGCACTACCCGTGCCCGCAGACATGGGTGTGCTGGCCAGCCGGATCGGCGTACGCGTCTCGGCCGGCCGGGCACTTGAGGAGCTCGACGCCTTCTCGCTCCAGGTGCTGGACGGGTTGCTGCTGGCGGGGGCCACCTCGTCGTACGCCGAACTGCGAGAGCTGCTCGACGACGAGGTGCCGGACGGGGCGGTCCGCTCGGCGCTCGACCGGCTTCGTGACCTCGCCGTCGTGTGGGGCGAGGACGACGAGGTGCACGTCGTCGGCAGCGTTCGAGATCTCAGCTCGCCGTACCCGGCCGGTCTCGGCCGCCCGGTCAGCACCCTGGTCGCTGCGCTGACCGACACCCAGGTGGCGCCGATCCTCGGCGCCCTGGGGCTGCCCGCGCAACGGCAGCCCGGCGCAACGGACAGCATCGCCGGGGTGTTTGCCAATCTCGGTCAGGTCCGGGATCTGCTGGCCACCTGCGGCGAGAGCGAACGCTCAGTTCTCACCCAGCTCGACGCCGGCCCGCCGCTGGGGCAGCTGCCGGGGGCACAGCGGCCGATCATCATGGCGGAGGGGACCACACCGGTACGCCGGCTGCTCGTCCACGGACTGCTGGTAGCCGTCGGACCGGAGACCGTCGAACTGCCCCGCGAGGTCGGCCTCGCCTTGCGGGGTGATGCTCCGCTCGGACCCAGCCGCCTGTCGCCCCCCCCGATCCGGGCACACGACATTGGACAGTCCACTGTGAACAAGACGGCTGCCGGCCAGGTCCTGACGGCGCTACGACAGATCGAGCAGCTCCTGGACATGTTCGGCGTCGATGGACCACCCGTCCTACGTTCGGGCGGGCTCGGGGTCCGCGAACTGCGCCGGATCGGCAAGACCCTGGATCTCACCCAGCAGCAGGCGGCGTTCTACTTGGAGGTGTGCGTGGCGGCCGGCCTGCTCGACCACTCCCCGAACGTCGACCCGCACTGGCTTCCCACCCGGACCTTCGATGTCTGGCTGGCCCGGGCGCCGGAGCAGCGCTGGGAGCAGGTCGCCACCGCTTGGGTGGAGATGACCACGTGGCCGGGTTTGATCGGCCAGAAGGACGACCGCGACAAGTCCATCAACGCACTGTCCTTCGACGTGACCCGGACCTGGGCGGCGACAGTACGCCGGCGCACCCTGGATGTGGTGGCCCTGCTTCCGGCGGGCTCGGCCCTCGGCGCCCAGGGCGTCGTGGAGCAGCTGGCCTGGCGCTGGCCGAGGCGGGCCTTTACCGGGCGGGCCGAGCTGGTGGCCGCCGTGCTCGCGGAGGGCGAGCAGCTCGGTCTGCTCGGGCGCGGCGGGCTGAGCGGCGCCGGCCGCCTGGTTCTCAGCGGTGGAGATGCCGCTGCCGCACTGGCCCCGGTGTTGCCCGAACCGGTCGACCACGTCCTGATCCAGGCTGACCTCACCGTGGTGGCCCCCGGCCCGCTGGAACCCGCCCTCGCCCGGGAGATCGCCGTGGTCGCCGACGTCGAGTCCTCGGGGGGCGCGACGGTGTACCGGATCGACGAGCGGACCGTACGCCGGGCGCTGGACAGCGGCCGGTCGGCGGCGGATCTGCAGGAACTCTTCGCCACTCGCTCGCGTACCCCGGTACCCCAGGCGCTCAGGTACCTGGTCGAGGACGTGGCGCGGCGACACGGCCGGCTGCGCGCGGGCGCCGCGACGGCGTACCTGCGCTGCGACGACGAGGGGCTGCTCGCCGAACTTGTCGCGGATCGGCGTACTGCCTCGCTGGCGCTGCGCCGGATCGCCCCGACGGTGCTCGTGGCCGGCGTTGCCGTCAAGGCTCTGCTCGACGCGCTGCGGGGGGCCGGCTACGCGCCGGTGGCCGAGGATCCGAACGGCGCGGTCCTGCTCAGCCGGCCGGACTCGCAGCGGCTTGCCTCACATACCCGGCATCGCCGGGCCGCAGCGACGATTCCCTCCGATGAACAACTCGCCGCCGCTGTCCCGAAGATCCGTGCCGGGGATCGCGCCGCCCGCAATGCACGGCGGATGCCGATCGACACGCGGGTACCTGGGGTGACGACGGCAGCCACCCTGGAGTTGCTGCAGCAGGCCGTGCATGAGGAACGGCAGGTCTGGCTCGGCTACGTCGACGCCGACGGCGCGGCAAGCCAGCGCATCGTCGACGCCGTCTCGCTCAGTGGCGGCTTCCTGCAGGCATTCGATCTGACGGCGGGAGCGCCCCGGACATTCGCGCTGCACCGCATCACGTCGGCAGCGCTGCTCGACCCGGCCGACTGACCTTCCCGCCACTGCCGGGCGGGCGAGCGCGCGCAGCGCGCCAGCCGGCTACCGATGCGCCGGGGCGGGCGCCGCTGCCACCAGGCCCGAGGCTCCGGGGTCCTCGTACCCGGTCTTCAGCGGCTTCTCCTTGAGCAGGAGCGAGACGACAAAGGCGACCAGCAGGAACGGGACCCCGATCAGGAAGACATCGTCGAGGGCGTCGGCGAAGGCGCCCAGCACGACGTCCCGGGCCGGTCCGTCGAGCGCCTGGATCGCCTCCACGTCGTTGACGTCGACGGTGGTTGCGATCGGCAGTCCCGCACCGTCCAGGCCCTCGGCGAGGTAGAGCGCGAGCCGGCTGCCGAGTACCGCACCGAACACCGCGGTACCGATCGCTCCACCCATCTGCCGGAAGAACGTCACCGAGCCGGTGGCCGTACCCATGTCCGCGTGCGGGACGTCATTCTGGATCGCGGTGAGCAGGATCTGCATGGTCATGCCGAGACCCACCCCGAAGACGAGCATGTACGCCGCGATCTGCCAGTACGGCGTATCCACCCCAAGGGTGGACATCATCAGCAGCGCCACCACGATGAGGGCGGACCCGACAACAGGGAAGATTTTGTACCGGCCGGTCTTGCTCATCAACAGTCCGGCGACGATGGACGCGGACAGGATGCCGAAGATGGCGGGGAGCATGGCCAGGCCGGACCCGGTGGCCGAGTAGCCCTGCACCGCCTGCAGGTACAGCGGCAGGAAGACGATCGCACCGAACATCGCCACACCCGCGCAGAAGCCGAAGATGTTGCCGATCCGGAACGTGGGGTTCGCGAACAGGCGCATTGGGATGATCGGCTCCACGGCGCGCCGCTCGATCATGATGAACGCTGCGGTCAGCGCGACGGCAGCACCCAGCAGGGCCAGGGCACCGCCCTCGGCCCAGCCGTAGTCACGGCCGCGCCACTCCAGATAGAGCAGGAACGAGGTGACCGCGCCGACTATCGCCAGGGCACCCAGGTAGTCGATCTTGTGCTCGCGCTTGATCACCGGCATCTTCAGC
>Ga0136640_10000337_pt1 | contig 17685 bp, 21 predicted proteins | sample AntDrymUQ8642106_2_FD_105498 | JGI IMG/M metagenome (GOLD analysis project Ga0136640, IMG submission 105498) | Polar desert sand microbial communities from Dry Valleys, Antarctica - metaG UQ864 (21.06) | ecosystem: Environmental > Terrestrial > Soil > Desert | place: Antarctica: Dry Valley...
GGCTTCATGACGTCGGCCGAGGCCGACCCGGCGTGCTGGGAGGAGTTCCTCCTCACGACGGCGGAGATCGATCAGCGCCGCCACCAGTCCTTCGAGGCCACCTTCAGCGACTTCGTGGCCCACCTGCGGGCCCTCGACTTGTGGCCCTCCCACGCCGAATCTGGCCAGGCGTGACGACGAGCTCGGCCTAGCTCCAGTAGAGGATCGTGTCGTCGTCGTTCGAGAGGGCGACGAACCCACCGATGGTGACCCGGCGACGATCGCCTCGGACCGGTGCGACGCGGTGCCAGATGCGGCCGCCGGTGAACAGGATCATGTCGCCCGCTCCCGGGGCGACGGGTCGCTGGTCGAAGCGCTCGAGCAGCTCGTCTCGGTCCTGGCTCATCGGGAGGGCCCGCACGTCGTCGGGCGTGTCGTCCCAGACCAGGTCGTAGAGCACCAGCTCACCGCCTTCATCGGGAGCCTCGGCCACGACGAAGTAGCTGAGGGAGTTCCACATGCGGGCGATGTTGCGCAGGTGGCTGTACGCGGACCACGCGTTGCAGAACTCGTTGGCGGTGTGGGCGTGCATCACTCCCAACCCCGGCTGTAGGAAGCGGAACGTCGCCGGGACGTAATCCCGGCCGGGGCCCTCGGAGGGGACCTCCGTCCGGCGACCGCCGCCGACGGCGGAAAGGACCCGCTCGATCCGGTCGGTGAAGCTCACCTCGAACAGTCCGTGGAGGCGATCATTGATCAGCCCGGCGTCGGCGAAGTAGTTGCTCCGGTCGTCGTCGGCGCCGACGAGGGCCGTGCCGTACAGGGTCTGTTCGCCGTGGTCGCGGAAGTCGGACTCGTGGTGCTGCTCGAGGATCTCGATCGCCCGAGTGAGCTCGACGGGGTCGATGACGTTGCGGATCGTCATGCCGTCGAGGTCGCCGTCGTAGATCCGCTCGATGGCATTCGCGAACCCCGAGAGGTCCGAGACGTGGACATCGGCCCACTCGCCGAGAACCGATGGCGGCCGCGGCCGGGAGCCGGCATCCGTCGGCGACCCGTTGTCTGTCGTCACCTCTAGTCCTTCGCCCGGTGGCTCGACTGCTGAACGACCTCGGACGCGTGAGCCGAACCGCCAACGCCGTCGTCTCATCGAAGTCTCTCTCAGGTCCATCCGGCCTCCTTCGACCGTGCGACGGTACCACCGCACGGTCCCCTCAGAGCCGGGGCGGACGCGCCGCCGCAGGGCTGAGCATCCCCACCGGACGACAGCGGGCCTCCACGCTGACTGTTCTGAGCGGGCGCTAGCGTCGCAGGCTGACCAAGACGGAGGCCGACGTGGAGAGCAGCAAGCGGCGCGGCCGTCGGGCGTGGACCATGGGGGCCGGCCTCTCGCTGTGCGCGTGCGCGCTCGGCGCCGGGTGTGGAGGCTCGGGCTCCAGCGATGAGGTCACCACGCCCGGGTTCGAGGCGTCTACCGCTCCCGACGAGACCGAACCCTTCGAGCTGGCCCAGCCGAACACGACCGCCGGCCCCACGACCGCGCCGTCGGGGGGGCTCGGGGGCCCCACCAGTACTGAGGGCGAGGACGGGACTGAACCGGCGCCACCCACCACCGCACCGCCGAGGGAGCCGGTGCTCCTGCCGGTTGAGCAGATCACCTCTGTTTGCGGTCTCGCTTTCGTGCTGTCGAGCTACGGCACCCTGTTCGAGAACCCCGAGGTCGACGCCCGGGAGGCCGTCGACGGCATCCGTACCAACCTCGACCGCTACGTCGAGGTGGCCGAGGACGAGGTCCGCGCTGCGGTGGAGACCGTCGCCGAGGAGAGCGACGAACTGCTGGACCAGTTCGAGGCGAGCGGGTACGACCGCTCGCTGCCCCTCTTCCAGGACCTCGTCGACGGCCAGGGCCCGGAAACCGTGATCAGTTCGCTGCTCGACGCCGTCAACGAGGTGGTGATCTGGGAGCAACGCAACTGCGACGACGAGGAGACCTGAGCCCCCGACCGCCGTTACCTGAGCCCCGCTCGCCGCAATCCCCGCCCGACCAGCCGCCGCACCTTGAGGGCCGGCGCCTGTGTGCCCGACCCAGGCCGCGGAGTAGTTGGGGCGTCAGTTGTCCCGGCCGATTCTGCGGGTGCGATGGGCGCCGCTGTTACAGGAGCGGACGCCAGGCCGATCAGAGCGGCGTCGCCATCCCACCACCACGCGTGAGGCGCGGGTACGGCCGGTTCGATGAGGGTCGATCCGGTCACCCCGGCGAAGGCAGCAGGGTCCTCGCCCGGGTCGTAGGTGAAGAAGAACTCCGGATCGACGTCGTGGCGCCGGATGCCCTCGTGGCTCTCGTGGTAGTGGACCACCGCGGCCTGGCTCGGCGCCACGGCCAACGCGGCCGCCACCCGTGGGCACCCCGTGGTGTTGGGCGCCGAGTAGTGGAGGAGCCGGTGGTCGGTGACGATTGCCTGTCCGGCCCGCACTGGCACCAGGCGGTGGGCCGGCAGAGCTTCGCCCAGACCCCTGTGGACGGATTCGTGGTCGGGGAAGTTGACACCGCGGATGAAGTCGACGGCGTGGTGGGAGCGGGGGACAACACCCAGTGCCCCGCAGTCCTCGTCCACGTCCCACAGGGGGCACCAGACCGTCGCCGAGCTGAAGGTGTTCTCATCGACGAAGGTCCAATCCAGGTGGAGTGGGAGTGGACCCGCCCCGGGCACCTTGGTGACGAAGTTGGCGAAGAACGCACGGCAGTCGAGGAAGGTCCGGTCCAGAGCGGTCTTGATCGTGTCCGTCAACGCAGTGTGGACTGCCTCGCGATAGTCGGGGCGAGAGTCGAAGATGGTCGTGTGGAAGCCTTCGGCGAAATCCTCGCGGTCCTTGATCTGGTGCTCGAGATCCCGGTACTCCTCCCGGAGGCGCTCCAGCTCGGCCGGTAGGAGTAGATCCAGCATGATCCAGCCCTCTCGCTCGAAGGCGCGCTGGACATCATCGTCGCGAAAGAGCCGCTCCCGGTGGGTCGGCACGGCGCGAGGGACGAGGCCGCACCGCGTCCGGACCTCGTCGGCCGACAAATGCTCCACCGGGTACAGGCCGCGCGACACCGCTGTCAGGTCGGGCGGTCGAGTCCCTATCTCGCATGAGGTGAAGAAGCTCTCGTCGATCTGGAAGCGCTCGAGGAGGCCGTCAGGGTGGCAGTAGTAGTGCAGGAGAGGCGCCTCCGCCGGTGCGAAGCCGCCCCCGATCGCCAGGCGGAGCTCCCCCGACTGGTTCGGCGGCGAGGCGTGCACCAGGGCTCCGTCGTAGAGGAGGGCCTGGCCGACTTGAAGCGACAAGGACTCGAGTTCGTCGGGATCGATCTCCCAGCCCGGTGGGCTGAAGTGCAAGGGCGGTGCGAAGGTCGGGCGCGGCGCGACCACCCATCGGTGGCTGCCGGGGAGGACCCGGATCGTGCCGTTGTACGGGCTGCAGTCGACGAGGGGCACCCAGATCACGACAGCGCGGAACCTCGACTCGTCCACCACCGACCAGTCCTGGTGAGTGAGCACCCCGCTGTCCTCACCGGGCCACTTTGCGAGCAGAGCGGAGGAGAAGATGCGACACCGGTCGAGGTGAGGTGACGCGATCTCGTCCACGAGGGAACCGATCCGCTCGAATACCGACTCCCGGTAGCGATGGTCGGCGCTGTCGGGGGTGGTGTGGAAGCCCTCCGTGCCGCCGGAGTAGCCGTCCATGGCCGTGGCCCGGAGCCGATCGAGGGCGGCGGTCGGCCCGACATCAACGACGACGAAGCCGTCACGGGCGAAGCGTGACCTCAACGACCCGTCCCGAAGCAGCGGCCTCCAAGCCTCCGTTCCTACGTCTGGGCCGTCATCGATGGTCATCCAACCTCCCCGCCAGTCCACTTCAGCCGCACCGTGGGCCGGAGCGCAAGCCCGGGCTTGGCCGTCACCGGGCCGAGCACGCGCAGGTCGGCCGACGCCTCCGTCACCGCATTAGGAAAGAGCTGCTCCGGGTCCTCGGGATCGTCGCCCCTCACCACCGCCACCCGGAAGGTCAGCACCGAGTTGGCGATCGGGATCGCGGACCAGTCGAGCTCGAACAACCAGGATCCGGCCCGGTCGATGAAGCCGTCGGCCACGACCTCGGGTGCGCCGAAGGTGGCGAACCCCAACCAGAACATCCCCGCCACCAGGCGACCGTCGGGTAGTGGGTGGTCGGCCTCCACCTGTCCGGTCAGGACGATGGAGCCACCGGTCTCGATGGTCGATGGGGTGCAGGTCAGGCCGGTGATCCGCACCGACGAGCGGGGAGGGGCAGCGACGAGGGAGGTCCCCGTGGCCAGGGCGCCGGCCTCCATCGCCACCGCCAGCTCCTCCTCACCGCCCGGGGCCGGATCGGCGCCGGGGACGTCGTCACTCAGGTACTGGGCCAGGACTCGCTGGGAGGGACCGTCGGCCGCCACCTTGCCGTGCTCGATCAGCAGACACCGTGGACAGAGCTGGCCGACGGTCCAAAGGTTGTGGGACACGAACAGCAGGGCGGCGCCTTGGCGTCGGGCCTCCACCATGCGCTCGAGGCTCTTGCGCTGGAACCCCCAGTCGCCGACCGAGAGGACCTCGTCTACGACGTACAGGTCGGCCTCGGCCGCCATGGCAACGGCGAAGCCCAGCCGGGCCAGCATCCCGGTCGAATATCGCTTAACCGGCATCTCGGTAAAGCTCTCCAGCTCGGCGAAGGCGACGATCTCGTCCCGGCGAGCCTCGACCTCGGCCGACGAGAGGCCGAGGAAGGCTCCTCCGTACTCGATGTTCTCGCCGCCGGTCAGGTCCGGGTCGAAGCCCAATCCCAGCTCGATGATGGAGACCACGCGCCCGCGCGTCTCGATCGAGCCGCTCGTCGGTGCGATCACGCCGGCCACCGCCTTCAGGATGGTGGACTTGCCGGCACCGTTGGACCCGATGATGCCCACGCCCTCGCCGGGGCGGACCTCGAAGCTGACGTCGTCGAGGGCGGAGAAGGTCCCTTCGCCTACGGGTTCGCCCCAGCGCCCGGGGATGGCGGCGCGGAGGCTCGACCGCTCCTGGTGCAGCGCGTACTCCTTGCTGAGTCCGTCGATGCGGAGGAGCGGCTCTTCATCGACGCTCACAGCAGATCCACCATGCGGTGCTCGACCGAGCGGACGTAGCTCACCGCCACCAGGTAACAGCCGGCGGCGAGGGCGATGTGGAACGCGAGGATGTACCAGGTGGGCCACACGCCGCGCAGCACTGTGTCCCGGATCCCGGCGATCACCACGGCGATGGGGTTGGCGTTCAGCAGCCAGCGCAGCCCGTCGGGCACGCGAAACGGGGCGTACATGATGGGCGTGGCGAAGAACAGGGCCTGCAGGAGCAGGGGCATGCCATGGCGGAGGTCACGCACGAACACGGCGACCGACGAGGCGAGAATGGTGGCGGCGGCGGTGAACAGCACCAGGGGCACGAGCACCAAGGGCAGGGCGACGAGCGTGATCGACGGGTAGAGGTTCTGGCTGGCGGCGATCACCACCATGATCACCAGGCCGACGCCGAGGTCGATGAGGTTCACGAGCACGTGCACGAGGGGGATGACCTCGCGGGGGAAGTAGGCCTTCGAGATGAGGTGGAGGCTGTCGCTGATCGACGAGAGTGTGCTGACGCACGAGCTGAAGAAGCGCCACGCCACCAGCCCCGACACGATGAACGAGAGGTACGGGAGGTCGCCGCCGTCGAGCCGCAGCACACCCCGGAAGAACAGGGCGTAGACCCCGATGAGGGCGAGCGGCTGGATCACCGACCACGCCACGGCCAGCACGCTCTGCCGGTAGCGGCTGTGCAGTTGCTGCCGGGTGAGGCTCAGGATCAGGCGGCGTTGCTCGGACGAGGTGGTCCGGCCAAGGATGCTGCGGAGGTGCCCCTGCCCGAGCACTGCAGTCCGCGACGTTCGCCCCGCTCCGGTCACACCTGTGACCAGTCCCGGCCCCGCCCCATCAGTTCGGTGAGCAACCGACCCGCGTCCTCGAGCTGCGCCGTCAATTGGGCTCGGCCACGAGGTCGGCCGGCCACCGTCCCGTGCGGTACACGTGGTCGCGGATCCGGGCTCCCTGGTCGAGACGGGCGGAGAACTCTTCCTCGTTCATTGCCCGGTTGGCCGACAGGCGGTGACCGAGGCTCCGGAGCATGGTGGGGCGACCGATGACCTCGGCGATCGAGTGGTCGACGTAGAAGTCGAACCCCACCTCGAACAGCTCGAAGCGGGCTTCGGTGCCGGTCTGGTCGAGGTGATAGAGCACCGGCTTGGCCTCGGCCGGGACCGTCTCTATCTGGACTGCCCGGCGGGGGGTGGCGCTGGAGTTCTCCGGGGACCAGTGGACCAGGCTGTCGTCGAACACCAGAGCTTGGCCGGCCCGCAGCGTGACCGGCTCGAGGTAGCGCTCGACGAGGGCGTTCTCAAAGTGCTGGAAGTAGGGCGGCTCCGCCGGCGTCGACACGTCTGGAGTGATCTTGTGGCTCCCGGGCACGACGTGGATGGTGCCGTTGTCCACGTCGACGTCCTGCAGCGGACACCACACCGTCAATGAGGTCTGCGACAGGTCATCGAGGGTGGGCCAGTTCTGGTGGATCTCGAACCGGCCGCGGCCGGGTGGCTTCACGTAGAGGTTCGACGTGAGGATGCGGAACTCGCGGACGACCTGGTCGATCCGGGGCTGGAAGACCCGTCGGATGGCCTCGTTGGCCTCACGCTTGTATGCAGTGCTGGTGTCGAGGAACGTGCAGTGGTAGGTGGAGAGGTTGCTGGACTCCTCGCCGGTGGGTGTGAACCCGTCGTCGGGACGCATGGCGTCGACCTCGGCCGCGAACGATGCCAGCTCCTCGGCGTCGAGGAAGGGAACGATCACGAAGCCCTGGGTGCGGAGCTCCTCGTCGAGATGCGCATCGTGCAGCAGCGGGCGCATCCGCTCAAGGCACTTCGGCGCATGCGAGCGGACGCGGTTGGGCCTCGGCCACGAGGGCCGCGCAGCGGGCGTCGAGCTCCTCGTCGGAGGAGGCCATGTGTACGAACGGTCGCTCGCCCAGGCTCAAATAGCGCTCCGCCGGCCGAGCCATGATGTCCTCCTCCAAGAAGAAGGACAGGTCGATCTCCCACGCCTCGACCATGCCGGGGGCGGTGGCCTCGTCACGGAAGAGGTGCACCATGGGCGCGGCGGCGGGCTTGGCGAAGCTGTTCACTGCCACCCGGACTTCTCCGCTGCGGTTCGGGGGCGAGGCGTGCACGGTAGCGGCGTCGAACAGCACCAGCCCACCGGCCGGCACCTCCAGGCCGACAGCGTGACGACCCAGTACGTCGGCCTGACCCTCGAAGGCCCAAGGGACGTTCAGGGTGCGATGGAGGTTGCCCAGGCGGTGACTGCCGGGGACCACCTGCAGCCACCCGTTGTCAGGGCCGGTGTCGGTTAGCGGCATCCAGCAGTAGACACCGAGCCACGCCAGCTCGTCGACGAGCGACGAGTCCTGATGGGGATCGAGCTGGCTGCCCGGCGCCGGGGGCTTGACCTGGAACGCCCCGCTCAGTATCTCGGTGTCGTCCACGAACAGGGGAGCCAGGTGAGGCCGCACCACCGCCCCGGCGGCATCGGTCGTCTCCGCTCTCAGGCCCGGGTCAGCGACTCGGCCCAGGGCCAGGAACTCATCGCCCCAGGGCTCGTCCAGGCGCCCCAGGAAGTCATGCGCGATGTCGTCGAGCGCCTTGAGCTCAGCCTCTCCGACCGCGGGCGGAAGGACGAGGTAGCCGGCCCGGCGCAACTCGTCCTGACGGGCCGGTTCGGCGAGGAGGGGCCGGTCGTATCGAGAGAGCCGTTGGGCCTCGGTGACCGCAGAGCGAGCCGACCGGTCGGGAGGCCGAACCCTGCGATGTCGCCATGCTCGCACGTCGATGACAGTACTCTCCCACCGAGATCGGCCGGGTCAGTCCAGTCCGTCAGCGTCGCTCGGCGGCGAGAGCCTGTAGCCCCTGGTCGAGGCGACCGGGACCCATTGCGCTGGGTGGCCTTTCGCAGTAGCCGCTCGGCTCGTATCCCGGACCGGGTCGGTCACCGAGGGCGAGTTCGATGTACTGGTCGATCCCGACCTCGTAGACCTCCACCTGCCCGTCGGGAGTGTCTTCGTCGGCGAAGTAGAAGACGAGCGGCGCCGCCTTGGGCTTGAGGATGCCGTGGGCGGCGAGTCGCACGGCCGGGGACCGGTTCGGCGGCGAGAAGTGGACCACGCCCGAGACCATCACCACCAGCTCGCCGGCGCCGCAGTCGAGGGCGACGGACCGCGCCTCGATCTCGTCGAGGACCGGGTCGAACACGGCGGGGACATGGCGTGATCGAACCGTGTTGGTGAAGCGGTGCGAGCCGGGAAGGACGTGGAGGGTGCCGTTCTCTGCATCGGTGTCGATCAGAGGGATCCACATGTAGAGGCTCGTCCACTCGCGCTCGTCGACGATCGAGAAGTCCTGGTGCGGCCCGAGGTGGCTGTGCGGCCCTGGCGGCTTCACCGAGTAGTCGATCCGCACGGGCTCGAGCACCGACATGTCGATCAAGCCTTCGAGCCGGGGCAGGACCACTGCCTTCAGCTCCTGGTCGATGAACGCGCGCAGAGTGGGATCGGGCAGGAAGCTGGTGGGGAACCACTCGTCGCCGATCGGGCGCCCCAGCCGAGCGGTCACCTCCTCGAACGTGGCGAGGATCTGATCGCATTCGGTGCGATCGAGCACCGTGCCGAATCGGGCGTAGCCGTCGCGCGCCAACTGCTCGGCTAGCCCGAGGTCGGTGACCCCGTCGATCGGCGAGACGGGCGCGAGCTCCACCCGAGTAGACGCCTCGTCGTCGTCCGCGGGCGGCACCGCGGCGGGGGCTTCAGCGCACCGGTCGACGCCGCCGAAGCTGGTGTCTTCCCGCATCCTCGACCACCATCGCTTCAGCACTGCACGTCCCCGAGGGCCGGCCCGGGCGCCGGATCGGCGAGGGAGGGAGACCATCGACCGAGCCAGCCATCCGTGCCCCCCTGGCGGCTCGGTGCAGGATGGTGGTGAACCCCCAACCTTCGGGCTCCCGGGCATCGTCTAGGAGAGTCCAACAGGTCACAGCGTAAAGCGACGGGGGCCTGGCCTCCCAACGACCGGACCACGACGACAGGAGCCGCCCCCCGTGGGGGCGGCTCCTGTGGGCGGAAGCGACGCTGATCCCGCCGGCGGGCCGTGGGGGACGTCGACGGCCCGAGATGTCGGTCTGGTCAGGCGACCTCGGCGATCTCGATGTCGACGGCATGCCGCTCACCCGTTGGATGAGCCGAGGGCCCGGACCGTGGTGATGGTGTCGGCGTCGGACGGACCCTTGTCGGGGCGGTAGCGGACCACGCGGGCGAAGCGGAGGGCGACGCCGCCGCCGTAGCGGGTCGAGCGCTGCACCCCGTCGACCGCCACCTCGACGACCAGCTCGGGTCGGACGTGGACCACGCCCGTCTCGGGGCCGCCCCAGGGCTCCTCAGTCGTGGCCCGGGCCTTCAGCTCGGTGGTCTGCCAGTCCAGCAGCTCGTCGGTGAGGCCCTTGAACGTCTTGCCCACCATGACGAACCTGTTCTCGTCGGCGCTGTCAGCCTCGTGGGCCCGCGCTCCGAGGTGCAGGTTCGACAACCAGCCGATCCGACGTCCGTGGCCCCACTCGGCAGCCAGCACGACCAGGTCGAGGGTGTGGACCGGCTTCACCTTGCGCCACGCCTTGCCCCGGCGTCCGGCCTCATACGGCGACGACGCCGCCTTCACCACCACGCCCTCGTGGCCGGCGGCCAGAGCCTCTTCGAGAACGTTGGCGGCGACGGCTGGATCGGTGGTCGACGTGCCCGGGATCGTCCACGCCCCGGTGACGGCGCGCAGCTCCGCCCGACGGACCAGCAGCGGCTCGTCCATCAGGTCCCGACCGTCGAGGTGGAGCAGGTCGAAGAAGTACGGCCTGACCGCCGTGGTGCGGACCGCGTCGGCACTGACACGACTCGCCGTGTCCTGGAACAGCAGGGGGCGCTCGGCATCGTCGACGACGAGAGCCTCGCCATCGAGCACGAGCCGCTCGGCCGGCATCGCGGCCACCAGGGCGACGACCTCGGGCAGCCGGACGGTGACCTCGTTGAGGTTCCGGGTCCAGACCCGCACCTCGTCGCCCAGCCGGTGGACCTGGATGCGGATGCCGTCGAGCTTCCAATCGACCACCGTCTCGCCCATCGACACGACAGCATCGGCCACCGACTCAGCCGTCGAGGCCAACATCGGCTGGACCGGCCGCCCGACCTCGAGGACGACCGTCGCCAGCCCCTCGGCCCCGTCGACCAGGGCCGCCCGGGCGACGGTGCCGAGGTCGCCACCGAGCATCGCCGATCGCCGCACCGCGGCGGCCGCGACGTTGGCGGCGCGGGCCACGGCGTCGGCCATCACCCCTGCCAGCGCACCTTGGCGCAGCTCGCCCCCGAGCAGGCGGGCCAGGAAGTGCGCCTCGGGCGCAGTCGCCCGCCCGAACGTCGTCGACAGCAGCTCTCGGCGGCGACCAGCCGACCCGGGTCCGGCCAGGACGGCAAGGGCGTCGAGCAGGTCGTCGACCTCGGTGACGGTGAGGCACGGCTCCTCCGCGGGCGCGGTCTCGGCCGAGGCGAGGGTCCGCCAGCCGACGCCGATGCGACCCTGGCGAGGTTCACCGGTGAGGAAGCCCACCACCGACACGATCTCCTCCGGCTCGAGGCGACCGAGCAGCAGGGCCAGGGCATCGCGCTTGGCGGTGCGGGAGCGGGTCGCGCCCATCGTGGCGGAGGTGCCCACCACCTCGGCGAACAGGGTCGGTCCGGCGCCCACGAACGTCCCGGTCAGGCCGGCAGGTCCGGGAACATCGCCTCGATGAGGTATTGGACCTTGGGGAGCAGCGGCCGCTGGGGATCACCGGGCGCGCCGGTGGTCAGCTCCCGAGCCAGCTCCGGCGCGTCCACCGCCCCAGTGTGTCCGGTGCGCCGGAGCGCGCCGCAGCAGTTCCGTCCTGACCGCCGGTCCGCGCTCGCCCCATCTTGCGTTGAGGCCGCAACGGCTTGGACCTCCGGGGTGAGCGCCGGTACAGTCTCCCGTTCGTGTCCGAGGGCTGATCCGGTCTGCTGACCAGGTGAGCCTCCGCCCCCGAGAACCTACGTCTGCGTCGGCCTGCGCCCACGGCCAGGTACCCCGCAGCACAACCGAGACACGCTCCGCCGGGCCCGCCCGAGCGGAGCGTTCGCGTGGACGGCCCCCCGTCCCTGCACGGAGAGAACGCCATGGCAACCAAAGCGATCGTCGGGTCCAAGCTCGGCATGACGCAGATCTGGGACGACGACCGCAACGTCGTGCCCGTGACCGTCCTGCAGGTCGAGCCGTGCCGCGTCGTCACCATCAAGACGCCTGAGCGCGACGGCTACAGCGCCCTGCAGGTCACCTTCGGGCGCAAGAAGGCCACCAAGCTCACCAAGCCGGTGGTCGGCCAGTTCACCAAGGCCGACGTCGATCCCGGCCCCCGCCTCGTCGAGCTCCGCCTCGACGACGTGTCGTCCTACACCGTCGGCCAGGAGCTCACCGTCGACATCCTCGCCGAGGGTGGGCTCATCGACGTCACCGCGGTCAGCAAGGGCAAGGGCTTCGCCGGGGTGATGAAGCGCCATGGCTTCTCTGGTCAGCGAGCCAGCCACGGGGCCCATCGCGTGCATCGCGCACCCGGAGCCATCGGCGCCTGCGCCACCCCGTCGCGTGTGTTCAAGGGCCAGCGCATGCCCGGACGCACGGGCGGCGAGAAGGTCACCACCTTGAACCTGCAAGTGGTGCGGGCCGACGTCGAGAAGAACCTCCTCCTGGTCAAGGGGGCCGTGCCCGGCCCTAAGGGCGGACTGGTGCTGGTGCGCAACGCCGCCAAGGCGCCGAACGGCCGGAGTGCCTGATGGCCACCATCGACGTCCTCGACGCCAAGGGCAAGAAGACCGCGACGGCCGACCTCGACGACGCCCTGTTCGGCATCGAGCCCCATCAGGCGGTGCTGCACCAGGTCGTCACCGCCCAGCTCGCGGCGCGCCGGTCCGGCACCCAGTCGACCAAGACACGCGCCGAGGTGCGCGGCGGCGGCGCCAAGCCGTGGAAGCAGAAGGGCACCGGCCGGGCTCGCCAGGGCTCGATCCGCTCCCCCCAGTGGAACGGTGGCGGCGTAGCGCTCGGCCCCAAGCCCCGCAGCTACGCCCAGCGCACACCCAAGAAGATGGTGCGCCTGGCCCTGCGCTCGGCCCTGTCGGACCGGGCTTCCGACGGCAGGGTCAAGGTCGTCGACTTCGGCCTCGACGCCCCCAAGACGTCCAAGGCCCGCGCCGCGCTCGGCGACCTCGGCCTCGACGGCAAGGTCCTGCTTGTGCTCAATGCCGGCGACGAGGCCACCTGGAAGAGCTTCCGGAACCTCACCGACGTTCACATCTGCGTGGCCACCGAGCTCAACGCCTACGACGTCCTCGTCGCCGACTGGGTCGTGTTCACCCCCGGCACCGTGCCCACCGATGCCCCGCTGTCACGAGGTGGGGCCGCCAAGGCCGTCGACACCGACGTTCCGACGCCCGATGCCGGCGACCCGCCGGTCAAGGCCGCTGCCGCCGAGCCCGCCCCTGTCGCCTACCCCGGGTCCCATGACCTCGTCGACGAAGACGGCACGGAGGCTCCCGAGGGCTTCGAGATCAAGGGCAACGAGGACTCCATGAAGTTCCACGTCCCCGGCAGCCAGTGGTACGAGCAGACCAAGGCCGAGGTGTGGTTCGCCTCCGCCGCCGACGCCGAGGCGGCCGGGTTCGAGCCGGCCGGCGGCGCTGAGGCCCAGGCCGAGGAGGACGACGCATGAGAGATCCGCGCCAGGTCATCCTCAAGCCGGTGGTCAGCGAGAAGTCCTACTCGCTGCTCGAGGCCAACCAGTACACGTTCCTCGTCGACCCGGGGGCTTCCAAGCCCGAGATCAGCGACGCCGTCGCAACGATCTTCGACGTCACGGTCCTCAAGGTGAACACCCTCAACCGGGCCGGCAAGACCGTCCGCAACCGCCGCACCGGCAAGGTCGGCCGCAAGGCCGCCACCAAGCGAGCCATCGTCACCCTCTCCGCGGGTGACTCGATCGACCTGTTCGAGAGCTGAGGAAACTGAACATGAGCGAGCGCAGCGAGCGAACCAATGGGCACGGCTTCGGTGCCGGATGCGGAGCTTGCGGAGCATCCGCGGGCCAGCTGAGCGCCGACGCCGACACCGGTCAGCTGTCGGCTGACGTGAGGGAGGCGCTCTGATGGCCCTTCGCAAGCGCAAGCCCACCAGCGCCGGTCGCCGGTTCCAGACCGTCGCCGACTTCGCTGAGGTCACCCGCGACCGTCCCGAGAAGTCTCTCGTGGGCCCCCGGCGCTCCACCGGAGGCCGCAACAACGGCGGCCACAAGACCGCCCGTCACCGCGGCGGCGGCCACAAGCGCCAGTACCGCCAGGTCGACTTCCGTCGGGTCAAGGACGGGGTGTCGGCTCGGGTGGCCGAGGTCGAGTACGACCCCAACCGCAACTGCCGCATCCTGCTGCTGCACTACGTCGACGGGGCCAAGAGCTACATCCTCGCCCCGCGGGACGTGAAGGTGGGCGACCGCCTGCAGTCCGGCCAGGGCGCCGAGATCCGCCCCGGCAACGCCCTGCCCATGCGCTACATCCCCGTCGGGACCACGGTCCACAACATCGAGCTCAAGCCAGGCGGGGGCGGCCGCCTGGCCCGCAGCGCCGGCTCCGGCGTCCAGCTGGTGGCCAAGGAGGGCGACTTCGCCACCCTGCGCCTGCCCAGCAGCGAGATGCGCCGGGTGCCCATCGACTGCCGGGCCACCGTCGGCACCGTCGGCAACGCCGAGGCCGAGCTGGTCAAGGTGGGCAAGGCCGGCCGCAACCGCTGGAAGGGCGTGCGACCTCAGACCCGCGGCGTGGCCATGAACCCGGTGGACCACCCCCACGGCGGGGGCGAGGGCAAGACCTCCGGTGGCCGCCACCCGGTGTCGCCCTGGGGTCAACCCGAGGGCCGCACCCGCGACACCAACAAGCCGTCCCAGAAGCTCATCGTCCGGCGTCGCCGCAGCCGCGGCTCGCGGAGGTAGTCATGCCCCGATCACTGAAGAAGGGCCCGTTCGTCGACGGCCACCTGCTGGCCAAGGTGGACGGCCTGAACGAGAAGGGCGAGAAGAAGGTCATCCGCACCTGGTCGCGCCGCTCCACGATCATCCCCGACATGGTGGGCCACACCATCGCCGTCCACGACGGGCGCAAGCACGTGCCCGTCTACGTCACCGAGTCGATGGTGGGCCACAAGCTCGGCGAGTTCGCCCCCACCCGCACCTTCCGGTTCCACGCCGGCCAGGAGAAGTCGGTCAGGGGTCGTCGGTAGTGTCGTCCGCGCTCAGGTTGAAGACGAACGAGCGGCCCGGCACCCGGGCCCAGGTCCGCTACGTGCGGGTGTCGGCCTACAAGGCCCGCGAGGTGCTCGACCTCATCCGGGGCCTGCACGTCACCGACGCCGATCAGGTGCTCGCCTTCACCGAGCGCGACGTGGCCAGCGTCGTTCGCAAGTGCCTAGCGTCGGCCGTCGCCAACGCTGGCGTCAACGACAGCCTCGACGCCGACATCCTCGCCGTGGTCGCCTGCTTCGCGGATGAGGGTCCCACCCTCAAGCGTTGGCGGCCCCGCGCCCGAGGTCGAGCGACGCGGATCCGCAAGCGCACCTGCCACATCACCGTGATCGTTGGGCCCATGGATGCCGACCAGCTGCGGCGTTGGCGCGAGAAGCACCAGCCTGGCCTCACCACCGAGGGCGGGCGTGGTGGGCGTCGCCGAGCCGGCGCCGACCGCCGGGCCCGGGTGGCCCGCTCCCGATCCCGCGAAGCGGCGACTACCGACGAGGCATCCGATGCCGGCGACGCCACACCCGTCGAGGCCGCGCTCTCGGCCGCCAACGAGCCCGACGAGGCGAAGGTGGAGGAGTCCACCGACGCTGTCCCCTACGACGGGTCGCACCTCCCGGTCGACGACGACGGCACCGAGGCCCCCGACGGCTTCGAGGTCAAGGGCAACGAGGACTCGAAGATGTTCCACGTACCCGGCAGCCGCTGGTACGACCAGACCAAGGCCGAGGTGTGGTTCGCAACAGCCGCCGACGCCGAGGCGGCCGGGTTCGAGCCCGCCGGCGGGGACGACGAGCAGGACACCACCTCCGACGAGGAGACCGAGTAATGGGCCAGAAGGTCAACCCCTATGGCTTTCGCCTCGGCGTCACCACCGACTGGAAGTCGCGCTGGTTCGCGGGCCGCTCCGAGTACGCCGACCTGGTCGTCGAGGACTGGAAGGTCCGCGACATGATCATGTCGACGCTGCCCCACGCCGCCATCAGTCGCATCGAGGTCGAGCGGACCCGCGACCGCGTGCGCGTCGACGTCCACACCGCGCGGCCCGGCATCGTCATCGGACGGCGTGGCGCCCAGGCCGACGAGCTGCGAGCCAGCCTCACCAAGATCACCGGCAACAACCGGGTGCAGCTCAACATCCAGGAGATCAAGCAGCCCGAGCTCGATGCCGCGCTCATCGCCCAAGGCGTGGCCGACCAGCTTGCCGGACGGGTTGCCTTCCGTCGGGCCATGAAGCGAGCCGTGCAGAACGCCCAGAAGGCCGGTGCCCTCGGCATCCGGGTCCAGTGCTCGGGCCGCCTCGGCGGCTCGGAGATGAGCCGCACCGAGTGGTACCGCGAGGGCCGGGTGCCGTTGCACACCCTGCGAGCCGACATCGACTACGGCTTCCGCGAGGCCCGCACCTCTTCGGGGCGCATCGGCGTCAAGGTCTGGATCTACAAGGGCGACATCCTTCCGTACAAGGCCGCGTCGGAGGACAAGATCCGTCAAGAGGCGGCCATGGCCGTGGGCGAGACGTCCGGCCAGGCCGCCCCCCGGGCCGTGGTGTCGTCCAAGGGCCGCCGGCCGGCCCCCGTCGAGGCCCAGCCCGGCGAGGTCGCGGCCGAAGGCGAGGAGCCCAAGCCCTTGCTGGGCGAGGCCGACCCAGAGTTCGAGCGGTTGCTCGAGGAGGAGGAGGCCATCGAGCGCTCCGTCCGCGAGCACCACGAGACCCCCCACTTCCGCCCCGGGGATGCGGAGTAGCCATGTTGATGCCCCGCAAGGTCAAGCACCGAAAGACCCACCGCGGCCGCACCGGCGGCCCGGCCAAGGGCGGCACCACCGTCACCTTCGGCGACTTCGGAATCCAGGCCCTCGAGCCGGGCTGGATCACGGCGCGCCAGATCGAGGCCGCCCGCATCGCCATGACCCGCCACATCAAGCGCGGCGGCAAGGTCTGGATCAACGTGTTCCCCGACAAGCCCGTCACCGAGAAGCCGGCGGAGACCCGCATGGGTTCGGGCAAAGGCAACCCCGAGCGCTGGGTGGCGGTCGTCAAGCCGGGGCGGATCATGTTCGAGCTGTCCTACGGCGATCCCGTGGTCGCTCGCGAGGCGCTCGATCGGGCCATCCAGAAGCTTCCCATCAAGGCCAAGATCGTGCCCCGGGAGGTGGGGTTCTGATGGCCCGCACCGACATCGCCGATCTGGACGACACGTCCCTCGACCAGCGGCTCACCGAGACCCGCGAGGAGCTGTTCAACCTCCGCTTCCGCCGCGCCACCGGCCAGCTCGAGAACGGCGCCGCCATCAAGGGGGCCCGTCGCGAGGTGGCCCGCATCCTCACCGAGCTGCGCCGGCGCGAGATCGTCGAGGCCGAGGCCCACCTGCAGGAGAACCGCCGATGAGCGACCCCACACCCCCCGACACGCCCAGCGACGCCACCGCCCGTCCCAACGGTCGCAAGGTCCGCGAGGGCGTGGTCACCTCGGCGGCGATGGACAAGACCGCCGCGGTCACCGTGACGTCGCAGTACCGCCACCGCCTCTACGGCAAGACCGTCCGGCGCACCACCAAGCTCTACATCCACGACGAGCAGAACGACCTGAGCGTGGGCGACCGCGTGCGGGTCCAGGAGACTCGCCCCCTGTCGAAGCTCAAGCGCTGGCGCTTGGTCGAGATCCTGGAGAGGGCAAGGTGATCCAGCAAGAGTCGCGACTTCGAGTCGCTGACAACAGCGGCGCCAAAGAGGTCCTCTGCATCAAGGTGCTCGGAGGCTCCAAGCGCCGCTACGCGTCCATCGGTGACATCTTCATCGCCACCGTGAAGGACGCCATCCCCGGTGCGGCCGTGCGCAAGGGCGAGGTCGTGCGCTGCGTCGTGGTCCGGGTCAAGAAGATGAAGCGCCGCCCCGACGGTTCCTACATCCGCTTCGACGAGAACGCAGCGGTGCTCATCGACGACAAGCGCCAACCTCGTGGCACCCGCATCTTCGGTCCCGTCGGCCGCGAGCTGCGCGACAAGCGCTTCATGCGCATCGTCTCCCTCGCCCCGGAGGTGCTCTAGCCATGAGCGGCATCAAGATCAAGAAGGGTGACCGGGTGCGCGTGCTCACCGGCAAGGACAGGGGCAAGGAGGGCGTCGTCATGCGCGTCCTGCCCAAGACGAACAAGGTGATCGTCGACGGGGTCAACATCGCCAAGAAGCACCAGAAGCCCCGCTCGGCCACCA
>Ga0136640_10000338_pt1 | contig 17664 bp, 16 predicted proteins | sample AntDrymUQ8642106_2_FD_105498 | JGI IMG/M metagenome (GOLD analysis project Ga0136640, IMG submission 105498) | Polar desert sand microbial communities from Dry Valleys, Antarctica - metaG UQ864 (21.06) | ecosystem: Environmental > Terrestrial > Soil > Desert | place: Antarctica: Dry Valley...
CGCCGCAGTCACCGTCGACATCATCGAAACCGGAGTCGTCGACCTACCAACCGGCCTCATCGCCGTCGGCGCTTTCGCTGCCTTGATGCGCTTCCACTCGAAGCTGACCGTCCTGTGGGTGGTTCTCGGCTGCGGGACCATCGGCGCCGCACTGCAGCTGACGGTCCTCTGACTGCGATGTGTCTCCCCAAGCCTGGGCTTGACGTCGCAGGAGCAAACTGACACACGAGCTCGTGTCGGGGGCTCCGCTTCGCGGGGATGCGGGCTTGTCCGCCATCGAGCCGCACAGCTCGCTTGGGACGAGAAGCAGAAGCCTGAGCGCGCACTGACCGCGTGACTCCTTTCGGCGCGGAGGTGTGAACACGAATGTTGAAGGAGGCTGGATGTAGAAAGACCAGATCACTGGATGCGGTGCTGTGCAGGAGATGGAGGAGCTGGGCCGGTTGGTCTGGTGGCCCTCCGTGGTCGCCGTGGGGGCGGGGGCCGCAAACCACCGTGAGCTGCTGCGGTCAAGAGCTGTGGTGGTGGGCGTCGCGGGAAAAGTCGCGCCATGGAGCGCGGCAGGTGTGGATCACGATGGCGAGCGTGAGCGAACGCCATCACCCACCGCGCGCACCAGCGCGGAGACGTGCGCGACACCGCGGCGGACATCACCGCCGCCCGGCAGGCGCTGGGCTATTCGCCGCGGGTCGGGCTCGCAGAAGGGCTCAGCGCCCAGTGGGAGTGGGCGGCGAGAGAGGCCGGTCGGGCCGCGTCGCGCAGGCCCTGATTCGCGTCCCCCAGCGCGATGGTATCGTTCAGGCATGCATGCAACCATTGATGCGGCAGGAAGACTGGTCATCCCGAAGCCGTTGAGAGATCGGCTGGGCCTGCGGCCCGGGGTGGTCGAGGTCCACGCCGAGGGAACCGGGATAAGGGTCGAGCCACTCGCCTCGGAGTCCTTGCAAGAGCGGAGCGGACGACTCGTGATACCCGCCTCTGGAACTGCGATCGACGACGATGCCGTCCGGTCGCTACGCGATGACGAGCAGAGGTAGCACTGACCCTGAGTTGCTCGTGGACACCAGTGTGGCGGTTGCCCTCGTCGTCGGCGACCACTCTCATCACGACGTTACCTTCGAGGCGATCGCCGACCGGCGGCTCGGTCTCCGCTTTCCGCGAGAGCCGACTTGCTCGACGGCCGCTGCTCCCGGTGCACACGAGGGAGAGTGAGCGCCCTGGGTGATCTGAGTAGGTCGGGCACCCTTGTCTCAGCCCGAGTTTCGGTGCAAGCTGGAAATGCGTCTCGAACCTCGGTTTGAGAGCCAACCCATCAGGGGACCCTTCAAGAGTCCCTGCAAAGCGGCCGGCGGCTCGACGGCCGCCGCCGGGGCCCGCCCACGAACTTTGGGCGCCAGGCTGCGTTACAGCAGTACAACCAAAGAGGAGAGGTCTCATGCAAGTCGGCATCGGAATCGGCACGCTCATCCTGATCATCATCCTGGTGCTCTTGCTGACCTAGCTGGCACCTTTTTTGAGGTTGCACCGCTGGCATGCGGTGACGAGCGGGCTTGGTGGTCGCTGGCGCCGCGGCTGCCCGACCCCCCTGAGCGGGGAGATCGCCCGGTACGCGGTGCACCTCGGCAGCGCCACCGTGCACCGCCTTCCGGGCGGGTCGGTGTGCGTCGTCGGGGTCCACAGCCAGCAGCGGGGACGGGTCTTTCTGCCGTTCGCCGACGACGACCCAAAGACTGCCGAGGTCACCGCCAAGGTCCTGATGCTCGCCCGCGACGGCGCGATCCGCGATCCGACCATCCTCGAGCAGCTGCGCGCACGAGACCTGTCGAAGAGACCCCTTGGGGCTCATGTACCGAACCGCATATGCCGAAAAGGATCAAGTGCTTGGCAACAGCCGTCGGTGCAACGATCTCGAAAGGGAGCTCGAGCAGGCTCGAGGCCGGATGGCTGCCCTGGAGGACGAGCTGCGAGACCGCGCCGTCCGCGAGCCTCTGACCCACCTCCTGACGCTCGGCGCGTTCGAGCAGCGCCTGGACGAGGAGACCGAGCGCGCCCGGCGCCACGGCCGGTTGCTGTCGGTGGCCGTCGTCGACGTCGACGGGTTTCGCGAGCTCAACGCCAAGCACGGCCGCCTGGTCGGAGACGGCGTCCTCAAGGCCGTCAGCCGCGCCCTGACCAAGGGCACCCGGGCCACGGACGTGGTAGCCCGCGCCAGCGCCGACGAGTTCCTCGTGATGCTGCCCGAGACGGATGGCCTGGAGTCCCAGTTGTGTCTCGACCGGATCCTGCTCGAGCTCGAACGCGACGCCGTGGGCCCCGTGGAGTCGATCTCGGTGTCGATAGGCCTCGCCCAGTACGAGCGTCCCATGAGCTCGGAGAAGCTGATGGCCTTCGCGGGCAGCGCTCTCGACACCGCCCGCGCGTCGGGCGGCGCGCGCAGCGAGGTGCATCTGGTCGGTGGCGTCGCCTCGGCCGAGCCCACTGCGCACCAGGACGCCGTGGCGGGCCTCGCCGTGGCCCTGCTCGAGCGCGACCGCTACACGGGCGAGCACTCCGAGTTCGTCGTTGACCTGGCCGCCCGGGTGGCCCGCAGCCTCGGCCTCGATGAGGAGGAAGTTGGACGGGTGCGCACCGCGGCTCTCCTGCACGACATCGGCAAGGTGGGGATCCCCGATTCGGTCCTGCACAAGGACGGCCCTCTCAGTGAAACCGAGTGGATCCTGATGCGCGAGCATCCGGCCATCGGCGAGCGCGTGCTGCGCGCGATCCCGGGGCTGGGGGGCGTGGCGCGCATCGTTCGCCACGAGCACGAACGCTTCGACGGCGGGGGCTACCCCGACGGGATCTCAGGTGAGCAGATTCCGATCGGCAGCCGCATCATCCTGGCCTGTGACGCCTACCACGCGATGACCTCGGACCGCCCCTACCGGGCGGCCATGCCCCACTCGGAGGCGATCCGTGAGCTGGCCAAGAGCGCCGGCACCCAGTTCGACCCCCAGGTGACCGAGATGCTGATCGGCTGCCTGTACGGGCAGCGGCGGTCCGGGTTGACCGTGGCGGTCTAGCGGCGGCGATCGACCGCCTCCCAGGCCCGGCGTCTGACCGGAGCCCGAGAGAGGGTCGAGCTCTTGCTAGGGCGCGGCGGTGATCGCCTCCACCACGTCGCCGAGCTTGTCCTCGTCTATGTTCTGGGCGAGGTCGGCCATGCTGACCACGCCAACCAGGTCGTGCCCGTCGATCACCGGCAGCCGGCGCACCTTGTGGTCCTTCATGGTCGAGAGCGCCTCGTCGACGGAGTCGTCGGCGCCGATCGTGACGACCTCCTCGCCGCCGAGCTCGCCCGCCTTCACGTCGGCCGGGTCCTTGCCCTTGGCGATCACCTCGACCACGATGTCGCGATCAGTGAGCATGCCCTTCAGGCGCTCGTCCTCGCCGCAGATCGGCATCGCGCCGACGTCGAGGTCCGCGAGCTGCTTCGCGGCGTCGGCCACCGTTTCGCTCTCGCCCGCGCACTCCACGCCCTGGGTCATCACGTCACGTGCTGTCTTGGCCATTCGAGCCTCCTCCTTGTTGGAAAAAGGGCCTGCCTCGCTACCCGGGGCCGTCCGAGTTCATGCGCGCGCTCGGGACCGCCTCGGCATGAGCCCAGGCGGTCCGCTGTCAGCATTGGGGTCATGGCCATCGTGACCGCCACCGAGCTGGGCAAGGACATCGCCGGCAGCCCGCTGCTGCGCGGCGTTTCGTTCAAGCTCGACCGCCGTGACCGCATGACCCTGTCGGGGCGCAACGGGTCGGGCAAGACCACGTTGCTGCGGATGCTCTCCGGAGACGCCTCCGTCGACGAGGGCACCCTGTCGGTGCGCAAGGCAGCCAAGATCGCGCTCTACGACCAGCGTCCTCCGCGTGAGCGCGACCTCAGCCTGCGCGACTACGTGCTCTCAGGCGCGGCCGACGTGGTGGCCATCGAGCAGGAGGTGGCCCGGCTGGAGCAGGCGATGGCCGGCGGCGCACACGACGACGCCACCCTGGCCTCCTACAGCGCGGCGCAGCAGCGCTTCGACCTCCACGGCGGCTACCACTGGCGCGACCGTGCGCTGGTCACGCTGCGCGGCCTGGGCTTCGCCGAGGGCGACCTCGACCGGCAGCTGTCCACCTTCTCGGGCGGCGAGCTCACGCGCGGCTCCCTGGCCCGGGTGCTGGTGGGAGAGCCGGACCTGCTGTTGCTCGACGAGCCCACCAACCACCTCGACATCGCGTCCCTGGAGTGGCTCGAGAAGCACCTCGCCTCACTCGATGCCGCGATCGTCCTGGTTGCCCACGACCGCTGGTTCCTAGAGGCTGTCGGCACCTCGGTGCTGGAGATCGAAGCCGGGCGCTCGCGATACTTCGCGGGCCCCTGGCACGCATGGCGCAAGGAGCAGGCCGCCCGCGAGATGGCGCTGGGCCGCTCGATCGAGCGCCAGCAGGCCGAGATCGCCCGCCTCGAGCGCTTCGTGGAGCGCTTTCGGGCCAAGGCCTCCAAGGCCAAGCAGGCGCAGTCACGCGTCAAGCGGCTCGACAAGATGGAGCGCGTCGAGCGCGACCCGCGCGACACCCGCACCCTGTCCTTCTCCTTCAAGGAGCCCGAGCGCTCGGGGCGCGTGGTCTTCGAGCTGGAGGGGGCCAGGCTGGAGGTGCCCGGCCGGGTTCTGTTCGAGGACGTCTCCATGCACGTCGAGCGGGGCGAGCACGTGACGCTCGTGGGCGGAAACGGGACCGGCAAGACCACGCTGATCGACACGCTCACGGGACGCCGACAGCTTGCGGCCGGCAAGCTGCGCAGCGGGCACAACGTCACGGTGGGCTACGTCTCCCAGCACGAGGAGGAGCTCGCGGATGAGGGCTCCGTACTGGACGCCGTGCAGCGCGCCACCGGGCTCACACCGGGCAAGGCGCGCGCGCTGCTGGGTCACTTCCTGTTCTCGGGCGACGACGTGCGCAAGCCCGTCTCCGCGCTCTCGGGCGGCGAGCGGCGGCGGGTGTCGCTGGCCATCCTCGTCAACTCCGGAGCCAACATGCTCGTGCTCGACGAGCCCACCAACCACCTGGACCTCGAGAGCCGCGAGGCGCTCGAGGATGCTCTGCGCGGCTTCCCGGGCTCGCTGCTGCTGGTGTCACACGACCGCGCGCTGCTCGACGCCGTGGGTACCCGCACGCTGGCGGTCGAGGAGGGTGAGCTGCGCAGCTACGAGGGCAGCTGGGCGGAGTACGTGCAGGCCCGCGAGGAGCGCCGGGCGGCGGGGGCGACGGTCCTCGCGAAGCCGGCGAAGCTCGATGGCCGCCGGCCCAAGGCAAAGCGCGGGCCGAAGCCGGCGAACGGCGGGCCAAAGGCGGCGAACGAGCCAAAGACGGCGAACGGCGAGCCCAGGTCCGCCAAGGGCAAGTCCGCCGGTTCTGACGGCGCGCCGCCCTCACCCCGGCCATCGAAGAACGCCCAGCGCGCCCAGCGCGCGCTCGAGCGCGAGATCGAGACCGCCGAGGAGCTCCTGCGGGTGCTCGAGGACGAGCTGGCGGCCCCCGGCGCGTGGTCGGACCCCGAGCGCTCGTCGGAATCGAGTCGCCGCCACGTCGAGGCCAAGCGCGCGGTCGAAGAGCTCTACGCACGCTGGGAGCACGCGAGCGGTTAGCCGCGGCCGGGCCGGCACGAATACGATGCCGCGTGTGAGCGACGAAGGCCTGCGCGCCGGTGAGACCAAGATGCGCGAGGCCGGTCTGGCCGAGGAGGCCATCGCCTCCTTTCGCCACTACTACGAGCAGCTCGCGGCGGGCGAGGAGGGGATGGTTCCCGAATCCGAGATCGAGCCGGTCGAGGAGCTGCCGAGCATCGAAGACCTGGAGGTGGACGATGCGGCGCGCCGCGAGGCGCTCGACAAGGCCGTGATCCTCAAGCTCAACGGCGGCCTGGGCACGAGCATGGGGCTCGAGAAGGCCAAGTCCCTGCTCGAGGTCAAGGACGGCCTGAGCTTCCTCGACGTGATCGCCCAGCAGACGCTGGAGCTGCGCGGGCGAGAGGGCGCTCGGCTGCCTCTTTTGCTCATGAACTCCTTCCACACCCGTGACGACTCACTGGAGGCGCTGAAGCGCTACGAGGACCTGCCCGTCGACGTGCCGCTGGACTTCCTGCAAAACCAGATCCCCAAGATCGGCGCCGACGACCTGCAGCCGGTCTCCTGGCCGGCCAACGCCGACCTCGAATGGTGCCCGCCCGGCCACGGCGACGTGTACTCCGCGCTGGCGACCTCAGGGACGCTCGACGAGCTGCTGGCTCACGGCTACGCCTACCTCTTCATCTCCAACTCGGACAACCTGGGCGCCGTGCTCGACCCGCGCATCCTGGCTTGGATGGCCGCCGAGGACATTCCGTTCGTGTCCGAGCAGTGCCGGCGCACGGAGGCAGACCGCAAGGGCGGCCACCTCGCGCGCAGCGACGACGGCCGGCTGGTGCTGCGCGAGACGGCGCAGACCAGTGATGACGACAAGTCGGCGTTCGAGGACATCGAGCGCCATCGCTTCTTCAACACGAACAACCTGTGGGTCGACATCCAGGTGCTCAAGGAGGTGTTCGAGCAGCGCGACGGGGTCCTCGGCCTGCCGATGATCCGCAACAGCAAGACCGTCGATCCGGGCGACTCCTCCTCGCCCGCCGTCTATCAGCTGGAGACGGCGATGGGCGCCGCGGTCGGGGTGTTCGAGGGAGCTCGCGCGGTGCTCGTGCCCCGCGGCCGGTTCACTCCGGTGAAGACCACCAGCGACCTGCTCGGGCTGCGCAGCGACGCCTATGAGATCGATGAGCGGCGGCAGGTCGTGGTCTCACCCGAGCGCACCCGCGGCCCGCTGTTCGTCGACCTCGATCCAGACTCGTACAAGCTGCTGCCCGACTTCGAGGAGCGCTTCGCGCAGGGTCCTCCCTCGCTGGTCGAGTGCGACCGCCTCACCGTGCGCGGCGATGTCGAGTTCGGCCGCGGCGTCGTCGCGCGCGGGCAGGTGGAGATCGATCGCGCGGGGCAGGGGCGCACGCGTATCGAGGACGGCGCCGTCCTCGAGGACTGACGTCCTGTCCGCCGCCCGGATCCGGGCATTCGCTCCCGGGCGGGTCAACCTGATCGGCGAGCACACCGACTACAACGACGGCCTGAGCCTGCCCTTCGCCATCGCTGAGGGCGTGACCGTGGAAGCGACGCCACGACCCCGAGATCAGGTGGTGGTCGGTGGCGAGAGCCCGCTCGTGTTGGCCGTGGCGCAGGAGCTGCGAGCCGCGAGTTGCGACATGCCCGATGCCGAGATCGCGATCTCCTCGACCTTGGGGGAGGGGGAGGGGCTGTCGTCCTCGGCCGCGGTCGGGGTGGCGGTCGCCCTCGCGCTGCTGGCGCTCGCGGGGCAGAGCGCCGGGCGGGTGGAGGTGGCGCGCTTGTGTCAGCGCGCGGAGCAGCGCGCGCTCGGCACCCGCTCAGGGCTGCTCGACCAGCTCTCGTCTCTGTGCGGGTCGGAGGGGCACGCCGTGCTGATCGACTTCCGCTTGCTGGAGGTCTACCCCGTCCCGCTGCGGCTGCGCGGGTGGCGGCTGGCTGTGGCGTCCTCGGGTGAGCGGCGTGAGCTGGCAGCGTCGGGGTACAACCAGCGCCGGGACGAGTGTGAGCGGGCCTGCGAGCTGCTGGGCATCGGCTCACTCCGTGCGGCCCAGCTCTCTGACGTCGATCGTCTGCCCGAGCCGCTCTCGCGCCGGGTCGCGCACGTGGTCTCCGAGAACGAGCGTGTCGATCTGGCGGTTACGGCGCTCGGTGAGGCCGACCTGGCCGAGCTCGGCCGGCTGCTCGACGCCTCGCATGCCTCCCTGCGAGACCTCTACGACGCCTCAACCGATGCGGTTGAGCGGACGGTCGCCCGGCTCCGCGACGCCGGCGCGGCGGGGGCGCGGATGATGGGCGGCGGCTTCGGCGGCAGCGTGCTCGCCCTCTTCGAACCGGATGTCGAGCTGCCCCGGGGCGTGCGAGCGGTGACGCCCTCCTCGGGCGCCCGTGTGCTCGCCCGGTAGCCGATCCACTCCTGGGTTCGGGGAGCTTGTGCATGTAGACCATGCATTAGCTCCCTGGTTGCGTCTGGGTTTGGCCGCGGCCAGCGCGGCAACGTCGGTCCGCGAGCGCAGCGCGGCGAGCGCCAGCCCCGCCGCCAGCAGCGACGCCGCGGCCCCGAGCAATAGGCCGGCGCGCGGTCCGGCCACCTGGGCCAGCCAGCCGGCGAGCGGCGCCCCGATCGGGGTCGCGCCGAGGAACACCACCGAGTAGAGCGCCATCACCCGGCCGCGCATCGCAGGCTCGACCTCCAGCTGGAGGGTCGAGTTGACTCCGGCGGCAAAGGTCACGCTGGCCGCACCCACCAGCACGAGGGCGGCGGCGGCCAGCGGCAGGGTCGGCGCGGCCGCCGCCATCAGTGTGAAGAGCCCGAAGGCGGCGCTCGAGGCGATCAGCATGCGTGATGAAGCCCGGCCCCGCGCTCCGGCCACGAGGGCGCCAACCACCGAGCCGGCGCCCATCGCGGTCACGAGCGCGGCGTAGGACTCGGGGCCGCCGTCGAACGTGAAGCGGGCGAGCAGAGGCAGGAGCACCTGGAAGTTGAAGGCCAGCGTGCTCACCAGGGCCATCATCGCCAGTGGGATCGCCAGTGCCGGCGTGGCGGCCACGTACCGAAGCGCGGCGCGCAGCGCGCCCGGCTCACGAGTCGCACGCAGGGGCCTGGTCAGCTGATCGGGCTCCATCCGGCGCAGCGCCATCACCATCACCGGGAAGGTGAGGGCGTTGAGCAGGAAGCAGAGCTCGACGCCGAGGGTGGCGATCAGGACGCCAGCGATGGCCGGGCCGACCATGCGCGCGGAGTGCACGATCACGCTGTTCAGGCTGACCGCGTTGACCACCCGCTCGGGGCCCACCATCTCGATCACGAAGCTCTGGCGCGTGGGGTTGTCGACCGCGTTCACCGCCCCGCGCGCGAATACGAGCGCGAACACCATCCACGGCTCCACAGCCCCGCTCGCCGCGAGCGCCCACAGCGCCACGGCGGGTACGACCATCGCCACCTGGGTCACCATCAGCAGGCGGCGCTTGTCGAAGCGGTCGGCCAGCAGGCCGCCGAAGGCGCCGAAGAGCAGGATCGGGGCGAACTGAAGTGCGGTGGTCAGCCCCACCGCCACGCCGCTGTGGGTGAGAGTCAGGATTAGCCACGTCTCGGCCACGATCTGGATCCAGTTGCCGCTCAGCGACACGATCTGGCCCACGAAGTAACGCCGGTAGTTCGCGACGCCCAGCGAGAGGAAGACCTTTCGCGAGAGCCGGCGTCCCTGCCGAATGTCTGCCGGCTCGTGCAGAGCGCCGGTCACGCGCGCCCGTCCTCGAGCAGGCGCTCGAGCACGTCGGCCGCGCGCTCGAGCGCGGCTAGGTCCTCTGCCGGCAGGTCACGGAGCCACCGGGCCAGGTAGGCGTTCTTGCGCGTGCGCAGCGTGCGCAGCAGGGCGATTCCCGCGGGCGTCGCGGCGAGCAGGGTCACCCGCCCGTCGCTGGGGTCGCCGGTGCGGGCCACCAGGCCTTCGGCCTCCAGGCGGGCCACGACGCGCGTGGCGGTGGGGCGCTGGACGCGCTCGCAGTTGGCGAGCTCGCTGGGGGTGAGCGGGCCGTGACGCTCCACGGTGGCCAGCGCTGCTGCCAGCGAGGGGCTCAGGTCGCCCCCCGCCTCCTGGCGCAGGCGCCGGGCGGTGCGCGTCACGACCAGGCGCAGGCGGGTGGCCAGGTCGACGTGTGAGGAGGTGCTCCGTACAGTCATTAGCTTAGGTAATTACCTTAGCAAAGGACTTCGGTCTCTCGCCGTACCGCCGCGCCGTCGGACGCTGAAGCTCTCTCGCCATGGGAAGCTTGGGGCGTGGACCTGGTGCCCACGCTGATCAGCTCAGGATGGGCGTCGGGGGTGAACGCCTACCTGACGGTTGCGCTGCTGTCGCTGCTCGGCCGCGCGGGGTGGGGAGAGGTGCCCGAGTCCCTGCAGTCCAACGGCGTGCTGATCGCTGCCCTCGCCCTGTTCGCGATCGAGTTCGTCGCCGACAAGGTGCCCTACGTCGACAACCTCTGGGACGCCGTGCACACGGCCGTGCGCCCCGCGATCGCCTCCACCCTGGGTGTGGTGTTCGCGGGCGACGCTGGGTCGACGGGGCTCGAGGAGGCGCTGTCGGGAGGCGGCTCCGGCGCCATGGCGCTGGCCAGCCACGCGGTCAAGGCCGGCCTGCGGCTGGGGGTGAACACCTCTCCTGAGCCGTTCTCCAACATCCTCGTGAGCCTGACCGAGGACGGGGTCGTGGCCGGCGTGGTGCTCTTGGCGCTCGAGCACCCCGTTGAGGCAGCGGTGATCTCCGTGGTGCTGTTGATCGCCGGCATCGCCCTGGTCACCTACCTGGCCACCCGCATCCGGCGGGCGCTGCGCGGGTTGCGCGAGCGCCGGGGCCGGCCGCCGCCGGCGCCCGGGTAGCCCTCAGCGGGGGGTGGGTTGCCCGCCTCGCCCAGCCGTGCGCCCGGTGCCGACGAGCCTCACCCGGCGCTCGATCAGAGTCAGGTCCTGCTCGCTCCCCGGTCAGCTCGTGCGTGCCAGTGCGACGCCTACCGTACGCTGGCGCCCGCATGAGCGCACTCGTCTACCGCGAGCGGCCAGCCTCCGGCAACCCGAACGGCCTGCTCGTGCTCCACCACGGACGCGGCTCAGACGAGCAGGATCTGATTGGCCTGGCCGATGTGCTCGATCCCTCCCAGCGCCTGCACGTGGTCGCCCCACGAGCGCCGCTCACGCTGCCCGGCTCCCCTGGCTACCACTGGTACGTGGTGCCGCGCGTGGGCTATCCCGACCCCGACACCTTCCGAGCCGCCTACCACGAATTGGCGTCGTTTCACGACGCGCTGTGGGAGCGCACCGGCATCGCGCCCGAGCGGACGGTGTTGGGGGGCTTCTCGATGGGCTCGGTGATGAGTTACTCGCTCGGCCTGTCCGGCGACCGACCGGCGCCGGCAGGGATCCTCGCGTTCTCGGGCTTCGTGCCCACGGTCGAGGGCTGGCAGGCGGACCCGGCCGGGCGCCAGGCCATGCGGGCGTTCGTGGCCCACGGCCGCCGCGACCCGATCATGACCGTCGACTTCGCGCGTCAGGCCAGGGAGCTGCTCGAATCCGGCGGGGTGGAGGTCGAGTACCACGAGTCCGACGCCGCCCACCACATCGACCCCGCGCACACGCCCGCCGCGGTCGCCTGGCTGAACCAGACGCTGACCGCACCCGCCTGAGCTTCGACATCCAGCGCATTCCTGCCCTGAGGTCGCATAACGGCACTTGGGCAGGATGCGGCTCGGACCGGTGCACGCCGCTCAGCTTGCCGCCCTGCTCCAAGGGCCCGGTTCCGACGCGGACCCCTACGCGCGCCGTTCACGCCGGAACCACCCGTAGCCCGCCGTCCGCGTCGACCGACACCGCGCGGCGCCCCTCGATCAGCTCACGCAGCTCGTCGCCCACCAACTCGCGTCGCCAGCCCTCGAGCGCGCGCACGGCCGAGCCGTCGATGCCGCGGCGCACGGCGCCAACGAGGGCCGCCAGCTCGGACTGCGTGGCGATCAGCTCGGTGGCCACGCCGCTCTCCATCGAACGGTGACGCAGAACGGCCTGCGCCAGGGCGATCAGCGGTGCCTCGGCGGGGTCGCGGCGCGGGGCGCTCGGCGCAGCGGGCGGCGCCTGGTCCTCGCGGCTGAGCTCGATCTGCTCGATCAGCTCGGCTCCGCGCCGGTGAAGCGTCTGCTGGGGAAGGCCGCGGATGGCCTCGAGTGCGGCCCGGTTGCCCGGACGCCGGCGGGCCAGCTCGACCAGCGCCTGGTCGGGCACGATGTAGGACGGCGGGCGGTCGGCCTTGCGGGCGAGCCGCTCTCGCCACTCGCACAGACGCCACGCGGCGGCGCGCTGGCCCCCGTCCAGGCGCCCCAGCTTGGGCAGGCGTTCGTAGGCTCGCTCCGGGCTGCGCTCGTCGCGCGAGGCCTGCACCAGCAGGCTCTCCTCGCGCGCCCATTCCAGCCGCCCCTTCTCGGCCAGTCGCCGCTCCATCTCCGCCCCGAGGGCCAGCAGCAGGCGCGCATCGTCGCCGGCGTAGGAGATCTGCCTCTCGGTCAGGGGCCGCCTGTCCCAGCGCGTGAATCCCTCGCCGCCCTTGAGCGCGACGCCCAGCGCGCTGCGCACCAGCGACTCGTAGCCCTCCTGGTTGCCGAAGCCGAGGAAGCCCGCAGCCACCTGGGTGTCGAAGACGTTGGTGATGTCGGTGTTCCAGGTGCGCCGTAGGATCGCCACGTCCTGGCGCCCCGCGTGCATGATCACCCCGACCGCCGGATCGGCCAGCACCCGTGCGAGCGGGGCGGGATCGAGCGCCACGGAGTCGTCGAGCGGGTCCAGCACATCGGTGCGCACGCCCTCCGGCCCTTCGGCGTCGGGCACGGCCACCTGTACGAGGCAGAGCTGAGCCTGGTAGCGGCGCTCGGACACGAACTCCGTGTCGATCGCGAGGCGGCCGTGCTCGGACGCACGCTGGGCGAGTAGTTCGGTCACGCGGCGAATGTATAGGTACCGTGAAAGATCGCTTGAAGGTGCCAGTCGCCCACCAGCCCTGGTTCGCAGCCGGCTATGCCCGCTCGGGGCGAGCGGCACCGGCGTGAGCGGGTGGCTGGCCCTCCTGGCCGGCGTCGCGTCGGCCGCGGGACTCGGCGCCCCCGCCAGGGCACCGCACGAGCCCAAGGGGGCGTCGGGACGGGTGGAGACGATCGGCCGATCGGTCCAGGGGCGCCCGATCCGCGCGGTGCGCGTCGGCGATCCGCGCGCGCGGATCCGGGTGCTGGTGGTGGGCGAGATCCACGGCACAGAGCTGGCGGGGCGGGCCGTGACCCGGCGGCTGCGGCATTCGCGTGTGCCGCGGGGGGTGCAGCTGTGGCTGGTGGACGAGCTAAATCCCGACGGCGCCGCGGCGGGCACGCGCCAGAACGCCCGCGGCGTCGATCTCAACCGCAACTTCCCCTTCGGCTGGCGCCCCATCGGGAGACCGTTCGACACCTACCACTCAGGTCCCGGACCGCTGTCAGAGCCCGAGTCCCGGGCGGCAGCCGCCCTGATCAGAAGGATCCAGCCGCGGGTCACCCTCTACTACCACCAGATGATGCGGCTGGTGGATCGCGGGGGAGGGGACACCGCCCTCGAGCGCCTGTACGCGCGCCGCTCGGACTTGCCCTACGACGCGATCCCGCTTCCGCCCGGCGCCGCCACCGGGTGGCAGCACGACAGCTTCCCGAGAGACACCGCCTTCGTGGTCGAGCTGCCCGCCGGGCGCCTTGACGGGCGGGGGGTCAGGCGCCACGCAGAGGCGGTGCTGGCGGTGGCGCGAGCCCTAGCTCCACCGCGCGTGCGCCAGCGGCCGATTCCGTTCGGCGCCGAGCGCAAGCGCGAGATGCGCGCGTACGCCCGCCGCCACTACGGGATCGACGACTTCCGGCTGCGGCGCCCGCGCGTGATCGTCCAGCACTACACCGCCTCGAACAGCTTCGAGTCCGCCTACGACACGTTCGCCCAGGACACGCCCGACGTCGAGCTGGGAGAGCTGCCGGGCGTGTGCGCGCATTACCTGATCGACCGCGACGGCACGGTCACGCAGCTGGTTCCGACCGCGATCATGTGTCGCCACACCGTCGGTCTCAACTACACGGCGATCGGGATCGAACATGTGGGCGTGAGCGACGCCCAGGTGCTGAGAAACCGCCGCCAGCGGGCGGCCTCGCTGCGGCTCACGCGCATGCTCCAGGGGCGCTACCGGATACGCCTGCACAACGTGATCGGCCACAACGAGAGCCTTTCGAGCCCGTTTCACCGGGAGCGCGTCGAGCGCCTGCGCCGCCAGACCCATGGCGACTTCACCCGCTCCTCGATGCGTCGCTACCGCCGGGCGCTGGACCGCCTGCCTTCGCCCGCGAGCCTGCGTTAGACGCCCGGCCCCGGCCCCGGCCCAGGCCCCGGCCTCGGCCCCGAACCCGGCCCCGTCCCCGGCCCGTCGCGCCGCAGCCGTCCCACCACGCGCTCGAGACGGTCCCCGGCCTTCTCCAGCGGCCCGCTCAGGTCGATCAGCCTCGCCATCTGGACGTTGGTCCTCGCGAGCTCTGACTGCGCGCTCGCCAGGTCCTCGCCGGCTTGCGCCGCCGCCTCGAGCAGCGGCTCGACGTGCGCGTTGAGCGCCTCGGCGGTGGGGATGGCCCGCTCGAAGGACTTGCGCATGGCGGCCGTCTCGGCGGTGGCCGTCGCTCCCATCGCCTCGAGCCGGCGCCCGCCCTCGACCAGCTCGGCGATCGTGTCCTCCGCGGCATCGAAGCGCTCCAGGAGGCGGTCGGTCTGCTCGATCACGCGGTCCGCCCGCTCCAGTATCTGGCCCATCTGATCGGTCGCGCGCCGCGCGTCGCGGGCAATCGCCGGCAGAAAGGCCAGCGAGTCGATCACAGCCTGCGGCAGCGCGAGCGGGTTGAGCATCAGGGTCATCCTAGGGGGCTGGAGAGATAGGCTCGAAGTGCCAACCGGCTCACGGACTGGCCTCGTTCTATTCCCGGAAGGCGTCACGGGCCCCGGAGCTCAGCCGCGCCCGAGCCGCCGCTTGGCCCGCTGGACCATCCACCGCGCGAAGTACACGGCCAGGTCGCCCACCACGCTGTAGAGGTGGCCTGCCGGGCCGGTCACCAGCCACGCGGCCAGCCGCTCCAGTGGTCCTCGGCGGGGGCGGGGCACCGGGTCGGGCACCCGCGCCACGCTATCGTCCGGCGCCTTGCTTTGAGCGCTCTCACGACATCCACCTCAGACCTCGGCGAGTCCCGCGTACGCGTAGACGTCGAGGTGGACACCGCTGCCCTCGAGCGCGAGGTGGCCAGCGCCGCCGGCGAGATCGGCCGCGACATGAAGGTGCCCGGCTTCCGCCAGGGAAAGGTGCCGCCGCAGGTGGTGCTCCAGCAGGTGGGACGAGGAGCGGTGCTCGACGAGGCCGTGCGCCGCGCGCTGCCCAACTGGTACGAGGAGGCGGTCCAGGCGGCCGGGCTGGCCACCGTCGGCAGCCCCGACGTCAACCTCACCGGGCTGCCCGAGAAGGGCTCGCCGCTGGCCTTCAGCTTCGAGGTGGGAGTGCGCCCCACCGCCGAGCTCGGCGAGTACAAGGGCGTCGAAGCCGGCCGGCGTGACCCCGAGGTGGCCGAGGACGAGGTGGACGGCGAGCTCGACCGGATGCGCGAGTCGCTCGCGTCGCTGGAGACCGTGGACCGGGCGGCCGGCGAGGATGACTACGTGGTGATCGACTTCACGGGCTCGATCGACGGTGAGCCCTTCGACGGCGGCGAGGCCCGCGGCTTCCTGCTCGAGCTGGGCTCCGGGCGGCTGGTGCCTGGCTTCGAGGAGCAGCTGATCGGCGTCTCCGGGGGCGACGAGCGCGAGGTCGAGGTGACCTTTCCCGAGGACTTCCAGGGCGAGCACCTCGCCGGCCGGGAGGCCTCGTTCGCCGTCGAGGTCAAGGAGGTCAAGGAGAAGCGCCTGCCCGAGCTCGACGACGACCTGGCGGTGGAGGCCGGCGGCTATGAGTCGCTCGACGAGCTGCGCGAGGAGATCCGCACGCAGCTGCGCACCGCGCAGGAGGCGGCGATCGAGCTCGAATACCGCGAGGCGGTGGTCGATGCCGTGGCGTCTGAGGCCAAGATCGACATACCTCACGACCTGGTGCACGAGAAGGCGCACGAGATGTGGCAGATGACCGCGCGCCGGATCTCCCAGCAGGGCCTCGACCCCCAGCAGTACCTGCAGATCACCGGCAAGACGGAGGAGGATCTCGTAACGGAGTCCGAGCCCGAGGCCGAGCGCGCGCTGCGCCGCGAAGCCGCGCTGGCGGCCGTGGTTGAGGCCGAGGGCATCGAGATCTCCGACGCCGAGATCATGGACGCGCTGCGCGCGGAGGCCGCGCAGCCGGGTTCTCCCAGCGCCAGCGACAAGGCGCTGGAGCGTTCGTTCAAGAAGGCCCGCGCGCAGGGCACGGACGTCGCCCTTCGCGAGGACATCGCGATGCGCAAGGCGGTGGACCTGCTCGTGGAGCACGCCAAGCCGGTCGGGGTCGAGCAGGCGCAGGCGCGCGAGGAGCTCTGGACGCCGGACGAGGACGCGGCGGACGAGGGCGCGAAGAAGCTCTGGACGCCGGGGTCCGACTAGCGCTCACGCCCGTTAGCGCGCCCAAACTCCGTTGCTAGACTCGGCCCGCCCGGTGGATTACACGCTTCGAAGGCGTGCCGGGAGGAATCCATCCGAGTAAGCGAAACAGAGCGAGAGCAATGAGCCCACTGGTCCCAATGGTCGTCGAGCAGACCTCTCGCGGAGAGCGCGCGTTCGACATCTACTCCCGGCTGCTGAACGAGCGCATCGTGTTCCTCGGCACGCCCGTCACCGATGAGATCGCCAACCTGATCGTCGCGCAGCTGCTCCACCTCGAGTCCGAGGATCCCGACAAGGACGTGTCTCTGTACGTCAACTCGCCCGGCGGCTCGGTCTACGCCGGCCTTGCGATCTACGACACGATGCAGTTCATCAAGCCCCAGGTGCAGACGATCTGCGTCGGCATCGCGATGTCCATGGGGGCGCTGCTGCTGGGCGGCGGAGCGCCGGGCAAGCGGATGGCGCTGCCCAACGCGAAGATCCTCATCCACCAGGTCTCCTCGAGCTTTCAGGGCCAGGCCACGGACATCGAGATTCACGCCAAGGAGATCATCGACGTGCGCAAGCGCCTCGACGAGATCCTCGCCCACCACACCGGTCAGGACCTCGAGAAGGTGGCCAAGGACACCGAGCGCGACTACTTCATGAGCGCTGAAGAGGCGAAGACCTACAACCTGATCGATCGCGTGATCTCGAAGCACTAGCAACATGGCCCGGCCCACGGACTCCAACGAACAGCTCCTCTGCAGCTTCTGCGGGAAGTCCCAGCGACAGGTCAAGAAGCTGATCGCCGGTCCGGGCGTCTACATCTGCGACGAGTGCATCGATCTCTGCAACGAGATCATCGACGAGGAGCTGACGGGCACCTCGACCTTCGACCTCGAGAACCTGCCCAAGCCGAAAGAGATCAACTCCGTCCTGCAGGAGTACGTAGTCGGTCAGGAGCCCGCTAAGCGGGCTCTTTCCGTTGCGGTCTACAACCACTACAAGCGCGTCCAGATGATGCAGTCCGAGGCCGAGCAGGACCTGGAGCTGCAGAAGTCCAACATCCTGCTGCTCGGTCCCACCGGCTGCGGCAAGACGCTGCTCGCCCAGACCCTGGCCAAGATCCTCAACGTCCCTTTTGCGATCGCGGACGCCACTGCGCTGACCGAGGCCGGCTACGTGGGCGAGGACGTGGAGAACATCCTGCTCAAGCTGATCCAGGCGGCGGACTTCGACGTCAAGAAGGCCGAGACCGGAATCATCTACATCGACGAGGTCGACAAGATCGCGCGCAAGGCGGACAACCCGTCGATCACGCGCGACGTGTCGGGCGAGGGCGTCCAGCAGGCGCTGCTGAAGATCCTCGAGGGGACG
>Ga0136640_10000339_pt1 | contig 17655 bp, 17 predicted proteins | sample AntDrymUQ8642106_2_FD_105498 | JGI IMG/M metagenome (GOLD analysis project Ga0136640, IMG submission 105498) | Polar desert sand microbial communities from Dry Valleys, Antarctica - metaG UQ864 (21.06) | ecosystem: Environmental > Terrestrial > Soil > Desert | place: Antarctica: Dry Valley...
CTCAGCCTCAGCCTCGGACTCAGCCTCGGACTCAGCCTCGGACGAGAGCAGCGTGCCAGGACACCGCCGAGGTGTCGGTCAGGCTGGCCACCTGGTCCAGGACCACGCGGCGGCGGGCCGCGTCGTCACCGGCCGCCAGCCAGCGTGGGGCGTGCAGCGGGTCCAGCGCCTCCGGCCGATCGAGCACCGTAGCGACGAGCTCGGTCAGCAGCTCGCGCTGCCGCGCCTGCAGCGCTGCGGTCTCCCTCCGGGCCATGACGTACCGCGCCGCGACGGCCTTGAGCAGGGCGCACTCCGCGGCGACGCGGGGCGGTACGACGAGGTCTGCGGCGTATCGGCGCAGCGGTTGATCGCCGACAGCCAACCGGGTGGTCTGCACCGCCGCGTCGGTGAACCGGCCGGTGAGTTCGCTGGTCGCCCGCTTCAGCGCGGCCCGGCCGGCGAGCGACCCGTCATACGCCGCCACGTCCCGGAGCACCGGCAGCGCCAGCAACTCGACCAGCACATCCTCCAGGTCGTCGGAGCCGGCGGCGTACACCGACCGGGCTACGTCGCAGACCGCCGCCCGTTCCTCCTTCGAGTCCAGCGCCGCGAGCGACACGTGCCCGGCGTACACGCCGTCCTCGACATCGTGCACCGAGTACGCGACGTCATCGGCCCAGTCCATGACCTGCGCCTCGAGACACGGCCGCCCGGGCGGCGCACCGTCGCGCAGCCACTGGAAGACGTCGAGGTCGTCGGCGTACACCCCGTACTTCCGCTCGCCGGGACGACGCGGCCAGGGGTACTTCGTGGCCGCGTCCAGGACCGCGCGGGTCAGGTTGAGCCCGGCGCTGTCGCCGGCCGCGTCGAGCACCTTCGTCTCCAGCCGGACCAGGACCCGCAGGCTCTGCGCGTTGCCCTCGAAGCCGCCGCACGGTCCGGCGAGCGCGTCCAAGGCGTCCTCGCCGTTGTGCCCGAACGGCGGGTGCCCGACGTCGTGCGCGAGCCCGGCGGCGTCGACGAGATCCGGGTCGCAGCCCAGCGCCTGCCCCATCTCCCGGCCGATCTGCGCGACCTCCAACGTGTGGGTCAGCCGGGTCCGGGGGAAGTCGTCCGAGCCGGGCTCGACGACCTGGGTCTTGGCGGCTAGCCGGCGCAGCGCCGAGCAGTGCAGGACCCGAGCGCGATCGCGTTCGAACTCCGAGCGCCGTACGCCGCCGGCACCGAGCGAGGAGCGTTTGGGCGGCTCATCGATCCGCCGGGCCCGGTCGTGGTCGTCGTACCCGGCTGCTGACTTCATCCCGGCAGCACCCTAACCCGACGGACGTGGATGTACGGCGAGGTCCGTCGCGCGCGGGGTTCAGCCGGGGATGGCGCCGAGTCCGGTGGAGAAGGCCCACGCGACGATGTCGGTGCGGGTCGAACCGCCGAGCTTGGCCAGCACGTGGCTGACGTGCGTCTCCACGGTCCGCTCCGAGACGAACAACCGCTCCGCGATCTGGCGATTGGACAGCCCCTCGGTGACGAGCACCATGATCTCCCGCTCGCGCGGAGTCAGCGCGATCCGCTCAGACATCTCAGCGTCTATCGCGGCCAGCACCTGCTCGCACTGTGCAACCCGGCCGGGCATGTCCATCATGCGCATCGCCGCCAGCGCTGTACGTGCCACCTGCGCAGCCGCGGCAAGGTTCCCTGCGCCGCCGCGGGCGTGCAGCACATCGGCGAGGTACATCCGGCTGAGTGCGGCGAACGGCCTGGCCCCCATGCGCTCCTCGAACGTGATCGCCTCGCGAAAGTGCCGCTCGGCTGCATCCAGGCGCCCGCAGGTCGCTGCCAGCCGGCCCAGGTGCCGCGAGGCCGACCCCTCGCACGCTATGGCGCCGGAACCACCGGCAACTGCCAGGCTCGCGTACGGCGCCAGTAGCGAGTACAACACCTCGGCGCATCCGGCGTCGGCCACGTCCGCGACGACGTCGGCAAGCATGGGAACGGTGACGATCCACCTGCCGTCCATGGGCCAACCGCCGGCCTCTGCGCAGAGCTGCCGGCCCATCCTGGCCGCCTCGTCCAGATCGTCGGCGGCCACCATCGCGATCGCGACCGACGTTAACGCGATCGGCAGGCTGGTCCGGGTGGCCAGGGCGAGAAAGTTGTCGAACTCGGTGTCCACGAGGTGCTCATTCAGCCCGTCACCTCGGGTGTACACGAGGAACAGCTGCCACCCGTAGTGCAGGCCGACAAGGCTGGGATCCTCCAGTTCCCTGGCGAGTTCCCAAGCCGCAGCTGCGTGCTCCTCGGCTGCGGCGAAGCGGCCGACCAACGCCTCTCGCGCCGCCCGCCGCTGAGCGAGATGCCAGCGGGCCAACGGGAAGCCCAGTTCCGCCGCGAGCCGGGTGAGCGCGGCCAGCCCCTTGTCCACGGCAACGAGGTCGCCCAGCTCGAACGCTGCGTCGATGCGCCACAACCGGCCCCACAGCGCTGCCAGTGGCTCACCGCGACCGGCCAGGTCGATCGCCCGCGCTCCAAGTTGCAGCCGCTCGGCGGCGTGCCCAGGACCGGCAAGGGCCTGATGCCGCGCACGCAACGCGGCGAGCAGGGCGGTCGGATCCGCGGTCTGCTCGGCAAGTACCAGCGCGTCGGCGGACATCGACTGCGCGCGATCCACGTCGCCTTCGTCGACAGCTGCATAGGCCAGCCGCGCCTCCAGCTGCGCACGCAGCGACAGCTGCTCAGGCGGCACGAGGGCACCCGCTCGCCGGCACAACGCGGCCACCGACTCGTCCCCCTCCGCCAGCTCGACACCGTCGACGAGCAGCGCAGCCCGGGCGAGCAGATCCCAGCGTCCCTCGGATTCGGCCAGGTCTGCGGCGAGCACGCAGTGCTCCAGCGCGCCGCCGAAGACTCCCGAGCGGTACTCAGCGAAAGCCAGCTGGAGCAGGATCTCCGCTCGCTCCGACGGCGATGGTCCGCCGGCCATCGTCAGGCAATGCAGCGCCGTCCTGAACCGGCCGGCCGCCTCGGCGTACGCGAGGTCTGCCAGCGCAGCCTCCCCGGCTCGTCGCGCTGACACGGCGGCGAGTACGTGTTCGGCCGGTGTCGTGGCTCCCCGAGCGAGATGGCTGGCGACCGCTCCGATCCGTTCGAGTCCGCTGTCCGTCGCCGCGATGGCGGCCGCCAGTGCGCCGTGGGCCCGGGACCTTGCCGCACGCTCGACCTTCTCGTAGACGCCGTCACGGACCAAGGCGTGTATGAAGCGGGCGGTCCCCGGCGCCTCGGCGGGCAAGGTGAGCAGCCCAGCCTGGATCGCCTCGTCCAGCAACGCCAACACCGTGTCTGTCGGCAGCGCACATGCTGTGCCGAGTTCGGCGATGCTGAAGTCCTCGCCCGCGACGCTCGCCGTTTCGACGAGACCACGGCACTGCGCCGAGACCCTGCCCATGGGTTCCCGGACCAGGTCGAAGAGCTCGGGCCGGCCGGCGAGCGCGGCTCTCGACGCGCCGGCGTCATAGGCCCGCAGCGACACCCGACCGGCGAGCAGCCGGACCACCGCACCCACGAAGAGGCTGTTGCCTGCGGTCTGCCGGAGCACGAGATCGACGTACCGGCCGTCCACCGGTCCCCCACCGACGGCGTCGAGGTAGTCGGCGATCTCGTCACGGTCCAGACCGGGCAGTTGGCGCTGCTCGACACCGGGGCGGTCGAGCAGCGCCGTCAGGGCATCGGAGTCGACCAGAAGCCGGGCGGTGACCACGACGAGCGCCCGGGAACGTGGCAGCTCGGCGGCCAGATGCCCGAGCGCCGCGACCGTGCCCGAGTCGGCCCAGTGCAGATCCTCCACGATCACCAGCAGCCCGGCCGGTCGCGCAGCCTCGACCACCGTGTCGGCGAGCCACACGGACTGCGCGAACCGCGCGGCGGCGGAGCCTTCCGAGGAGCTGCCGAAGCCGCCGCCGCCCGCCGCCGGCAGCCGCCCGCGATCACCGGGCAGCTGGTCGACGATCCGCCGCAGTGGCCACAGCGGCGGTGCACCGGCGTCGGCCGAGCAACGGCCCCAGACGACCGGAACTCCTCCCGTGCTCGCCGCCGTAGCCAATTCCTCCACCAGCCGGGTCTTGCCCACGCCGGGTTCACCCCTGATCGCCGCCAACCGACCGTGACCGGCGTGTGCGCCGGCCAGCCATTCGCGCAGCTCTGCCAGCTCGCGTCGCCGCCCCACGAATCGACTCGCCCGGCCGCTCATGCCCGAAGTATCCGGCCCGGCCGCAGATATCAGTACTGCGTATCCGTACTGGCACCGATGTAGGACGTCACGGCGATCTCGAAGCTGAGCCCACCCCGACCAAGGAGTCGCCATGCATATCCGGATCACCCCCCTCGACGCCCCGGCCGAGGAGGCGATCGCCCAGCTGGAGCAGCAGCCAGGCCTGGTCTCGGCGTACGCGCTGCGGCCGATGGACAAGCCGCAGCCGGTCCTCGTGACCGTCTGGGAAGCCGTCGACGACGCGGACCGGGCGCCGATCACCGCAGGTGGCGAGGACTACGCCGACTGCAGCTTCGAAGGCACCGGCCACAATGACGAGCGGCCGGCGTACGGGCAGATCGTCTACTTCGACGGCGCGCGTACCCAGGCAGAGTCCGCCGCGATCGACCGAGCCAATCGCGAACGCATCGCGCCGGCGGTCCGCGCGATCCCCGGCAACCTGGGTGCCTACGCCGGCCGCAACCCGGACGGCTCGTTCGCGGTGGTGGCCCTGACGACCTCGCTGCAGGCCGTCGAAGACGCCCAGCGGGCGATCATGTCGACCGAACTGCTGCCGGGCGAGGACCCGGCGCTGCTCACCGGACCTGACCGCATCCAGCTCGCCTGGGTCCTGGCGGCCCTTCCCACCACCCCGCTCACTGTCTGACATCCCCTATCGCGCACCACAACTCTATGAGGAGCTCGTCATGCCCCCTTTCTCTGGTTCGGCCACCGCCTTGCACCACGCAGTCGGCACGTGGACGTTGGCCGGCCCCACAACCGCCGGCTTCAGCGTCGGCAACCTCGGCAGGCGCGTCGGCGGCACGATCCCGGTGACGTCGGCTCAGGTCGACGTCGCTGAGGACGGCAACGTCGCCGGTGTCAGCGCCGTACTGAACATCGACGCGATCGCCACCGGCCACGCCCGACGCGACAAGGACCTGCGCAAGCCGGCCCTGCTCGACCTGGCCAACCACCCCCGGCTCACCTTCAGCGGCGCCGAGGTCACGCCGTACGAAGGCGGATGGAGGATCACCGGCCTGCTCACCGCCAAGGGCACGACCCGGGGAATCATCCTCACCGCGACCGCACAGGAGCAGAACGACGGCACCATGCGGGTCCGGGCAACCGGTCAGCTGGATCGCAGGCACTACGGCGTCAAGGCGCCACGGTTCCTGATCGGGAGGCTGGTCGACCTTGAGATCGATGCGGCCTTGCAACGCCGGTAGCACCCTTCATGATCGTGAGGCTGGATTGAGCGGTTTCGGTGCAATCCAGCGTCACGATCATGGTCCCGGGCGGCTCAGCCGAGTCCGATCCGGGTCTCTGGCGTCGAGCCGGTCAGCCGGTAGTACAGATAGGCAGCGGTCTCCCGGACGATCGAGCGCAGCTGGGTCTCGCGGGTGAAGATCGCCGGACCCTGCCGGGTCGGCGAGGCGAGCGTGGTCATGCCGAGATCCGCGGCGATCCGGTTGGCTCGCAGCTCGTGCCACGGGTCGGTCACGATGATCAACCTCGACCAGCCGCGGTCGTCGTACACCTCGGCTACCGCTTCCATGCTTCGCAGCGTGTTCGTTCCTGCCCCAATGGCCACGATCGCCTCGGCCGGTACGCCGAGGTCCTGCAACCACAGCGATCCGGCCTCGGCCTCGGTGAACCGGTCGCCGTCCTGCTTGCCGCCCACCGTCACGATCGTCGGCGCGAGGCCATCCTCGAAGAGGGCGAGCGCGTGATCCAGCCGAGCCTCGAAGACAGGGGACGGTACGCCGTCGTACTGGGCGGAGCCGAGCACGAGGATGGCATCGGCCGGGGCCTGCTCATCGGCGCGGGCCTGCTTCCAGACCGCGTACGCCGTACCGCCGACGACGAGCACCGCGGCGATCACGGCCGCGGCGACGACACGCAGCACCCAGCGCATCACCGCGCCGCCGCTGCGCGACGCGCTGCCGCTGCGGGAAGTACGTCGGCGGCGGGAAGCGTTGCCGCGGCGGGAAGTACGTCGGCGCGCCGGATCACCGGGAGTCGCTGCCCCCGCCGAGCAGCGCCGCGCGACCGGCCTCGAGCCTGGCGACAGGCACGCGGAACGGCGAGCAGGACACGTAGTCCAGACCGACCTCGTGGAAGAAGTGCACCGACTCGGGGTCGCCGCCGTGCTCACCGCAGATCCCGATCTTGAGGTCCGGGCGGGCTCCACGGCCCTTGCGCACACCGATCCGTACCAGCTCGCCGACCCCCTCGAAGTCCAGCGTCTCGAACGGGCTGACCCCGAAGATCCCCAGTTCCAGGTACTGCGAGAAGAACGACGCCTCGACGTCATCCCGGGAGAATCCCCAGGTGGTCTGCGTCAGATCGTTCGTCCCGAAGGAGAAGAAGTCGGCCGCCTCGGCGATCTGGTCGGCCGTGAGCGCCGCACGGGGCAGTTCGATCATCGTGCCGATCAAGGCGGGCAGCTCGACGCCCTGCTCCGCACCGACCTCGGCAAGGACCTGCTCGGTCTGCTCCCGGACGATCTCCAGCTCCTGCACGGCTCCGACCAGCGGGATCATGATCTCCGGGATCGGGTTCTTTCCCGCCTTGAGAAGTTCCGCGGTCGCCTCGGCGATGGCGCGGGTCTGCAGCTTGAACAGGCCCGGCACGATCAGGCCGAGCCGTACGCCGCGCAGGCCCAGCATTGGGTTCTCCTCGTGCAGCCGCTGCACCGCCTCCATCAACGTCTGCGCTTCGGTGTCCGGCGCCTCCGCGGACTCCGCGACCGCCACCCGAACGGACAGATCGGTGAGATCGGGCAGGAACTCGTGCAGCGGCGGGTCCAGCAGCCGGATCGTCACCGGCAGGCCGTCCATCGCACCGAGGATCTCGACGAAGTCCGAGCGCTGGAACGGCAGCAGCGCGGCCAGCGCGGCTTCGGTCTCCTCCCCGGACTCGGCCAGGATGAGCCGCTGCACGTGCTCGCGGCGCTCCCCCAGGAACATGTGCTCGGTGCGGCACAGCCCGATCCCCTCGGCGCCGAACCGGCGGGCCCGACGGGAATCCCCGGCGGTGTCGGCGTTGCCCCGCACCCTCAGTCGACGTACGTCGTCGGCGTGGCTCATCAGCCGGTGCACACCGCGCAGCAGATCGTCGGCCTGCTCGGATTCCGGGTCCAGCTTGCCCTCGAAGTACTCCACCACGGGCGAGGGCACGACCGGCACCTCACCGAGGTAGACCATGCCGGTGCTGCCGTCGATCGAGATCACGTCACCCTCGGCAACCCTGACATCGCCGGCACCACGGAAGAACCGCCGTTTGACGTTGACGTCGAGGTTGTCCGCGCCGCAGACGCACGTCTTGCCCATGCCGCGGGCGACGACCGCCGCGTGCGACGTCTTACCGCCGCGACTGGTCAGAATCCCGCGAGCGGCGATCATCCCGTCGAGGTCGTCCGGGTTGGTCTCCCGGCGTACCAGGATCACGTCCTCCCCCCGGCCGGCCCACTCCACCGCGGTCGCGGAGTCGAAGACCGCCTTTCCCACCGCCGCACCGGGTGAGGCGGACATACCCTTGCCGATCTGCTCCTTGTCGGCCCGATCGTCGAACTGCGGGAACATGAGCTGCATCAGCTGCGCGCCGGTCACCCGACTCAACGCCTCGTCGAGGTCGATCAGCCCCTCGTCGACGAGTTGGGTGGCGATCCGGAACGCCGCGCCCGGAGTCCGCTTCCCGACCCGGGTCTGCAGCATCCAGAGCTTGTTGCTCTCGACGGTGAACTCGATGTCGCACAGATCCCGGTAATGCCGTTCGAGTTTCTCCATGGTGTGTAGCAGTTCGTCGTACGCGTCCTTCTGCACCTCCTTCATGGCCGACAGCGGCAAGGTGTTGCGGATGCCGGCCACGACGTCCTCGCCCTGCGCGTTCTGCAGGTAGTCGCCGTAGATGCCCTGGGCGCCCGTGCCCGGGTCACGGGTGAAGGCGACGCCGGTCCCGGAGTCCATCCCTAGGTTGCCGAAGACCATCGAGACCACGCTGACCGCCGTACCGAGGTCACCGGGGATCCGCTCCTGCCGGCGGTACAGCACGGCGCGGTCGGAGTTCCAGGAGGAGAACACCGCGTTGATCGCCAGGTCCATCTGCTCGCGGGGGTCGGTCGGGAAGTCCCGTCCCGACTCCTTGGCCACGATCTCCTTGTACGTCGACACGAGTTCGCGCATGTCGTCGGCGTCGAGGTCAAGGTCGTCGTCGCTGCCCCGCGCCTTCTTCGCCGCGTCCAGCGCCTCGTCGAAGCGGGCGGCTTCGATGTCGAGGACGGTCTTGCCGTACATCTGGATGAGACGTCGGTAGGAGTCCCAGGCGAACCGCTCGTTTCCGCTGCGCGCCGCCAGCCCGTTCACCGACTCGTCGTTGAGCCCGACGTTGAGGACGGTCTCCATCATCCCGGGCATCGAGAACGCCGCCCCGGACCGGACCGAGACCAGGAGCGGGTCCTCGGCGTTGCCGAGGGTCTTGCCCATCGCCTGCTCCATCGCGAGCAAATGTTCGGCAATTTCCTGGGCTAACCCGCGGGGAAGCTCCCCGGTGTCCAGATAAACGCGGCAGGCTTCTGTAGTGATCGTAAAGCCGGGGGGAACAGGTAAACCGAGTCTTGACATCTCGGCCAGGTTCGCGCCCTTGCCGCCGAGCAGATCCTTGAGGTCTCGGTTCCCCTCGGCGAAGTCATAGACGTACTTGGGGCCGCTCATGGCGGGAGCCTACCCACCGCCGGCAGAGTCGGAATGCGGGAAAGTGGACGTCTCGAGCGGCTGCGCGAGGTCCACTTCCCCGCATTTCGGGGGCTGTGGACAGGGCCGGGCCCTGTGGACGGCCACAGCGCGTTCATCTGTTTGGCACGCAGGCTGCTTGAGTGTCCACCACCCCGCACCGTCCAGACCCGTTGCGCGGCCGCGTCTTCCGCTCGTGTGATGCCGTCGCCAGCGGTCTGCTCACCCGCCGTCAGCTCCGGTCACCCTGCTGGCGCCGACTCCTGCGCGGCGTGTACGCCGACGCCGAACTGGCGCTCACGCACGGGTTGTACGTGGCCGCCGCCCGGCTCATGATTCCCGAGACGGCGGCCTTCGCAGGGCCAAGCGCCGCGTGGCTGTACGGCGCGGACGAGATAGCCGGGCCGGACGATCCAGTCGAGGTCCTGGTCGACGAGGCGCATCGCTTCGGTCCAGTGTCAGGGTTGCGCATCCGCACCGAGCGGCGTATCCCGGCCGGCCACGTCAAAGACGTGAACGGCTACGTCGTGACGTCACCGCCGCGGACCGCCTGGGATCTTGCCGCCGCGGCCCCCGACCCTGTCGAGGCGGTGGTTGTTCTCGACGGCCTTATCCGCGCCGGGGTGCTACGACCGCTGCACCTGCCGTTGCTGAGCACTCCGCTGCGGCGGACCGGATGCGGGCGGGTGCCCGCGGCTGCCGGGCTGGCCGATGGACGCAGCGAGTCGCCGCAGGAGTCCCGGCTGCGGGTGCGGATGATCCTGGCCGGCTTGCCTCCGCCGACGCCGCAGTTCGTCGTCCGGGCCGGTGGCCGTTTCGTCGCCCGGGTCGATCTGGCCTATCCCGAGGCGAAGCTCGCAATCGAGTACGACGGGCGCTGGCACGAGGAGAGCGGCCAGTTCGCCCGAGACCGGCGCCGCCTCAATGCTCTGCATGCTGCCGGCTGGCGAGTGATCCATGTGACCGCGGCGGACCTGTATGACCTCGAGCCGATCCTGGCGGCGATCCGCAACGCCCTGACGGCATGAGATGCGGGGAGCGGCGCTGCAATCGGCATATCGCTCCTCATCGAGCAGCAACTGCGTGCGCCGCGTCAACATGGGCAGACGGTAGCGTGTGCAGGTCGCAGCTAGCCGCCGCTGGCATCCAACTCGGCGCCGAACGGAACCGCCCGGGACTGCGGATCGCTCAGCCAGCCCTCCGGAAGTACGACGTGGCGGGTGCCGGTGCCACGACCGCGTGGTGTGCCGAGGATCTGAGTGGGGTATGGCTGGTCGGCCAGCGAGCCCAGCCGATCCTCGAGTTCGATGAGGCTGTCGACCGTCGACAGCGCGGCGCGCACCGGGCCGCCGACGCCGAAGCCCTTGAGGTACCAGCCCACGTGTTTGCGGAAGTCCCGGATCCCCCGGTCCGCGCCCATGACCTCGATCAGCAGCGATGCGTGCCGCCGCATCACGGCACTCACCTCCGCCAAGCCAGGCAGGTGCCGCGCCGGCCTGCCCGCGAACGCCGCCGCCAGGTCCGCGAACAGCCATGGCCGACCGAGGCAGCCGCGCCCGATCACGACGCCGTCGCAACCGGTCTCCGCGACCATTCGGAGGGCGTCTGAGGCTTCCCAGATGTCACCGTTGCCGAGCACTGGAATGTCCACTGTGGACTTCAACGTCTCGATCGCCGACCAGTCCGCTTGCCCACCGTACATCTGCGCCGCGGTGCGGCCGTGCAGGGCCACCGCGGCGATGCCCTCGCCCGCGGCGATCCGGCCGGCGTCGATGAAGGTGGTATGAGAGGAGTCGATGCCGATCCGCATCTTCATCGTCACCGGGATCCGTCCGTCAGCGGCTCGGACCGCCGCTCGCAGGATGTCGCGGAGCAGCCCGCGCCGGTACGGCAGTGCAGCGCCACCGCCCTTCCGGGTCACCTTCGGGACCGGGCAGCCGAAGTTCAGGTCGACGTGGTCGGCCCTGTCCTCGGCGACGAGCATCCGGACCGCCTCGGCGACCACCGGGGGATCCACGCCGTACAACTGCAGTGAGCGCGGCGACTCCGAGGGAGCGAACCGGATCATCCGCATCGTCCGCTCGTTGCGTTCCACCAGCGCCCGGCTGGTGATCATCTCGCAGACGTACAGGCCGCCGCCGTACTCACGGCAGATCTGCCGGAACGCCGGATTCGTGATCCCGGCCATCGGGGCGAGCACGACCGGCGAGTCGAGCGTCATCGACCCGATCCGCAGCGGCGGCGCCGTCGTCGTCCCGGACGCGGGCGGGACGACAGTCAGAGGAGCCATGTGAGCACCGGCTCGTCATCGGCACCCGAGGCCGTCCACTCGACGTGGCGCAGCGTCGCGGCACGGGGAAGCACGAAGTAGGTGTGCCCCGACACTGACCCGTCCGACTCGTCCGAACCGACCGGTCCGTGCCGGAAGCGCGGGTAGGCGGTCAGCGTCGCCATCGCCCGGCCGTGCCGGTCGCCGTCGCCGTCCACCAGCACGAGCCCGAGGTCCGGCGGGGCCAGGAAGTCCTCCTCCGCCAGGTTGACCAGCTCGCTGGCGACGATGACGGACCGCTGCCCGGCGGGTACGCCGATGCCCTCCGCCGCAAAGAACTCGTCGGCCGGATCACTCACCCAGAGCACCCGCACGGCGACCCAGACGCCCGAGTGCTCCAGCCAATCTCCCAACCTCCCGGACATCAGCGGCTCAGGCACCGACCAGGCGGGCGGCCAGGTAGGTGTCGAGCTGGTCCATCGACACCCGCTGCTGCTGCATCGAATCCCGCTCCCGCACCGTGACCGCGTGGTCGTCGAGGCTGTCGAAGTCGACGGTCACGCAGTACGGCGTACCGACCTCGTCCTGCCGACGGTAGCGACGGCCGATGGCGCCCGCGTCGTCGAAGTCGACGTTCCAGCGCTGGCGCAACTGCGTGGCCAGGTCCTTGGATTTGGGAGACAGCTCGGCGTTCCGGGACAACGGAAGAACCGCTGCCTTGAACGGCGAGAGCCGGTAGTCCAGCCGCAGCACCGTGCGCTTGTCCATCCCACCCTTGGCGTTGGGCGCCTCGTCCTCGCTGTAGGCGTCGACGAGGAAGGCCATCATCGGCCGGCCGACCCCGGCGGCGGGTTCGATGACGTACGGCACCCAACGCTCGCCCTTCTCCTGGTCGAAGTAGGACAGGTCCGCCCCGGAGTGCTGCGAGTGCGTCTTCAGATCGAAGTCCGTGCGGTTGGCGATGCCCTCCAGCTCGCCCCACTCCGAGCCGGCGAACCGGAAGCGGTACTCGATGTCGACGGTCCGCTTGGAGTAGTGCGACAGCTTCTCCTTGGGATGCTCGTAGAAGCGCAAGTTGTCCTTGTCGATGCCCAGGTCGACGTACCACCGCATCCGCTCGGCGAGCCAGTACTCGTGCCATTCCTCGTCGGCGCCGGGAGCGACGAAGAACTCCATCTCCATCTGCTCGAACTCGCGGGTGCGGAAGATGAAGTTGCCCGGCGTGATCTCGTTGCGGAAGCTCTTGCCGATCTGGCCGATGCCGAACGGCGGCCGCTTGCGAGCGGACTGCATCACGTTGAGGAAGTTCACGAAGATGCCCTGCGCGGTCTCCGGGCGCAGGTACGCCAGGCCTGACTCGTCCTCGACCGGGCCGAGGTGAGTGGACAGCAGGCCGTTGAACATCTTCGGCTCGGTGAAGGCGCCCCGCGTCCCGCAGTGCGGGCAGCTGATGTCGGCCAGGCCGTTCGCCGGCGAGCTCCCGTGCCGTTCCTCGTGTGCCTCCTCCAGATGGTCGGCCCGGAACCGCTTGTGGCAGTTCTGGCATTCCGTCAGCGGATCGACGAAGGCGTTGACGTGTCCGGATGCGACCCACACCTCGCGGGCCAGGATGACGCTGGAGTCCAGACCCACGACGTCCTCGCGGCCGGTGACCATCGAGCGCCACCACTGCCGCTTGACGTTCTCCTTGAGCTCGACACCGAGCGGCCCGTAGTCCCACGCCGAGCGTTGCCCGCCGTAGATCTCGCTGGACGGGTAGACGAAGCCCCGGCGCTTGCTGAGGCTGACGATCGTCTCGATGCGGTCTGCGGGCACCCGATTGCTCCATCCGGCTGGCGGTCGGCGGTGTCGTCACCAGCCTATCGGCCGTCGCCACCGCGATTTCCCGGTCCGGTCACGGCGGATTGGCGGTCGCTCGTCGTCGTCACCGCCCGTACGCCGTCGTCGTGGAGCAGCGTCTCGAAGGCGCTCGCCTCGTCCCGGGCCCGCGCGAGCAGCGGGGTGGCCCGGACCTTGACGTCGTACGCCGACAGCGCCCGGCGGTAGGCGCCGACGCCCTCCCATTCGGTGAGAACTGTCCACACACCCGGTTCGTCCACACTCCGTCCGACCCGGCCGCTGCGGAAGCCCGCGCGGGCCCCCAATGCGGCGAGCGCCTCCCGCGCCTGCCCGAGGAAGTCCTCGGCGTCCTCGGCTGGGATGTCGAAGCGGGCGACCACGAACACCGGCGTGCCTCCTCGCACTGTCAGACTGGTGCCCCCACGGTAGCGAGGAGGACGGGATGAGTAGCCCACTGCGGCAGGCGGTCGAGGCCCGCAGCGTCACCGCGCTGCAGGCACTCAGCGCCGTCCCGAAATGGGCGGTATTCCTCGCCGTGCTCGCAGTCGTCGTCGGCGGGTTGCTGCTGACCGGCCTTCCCGCCCTGCTGCTGCTTGGTGGCCTGGCGTTGCTGCTGGGGTGGCTGGCCTACCTCGCGTGGCCGGCGTTGGAGCCCGGCCAGCGCCTGCTGCGGCTGCTGACGGTGGTGCTTGTCGCCGCCTCCGCGCTGGCCCGGTTCGGCGCCTGACCGACCTCGCGCTGCCCGCAGCGGCGACTAGCCGACCGGGCGGCGGCCGACATGCACCGTCTTCACCGCGAGCAGGAACAGGTCCGCCCGAACGGCCTGGTTCACCGCGTCCGCTGGATCGGTCACCCGGCGCAGCAGGTCACGGTCCTCGTCTCCGATCAGCCCGATGACGTTGTCGCGTTCGAGCAGACCGCGCAGGCGGCTGATGACGTATTCGGCCGCGGGTGCACCCAACGGAGCCGGCAGGTCGAGGAGGAAAGACTTCGAGGTGACCTCGTCCAGCCCGGCCCGGTGTAGAGCGGTGGACCAGCCGTAGGGCATCGGCAACGATCCGGGCAGGTCGCGGCGCATGGCCGTGAACCACCGATCCTGAGCCGCATCCAGGCGCATCTCCAAGCCCGGCTCTCCCATACCGAGGTCGCGGGGCAGGCTGCGCATGTGCAGACCACCCTCGCCCAGGGCCAGCAACCCGCCCGGCGCAAGGCGGGCAGCCAGGTCATTAAGCACTGCCTGCTGGTCCGGGAGATGGTGGATGACGCCACTCGCCCAGATCAGGTCGGCGCTTGCGGGCGCGATCGGGATTTCCGCGCCGAGGTCGGCCAGCTGAGTCTCGACCTCGGCACGGCGGCGGGTCGCGTCCAAGAGCGCGCGCTCGCCGTCCACAGCCACGATCCGCGCGCCCGCTGCCGCAGCGGCACGTAGCGCAGCAGTCATGCCTCCGGCCCCGCAGCCGAGGTCATAGACCAGCCGCTCCCGCCCGGTCAGCAACCACTCGGCGATCTGGGCATCCACGCCTGCCTCGATGTCGTCGGCCGAGGTCAACGCCTCGAGCATCTTCGACCAGTCCAGATCCTGGGTGTGACCGTGCTGGTGTGGCATCGGACCTCCTGTCAGCGTTCCGCGCTTCCATGCGGCTTTGACAATGATTGTCGTCGTAGTTGAGAGTTGTTCTCATGAAGATACCGAGATTCCTGGCTGGATGCGTTCTGCTCACCCTGGCCGGCACCGGCTGTGCGTCCGCCGGGGGCAGCGCCGACGACGGAACGCCGCAGGTAGTGGTCGGCTTCTATCCCCTGCAGTACCTCGCCGAGCGGATCGGCGGAAGCGGTGTGCAGGTCAGCAGCCTGGCTCAGCCCGGCGCCGAGCCGCATGACCTCGAACTGAGCCCCCAGCAGGTCCAGGATGTTGCCGAGGCAGACCTCGTGCTGTACCTCGCGGCGTTCCAGCCCGCCGTCGACGACGCGGTGACGCAGAACGCCGAGGACAGCTCGTTGGACCTGCTCACCGCAACCGACCTGGCCGAGGGGTACGAGGAACTTGACCACCAGGATGAGAGGGACGCCGAGGAGCACGAGCAGTCCGCGCCGGACCCCCACGTCTGGCTCGACCCCACCAGGTACGCCGCACTAGCCGGCGCCGTCGCCGACCGGATGGCCCAGGCCGACCCGGGCAACGCCGACACCTACACGACGAACGGCGAGGCTCTGGTCGGCGAGCTGACCGCCCTCGACGAGCAGTTCGCGGCCGGGCTGGCCGACTGCGACCGCAACGAGATCGTCACCACGCACAACGCGTTCAGATATCTGGCCGACCGCTACGGCCTGGAGCAGGTCGGCATCGTCGGGCTTTCACCGGAGGAGGAGCCCTCGGCGCAGCGCCTGGCCGAGATCCAGGAGTTCGCCGCCGACAACGACGTCACCACGATCTTCTACGAGGAGGCCGTCAGCTCCGACTACGCGCAGACGGTCGCCGACGAGGTCGGTGCTGCCACCGAGGTACTCTCGCCCATTGAGGTGGCCGACGAGGGCGAGGACTACTTCTCCCTGATGCAGGCCAATCTTTCGACTCTGCAAGAGGCGCTCGGCTGCTCGTGACAGAACTGCTCCCCGAACCCGTCGTCGACGTACGGAACGCCTCGGTCGCCCTGGGTGGCCGAGGCGTCCTGCATGACGTCAGCCTGCGGCTGGGCACGGGTGAGGTCGTCACCCTGCTCGGCGCGAACGGCTCGGGCAAGTCCACCCTGGTTCGGGCCATGGTCGGCCTGGCCCCGCTGACCGGCGGCACGGTGTCGCTGTTCGGTACGCCGCTGCCTCGGTTCCGGGAGTGGAACCGGCTCGGGTACCTGCCCCAGCGCATTACCGCTGCCAGCGGCGTACCGGCCACTGTGCGGGAGGTGGTCGCGGCCGGACGACTCTCCGGTCGGGGGCTGCTCGCCCGTTTCGGCCCCACGGATCACGCCGCAGTCGACGACGCGCTCGACCTCGTGGGAATGCGCGAGCATGCCGGCCAGGGAGTGGGCCGCCTGTCCGGTGGTCAGCAGCAGCGGGTGCTGATCGCCCGAGCGCTGGCCGGTCGGCCCGATCTGCTCGTGTTGGACGAGCCGATGTCCGGTGTCGACCAGGAGAGCCAGGAGGCGTTCGCGGCGGCACTGCAGCGGATGGTCGCCGAGGGCACCAGCGTCCTGCTCGTCCTCCACGAGCCGGGGCAACTCGCCCCGATGATCGACCGCTCGGTGGTGCTCGGTGAGGGCCGGGTGGTCTACGTCGGCACGAGTCCGCCGGCCTCCGATGCTCATCGCGACGCCGATCACGACTTCCTCCCCCCGCCCACTGGCGGCTTCGGGTTGTCCTCCTCGCCGCTGGGCGCGCCGGTGCGGCCGTGAGCTACTTGGCCCTGCCGTTCATTCAGAAGGCCCTGATCGCGGCGGTTCTCGTCGGGCTGGCCGCCCCTGCCGTCGGCACGTACCTCGTCCAGCGCCGGCTGGCACTGATGGGCGACGGCCTCGGCCACGTCGCACTCACCGGCGTCGCCTTGGGGTTCCTGCTCGGCACCTCACCCGTGCTCACCGCGGTGATAGTGGCGGCCCTCGGAGCGGTGGCAATCGAGCTGGTCCGGGCTCACGGCAAGGCCAGCGGCGACGTGGCGCTGGCAATGCTGTTCTACGGCGGGATCGCCGGCGGGGTGCTGCTCATCAGCCTGGAGCCAGGGGGCAACACGAACCTCCTCACCTACCTGTTCGGATCGATCCTGACGGTGGACACCCAGGACCTCGTCACGATCGGCGTACTCGCCGCCGCCGTCCTCGTCGTCGCGGTCGGCCTGCGCCGCCAGCTGTTCTCGGTCTGCCAGGACGAGGAGTTCGCCCGCGTCTCGGGTCTTCCCGTCCAGTTGCTCAACATCATCCTGGCGGTGACTGCGGCGCTCACCGTGACCGTCGCGATGCGGGTCGTCGGACTGCTGCTGGTCAGCGCCCTACTCGTGGTGCCGGTCGCCGCGGCTCAGCAGCTGACCCGTGGGTTCGCGGCGACGATGGCCACCGCGATGGGCATCGGGGTTCTCGTCGCCGTCGGCGGCGTGCTGGTCTCCTATCCCCTCGACGTCGGCCCCGGGTCGCTGATCGTCGTACTGGCGATAGCGGTCTTCGGCGTCACCTCGCTGGTGTCTGCCGTGCTGACCCGGCGCGTACGGCAGCCGGCGTGACTGCGCTGCGTACAGTGGTCGCCGTGAACGCAGCGCCCGCGGCTACCCGAGCGGACCCGTTCGCCGACGCCGGCGAGCTCCTCAAGGCGCTGTCCGCGCCGGTGCGGATCGCCATCGTCACCCACCTGCACAGCAGCGGCCCCCTGTGTGTCCACGAACTCGTCGACACGCTCCAGGTCGCCCAGCCGCTGGTCAGCCAGCACCTGCGGATCCTGCGCTCGGCGTCGATCGTCGAGGGCCGCCGTCGTGGACGCGAGGTCGTCTACGTGCTGGTCGATGAGCACGTAGCGCACATCGTCGCCGACGCCGTCGCGCACGTGCAGGAGGACCGGTGAGTACACCGTTGCGAACCACCCGGCAGCGCACCGCGGTCTCGGCGCTGCTC
>Ga0136640_10000340_pt1 | contig 17643 bp, 14 predicted proteins | sample AntDrymUQ8642106_2_FD_105498 | JGI IMG/M metagenome (GOLD analysis project Ga0136640, IMG submission 105498) | Polar desert sand microbial communities from Dry Valleys, Antarctica - metaG UQ864 (21.06) | ecosystem: Environmental > Terrestrial > Soil > Desert | place: Antarctica: Dry Valley...
AGCGTGTCGGGCCGGATGTCGGTCGTGAGGCGCGCCCGTGCGGACGCCGACCCGCGCCGGGTGCGCAGGCCGACGAGGTCGCGCTCGGAGATCTTCATCTGGCGCGCGAGCGCGGGGTGGAGCTCCACGAAGGCCTCCGGCTCTGCCTCGAGCAGCTGCCGGACCCGTCGCGTCTGCGTGCCGGACTGGTAGTGGACCATCGTCCGCCCGGTGGTGAGATACAGCGGGAACTCCTCGTCGGGCTCCTCGCCCGCCGCGCGGTGACTGACGGGATGGAAGCGCGCGCGCCCGTCCGGTGTCGCGAACGCCTTGAGGAACAGGCGCGGCGTGCCGGGATGGTCCTCGTCCGGGCACGGCCAGAAGACGCCGTCCTCGCCGGCGATCCGCTCCCAGGTGATGCCCGCATAGTCGGCCTTCCCGCCGGCGCTCGCGCGGCGCAGCTCCTCGAAGACGACCGCCGGCTGCGACGGGAAGCGCTCGCCGCAGCCGAGCCGCTGCGCGATGCCGGCGAGGATCTCGAGGTCGCTGCGGACCTCCGGGGGCGGCTCCGTCGCCGCCCGGCGCAGCACGACGCGGCCTTCGAGGTTCGTCATCGTCCCGTCCTCCTCGGCCCACTGGGTGGTGGGGAGCACGACGTCGGCGCGGAGCGCGGTCTCCGACAGAAACAGCTCGCTCACCACGAGGAAGTCGAGGTCTGCGAGCCGCCGCTCGACGTGTCCGCTGTCGGGCGCCGAGACGACGACGTTCGAGGCCATGACGAGCAGGGCGCGGATCCCGCCCTCGCGGCCCATCGCCTCGAGCATCTCCCAGGCCGAGCGTCCGGGCCCGGGCAGGTCGTCCGCCTCGATGCCCCAGACGGCGGCCACGTGCTCGCGCGCCTGCGGGTCGTCGATGCGCCGGTAGCCGGGCAGCTGGTCGGCCTTCTGGCCGTGCTCGCGCCCCCCCTGGCCATTGCCCTGGCCGGTGAGGCAGCCGTACCCGCACATCGGCCTGCCCGCGTGGCCGAGCGCGAGGATGAGGTTGATGAACCCCTGGACGGTGTCGGTGCCCTTGCTCTGCTGCTCGGGCCCGCGGCCGGTGAGAACCATCGCCGTCGGCGCCTGCGCCAGCAGGCGCACGGCGCGCCGCATGTCGTCCGCGGGCACGCCCGTCATCCGCTCGATGCGGTCCGGCCAGTAGGAGCCGACCCGCTGCTCGACGAGGTTGAAGCCGACCGTGCGCCGCTCGACGAACTCCTCGTCGACGAAGCCGTCCTTGATGGCGATGTGCAGCAGCGCGTTGGCGAGCGCGAGGTCGGTGCCCGGCATCGGCTGCAGGTGCAGGTCCGCCTGCCGGGCCGTGGGGGTCACGCGCGGGTCGATGACGATCAGCGTCCCGTCGCCCCTGCGCTGGTCGTCGAAGTACGACATCGCCGGCGGCATCGTCTCGACGAGGTTCGAGCCGACCAGCAGGAGCGCGGAGGTCTTCGCGACGTCCGAGAGCGGGAAGGGCAGCCCGCGATCGACCCCGAACGCGCGCTGGGACGCGGTCGCGGCGGACGACATGCAGAAGCGCCCGTTGTAGTCGATCGCAGATGTGCGCAGGGCGACCCGCGCGAACTTGCCCAGCTGGTAGGCCTTCTCGTTGGTCAGGCCCCCGCCGCCGAAGACGCCGACGGCGTCGCGGCCGTGACGCTGCGCGCAGGTGCGCAGCTCGCCGGCGACGCGATCGAGCGCCTCGTCCCAGCTCGCGGGCCGCAGCTCCGCGTCGCGGCTGTCGCGCACGAGCGGGGTGGTGAGCCGATCGGGGTGGCCCAGCAGCGCCGCCGCGGTCCAGCCCTTCTGGCACAGCGCCCCCCGGTTGACGGGAAAGGCGCTCGGCGTGACCTCGACCGGCTCGCCCGGGGTCTGCACGACCTCCATCCCGCACTGCAGCGAGCAGTACGGGCAGTGGGTGGCGGTCCGGGTGGCGGCGCCGTGGTCAGCGGTGGATGGCACGCCCTGTCAGACGTTCGCGTAGGCCAGGCTCGGCACGCGGCTCTGCGCTGGGCTGGGGCGCAGGTAGAACAACCATGTCAACCCGGCAAAGATGCCGTAGGCGCCGAGGAACGCCCACAGGGCCGGCACCGACCAGTCGGCTTGCGCCTGCGCGATCGCCACCTTCTCCGCGGGCGCCTCGGCCGCCTTGACGGCCGCGCTCACGCCCAGGCTGGCCTGCCGGAAGACGAGCTGGATCAAGAACCCGCCGAAGGCGCCGATGGCGCCCGCGATGCCGATCACGGCCGCGGCCTGGCGCTTGTGGCTCAGCAGGGTGCGTGCCTCGTCGGCCCCGGTCTCCTCGGCCGTGCGGCGTCCGAGCGCCGAGAAGATGGACGGGATCATCCGGTAGGTGGACCCGTTGCCCATGCCCGCGAGCAGGAAGATGCCCATGTAAGCGGCGAAGAAGACGCCGAAGCTGCGCTCCTTGACGCCCGCGATGGCGAGCACGGTCAGCGCCCCCATGCCGATGAACGTCGCGAGGGTCACGCGCGCACCGCCGACGCGGTCCGCGAGCCAGCCGCCGAGCGGCCGGGCGAACGAGCCGACGAGGGCGCCGACGAAGCCGAGCCCCGCCAGGTACGTCGCGATGAACGGGTGCGAGGCGAGGAACTCCGGGAAGGTGTTTCGGATCACGAGCGGCAGCGCGAACGCGTAGCCGATGAACGAGCCGAAGGTCCCGATGTAGAGGATCGACATCAGCCAGGTGTGCGGCTGGCGCACCGCCGCGACGTAGGCCTGCTTGTCTGTCCGCGCCTGGGAGAGGCTGTCCATGTACAGCCAGGCGCAGAGCGCGGCCACGACGATGAACGGGATCCAGATGAGCCCCGCGTAGGCCAGGTTGACAGGGTGCGATGGCAGCTTCACGACCGCGGCGGGGACCCCGACGATGATCACCAGCGGGACCGCCAGCTGGGCCACCGCGACGCCGAGGTTGCCGCCGGCCGCGTTGAGCCCGAGGGCCGCGCCCTTCTTCCCCTCGGGATAGAAGAAGGAGATGTTGGCCATCGAGGAGGAGAAGTTCCCGCCCCCGAAGCCGGCGGTCGCCGCACAGGCCAGCAGCACCGTCATCTGGGTGGAGTGGTCGAGCCCGGCGAGCCAGCCGCTCGGCACGATGATCGCGAGCGCCAGCGCCGGGATCAGCAGCAGCGACGCGCTGATCGTGGTCCACAGGCGCCCCCCGAAGCGCGGAACCGCGAACGTGTAAGGGATCCGCAGCGCCGCCCCGATCAGGTTGGGCAGCGCCGTCAGGTAGAGCTGCTCCGAGACCGACAGCGCGATCCCGATGTTGCCCAGGTTGAGGACCACGATGGTCCACATGACCCAGATGCTGAAGCCGATGTGCTCGGCGAAGATCGAGAAGGCGAGGTTGCGGCGCGCGACGTGCCGTCCGGTCTGCTGCCAGAACGCATCGTCCTCGGGCTCCCAGTGATCGATCCAAGCGCGACGCCGGGCTCGTGGTAGGGCGTCGCTGGCGGAGATCGAACTCATGGCGCGAAGCTATGTGCGCGCCGTATCCGCTCTGTGTGCCGGAGGTGTCGCGTCCGAAACCGGGCGGTTTCCGTCGTGTTTCGGCGGCCTCAGGCGTCCAGCAGCGCATCGAGCGCATGCTGCGCGCGGCCGTCGGCGACCGCTGCCCGGGCGGTCGCCATCCCGCGCAGGACGGTGGGAGCCAGCCCGGTGGCGTGCAGCCGGAGCCCGGCGCTCAGCGCCACTGCCCCGGTGACGACCCGCTCCGCGTCGCCCGCCACCACGGCGCGCGTGAGCGCGGCCGCGGCCTCGGCGCCGGGTGCGGGACGCAGGCGATCGCCCACCTGCTCGGGCAGGTCGAGCGGCTCCCCGCCCATGTGGGCGACGGGACGGCCCGGGCGCAGCACGTCCGAGCCCTCGGGGCCGCGGACGGCGCAGGCCCGCTCGGCGCCGAGCTGCTCGAGGGCGCCGCACAGCCGCGCGGCGTACTGCGTGTGGGCGTACCCGACGACGAAGCGGGTGGCGCCGAACCAGTCCACCAGCTTCTCCGCAGAGTGGATCGGTCCGCGCAGGCCGATCTCGTCGCGCACGACCGACACGGATTCCCAGCCGTCCAGCAGCTCGCCGGCGTGGACGACGGCGACGCCCGAGCGCTCGAGCATCGCCTCGCTCTCGGCGGCCCTGGGCCGCGCGGGTCCGCCGAGGGCAGCCAGAACGTCCGCGGGAGTCACCCCGTACTTCGGTCCCAGCGTGCCGCCGCAGTGGACGACCACGCCGGCGCCCGCAGACGCCGCCACGACCGCGCAGGCCAGCGACAGCGACGGCGCCTCGACGCAGCCGTCATAGCCGCCGGCGCAGGCGACCAGCGGTCGCTCGGTCCTCGCCTCGAGCCGCGTCGCCCGCTCGCGCAGCGCCGCGGTCATCCCCGCGAGCTCCCCCGGCGTCTCGCCCTTGATGCGCATCGCCACCAGGAAGGCTGCGGCCTGCGCGGGCGACGCGTCCTCGGTGAGGATCGCCCGCAGCGCGTCGCGGGCCTCGTCGTAGGACAGCGCGCGACGTCCGCGCTCGCCCGTGCCGATGGCCTTCAGATACGCCCGGAAGCCCGCGTAGCGGGAGCGGCGGGGAACGGCGGCGATGCTCATGACACCTCGAAGCGATAGCCGACGGAGCGCACCGTCTTCAGCCGCTGAGCGTGCTCGGTCCCCAGCTTCGCCCGGACCCGCCGGACGTGGACGTCCACCGTCCGCGCGCCGCCGAAGTAGTCGTAGCCCCAGACGCTCGTGAGCAGCGCCTCGCGGCCGAAGACGCGGTTCGGATGGGTGGCGAGGAAGCGCAGCAGCTCGTATTCCATGTAGGTGAAGTCGACCGGCTCGCCGTCCACGGTGACCTGGTAGGTGGCGAGGTCGATGCGCAGCGAGCCGATGCGCACGACGTCGTCGGCGCTGATCCCGTTGACCTGCCTGCGCGCCCGCGCGATGCGGGTCCGCAGCTCGGCCGGCTCGTAGGGCCGCACGAGCAGCTCGTCGACGTCGACGATCTGCCCGGCGTCCTCGAGCTGCGCCGCGTCCAGCGACAGCATCACCGGCACGTCGCGCAGCTCGTCGCTGCGACGCAGCGTCGCGACGGACTCCGGGCAGCCGATGACGATGGCGATCTCGGGCGTGCGCGAGCTTGTCGCCCCCTGGTCGACCGCGATGGTCCCGTTGGCGTGGACCCGCAGCGGACGGAAGCCCAGCTCAGCCACGGCCCGCGCGGTCTCGGAGACCGGCCCCTCCTCGTCTCCGATGATCCAGGCGTCGCTCACAGCGCCACCCGCTCGTGGGCGCCCTTCGCGGCGACGGAGGACCCGCGGGGTCTCACAAGAGCCGCAGGAGCGCAGCGCGCTCGTATTCGGTGACCGTCGCCCGCTCGGCGTCCAGCTCGGCGTGCTTGTTGGCGAGGACCGCGTCCACCAGCCGGTCTCCCAGCACGTCGCGCACGAGCTCGGACTCCGCGAGGACGCCCACCGCCTCGCGCAGGTTGTCGGGGAGCGGCGGAGTGGCGGGCCGCTCCTCGTCGGGCGGGGCGGGCTGGTAGCCCCGCTCGATCCCGCGCAGCCCTGCGCCGATCACGCACGCCAGCGCGAGATACGGATTGCAGCCGGGATCGGGGGAGCGCAGCTCGATGCGCGCGGCGTCCGGCAGCTCGGACCGGAGGCTGGGAACCCGCACGAGCGCCGAGCGACCGTGCAGCGTCCAGGTCGCCGCCTCGGGTGCCTCGTAGCCGCGCGCGAGGCGCTTGTAGGAGTTCGACCACTGGTTCGTCAGCGCCGTGTACTCCCGGGCGTGGGCCAGGACGCCCGCCATGAAGGCGCCGCCGACCGGGGAGAGCGGGCGGTCCGGATCGCCGTCGAAGAACGCGTTCTCGCCGTCCTCGAAGAGCGACAGGTGCAGGTGAAGTCCGGAGCCGAAGGCGCCCGTCAGCGGTTTGGGCATGAAGGTCGCGAGCAGCCCAGCCTCGGCCGCCACCTCCTTGACGGCGAGGCGCAGGGTGACGACGGCGTCCGCCATCGACAGCGCGTCCGTGTGCACGAGGTCGATCTCGTGCTGGGAGGGTGCCGCCTCGTGGTGGGAGGCCTTGACCGGGATGCCCATGCCCTCGAGGTGCTCGATGCTACGCCGCCGGACGGGCGATCCCGTGTCCTGCGGTGAGAAGCCGAAGTACCCGGCTGTGTCCACGAGCCGCTCTTGGGAGTCGAGCAGGAAGAACTCGACCTCCGCGCCGACCTGGGGCTGATAGCCCATCTCGGCGGCGTGGGCGAGCACCCGGGTCAGCGCCACGCGCGAGTCGCCTGCCGAGGCGGAGCCGTCGGGCATCCGGATGTCGCAGAACATGCGCGCCACACGCTCGTCGGGCGCCCACGGGACCACCTGGAAGGTGGTCGGGTCGGGGACCGCGATGACGTCGCGCTCGCGGCCACGCAGCGCGCCGTCGAGCGCGGATCCGTCGATGCCCACGCCGCGCTCGAGCGCGGACTCGAGCTCGGAGATCGGCAGCGCGACGGAGCGCGGAAGCCCGAGCACGTCGACGAACCACAGCCGCACGAAGCGGACGCCGCGGCTCTTGGCCGTGCGCAGCGCGAACTCCGCCTCGGGGGACCCCTGCTCGAGCATGTCACCACCGTCGCACGCGCGCACGCCCAGCGGTACCGCCCGTTGGCCAAAGCCGTCCGGACGCTCGGAGCGCCGAAACGCATTCGAAACAACCGCGTGACCGGAGCGCAACGAGACGGGCCACGGGGGGAAACCGCAAGCAGCCAGGATGGCGGTCATCTACCGCGCTTCGGAGCATCCCGGCGGCATCGCCACGCAGTTCGCCGAGCTGGTGGGGGCGTCGTGAGCGGGCGCTTCGTCCGGGCCTGCCACGTCGACGACGTCCCGCTGGGCGAGGGCCGCACGGCGCTGGTCGGCGGCCTGCGCGTGGCGCTCTTCAACACGGAGGCCGGCTGGCGCTGCCTGGACGCCGCGTGCTCGCATCGGGGCGGCCCGCTCGCCGACGGCCTGCTATCCGACGCGTCCGTGACCTGCCCCCTGCACCAGCGCCGCTTCGACCTCGCCACGGGCGAGCCCGTCGGGCACGAGTGCCCAGCCGTCGCGGCCCACCCGGTCGAGCTGCGCGACGACGAGCTGTACGTCTGCGTCGACGCCCGGGAAGAGGTCGGCCTCGCGGCTTGAAGCGGTCGTCATCGCCCTCATCAGCCGGCGCGCTTGGGCTGGGCCGATCGAGCCACGGTCAGGCGCGCCTTCATGCCCCGGGCCTCGTGCCGGGGAAGGTCGCAGAACAGCACGTAGCGGCCGGGCCGGCGCACTTTCACCGTCGCCGTGCGCCGTGCGCCGGCGGCCAGTTCCGGGAGGCGCGTGACGATCACGCCGTCACGGGTGCGCATGACGAAGTCGTGCCCGTCCTCGCCCAGGTTGGTGACGTTGAAACGCAGGCGGCCGGCGGGCACCCTCTGGCGACCCAGCGTCACCTGCCACTCGGTGAGCCCGATGCCGACCGCGGTCGAGCGCGGCGCGGCGGCCGGTCGCGCCGGCGCAGATGGTCCGGCGAGCGCGGCGAGCGTCACTGCGAGCAGGATCACGTGACGAGCCGGATGCGGGCGAAGCTGCGCGAGTCGGGGATGATGCCCTCGGCGCTCGTGCCGAGCCACTGCTCGATCAGCGAGGCGTAGATCGCCCGGAAGTCGACCGTGACCCGCAGGTTGCCGTGGCCGTCGAGGTCGCTCAGCGAGGGGTACTCCGTGCGCAGGCCGGGCGCGGCGCGGACGCCCATGACCCAGCCGATGCCGCCCGCGCCGTGATCCGTGCCCGCCGAACGGTTGGCCTTGGGCCGGCGGCCGAACTCCGTCCACACGAAGGTCAGCACGCGCTCGCCGAGGCCGCGGGCCTCGAGGTCGGCCTGGAAGGCGGCCAGAGACCCGGACACGTCAGAGAGCGCACGGGTCAGGCGCTCGGGCTGGTCGGAGTGCGTGTCGAAGTCCGCGTTGCAGTCGACCGTGGCGATGCGGGTGCCGAGCGGCTGGGCGAGCAGGAAGCCGAGCTGGCGCAGGCGCTCGCCGAACGGCGAGCCGGGCGGGTAGCCGGAGATCGGCGCCTGCACGGACGCGACGTCGGTGGGGTCGCCCGGAGTCGGCGCCGGCGGGCCGGAGTCGTCAAGCGGCTCGAGGCGGTCCGCGACGGTCTGGGCGTAGCGAGCGGATGCCCGTGCCGCCGCCCGCCCGGTGCCGTCCGTCCGGCGCGCCGCCGCCAGGTCGCCGTACGCGCGCATGGCGCGATCCAGGCCGGGCTCGGACACGCCGGGGATGCCCAGCTTGGAGCGGCGCGTGCTCTCGACGGAGCACACGGGAGACCGGCTCGTCAGCAGCGTCGGCGACAGGCGCGACCCCGCCGACAGACCCTGGAACGGATTGTCGGGGGTCGCGTTTGTGTCCAGCCAGCGGCCGAGCCAGCCCGTGGTCTCCGCCGCGGTGATCGTGCCCGTCTCCCAGAAGCGCCGGGAGTGGAAATGCGACAGGTCCGGGTTGCTGTAGTCGATGCCCGGCAGCAGCCCGATCCTGCCCGCATCGAACAGCGCGCGCAGCCCGCCGTCCTGACCGGCGGCGAGCGACGGGTGAGTCGAGATCGAGGTGCCGGCCAGCACGTCCGAGGTCTCCGGGCGCGCCGCGGAGCCGCGGACCCCGGCGTACACGCCGTACTGCGAAGTGTCCAGGCACGAGTCGAGCAGATCGAGGCCGCCGGGCAGGAACACGGACACGAGGATGCGCGCCTGCGGATTCTGGGCGGCGGCTTCCTGCGCACCGTCCATCCAGTGCTCGAGCGGCAGCGCCCGCGCGGTGTAGAGAGCCAGCCCGGCGCCCATCCCCCAGCCGAGGAAGTGACGGCGCGTGACGCCGACGGACGGGTGCCGCGCCGTGGCGGCGGTGCGGTGGAAGTCCTCGCAGGCGCTGTGGGGCTTTGGTCGTGGCATCAGCAGAGCTGGTTGTCGGGGCCGGAGATGAGCAGGTGGCGCAGGCTGCGCTGCAGCTCCTGGGCGCGCTCGCGCGAGCGCGGCGAGGAGCCGTATGAGGCGATCAGGCGCCGCAGCGCCCTGTGGGTCGGATTGGTGATCTCGGGTTGGCCGACCGCCGCGAGGGCCAGCGCCATGTGCTGGTCGGGCCGCATGCGCGGCCGGACGTCGCTCGAGGCGACGGAGGCGGGGCCGCCGTCGCCCGTGAGCACACTGGCGGCCTTGAAGCGCGCGCGCATGGCGTTGGAGGACAGCCACAGCGGGCCCCATTCCCAGCCGGCGACGGACGGGGGCGAGAACAGCGTCTGCCCCATGCTCGCCATCAGCGGCACCCAGTCCGGCACCTCCACCGAGGCGCCCATCGTGCGCAGCTGGCCCGCGATGAACACGGCGGGCCACTTGACCATGTCGGGGCGGGTGAGGTTCGCGTAGAGCTCCGGACGGGCGAGGATGGCGCGCACCAGCGGCCGCAGCTGCAGACCCGAGCTGACGTAGGTGCCTACGAGCTTGTCGCGCACGACCGGGTTGAGCGGGGTGCCGACGAAGAAGTCCCACAGCTTGGCGGTCAGGAACGGGCCATGGGCGGGGTGCTGGACGCAGAACCGGAGCACGTCCTCCCCGCCCCAGCTGCCGGTGGCGCCGAAGATCGTCTTGACCCCGTCGTCGTGCTTGGTCGGGTCGTAGACGATCCCGGTTGTCTGGCCGTTGGCGCGCGCCTGCCGGAGGCCGGTGAGCGCCCGCGACGCCTCGCGCACGTCGACCTCGGTGTAGCCCGTGCCGAGCGTGAACAGCTCCATGAGCTCGCGGGCGAAGTTCTCGTTGGGCGCCGCCTTCACCGACTTCGTCAGGGACAGGAAGCGCGCCAGCGCCGCGTCGATCGCCATCGCGCGCAGCAGGCTGGGGAAGGCGCCGAGCGCGAGCCGCCGCTGCGTCTCGTTCTGGGCGAGCATCAGCGGCGTCGGCTGCGAGCGCGTGGCGAAGTGGTCGTGCCAGAAGAGCGTCATCTTCTCCTGCAGCGGATGACTCGTCCGGACCATCCGGTCCAGCCACCAGAGCTTGTCGTGGCCGAACTCGTTCAGCGGATCGAGCGCCAGGCCGTCGGCGGTGCCCGCCGGGCCGCGGTAGAGCGCCGGACGGTCGGCCACCAGCCAGTCGAGCGTCGCGGCCTTGCCACGGCGCGACCAGGTGCGGGCCTCCTTCGCCGTGGCGCCGAAACCGGCTCGCCAGAAGACCCGGCGGACGTGCGCCTCGGTCCATGTGCGCGGCGATCCGGCGGGGCGTCGTGTTCGCCGGCGCTTGGGCTTGGGCATGGGCCAGCCAACCGTAGAGCCCGCCGTGGCGACGGTCCAAGGCACTGTCCGTCCCCGGCCCTGGGTTCACACTTCGACAGCGCTTCGCTACCGCGCGCGCAGTACGAAGCCGCGCTCGGCCAGGTCCTCCACCGCGGCCTCGAAGCGCGCGAAGTCCCGCCCCGTGAGCAGGTCGACGGGCCGGCCGTGCCGGCCGCTCGCCCGCACCCAGCGCGCCAGCACAGCGGGGCTGGCCCGCTCCTGCGCGTCGCAGAGCAGGTCGAGCAGGATCTGCAGCTCGGGACGGTGGTCGAGCTCACCGCCCATCAGCTCCAGCGCGCTCGCGTCCAGGGTGCGGATCAGCTCCTCGTCGGTGAGCCCGAGGAGCGCCTGCAGCCGCGCGGCGCTAGAAGAGCTGGTTCTCCCCACCGAAGACCTCGGACACCGAGTCGTCGGTGAAGATCCGGCGGATGGAGTCCGTGAGCAGGTCAGCGCACGGCAGCACGGTGATGTTCGATGGTGCGCCCGGACGCAGGGGGATCGTATCCGTGACCACGATCTGCTCGAACCCCCCCCTCGACAGGTTCTCCCACGCCGCGCCGGAGAAGACGCCATGCGTGGCCGCCGCATAGACGACCTTGGCGCCTTCGTCCGTGACCGCCTGCCCCGCGGCCGTGAGCGTGCCGCCTGTGTCGATCATGTCGTCCACCAGCAGCGCCGTCTTGTTCCTGACGTCGCCTATCACGTAGGAGATCTCGGCGAACTGCTGGGCGGGCCGCTCCTTGTTGAGGACGGCCAGCTCGGCGCCGACCTTCTCGGCGAACTTCTTGGCGAGCTTCGCGCGGCCGATATCCGGCGAGACGACCACCAGGTCCTCGAGGTTGAGGTCGCGGAAGTGCTGGGTGAGCATGAACAGCGCGGTCATGTGGTCCATCGGCTTCTGGAAGAAGCCCTGCACCTGGCCGGCGTGCAGGTCCATGGCCAGCACGCGATCCGCGCCGGCGTTCTCGAGCATGCGAGCCACCAGGCGGGCGGAGATGGGCTCGCGCGGGGCGGACTTCTTGTCCTGGCGCGAGTAGCCGAACCAGGGCGTCACGGCGATCACGCGGTGCGCCGAGGCGCCGACCGCCGCGTCGATCATGAACATCAGCTCCATCAGCGCGTCGTTGGCGGTGATGCCCGTCTGGGGGTTGCCGCAGGTCGGCTGGACGATGAAGACGTCCGCGCCGCGGATCGACTCGTCGTAGCGGCAGTAGACCTCTCCGTTGGAGAACGTCCTCAGCGTGACGCCGCCGAGCTCGACCCCGAGCTTGTCGGCGATGTCACCGGCCAGCGCCGGATTGGCGCGCCCACTGAAGAGCATGAGCCGCTTGTTGTAGTCGAGCGGGATCGCCGTCGGCGCCAGCAGCGTCGACGCCTGAAGCTCTGTGGACGTGAGCGCGCTCACCTCCGGCGAAGTGTACGGACGGGCCCCGACGGCACCTACCGCGGGTCCCGCTCCTTGGGAGCTTTGCGCTCGGCGTAGCCCTCGATATTGCTCTGGCGTGCGCGCGCGACTCCGAGCGCGCCCGGCGGCACGTCGTCGGTGATCACGCTCCCGGCGGCGGTGTAGGCCCCGTCCCCGAGGGTCACGGGGGCCACCAGGGTGGTGTCCACCGAGGTGCGGACGCCCTCGCCGAGCGTCGTGCGGTGCTTGGTCTTCCCGTCGTAGTTGGCCGTGATGGTGGCGGCGCCGAGGTTCGAGCCCGCTCCCACGTCGGCGTCGCCGATGTAGGAGAGGTGCGGGACCTTCGCGTTCTCGCCGATCACGGCGTTCTTGATCTCGACGAAGGTGCCCGCCTTCGCGCCCGCCTTGAGGTGCGCGCCGGGCCGGAGGTAGGCGAAGGGCCCCACGCTGACACCGTCCCCGACTGTCGCGGAGTCCAGATAACTGTGACGGATCGTGCAGCGCTCGCCGATCGCCGTGGGTCCCCGGAGGCTGGTCCCGGGCTCGATCGTCGTGTCCTGCCCGATCGTGACCCCGGCGTCGATGGTCGTGGAGAGCGGGTCGACGATCGTGACGCCGTTGCGCATGTGATGGACGTGGATGCGGTGCTGGGCGTGGGCGCGCACGACCGCCAGGTCCGCGCGGTCGTTGACGCCGAGCGTCAGCGCCGGGTCAAAGACCACGTGCGCGCGGCTGGCCATCAGCGCCAGCACGTCGGGCAGGTAGAACTCGCTCTGCGCATTGTCGGCCGTGATCTGTCCGAGCGCCCGGCGGAGCGCGTCGCCGTCGAAGCAGAACATGCCCGTGTTGACCTCCCGGATGGCCAGCTGCTCGGCGGTCGCGTCGCCGTCGCCCTTGGCCTCGACCACGCGCACCGAACCGTCTGAGGCCCGGAGGACGCGGCCGTAGCTGCCGGGCTCGTCGAGGACCATGGTCGCCATGGTGGCGCCGCCCTCGTGCGCGCCGGCCAGGGCCTCGATCGCCGCAGCCGTCACCAGCGGCACGTCGCCCATCAGGACGACGACCCGCGAGCCGGGCTCGATGTGCGCCAACGCCGCCCTCACGGCGTCGCCGGTGCCCCGCTGCTCCTCCTGCACGGCCACGGCGACCCACTCCGGCAGCGTCCCTGCGAGCGCGCGCCTGGGTCCGTCGACCACCACGATCCGGTCCGCGCCCGCCTCCCGCGCGGCCAGCACGGGCCACAGCACCAGCGCGCGGCCGCACAGCTCGTGGAGCATCTTCGGCGTCGCCGAGCGCATCCGGGTCCCCTCGCCCGCGGCGAGGATCACGGCGGTCAGTCCGGGCACGCGAGGGAGGGTACGGATACGCTCGCCGGGAGCACCGATTGGGGAGTGGTGTAACTGGAAGCACGCGGGGCCTTGGCCCCCGAGGACCGGGTTCAATCCCTGGCTCCCCAGCTCTCCGTCCGCCCGCTCGACCCTGCCTGGTGTTCCTGGGCTCGGGTCTGCGAAGCGGCGCACGGCAGGTCAACGGGAGAAGGAGTAGATTCGCGCTGGATGCGCGCCCGGACCCTTGGAGTGCTCGTCGGGCTGGCTGCGCTGGGGCCCGCTGCGAGCGCGTTGGCTGCGGGCGACGCGATCATGCCGCTGGGCGAGGTGCAGCCCGGCATGAAGTGCACGGGCTACTCCGTGTTCCGCGCGCAGCAGGTCGAGCCGTTCGACGTGGAGATCCTCGACGTCGTGGGTGTGGCTGCGAACGCCCAGCCGGAACCGCGGCTGCTGGTGCGCGTCTCCGGCGAGCGGGTCGACGTGACGGGCGTCGGGCCCGGCTTCTCGGGTTCGCCCGTCTACTGTCCCGGCACCGACGGCACGCTGCGCAACGCCGGTGCGATCTCCGAGACGATCGGCGACTTCGGCGGCAAGACGGTGCTGGCGACGCCGATCGAGCAGATCCTGGGCACCCCGGTGCAAGCGCCGGCGCCTGCCCCCGGGCCGGCCGCGCGCCGCCGCGACGCCGCGCTCCTCACGCGCGCCCGGCCCATGTCGTCTCCGATCACGGTCGGCGGCCTGTCCGCTCCGCTGATGCGCGGGCTCACCCGGGCGGCACGGGCGCGGGACCTGGCGCTCATCGCCGCGCCACCCGTGCCCGCGGACTCGGCGCCCGTGCTGCCCTTCACGCCCGGGTCCGCGGTCAGCGTCGGCCTGGCCAGCGGGGACGTCAGCGTCGCCGCCGTAGGCACGGTGGCCTACGTCGACGGCCCCGACGTCTGGGCCTTCGGTCACAGCTTCGACGGCGCCGGCGCCCGCTCGCTGCTGTTGCAGGACGCCTACGTCTCGACCATCGTCAACAACCCGCTGCAGGCCTCGGACTTCGGCGGGACCTACAAGTTCGCCGGCCCGGTCCACGACGTGGGCACCGTCACCAGCGACGGCTTCAGCGCGGTGGCCGGGCGCACGGGCGCGCTGCCGCCGCAGACGCGCGTGCGCGTGCACGCCGAGGATGCCGACCGCGACACGGAGACCGACACCGAGGTCGACGTCCCCGATGAGACCGACGTCGGCAACCCGACCGGCTTTTCGGCGCTGGGCTTCGTCGGCCCGATCGCGGTGAGCCAGGGAGCGACGGGCGTCATGGGCAGCGCACCCCAGCGCCTCGCGGGCCGGATGTGCCTCCAGGTCGTGCTGCGCGAGCGTCAGGAGCCGCTGCGCTTCTGCAACCGCTACGTGTCCGACGGCACCACTCCGGGTGACGGGTTCGGCGCCAACCCGCTCGCGCTGTCGGCCGGCACGGACGCCTCCTTCGCGCTGTCGCTGCTCGACACCTACAAGGGTCGGCCGCTGCACGTCACCGAGATGTCCGCGCGCATCAGGCAGACGCGCGCACAGCGGCAGGCCTACCTCCGGAAGGTCACGTTGCCGCGGCGTGTCCGCCGCGGCAACACCGTGGGCGGCACGCTGGTCGTCCAAGTCGTTCGCGGCCCCAAGCGCACCATACGCTTCCGCTGGCGCGTGCCCCCGTCGCTGCCGATCGGCCGGCGGAAGCTGCGCCTGCGCGGGGCCGAGCCCGACTCGGGCGGGGGCTTCTTCGACGAGATCATCATCGACCTCGGCGGCGAGGACTTCTCCGACAGCGAGGGCCCCAGGTCGCTCAGCCAGCTCGAGGACGCCTTCAAGACCATCGGGCACTACGACGGCATCCGGTTGAAGTCCGGCCTCCGCTTCTACCGCGACCCGGTCCTCCGGATCGGCGGGCGGGCGACGACGACGATCGTCGTCCGCAAGGGCCGCGGCTGACTTCAGTCCCGTGCGAGGGCGTCGAGCAGCTGCTCGACGCGGACGATCCCGAGGTAGACCCCCCGACGGTCACAGGCGACGAGGGGGTGGAAGCGCTCGAGCAGCGGCCGCGCCGCCGCGCGCCGGGCCACGGACTTCAGCGGGCTCGTCGGCGCGATGCGCATGACGGGCCGCTCGTAGGGCTCACCGCGCAGGAGCGCGGCGCGCTCGGCGAGCGCGAGGGGCCGGTTGCGCTCGTCCACGAGCACGATGGCGTCGTGCCGCGGGTCTTCCAGGAAGGCGTCGGCCACCTGATCGAGCGAGCCGCCCCAGGGCAGCGCGGGGCGCGGCTCCACGAGGCCCGCCACCGTCTCGTCGGGGTCCACGGGCGGCGCGGCCTGAAGGACTGCCGCGGCCGCCGGCGCTGCCAGCGGACCCATCACCGCGGTCGGCGCGCCGAGCACGGGGCCCTGCCCGAGCGACACGCCCATGCGCCGCAGCGCCGAGAGCTCCTGGCGGCCTGCGATGCCGTCCGCCATCACCCAGGCATCGATGCGCGCCGCCAGCGTGACCACCGCCTCGACCACGGCAGCCCTGGCCACGTCGCGGTCGACGTCGCGGACGAACTCGGCTCCGACGCGCACGAAGTCCGGGCGCAGCTGCACGATGTGGCGCAGAGAGGCGTGGCCGGACCCGATCTCGTCGACCGCGATCAGACCGCCGGCCTCGCGGACGCCCTCCAGGGCCCGAGCCGCCGCGTTGTCCTCGTCCTCGGCGGCGTCCTCGGCCACCATCACGACGACGTGGTCGAGGCGGCCAGCAGCGCCGAGCACCTCCCGCAGTTCCACGGAGCGCAGGCCCGCAGCGGAGACGTTGAGCGCGAGGTATGCCCCTGAGGGAAGACGCTCGCGCTCGGCGAGCCCGCACGCGACCAGGCGGGCCTCCAGCCGGCCGGCCGCCGTGGGGTGCACGTCGTCAGACCACTCACGCGGAGCGGCGATCGCGTCGCCGCCGATGGAGAAGACCACCTCGTATCCCGCGGTGCTGCCGCGCTTGAGGCTGGCGATCGGCGCGAAGCGCGGACGGATCGCATCGATGCCCGACTCGACGCGCTCGAGGATCCCGCCGGGATCGTGCGGCGACACGACGCGCAACCGCGCCGAGCGCGCATGAAGGGACGGTGGGGGGCGGTGGTCGCTCACGGGATCATCCACTCAACGCAGCGGGCGCCTCAGGGCTTTCGCCACGAGCGAATCCGCTGCCGGGGGGTCAGCTCTCGTGAAAGCGGTAGTTGACGCCGGCGGGCTGGAGCGCCGCGGGGTCGACCTGCTCCACGGCCGCGCCGAGCACGGACGCGAACGTCGGCGTGCTGGCGGCGATCAACTCGAGCAGCCGCTCGACGGGCGTGGCCTCGTCCGTGACGCCGTTGGCGTAGTCCGTGGCGTAGCCGACGAGCCCGAGGGGCAGGCCTGCCTCCCCGCACAGGACCGTCTCGGGGCCGGCGGTCTGAGAGACCGCGGTGACGCCGCACGCCGCGAGGCCGCGGATCTCGGCCCTGGTGTTGAAGCGCGGCCCGTCGACGTGGCCGTAGCAGCCCCCGTCGCGCGCGGTCACTCCGGCCTGCTGCGCGCCGGCCAGCAGCGCCCGCCGCAGCTCGGGGGAATAAGGGTCCTCGTAGATCCAGTGCGCGCGCCGCGGGTCCCCCGGCGTGTCGTAGAAGGTGCACAGCGACCCGTCCGCGAGTCGGTTGGACACGAAATGCAGGTCGTCGAAGACGATCAGCGAGCCCAGCGGAACGCCGCCGTCCACGGCCCCGCAGACCGTCACGGCGAGCACGGCGTCGCAGCCGGCGTCGGCGAGCGCCGCCACGTTGGCGCGGTGGGTGACGTGGTTGGACAGGCGCTCGTGGCCCTCGCGATGGCGGGAGACGTGGACGACCTCGGCGCCCGCGAAGGAGCCGCGCGTGATCCGAGCCGGGCCGTACTCCGTCTCGACGTCCTCGGACTCGCCCGCCTCGAGCGCCGGCAGGGCGTAGGTGCCCGACCCGGTGATGATGCCCATGCGCATCGAGCGCGGAGCCTACGCGAGCCAGCGCAGGACGGTGATACGGGGGCGAGCACCGGGTGCCGGCAGCAGCGACCCGGGCCCGCCGGAACACGTGGAACTTTCGGACGGGACCACTAGCGGCGGTCCTTCGGTTCGCGCGGCACACGCCCTCCGCCGGCGCCGCGCTCGCGCGCGGGACCGCCGGGAGCCGCGATCCCGAGCACGCGCATGGCCTTCAGGCCCAGCCCGAGGCGCTCGCGCCCGTCGGTGGAGGCGACGTCGTGGCCCGTGAGCTCGTGCACGCGCACGAGCCGGTAGCGGATCGTGTGCCGGTGGGTGAAGAGCCGCCCGGCGGTGTTGGCCACGTTGCCGTCGCAGTTCAGGAAGGTCTCCAGCGTCGCGACCAGGTCCGTCTCGTACTGCTCGTCGTAGGCCACGAGCGGCGCGATCGTCTCGTCGTAGAAGCGGCGCAGCTCCCCCGGGTCCTCGCTCATCGCGGGCAGCAGGAGCCGGTAGGCGCCCGTGTCCTCGAACGCGAGCACCGCGGCGGGCTCCTCGTC
>Ga0136640_10000341_pt1 | contig 17638 bp, 12 predicted proteins | sample AntDrymUQ8642106_2_FD_105498 | JGI IMG/M metagenome (GOLD analysis project Ga0136640, IMG submission 105498) | Polar desert sand microbial communities from Dry Valleys, Antarctica - metaG UQ864 (21.06) | ecosystem: Environmental > Terrestrial > Soil > Desert | place: Antarctica: Dry Valley...
ATCATCGGCATTTATTTGTCGGCAATGGGCGTTGGTTCGTGGCTGTCGGGTTTCCTCGACAAAGATTTAGCTAAACGCTTTGTCGAAGTCGAACTCGCCGTCGCCGTCCTCGGCGGATTTTCCGCGCCGCTTCTCTTCTTCAGCTTCGCCAATGTTTCCTATTTCAGCGTTGTTTTATATTCGATGGTGTTTGGCATCGGCGCACTCGTTGGGCTGGAAATTCCGCTCCTTATGCGGATTTTGAAAGACCAATTAGATTTCAAACAACTTGTCGCCCGCGTTCTCGCCCTCGATTACATCGGAGCGTTAGTTGCTTCGTTGCTTTTTCCGCTTTTTCTCGTGCCGAAGTTGGGTTTGACGCGCACGAGTTTGGTATTCGGAATGTTAAATGCCGCCGTCGGGATTTGGGGAACGTGGCTGCTCGAAAATCTAATAAAAAAACGCGATGCAAACATCTTGCGCGTCAAAGGTTTTGTCATTATCGTTTTGCTGTTCATAGCGTTTATCAAAGCTGATACGCTTACGTCTTTGGCAGAAGACAATCTTTTCACGGATAACATTATTTACGCCAAAAGTTCCTCGTATCAGCGCATCGTCGTTACAAAAGGCAAAACCGGTTACGCGCTTTTCTTAAACGGCAATCTGCAATTTAATTCGTTTGACGAATACCGTTACCACGAAGCGCTTGTTCATCCCGCGATGCTTACTTTCGGCGCGAATCCGAAACGAGTTTTGGTTCTCGGCGGCGGCGACGGTTTAGCCGTGCGCGAAATTTTAAAATATCCGTCGGTTGAATCGGTAACGCTCGTTGACCTTGACCCGGAAATGACGAAGCTGTCTAAGAATCTGCCCGCTTTAGCTGAACTAAACAACCACGCTTTGGAAGACAAGCGCGTTTCCGTCATCAACGCGGACGCTTACGTTTGGCTCGCCGAAACATCAGTTGAATTGTTTGATGTCGCTATCGTGGATTTCCCGGACCCGAATAATTTTGCTTTGGGAAAACTTTACACGACGCGCTTTTATAATCTTTTAAAGTCGAAACTCACACCGAACGCCGCAATCGTCATTCAATGCACATCGCCTTTAATTGCCAGAAAATCTTACTGGTGCATCATCAAAACCCTTGAATCAGCAGGTTTTTACGTTAAACCTTTTCAAACAACCGTGCCGAGCTTCGGAATTTGGGGTTATGCTTTAGCAAAACTTGAACCGTTTGACGCGCCAACAAAATTGCCTGAAACAATCGATCTAAAATTTCTCAATGATCAAACTTTCGCCTCGATGTTCGAGTTTTCGTCTGATACTTCTCTGCCGCAGGACGAAGAAATCGAAATCAACCGGCTCGACAATCAAGCATTAGTTAGATATTACGAAAGCGAATGGCGCAGATTTGAATAAAGTTTCTGTTAAAATGTTTTTGAGGAAAAAAGCGATGCAAACAAATATCGAAATAATTTACCAACAGCATATCAAACCTTTGACCCACGATGAACAACTTAAACTTCTCTCGAAAATAGCTGAAGAATTAGCCAATGACAAAGAAGAAACCGAGCCGAATAAAAAGCGCAGTTTATTGGAATTGGAAGGCTTGGGCGCAGAGATTTGGGAAGGAGTAGACGCGCAGGAATATGTTAACGAACTGCGTAATGAATGGGAGCATCGCCCATAATGAAGTTAGACGATGCGTTTCAAAACGTGAATTTTGTCGGCTTAGACACTTCGCCGTTTATCTATTTTGTCGAGCGCAATTATATCTACGTTGATATTATGCGTGAGGTTTTCAGACGTTTAACCGAGGGCGATTTTCAAGCGTACAGTTCAGTCATTACACTAACGGAAGTTTTGGTGCAACCGCTTCGCCAAAACAATCAAAATCTTGCCGACCAATATCGCCATTTACTTTTCAGTGGGGTAAATTTCAAACTTCTTCCTATAAATCCTTTAGTTGCCGAAATTGCCGCTAAACTTCGCGCAAAATATAATTTACGAATGCCAGATGCGCTGCAAATATCGACCGCTTTGGAAAACGGCTGCGATGCTTTTTTGTGTAATGATAAAAACTTGAAACGAGTCACGGAACTAAAAATTTTGATTCTTGATGAACTCAGACTTTCATAATCAATGTCCAAATTCACACGCCGTGAAATTTTGTCCGCCTTTTTAGGCTTGCCGTTCGCGCTTTCGGCGTGCAAATCAAACTCTGAAAACAAATTTCCTGAAGGCGAGATTGTCGGCGCAAACGTTAATGTCGGACATCTTCTGCGCGAAAATCGCAACGTCGAGGTTCCGGGACAAAACTGGGAAACAATTAAAGTTGCGATTGTCGGCGGTGGGGCGGCGGGTCTGACGACTGCTTATAAATTTCAAAAAGAAAATTTTGATGACTTTATCCTTCTCGAACTTGAAGATAAAATCGGCGGAACTTCTCAGAGCGGCGTTTCAAACCTAGTTGGCTACCCGTGGGGCGCACATTATTTGCCCGTTCCTTTTCAGGAAAATTCAGAACTCATCTCTTTGCTCGAGGAAATGAATTTGACCGAAGGTAGAAACGAGCGCGGCGAAATTTTAGTCAAAGAACAATTTCTCTGCCGCGAACCCGAAGAAAGAGTTTTTTACAAAGGTCGTTGGTATGAAAATTTATATTTAAATGTTGGTGCCGGCGAAGAAGATAAATTTCAGCTCGCTGAATTTCAAAAGCTGATTGACTTCTGGGTCAATTGGCGCGATTCGGGCGGACGGCGCGCTTTTGTCGTGCCGATCGCAGGTTGTTCGACGGATGCGGAAGTAACCACTCTTGACAAAATTTCGTTTGACAGTTTTTTAAGACAAAAAGGTTTTACGTCTGAAAGATTATTCTGGTATTGCGATTACGCTTGCCGAGATGATTACGGCTTGAAACTCGAACAAACATCGGCGTGGGCGGGGCTTTTTTATTTTTGTTCGCGCGTTTGCGCTGCCGGCGAAGAATCGCAAGCCTTTATTACATTCCCCGAAGGCAACGGGCGTTTTATAAATTTTTTGCACGACCGGGTGAAAGATAAAACGCGGCTGAAAACAATCGCGCTCGAAATAATTCCAAATGAAAAAGGCGTTGATGTCGTTTGTCTAAACACAGAAACGAATGAGTTAAAAGGTTTTCATTGCGAAAAGGTCGTTTTCTGCGCGCCGATTTTTACGGCAAATTATCTGATTCATGATTTTCGGACTAACCCGCCCGAATACGTTAAAGAATTTGAACACAACGCCTGGTTTGTGGCTAATCTTTTTTTGAAAGACCGTCCGAAAACGCAATTTGAAAAAGATTTCCCGCTCGCGTGGGACAATGTTTTGTATGAAAGTCCTAGTTTAGGTTACGTCAACGCAACTCATCAGAATGGCATTGATTATGGCGCAACCGTTTTAACATATTATTATCCGATGTGTGCAGAGGAAAACGCCCGCGCCAAACTTTTTGGATTGGGCTGGAAAGAGTTAGCCGACGTTTGCCTAACGGATTTGTCACGCGCGCACAAAGATATTTTTGAGCTGACGACGCGCATCGACATTATGCGTTGGGGACACGCGATGATTTCCCCGCGCCCGAACTTTTTGTGGACGGGCGCACGCGAACAGGCGCAAAAGCCGTATCGAAACATTCATTTCGCGCATTCTGATTTGAGCGGCATCGCGCTTTTTGAAGAAGCGTTTTTTCACGGACTTCGCGCGGCAAACGAGATTTTATCAGGTAATAATTTTTGAATTAATCTTTTAATTTGCTTTGCGCCGAACCCTCGTTTAATTTAAATTTCCCGTGCCGAAGTTTTCAAATTCTTTGAAAGAACTATTCCCGCGTTTCAAAGTCTCAGGCGTTAGACGAAATGTTTGACGATTTTTATTTCGAACAACGGTCAACGTAACGTCGCCTTCTTTCTTTTCATTCACGCCGTGCAGCAATTCAAACGTGTCGTTGATTTGTTTGCCTTCGATTTCGACAATCACGTCGCCGGCTTTCAAACCGGCTTTGGCGGCTGGCGAGTTTTCCCGCACGTCGCTTACAAGCAAACCTTTGCCGCCGGTGATGCCAAAATATTCGCCAAGCTGTTCGCTCAGAGGCGTAACGCTGATACCGATTTGACGGTTTGCGCCGCCGCGATAAACAAAAACATCTTTATCAAAGTCGCCGAAAGGGAGGGTTTGTCCGCCTTGCGGCATCGGAATCCGCCGTAATTCAGAGACATCCGGAAGCGCTGGCATATTTTCAAATCTAAAATTGTTTTCCTGAAAATTCGGCAGCGCGCGTTTTCCGAGCGTAACCGTTATTTCGCGTTCGGTTCCGCCGCGCAAAATTGTCATCCGCGCTTGATGGTCAGGCGCGACCTCGCCGATTAAACGAGTCAATTTGCGCACGCTGGTCGCCTCTTCGCCGTTGAATTTTAAAATTACATCGCCCGTTTGCAGCCCGGCTTGTGCGGCTGGCGAGTTTTCCGAAACTTTTTCAATCGCCACGCCGCGAACTTCGCGCAAATTGTACTGCGCCATATTTTCCTTTGAAATCTCTTTGGTCTGAACGCCCAGATAGCTTGCTTCGGTCGGCAAATCGAAAATCATACGCTGAATTTTCTTTTCAACCGGCTGTTTCGATTCCGGACTTTGATTCTGAGCGCTTGCATTCGCGCAGACGGCAACCGACAGCATTATAAAAACAGATAATTTGTTTAACATATAAACCTCCAAATCATTCGATAAATAATGTAAATTTATACTCTTTCGACGAAAAAATTTATCAATTAGGTTGCATTTTTCAAATGAATTTTTTTAATACAAAGTTTTTGGTTAATAATATTGAATAAAAATTTTTCTAATTTAGCGCCTGAAATGTTTTTCGCCCGGTTTTGCTTTTGCAAATTTTGTGTTATTTATACTAGGATACTAAAAAACTTTCTAACTTTTAATAAAAGTTTTTAATTAAACAGAGGAATCAATATGAAAAAAATCACATTATTTACATTAGTCGCCATTTCTTCAATGGCATTTGCTGGTTGCGAAACAATGAAAGAAACGAATTCAAACAAAGCTGTCGTTGTTAATTCAAACGCCGCTTCGACCATGGCGAATTCGAATATGATGAACTCAAATATGATGAGTTCAAACACAATGAGTAATTCAAACTCGATGAGTATGAATTCAAACATGACCAGAGCCGATTATGATCGTGACAAAGACAGATACGAAAGAGAAGCCAAAGCATCGGGCAGAACAATCGGAACCGGCGCTAATGACAGTTGGTTATGGACAAAAACCAGAACGGCTTTGTTAAACACTGCCGGTTTGAGAGAATCAACGATTAACGTTGACGTTGACAATGCGGTCGTCACTCTGACCGGAACAGTTGGAACCAAAGAACAACTAGCAATGGCTGTCAAAACCGCTCAGGAAATTGATGGCGTAACTCGCGTTAAAAATGAGTTGAAAGTCAGCGCGACCGATTCAATGACCAATCAAATGACGGGAAGCAACAGCACTACCACTAACACAAACAGAAGATAAGCTTTACTTTTAAGCTAAACTTAAAAAAGATGTGTAGTTTATATAGAACTGCACGTCTTTTTGTTTGGATAAATATTTGCTCAAATCTTTGTTTTTAGTTTTTGCAGTCTTTCCGCCGCCGCTTCTAAAGTTTCGTCTTTTTTACAGAAACAAAACCTAACCTGGCTTCTGCCTAAATTTTTATCGTGATAAAAGGACGAACCAGGAACGACCGCCACGCCGATTTCACGAATCAAATATTTTGTAAATTCGATGTCATCCTTAAAACCAAAATCTGAAATATCGCTCATCACATAATACGCGCCTTCGGGCGAATCGCATACAAAGCCCGCGTCCCGCAGAACCGGAACGATAAAGTCGCGCTTCTTTTGATATTCCTTTCGCAAATCGCTGTAATAACTTTCGGGCAAACTCAAAGCATAGGTGCCCGCGTGCTGCAAGGGGTTTGCCGCGCCGACGGTTAAAAAATCGTGAACTTTGCGAATCGCGTTTGTAATATCGGGCGGCGCGATGCAGTAACCGACCCGCCAACCGGTCACCGAAAAGGTTTTCGACAGCGAATTAACGACAATTGTCCGCTCCCGCATTCCGTCAAGTTGAGCCATACAAATGTGGGAAGTTGTCGGTTGGGCAGCGACATTAGAGCTTGAGACTTGATCATAGATAATATGTTCGTAAATCTCATCTGTGAAGCAGAGAGCGTCGAACTCTCTGCACAATCCGGCGACAAATTCGAGTTCTTTGCGCGTAAAAACTTTTCCGGTCGGATTATTCGGATTACAGATAATAATTGCCTTAGTTTTTTCATTGAAAGCGGCGCGCAACTCGTCTCGTTCAAAATACCAGTCATTTTCGCCTTTGTAGAGAGGCACGTAAACAGGTTTTGCATCCGACAGAATCGCGTCGGGTGCATAATTTTCATAAAATGGCTCAAAGACAATAACCTCTTCGCCCGCGTCAACCGTTGCCATCATTCCCGCAATCATTCCTTCGGTCGAACCGCACGTCACGGTAATTTCGGTTTCTGCGTCAATATCTAAATCTAAAAACCATTTCGTTTTTTCGACAATTGCATCACGAAAACTTTTTACGCCCCAGGTTATCGCGTATTGATTATGGTCGGAGGCAATCGCTTCCATCGCCTTCTGTTTGATGTCTTCAGGTGCGGCAAAATCGGGAAAACCTTGTCCGAGATTGACTGCGCCGTATTTCATCGCTTCGCGTGTCATCTCGCGGATCACCGATTCGGTAAAACTATCTGCTTTTTTGGAGATTCGATTTTTCGTTGGTTTCGGTTGTGTCATAATTTTATACTGATAAAATATTTTTTCAAAAAAGCATTATATTTAATTCACTAACCTAAAAACCAATTACTAATTACAAGTTATAAAACGCTATTCCGGCACTTGTAATTCGCAGATGGTATTTTAACTTTTGTCCTTCCAAAGTTTTATCTTCTCATCAGTCCGATGCGGCATTCAGCAATTCTCTGACCTTATGAGCTAAGGCGTCAAAAGTGAACGGCTTTTGGATAAAGTTGGTGCTGGTTTCGATAACATCATGATGCACCATCACATTATTAGTATAGCCGGACAAGAAAAAAAATAGAAACGGCAATTGGCGTGAATAACTGAAATATTGCGGCGTAGGGTTTATCACAATTGCGAGAATTGGTACAGGTGCGTACGAAGTAAAAACGGAGTTCTGAGAAAATTGTTGTTGGAAATCGAGAAATTCCATCAAAGGATTCTTTTTTGGGTTATCATATAAAGCCAACAAATTTAATTTTAAAACTCCCGGATGTCTTGATAAATAAAATTGTCAGAACACCCAGAAAACACTGAGGGATTTTATGAGCAAAGACGTAGAGATTCTTATTGTAGAAGGAAACCTCGCCGAATCCGAACATCTCAAACGCATTCTTGAACAACACGAATATCGGGTTTCAGTTGAACATAACGGAAAAGCTGCCCTTGATGCCGCGCGGACAAACCCGCCGCAGATTGTCATTAGTGGAAAGATACAATCGGAGAGCAACGAACGCAATCGGGTGGAACAATCTCTTATCGAAAGTGAAGAACACTTTCGGCGTATTGTTGAGACTGCGCAGGAAGGCATCTGAATGCTTGGTGAGCAAGCGAAGACAAGTTATGTCAACGACCGGATGGCTGAAATGCTCGGCTATACCGCAGATGAGATGCTCGGTCGTTCGATGTATGACTTTATGGATGACGAGTCCCGCATTGAAGCAGAACGGAATTTCCAAAAACGTCGGGATGGTATTAAAGAGAAACACGACTTTCGTTTTCGCCGTAAAGATGGAACCGATTTGTGGGCTATTGTTTCAACTAACCCGATAATAAATGACAACGATGTCTTTATGGGCGTAGTCGGGCTGGTTACTGACATTACCGACCGCAAAATGACGGAAGAGCAACTCCGTGAGAGCCAAGCACAGCTTGTCGAAGCGCAGCGTCTCGCTCAAATCGGCAGTTGGGAATGGGATATTGTTCAAAATAAAATAACCTGGTCGGACGAGCTTTATCGCATTTTCGGGCTTAAACCGCAGGAATTCGATAGAACATTTGAATCGTACTTAAATCGTATTCATCCAGATGACCGCGAGCTTGTGGTAAATATAGTCGAATAGGCGATGCGCGAGAAAAAGTTTCCCGATTACGACCATCGCGCCATCGGAAAAGATGGCGAAGTGCGATTTATACACGCCAAGGGAGTCGTAAATACTGACAAGGAAGGCACGCCGGTTAAAATGACCGGAACGGCACAGGACATCACGCGGCGCAAGCTGATGAAAGAGCAACTCCGTGGGAGCGAAGAATGGTTGCGCGCCATTTTAGATGCTTCGCGCGACGGCGTTATTGTCGAGGACGACGGAATCATCGTTTATGTCAATAAAGCCGAAGCCGTTTTGTTCGGCTATGACTCGCCGGATGAATTGCTCGGCAAAAATATTTCCGATTTGGCACAGCCTGTTGATAGAGAACTCCTGACCGAATATGGCGCGGCGCGCTTAAACGGCGAAGAGCGTCCGACGATTTACGAATTTAACGGCAGGCGAAAGGACGGCTCGACGATTGAAGTCGAAACTGCCATTTCGATTTCCACCGTCGCCGGAAAAAAATACATCACTGCGATGACGCGCGATATAACCGAACGCAAAAAAACCGAAAGGGAAATAAAAACCAGCGAACAGCGTTACCGCGCGCTTATCACTGCCAGCGCGCAGGTCGTTTGGCTTGCCGATGCCGAAGGGCGAGCGGATTTTGCCACTCCGGCGTGGCAGGAATTGACCGGACAAAGTCTCGAAGAAACGCGCGGTACCGGATGGCTCAACGCTCTTCACCCGGAGAGCAGAAAACAATCAATGCGGCTGTGGCGACAGGCGGTTGAAAATAAAACGATATACAAAGACGAACAAACCGTGCGAACGCGCGACGGAAGCTATCGTGTCTTCTTTACCCGCGGAGTGCCGATGTTTAACGATAACGGGGAAATTCTTGAATGGGTCGGAACGCTGACCGACATCACCGACCGGAAACAAGCTGAAGAATCGCAAATCAGGCAAATGCGTGAATCAGCATTACGCGCGAGTGTCGGCGCGATGCTGGCTGACAGTAATGCGCCTTTACAAGAAAACCTGACGCGCTGCGCGGAAGCCCTGGTCGAACACTTCGACGCAGCGTTTGCCCGTATCTGGACGCTCAACGAGGAAAATGACATTCTGGAATTACAAGCCAGCGCGGGAATCTACACACACATTGACGGAGCGCATTCCCGCGTTCCGGTCGGTCAATTCAAAATCGGACTCATTGCTAAAGAGCGCAAGCCGCATATCACCAACGACGTAGTAAATGACCCTCACATCGGAGACAGAGAATGGGCGCGGCAAAATGGACTGAATGCTTTCGCCGGGTATCCGCTCATCATTGATGGCAGATTAATCGGCGTGATTGCAATATTTGCAACACACGAACTGAGCGACCACACGCTGGAGGCAATGGCAAGCCTCGCTTATCTTGTCGCTCAAAGTATTGAGCGCAAACAAGCGGAAGAAGCCTTACGCGCCAGCGAGCGGCGTTTCCGCGAATTAGTCGAAATGCTGCCGATTGCCGTTTATACCTGCAATTTATCAGGCGGAATTGAAGGGTACAATAAAAGCGCGGTCGAGTTATGGGGACGCGAGCCGAACTATCTGGACATCGTTGACAGCTTTTGCGAATCGTATAAAATTTACAATCTTAACGGCGACTATTTACCTCACGCGGAATGCCCGATGGCTCAGGTTTTGCGAACCGGAAAACCCATCTCGAACGAGGAAATCATTGTCGAGCGTCCCGATGGCACGCGCCGCACGGCGATGGTGAACGTCCTGCCGCGACGCGACGAACAGGGAAATTTGACCGGCGCGATAAATTGTATGGTCGATATTACCGATCGCAAGCAGGCGGAAGAAAAGTTGAATTTGAGTGAAGAACGGTTCCAACAGTTGGAGAAGATGGAAGCCATCGGCACCTTGACCGGCGGCGTAGCGCACGATTTTAATAATCTGTTGACGGCAATCCTCGGTAACACACAGCTTGCCCAGCGAAAATTAGCGCCTGACGATCCCATCCAGCTTCGCTTGACGGAAGTTGCAGATGCAGGTAATCGAGCTGCCGAGTTGACACGCAAACTTCTTGCATTCAGCCGTCGCCAGCATCTCGAACGCCGCACTATCAATCTCAACGACACTATCAGTGAGATTATAACGCTGCTCGAACGCATTATCGGCGAAGATATCGAGGTGTCAGTCAAGTATGAATCAAATTTACCAACAGTCTTTGCCGACCCGGGACAGATTGAACAGGTTGTCATGAATTTGGCGGCTAATGCCCGCAACGCGATGCCTTCGGGGGGGGAACTTACTATTGAAACCAGTTGTGTCGAACTCGACGAGAGTTACAGCCGCCAATATCCGTATGTGTTACCCGGCGAATATGTCCAAATTAGAGTCAGCGATTCGGGTACCGGAATGGACGAAGAAACTCAGGCACGTGTTTTCGAGCCGTATTTTACAACCAAAGAAGTTGGCAAAGGCACAGGTCTCGGACTTTCGATAACATTCGGAATCATCAGACAGCACGACGGTCATATCAATTTATATAGCGAGCCGGGATTAGGCACGACCTTCAAAATTTATCTACCGGTGGATAAGAAATCCGTCAAAGAAAATGTGCTGCCAAAACTACCTTCTTTCTTAGGCGGAACGGAAACGATTTTGGTTGCCGAAGACGAAGAACCGCTGCGAAATCTGGCAAAAGGTACTCTGGAAGAATTGGGTTACACGGTGCTCCTGGCGAAAAACGGCGAAGAGGCGGTCGAGATATTCAGCGCAAATCGTGAACGCATAGATTTGTTTCTCTCCGATGTCGTAATGCCGCAGATGGGCGGCTCGGAAGCCTTTGAGCGGATTTGTGAAATGGGTGGAAATGTCCCGTTAATTTTTATGACCGGATACAGTTCGGAAACGGTTCAGAGCCGGTTCGTCAAACCGAAAAAAACGGCTGAAGAATTGGGCGCGGTGGTCATTCGAAGCCATACAGCCTCGAACAACTCGGACGCGCAGTGCGAGAAGTTCTGGATAAAAATCATAAACCGCAGATCGATGAAAACGCGGTCTGATTTCTTTATTAAATTCTTCCGGCGAAATATGAATCGAAATATTTATTGCCAATTAATTTATCCAAAAATTTAAGCATATATAATTTCAAAAAACGTGATGTAAAAACTTTATTCGGATTATTTATGAATGATATACTGACAAACGTGAAAAAGGATTTGTATGCTTTAGTGATCGACGACGAGCCGCAGGTCAGCGGGTTTGTCGCAGAGATTTTGCGAAGCGAAGGCTGGAACGTGTGCGAAGCCCGAAACGCCGAACAAGCCTTTGAAATGCTGCCGGAAAAGAAGTGGCTGCTGATTTTTTGCGATGGCGTGCTGAGCGGAACTGACGGTTACGCGGTTTTGCGTCGATTTTCGGAAAAACTATCCGAAGCGCGTTTTGTGTTGATGACCGGACACGGTTCAGCCGTCGGGGCGCTCGACGCGACCGCGAGTGGAGCTTACGACTATTTGACTAAACCTTTCACAATTGACGACATTCTCAACATCGCTAAAGTTGTTTCCGAAGAGCATCGGCATCGCACGAAATCCGCGGCGAAACCGCAGTCTTCACCGCTTGATTACGTGTCGGATATTCCGTTAATCGGCAAAAGCCCGAAATTTGTCGAATGTTTGAAAATGGTCGGGCGCGTGGCGGCGACAAATCTCCCGGTACTGATTACGGGCGAATCGGGCACAGGTAAGGAAGTGGTCGCGCTGGCTATCCATCAGCGAAGCAATCGCGCAAAGGGCGCGTTCGTGCCGGTCAACTGCGGCGCGATTCCGGTTGAGTTAATCGAATCGGAACTCTTCGGACACGCCCGCGGCTCTTTTACCGGCGCCGATCGTGAGCGCGTCGGGTTGTGGGAAGAAGCGAGTGGCAGAACGCTTTTTCTCGACGAAATTACCGAAACAAATCCACTGTTCCAAGTCAAATTACTGCGCGCTTTGCAGCAGGGAGAAATCAGGCGCGTCGGCTCCAACCAAAGTAAAAAGGTCGATGTTCGTGTTATTGCCGCGACCAACCGCGATATTGAAGAAGAAGTTAAGGAAAATCGCTTTCGAGAGGATTTAATGTATCGGCTCAACGCCGTCACGATTGAGTTGCCGCCACTTTGTGAGCGCATTGAAGACATTTCTTTGCTTGCCGAACATTTTGCCGGACAAATCCGCCCGCCCAACTCGCCGTCGGTAAAATTTTCAAGCACGGCAATCGAAATGCTCAAAAAATACGGATGGCAGGGCAACGTGCGCGAACTCGAAAATGCCGTTCTGCACGCTGTCTCAATGTGCGACGATATTATTTACCCGGAACATCTACCGCTGCGAGTACGCAATTTTATTGAAGAACGGGCAATGCCGACGGAAAGTCCTGATTCTCCGGTTTCGCTTAAAAACGAAGAATGGCTGACGCTTGCCGGGATGGAAGCGAAATATACCGCCCAGGTTCTCGCCTCGACCGGCGGCAACATCCAGGCGGCGGCGCGCATCCTCAATATTGACCGCAAGACTCTGACCCGCATTGTCAATCGGGCTGAATCCGAAGCGTAAAAAATTGTCTAAACTATTTTTCCGAAGATGCTTTTATTTTGAACGCTTTCAAAACAAAGATTAGTGGCACAACATTTGCCATTCCGCACAGGAATGAGTTATTTTACAATTGACAAATTTAACCGAATATTCAGCAGAAATTTACCCTACCCAACCGCTAAAAACATTGGCAAATTATATTTTTAATTTGACTCATTGTTGTTATCGTTCACATTTTCATTAAATAACCGAATTGTAGCTTGAAAACCCCGCCATTCTACAATGATATAAAATTGTTCCAAAATAGGATGAATGAAATTACGCATATTTCATACCGAATTAACAATCGGAGCGAAATTGTTTTTATTAATGACGAGTGAAGTCAATTTGCTTTAGCTAACAATGCTCAAAGCCTTTCCCGGGAGAATGTTCTTTTTCGCAGTTTGTGGGATTTTATCAGCGACGACAAAGTAAAATACCTTTATAAGGAAATTTTGCGCCGGGTAAATGCCGGACACTCTTTTAAGTTCAATCTTCGCTGTGATTCACCGGAGATCAGGTGACTCCTCGAAATGAATATTACGCCGCAGAAAGACGGCGAAGCGCAATTTGACAGTCGAACAATCAGGACACAATTACGTATGCCACCGATTCTTTTCAAAAATGACGCGCCGCCAACCGATAACCTTTTAATAATTTGCTCGTGGTGCAATAAAATCGAAACTGGAGACGGAAAATGGGAAGAAGTCGAAGAAGCCGTCAAAAGTTTAGGTTTATTTGAACTCGAAACTTTGCCGACGATTTCGCACGGAATGTGCGGTATTTGCTATCGAATTGTGTCGTTAAAGTTAGAAAAGGCGAAGACCGCGTAAAATTAGACCCGCTCCATATTTATCTTTATCAACTGCAATCTTAAAATTCCTCTTTAAAAATTACTCTCTTAATTAGTCAACGACAAGTTAAAAGATTTCTATACGGCACGAGATACGCAGTCGGATAACCAAGCGTTTTCTCAAAAAGCTCGGACTTGTATAATCTGTTTGTAAGTTTCTTCTCGGAAACCTGGCTTATCTGACAAACACTTAGACAGGTAGGAGAAAAATCCTATCCTTTTCTCCCCACCGTGTTGATAATTTCCACAATGTTTAACATTCAAACAGCCTTTCAGGTTCTTATTCTAATCTGCTGAAACCTTGTAAATAATTAACGATAAAGTGGATACTGGTTTTAAAAGCTCGTGGCACAAAACTCGCTTTGTCAGTAACCGTCAGTCGCAGATTAGCAATTGAAACAAAGCTTTTAACAAAATCAATCTTGATATATGCATTTATAAATTAAAGTGGTTTCCAAATTACCCCAATTCATATCCAGTTAAATGTGGATATTGAATTTTTAGACTTAAATTTTAGAGGAGAAAATTAACAATGAAAAAGAAATTTACCCTACGCGCTTTATTCGTTTTTGCGATGATATTAAGCGTTTCTTTCGTTAACAATGTTTTCGCACAGACGGCTCCGAGTCTTGGTACGGCTGCCAGTTTTGGAGTATTGGCTAATACCACCGTGACAAATACTGGTAATACCGTTGTGAGTGGAAATTTAGGGGTCAGCCCAGGCACTGCTGTCACAGGCTTTCCGCCCGGGGTAGTTAATGGTACAATTTTCACTGGCGCTGGTTCAACCGCAGGGCAAGCGCAAATCGATGCCGCTGCCGCTTTTAATAATATAACGGGTCAGGCTTGCACCACTGATCTAACCGGACAGGATCTGGGTGGACTCACTCTTACGCCGGGAGTTTTTTGCTTTGATACATCAGCTTTTCTGAGCGGGACCAGGACACTTATTCTCAATGCTCAGGGTAACCCTAATGCGGTTTTCATTTTTAAAATTGGAAGCACACTCACGACTGCAACTGGTTCATCAGTTTCCGTGATCAATGGCGGAAGTAGTTGCAATGTGTTTTTTCAAGTTGGTAGTTCCGCGACGCTCGGTACGGGTACGTCATTTCAAGGAAACATTCTCGCGCGCACGAGTATTACATTAAATACTGGCGCAGATCTTGATGGAAGAGCCCTGGCGCTGGGTGGCGCGGTGACGTTAGATACAAACAATATTTCTGAGTGTGGAAGTATCGCACCGACAGCTGCAACTGTTTCGGTTTCGGGCAGAGTTCTGTCTTCTCGCGGCAGAGGCATCTCTAATGCAATGGTGCATTTAATCAATCAAAACGGCGAGATTCAAACTTATAAGACAAACCGCTCTGGATATTACACTTTTCAGGATATTGAGGTAGGCGAAACTTATATCTTCAATGTCTATGCCAAGCGTTATTTCTTTAACGCGCAGGTGATTACATTAACGGAAGAATTAGCTGAACTCGACTTTACCGCTCAATAACTAAATTGAGCAAATAACAAAAAAGCAGAAAAGCCTTTAGGAATAATCTTGCAACCTCTTTGTTTTCAGTGCATTGTAGTGAATCTTTACATAAGATGCAGCCCCCACAATTTTCCGCATTTGGGGAGTAAATGCGGAAATCCTACGGGAAGTGGTTCTCTGTCTCCTTGGGTAATCGCTTCTCGTTTATTTTAATATAAGGGCAAGGCAAAACCAGATGATTCTTGCTTTTGCCTCTTAAATTTCTGTTCATTTTGTAAAATTTGGAGCATGAGAATTAAGAAAGCCGTGAGCATCAAAACTTGCTCCGGCTTCTTTTGCTTTCAAAGCATACAGTTAGCTTCTTTTTCGATTAGAGCAGGCACAAAAAATAACTCGACTTCACCGTTCAATAGATAACTTTAGCAACAAACAAAAAAGAGAAAAGCCGTAAGCGTAAAACTTGTGGCTTTTTCTTTTCTTTGCTAATCCGTGTTTATCTGTGAACAAAAATTATTCCTTCACACCCAATCTAAATGTTACACCGAAATTAAAGGTCGTTGGATAACCGGGCGTGGCGTGAATGCGTGAAATTACATCTGAGGTCGATGTGATGCGCGATTCAAAATAATTCTGAGTTTCAAAATACTTTTTGTTCAGAACGTTATCAATTGAAAAGTTTAAATCAATCCATTTTCTTAATCGCTTAGAGACACTAAAATCAACGACATCGTGTCCACTCGCGCGAATGGAATCGTCTTCGCCGTCAAGCCGGTAATTTGAAATGTGCCGCCAACTCAAGGATGAATTAAAACTGCGTAGTTCCGACAAAATAAGACTTGCGTTGGCAACCGTGTGCGGTGCGCTGTCAATCGCCACGCGGCGGCGTGAATTATTACTGTCGTCAAAGAATTCGCCCGGATAAAATGCTCTTAAAACTTGCGTCAAGCCCGCGTTAAAACTCAAATAGCGATTGAATCGCGCAGAGGTTTTCGTTTCAAAACCGTAAGAGCGCGAGCGTCCGGCAAATTCGATTGAGCCGTCGTCTGGGATATAAATCTGCTCGTTTGAGCGGTCAATAAAAAAGAAGCTGCCCGTTGCTGAAAATCGGCGCGAATTGTAAGCTGTTCCCGCTTGATAAAAGTCGGTCGTCGAGATTTTTGGCGCATCCGGATTTCTAACCACGCCGCGCGCATCTTGCGAAGAAATTCCGCGTCCGTAATTGCCGTAGAAAACCATCGGAAAGGTTTCAAACGGTGAAAACGCCATTGAAACCTTTGGCTGAAAACGCGACGCGCTTTCCTTGCCTTTGAGAATCATCTCGGTTTCGCCGAGTTCAAAACCGTCAACATCAAACTTAAAATAATCCAGACGCAAACCGGCTTCGACGTGCAGATGTCCGTTGAAAAAATCAATTCCGTTTTGCACGTAACCGGCATAGTTATTGACATTTGCCTGCGCGGAAGTATAAAGAACGTCTGGATTATTGATGTTTTCGGGCAAAAATTTGCGATCCGGACTGCGCACAATCGAAGGATAAAGTCCGACGTTAATTTGATTAAAATGAAAATTGCCGCCGACGGTTAAAAGCGCCTGCTTGCCAAAAAATTTATATGGCTGAAGATATTGAAGATTCGCGCCTTCCTGTAGACGTGAATCGTGCTGCTGAACTTCATCACCGTAAATCGGGTCAGCCAAAAAGAACGTAAAATTTGACCACAAATCAAAAAGCGAGCGCCCGACAAAGGCGTCGGCTTTAAGCGTTGCGCCGGATTTCCATTCTTTACGAAAGTAAGCTCCGGCGGTGCCTTGCTGGACTCGTCCACCGTTTTCCGGATCGATAAATCCAAAACGATCAAGTCTTCCCGCGAAAACTTCGTCCAACGGAATCTGTCCTGACGAAGTAAAATCATTGCGCCCAAAATTGAGCTTGAAACCGATGGATTGGTTTTCATCAATTTTATAAGTGAGATTTCCCGTGACGTTATCGCGCCGGTATTTCAAAGGATTATCAAAAGGTCCGTCGGTGTAACTCGGTTCATAGGCGATGAATGCCGAAACATTTTCGATCTCCGGACTGTAGGCGAAAAATCCGCGAAATGTTTTGAAACTTCCCGCTTGAATGCGCGCCGTAAATTGGTTTGCAAGGCTTTCGCGCTGGCGAATCTGGACAACTCCGAGACCTGAAAAATCGCCGTAAGCAGCGGAAAAAGGTCCGTTAATGATTGAAACGTCTTGGACGAGTTCGGGCGAAAGCGATTTTAAGGCTCCCAGATAGCCTTGTCCGTGTCCCTGCGTTCCTTGATTCTGCTGAACATTGTCAACCAGAATCTTTAATCCGCCGTTCACGCCGCCGTGGTCGAGATTAAAACCGAATCGGCGAATTTCCAGAGATTTTCCGCCGCCTTCGTGTTGTCCGACGTTGATTCCGGCATTGAGAGTTTGAATAATTTGATCGTCGCGCCCAAAAAGCGTATTTTTATAAACCGAATCATTGCGCCGCTCGACTTCCGGCGAAAGGGTTTCAGCTTCGATTGTGACAT
>Ga0136640_10000343_pt1 | contig 17629 bp, 14 predicted proteins | sample AntDrymUQ8642106_2_FD_105498 | JGI IMG/M metagenome (GOLD analysis project Ga0136640, IMG submission 105498) | Polar desert sand microbial communities from Dry Valleys, Antarctica - metaG UQ864 (21.06) | ecosystem: Environmental > Terrestrial > Soil > Desert | place: Antarctica: Dry Valley...
AGCGCGACATCGGCCTCCAGCAGGGCGATACGGATCTCGCGTGCGGTGGCATCGATGTCGGCCTCGGTGAGCCGACCCTTGCCTCGCAACGATTTGAAGGTCGTCGCAAGCCGGTCTTGGAGCGTGTCGAACACCGGGTATTCCTCGCAGTGTCAGCGGAGTGCGGTCGTGGGTCAGCCTAACCGCGGGTTGGGTTGGTGGAGACCGCCAAGCCCTGCTGCAGGCCCGACGCCAGCAGTGCGGCCTCCTCCTCACCGAGGGGGCGACCGGCGTCATCGGTGACATAGACGACGTCGGAGGCCTGCGGTCCGAGGGTGTCGATATGCGCCGAGCGCACGCTGACGCGGGCATCGGCGAGCATCCGGCACAACCGCCAGACGAGTCCGGTCCGGTCCGCAGCACGGATCTCGAGAACGGTGGCAGTGGATGAGACGTCGGCCAGCACCTGGACGCGGGGTGGCGCCACCAGCGCAGGACGGGCCACCGAGGCGGAGGTGGCCGATCGCAGTCGGTCGGCCAGGTCAGTGCTGCCGTCGAGCACCCGGTCCAGGCGCAGCCGCAAACCGGCGACGTCCACCTCGTTGGCATCCAGGTCCCACCACGAGACCGCGAGTGACCCGGCCGGGTCTGCCTCAGCGGGCTCGTGCAACGCCGCCCGCGCGGCACGGATGGTCAGCCCGGAGACTGCCATCGCGCCGGCGATGTCTGCCAACAGGCCGAGCCGGTCGTGTGCCGCCACCGATACACGCGTGCCGTCGGATTGTGGGTGTACGCGCATTCGGTACGAGCCGCTGGGTACACCGACCGCCCAGCCAGGCGTCGCCGTTGGTCTCTGCTCCGGGCGGGCGGCACTGCCGCTGCCGGCCCGGTCGGCAAGAACGCCGACCACTGCCGCGACCAGGCGCTGCACGAGAGCATCACGCCAGGTCGTCCAGGCCCCGGCGCTTGTGCTGCGTGCGTCGGACTCGGTCAGCGCGGCCAAGAGCGCCAGCCGGCTGTTGTCACCGACCTGGTCGGCCACCATGCTGAGCGTCTCCGAGTCATCGATGTCACGCCGCACCGCAGTCGTCGGCAGCAGCAGATGATGGCGCACCAGGAAGCCGACCACCGCTGCATCGGCGGGGCCAAAGCCGAAGCGGATTGCGACGCCCTCGGCGGTTAGGGCACCGACGATGCTGTGGTCACCGGCGTACTGCTTGCCGATGTCGTGCAGCAAGGAAGCCACCAGCAGCACATCTGGCCGGGTGACACCGCGCAGCCGGGTCGATGCCTCAACGCAGGTCTCGATGCAATGTCGGTCGACGGTGAAACGGTGCACTGGTGAGTCCGAGACCCGCAGTCGCAACCCGTCCCACTCCGGCAGCCAGCGGTGCACCATCCCGGCGTGGTCGAGCTCTTCCCAGACCGGCACCAGCCCGGGGCCTGCGCCAAGCAGCCGTACCAGGCTCCTGCGGGCGTGGTCCGGCCACGGATCGGGCGGATCGGGTGCCGACGCCGCAAGCCTCGCCGCCGTGCTTGGCGCCAACAGCAATCCTCGCTCGGCAGCCTCGGCAGCGGCCCGCACTGCGAGGAATGGATCGTCGTCGACTCTGGCGTGCTGGTCGAGCACCACTTCACCGGCCAGTACCGCAATGCCGTCGCCGAGGCGCTCCAAGCGGGGTCGGCGGCTGGCGCGGCCCGGCAGTCGACGGGGCCGAGCCAGCGCTTGATCGATGCGGCGCCACGTCAGGTCGAACAGATGCGCGGTGCGGCGTCCGAGCCCGCGCACATGCCGGCTGAGGGTGTCCGGGTCGGTGTGCAGCAGAGCAGCAACGTCAGGCATCAGGTCGGGCACCAGCCGGTCGCTGCGACGACCCGACACCTGGTGCAGCGCGTCGCGCACGTCAAGCAGTGCGGCACGGTGCTCCTCGACCTGCTGATGCGGCACGTCCACCAGCCACGTCGCGACCAGCGCACGCAACACGACTCCGTCGCGCAACCCGCCGCGCGAGTCTCGAAGATCAGGGACGGCGGCGTAGGCGACCTCGCCACAACGCTCCGCCCGCTGGCCGCATGCGGCCAGCAGCTCGGGCAGTTGTTTGCGCGCGCCCCGCCGCCAGTCGGCCAACACCGCCGATCTCAGGTCCTGACTCAGCGAGGACGCACCCGTCACGTGCCGGGCGTCCAACATGCCCAACGCAGCCCGCCAGTCGCTGCTGGCGACCGCGCGCATCGTGCGGGTGTCCCGGACCGCATGGTCGAGCGCGACCCCGTCGTCCCACAGCGGATACCACAACAACTCCGCGAGCCGGCTGACGTCGCCGACGGGCACCTCCGGCGCATGCAGCAGCACCACGTCGACGTCGCTACGCGGGGACATCTCCCCCCGCCCGTAGCCGCCGACCGCCACCAGGGACGTACGGCCGGCTGCCGTCGGCACCGCCTCGACGGCGGCGGTGTAGAGGGTGTTCAGCTGGGTGTCGATACTGTCGGAACGTTCCCAGCGAGCGCGCGCAAAATCGCCCGGGGGCACGACGGGCGAGCCAGCCTCGTTCGCTGGGCTGCGCGCGCCGTGCTCCCGGGCGAGGCTGCTCACAGCGCCGTCGTACCCTCTTCCCCGGTACGGACCCGGACCACAGACTCGACTGGCATGACCCAGACCTTGCCGTCACCAATCTTCCCGGTTTGGGCCGCCTTGGTGATGACGTTCACCACGTCGGCAACGTCAGAGTCGTCCACCACCACGTCGACCCGGATCTTGGGCACCAACGTGACGTCGTACTCGGCGCCACGGTAGACCTCGGTGTGTCCCTTCTGTCGTCCGTAACCGCTGCCCTCGGTGACCGTCATCCCGGCAACGCCGAAGGTCTCCAGCGCCTCTCGGACGTCTTCCCACTTGTGCGGTTTGACCACCGCGGTGATGAGCTTCATGACTTCACGCTCCCCACGTGTCGGGCGTCTTCTGGCTGGGTGACCTGTGCCGAGGTGCCGGCACCCGCCGTGGTACGACCGCCGATGGCTGAAACGTTCAGCTCATAGCCGGTCTCCGCGTGCTCACTGGCGTCAACACCGGCGACCTCGTCCTCCTCACTGATCCGGAAGCCCATGGTGGCCTGCAGTGCCGATCCGATGATGAACGTGATCACGAACGAGAACACCAGCACCGCGACGGCTCCGACAGCCTGGCGCCACAACTGGTCCACGCCGCCGCCGTACAGCAGTCCGTCCACGCCGGCAGGCGCTGCTGCGGTGGCCAGGAACCCGACGCCCAGGGTGCCGATCAGGCCACCCACGAGGTGAACGCCGACGACGTCCAGCGAGTCGTCGTAGCCAAAGGTGTACTTCAGACCGACCGCCAGCGCGCAGCCTGCACCGGCGACGAGACCGAGGACGATCGACCCGACCGGCGAGAGCGCCGAACAGGCCGGGGTGATCGCCACCAGGCCGGCGACCACACCAGAGGCGCCGCCCAGCGAGGTGGCATGCCCGTCGCGCACACGCTCGGTGGCCAGCCAGCCGAGGGCGGCGGCACCGCTGGCGACCAGGGTGTTCACCCAGGCGACGGCGGCGGTGCCGTTGGCGCCGATGGCCGACCCGGCGTTGAACCCGAACCACCCGAACCACAGCAGCCCGGCACCGAGCATCACCAACGGCAGGCTGTGCGGGCGCATCGGGTCCCGGCGCCAGCCGACCCGCTTGCCCAACACCAGGGCGAGAGCGAGCGCGGCGGCACCGGCGTTGATGTGCACAGCTGTGCCGCCGGCGAAGTCGATCGCAGCGAGGTCGTTGGCGATCCAGCCGCCGAGCGAGTCTGGGCCGGCGGTGGTCGCGTCGAAGGCGAACACCCAGTGGGCCACCGGGAAGTACACGACGGTCGCCCAGACGCCCGCAAACACCATCCAGGTGCCGAAGCGGGCCCGGTCGGCGATAGCGCCACTGATCAGCGCCACGGTGATGATGGCGAAGACGCCTTGGAAACCGACGAAGGCCATCGAGGGCAGCGTCGCCACCAGCGACTTCTCCGCCATCAAGCCGCTAAGGCCGAGGAACTGCGTGGGGTCGCCCAGCAAGCCACCCCCGATGTCGTCGCCGAAGGCGAAGGAGTATCCGTACAGCACCCACAACACGCTGATCAGTGCCATCGCACCGAAGCTCATCATCATCATGTTGAGGACGCTCTTGACCCGGACCATGCCGCCGTAGAACAGCGCCAGTCCGGGTGTCATGAGCAAAACGAGTGCGGCACATGCCAGCACCCACGCGGTGTCACCAGTATCCATCGAATCGGTCTCCCTGCAGCGGGCCCAGAGGGCTGTCAGCTTGGTCAGTGGATCCGTCGACCGGCGCGGGACCGCGATGTCCCAACAGCAGCGACGATGAAGTCACCTTCGCCCGGCGAGGTTTCGTAACGGCTCGGGCCGTGTTGCGTCGAGGTGACGGTTGTCGGCTTGTGTTACGCCCTGGTGACTTCGTGCCTCAACTCGGCGCTGCACTCACGCGTCGAGCAGTGCGTCCACGAACGCCTCAGCCGCAAACGGCGCCAGGTCGTCCACGCCTTCACCTAGGCCGACCAGTTTCACCGGTACGCCCAGCTCTCGCTGCACGGCGATGACGATGCCGCCCTTGGCGGTGCCGTCCAGCTTGGTGAGCACAATGCCGCTGACCTCGACCACCTCGGCGAAGACCCGCGCCTGGGTCAACCCGTTCTGGCCAGTGGTCGCATCGATCACCAGCAGCACCTCGGTGACCGGCGCCTGCTTCTCCACCACACGCTTGACCTTGCCCAGCTCGTCCATCAGGCCGGCCTTGGTGTGCAACCGGCCAGCGGTGTCCACCACGACCGTGTCCACTCCCTGCTCCACCCCGACCCGCACCGCCTCGAACCCAACGCTGGCCGGGTCGGCGCCCTCCGGACCCCGCACGGTCTCAACGCCGACCCGCTCGCCCCAGGTCTGCAGTTGGTCGGCGGCTGCCGCTCGGAAGGTATCCGCGGCGCCGAGCACCACTCGCTTGTCGTCAGCAACCAGCACCCTCGCGATCCGGCCCACGGTCGTTGTCTTGCCGGTGCCGTTGACGCCCACCACCAAGACGACCCCTGGCTTACCGGCGACACCATCGACCCGCACCGTCCGGTCGAGTGTCGGGTCCACGAGGTGCACCAGCTCGTCGCGCAGCGCCCGCCGCGCGTCGGCCTGTGCTCCCTCGGCGCGAAGCCGGGTGCGCAGCCGCTCCACCAACTCCTGGGTCGGCCCGACCCCGACGTCCGCGGTGAGCAACGTGTCCTCGATCGACTCCCAGTCGTCCGCGGTCAATCGGTCCCGTGCCAGCACCGTAAGCAAGCTGCGCCCGAGCGAGGTCTGAGAGCGTGACAGCCGCGCGCGCAGCCGTGCCCAACGCCCGGCAGGCGACTCCGGACGCTCCACCGGCGGCGCCGTGGGCAGGTCGACCACGTCGACGGTGCGGGTCGCGGAGTCTCGGGGGACCTCGGCGTCGTCGCCGATCCGCGGTTCGACGGGCTCAGGCGGCGTGGCCGGACCCGGGGGCGGCGGCCCGGTGCGGGCTCGCACCAACAGCCCGGCGACCAGGCCGATCAGAGCAACCAGGCCAAGGCCGAGCAGGACGTACTGGAGGTCGTTCACGGGCGCCGATCCTGCCAGGGACAGCCGCACCGACCGGTCACGGGTGTCGACGCGCTCTGCCTTCTCTTTGCCCGAGGTGGTCGCCTGTGCTGAAGTCTGCGCTTGACCACAGCTGTCGAGGCGGCGGACACCTCGACGCTGACGCGGTCTGCCTGCAGACCAGCGGGCCGACCGCAGCCCAGTTCACGGTGGATGAGGCAGAGGTCACCTACTGGGGACTGCGCCCGCCCTGCCAGCCGGGCACCCCTCGTCGCTGACAGTCACTGATCGAACCCCCGCTCGGCCAGCGCAAGCACTCGGTCCACCGCCAGCTGTGCCTGCGGGCCACGGGCAGACACCTCCACCTCGTCACCGTGATGGGCGCCCAGGGTCGTGATGGCGAGCAGACTGCGAGCAGATGCACTCATGCCGCCGTCGGTGCGGTTGCACAGCCAGACCTCGGCGTCCAGCCCCACGATGGACTGCACCAATGCACCCGCGGGGCGCGCGTGCAGCCCATTCGGCACCGTTACCGCGAAACTGCCGACTCGCTCGTCGGCTGGGTCGTCGGTTGGGTCGTCGGCTGGGTTGCCGGCCGGACTGTCCGGTCGTTTCACCGGCCCGTCTGGACTCGGTCCTGGCCCGGGTGGCACACCGAGCTGCCGCTGTTTGGCCTGCAGCGCCCCCGTCGCCTGCTCGGCGACCTCAGCCAGCGTGTTGCCGCTGCTCGCGGCCGCCACTGCGGCCACGAGGCCCTCGACCAGCGGACCGGAGCTTACGCGTACCCGCTGCCGCAGCTCCGCATCGATGATCAGCAGCGCCTTCTCAGCAGCCTCCACCGCACTGCCCATGTCAGTCACGACCAATACGCCGGCACCTCTGTCCGCGGCCCGCACTGCAGCGGCCACCGCCGCCGCGTCGTCGTCGAGGCTGTCTTCGGCGAGCACCGTGGCGGTCTCGATCGGCACGTCGGCACCCGTAGACATCGCCCGCGAGAGCTCGACTGCCGCCACCACGAGTGCGGGACTGTGCGCCACGACGGCGACGCCGACGGTGCTCACCGACATATCAGCTGCATCGCCGCAGGCGATCATCGTCGTCGGCAACGGTCAGCATCGGGCAAACAGTACGCCCGCCGGGCACCCGCAGCGCGCGTCGAACAGCTGAGCGGCGCGGGCTACGCCGAGGCGGCTTCGCGCAGACGTTGGCTGATCACGACGGAGACCCCGTCGTCGCGCATGCTGACGCCGTAGAGCGCGTCACCGACGCCCATGGTGCGCTTCTGGTGGGTGATGACCAAGAGCTGGCTGTCGGCGCGCAACTCCTCGTAGATGTCCAGCAAGCGGCCGAGGTTGGTGTCGTCGAGGGCAGCTTCTACCTCGTCCAGGATGTAGAACGGGCTTGGTCGCGCCTTGAAGAGCGCCACCAGGAAGGCCACCGCGACGAGCGAGCGTTCGCCCCCGGACAGCAACGACAGCCGCTTGACCTTCTTGCCCGGCGGCCTGGCCTCGACGTCGACACCGCTGCTCAGCAGATCGCCGGGGTCGGTCAGGGTGAGCCGCCCCTCGCCCCCGGGGAAGAGTCGCGCGAACACCGCTTCGAACTCCCGCTCGACGTCGGCGTATGCCTCGGAGAACACCTGCAACACCCGGGAGTCGACGTCGGAGATGATGTCCAGCAGGTCGCGGCGGGTCTTGCGAACATCCTCAAGCTGCTCACCAAGAAACTGGTGCCGCTCTTCGAGGGCTGCGAACTCTTCGAGCGCCAGCGGGTTGATCCTGCCCAGCTGGGCAAGCGTCCGCTCGGCGGCGCGCAGTCGCCTGGCCTGCTCCTCGCGGTCGAAGCCGTCCGCATTGTCCGGGCCGAAGTCCGCGACCAAGGTGTCGGCATCGAGGCCGACCTCGTCCAGCGCACGCTGCTCGAGTGCCTCCAGCCGCAGCCGCTGCTCGGCGCGAGCAACCTCGTCACGGTGCACCGAGTCGGTCAGCCTGGCAAGCTCTGCCTCGTGACCGCGCAGCCCCTCGCGCACGGTTGACAGCTGCCTTTCACGCGCAGCGCGTGCCTGCTCGACCTCGGCACGCAGGGTGGCGGCAGCCGCCAGCGAACGGTCCAGCCGCGTCAGGGTACTGGCGGCGGCCGCCGCGACAGCACGCGCAGCAGCGGCCTCACGCAGCAGTTGCTCCCGACGAGCCGCCGCTTGCGTCCGAGCGCGCTGTTCAACCGCGGCCTGCTGCTCCATCTGCTCAGCGCGGGCCGCGAGCGCGCGACAACGCTCCTCCGCGGTGCGCAGCGCCAGCCGGGTCTCGGTCTCGTCCGCGCGCAGTGCACTGGCCACGTCACCCAGCCGTGCGAGCCCGGCACCGTCGTCCTCGTCTACCGGGGTGTCGTCGGCCTGCGCAACGCGGCGCTCCAAGTCCGCAAGTCCCTCGAGGTCCCGGTCGCGCGCCTGCTCGGCTGCCGAGATCGCATCGGCGATCCGGAGGCCCTCGGCGCGGGCTGAACGGGCCACACCGCCGAGGTGCGCAAGCTGCTCGGCGAGGGCCGCCATCGCGGCGTCGGACTCGTGCAATGCAGCCAGCGCAGCGTCGGCAGACCGCTGCGCTGCGGCAAGCTCGTCATCGAGGCGGGCCAGGTCAAAGCGCAACCGCTCACAGGTGCGGCCAGCCTCGGCTAGCCGCTCGGTGGCGTCGTCGACTGCCGCTTGCACCTCGAGCATGCTGGGTGCCTTGGACGACCCGCCGACTGCGCGCAACCGGCCGAGCAGGTCACCGTCGCGAGTGACAGCACTCAGGTCGGGGTGGCTGGCAAGCACGGTGCGCGCTGCGTCGAGATCGTCCACAACGAGCACGTCGCCGATCAGCGCCGATAGGGCCGGACGCAACTCAGCCGGAGCTTTCAGCACGTCACCCAACGGCACCGCGCTCTCCACGCCACGGGCAGCTTCAGCGGCATCCGGACCGCCGTCGGCACCCGCGGCAGCCACCAGCAGGTCGGCGCGTCCAAGGTCGTCGTCTCGAAGCAGGTGCAGTGCCGCGATCGCGTGGTCCACGCCGTCGACCACCACCGCGTCGGCGGCGGCACCCAGGGCAGCAGTCACCGCACCCTCATACCCGTTGCGCACACTCAGCAGCGCGGACACGGAGCCGAGCACCCCCCCGAGCTGCCCAGGAGACTGTCCGGCAGACTTTTCGGCAGACTTTTCGGCGGCCTGCAGCAGCGCACCGGCGCCGTCCTTACGGGCCAAACCGAGCTCAAGCGCCTCTTTGCGCGCCGTCAGAGCACCGCGCTCCTGCTCGGCCACCTGCGCCGCTGCACGCAGCTTGACCGCGCGGGACTCCAGATCCTCCAGCACAGCCGCCGCCGCCTCGTATTCCGCGTCGAGACCGCCCTCACCAGCGTCCAGACCGGCGACCTGGTTCTCGTGCACGCTGAAGTCACGCTGCGCGCGCTCGGCCCGAGCCTTGATCTCGGCTTGCGCCTCGTGGAGCCGGCCGATCTCGTCGTCGGCCGCGGCAGCCCGGCTGCGCAGGGCGTGCAAGCGCCCGTGCAGACGGGCCAACCCCTCGCGCCGGTCCGCCGCGGCTCGAGCCAGCTCACTCACCCGACGGTCTTCGGCGGCATGGGCACCCTCGGCACGGTGCCGCACCGCGACAACCTGCTCGAGCGCGTGTTGATGAGTGTGCACCTCGCTGTTTACCTCGCGCTGTTCTGCGCGAACGGCAGCCGCCTCGGCGGCGAGCCGGGTGGGGTCCGGGCCGGTGCGTGCGTCGACATCGTCCTCGGCAGCTCGGCGGACCCGCTCAGCCGCCAGGCCCGCCGTGCCGGCGATGCGTTCGCGCAGGCCGGACAGTGCGTACCAACTCTCCTGGGCCGCGGACAGTCGCGGGGCGTCCTCGGCAAGTGCGCGCGTGATGGCCGACTCGTCTGCTCGTGCCCCGTGCAGCGAGGTCTCAACCTCGGCACGCCGAGCACGCAGGGCAGACTCATCGGATAGCTCACGCTGCAGAGTGCACCGCGCGTCGGCGACGTCAACGGCAAGCAGTCGGGCCTTGGCGTCGCGCAGGTCGGCTTGCACGGTGGCCGCCTGGCGGGCTACCTCGGCCTGTCGGCCGAGCGGCTTGAGCTGACGGCGCAGCTCGACCAGGAGGTCCTGTACGCGAGTGAGGTTGCCCTCGGTGGCCTCTAGCTTGCGCAGGGCTTTCTCTTTGCGCTTGCGATGCTTCAGCACGCCGGCGGCTTCCTCGATGAAGCCGCGGCGCTCCTCAGGGGTTGCCTGTAGCACCGAGTCCAGTTGCCCCTGCCCCACGATGACGTGCATCTCGCGACCGATACCCGAGTCACTCAGCAACTCTTGGACGTCCAGCAGTCGGCACCCTTGGCCGTTGATGGCGTACTCGGAGCCGCCGCTGCGGAACATGGTCCGCGAGATGGTGACCTCGGCGTACTCGATGGGCAGGGCGCCGTCGGTGTTGTCGATGGTCAAGATGACCTCGGCTCGACCAAGTGGGGCCCTGCCTGAGGTGCCGGCGAAGATGACGTCGTCCATCTTCCCGCCGCGCAACGACTTGGCGCCCTGCTCCCCCATCACCCATGCCAGCGCGTCAACGACGTTGGACTTGCCAGAGCCGTTGGGGCCGACGACACAGGTGATGCCCGGCTCGAACTGCAACGTCGTCGACGATGCGAAGGACTTGAACCCGCGCAACGTCAGGCTTTTCAGGTACAAACGTCGGCCCCTCATCGGTCGCGTGCGCGGACGGCGAAAGCCGTGCACACGTTACTGACCGGGGCGCCGTGGTGCCGCCAGGCGCGCCGAGACGGTGACTGGGCCGACCCAGTCACCAGCAAGCGGTCAGTGCAGCGCAGGCTCCAAGACGCGGGCCTGCAACTCGTCCACCAGATCGCGCTCCCGAGCGGCGGCCGACAGGGAGTCGTTGCGGGACTGCAGCCGCAAGATCTCGGCCTCGAGGTCCGCGACCCGCCGACGCAGGCTCACCACCTCACGCAGCATGTTGGTGTCTCGTCCACTGATGTGGCCTACGAGCGCTTTGGCCATCGATGCCCTCCACCTACCGGGTCGTGCCGGGAGGCGCCGGGTCTACGTGCCTCCTGCGAGTGTTGGGGCCGATCGGCCCGTCTTTCAGAATCCCACTGCAACGGCCTGCGGTCAACATCGCCTTCGCCCTCGCCCTGGCCGAGGGCCAGGGTCGGCGGCTGACCGCTCACCATCGGGCCCGTCGCGGGCGGGGCTGGCATCGTGGGCAGGTATAGGCCGACCGGTTCATAAAGGCCGCGCGCTGCACCAGGGCTCCACACCGCGGGCACGGTCGGTCGGCCTGACCGTAGACCGCCAGGGACCGGTCGAAGTAGCCGGACTCGCCATTGACGTTGACGTACAGGGCGTCGAATGACGTCCCGCCCTGCTGGAGAGCCTCGCCGAGCACTGCCTGCACCGCAGCCACCAGTCGTGCGATCTCCGTACGCCGCAGCGTTTCGGTCGGCCGGGCGTAGTGCAGCCGGGCACGCCACAGCGCCTCGTCCGCATAGATGTTGCCGACACCGGACATCAAGCGCTGGTCGAGCAGGGCCCGCTTCACTCCGGTCTGGCGGCGGCGCAGCTGGGTGGCGAAACGCGCAGGGTCGAACGAGCGGTCCAGCGCGTCGACGCCGATGTGTGTGATCGGCAACGGGACCGCCGCCCCATCCGCAGTCGATGGGGCGAGCGGCGTCAGTACCAGGCCGCCGAACGTGCGCTGGTCCACGAAACGTAGGTCGATGCCGGTGTCGAGGCGGAGCCGCACCCTCAGGTGCCGCCCGAGTGGCGCCCTCGAGGGTTGCACGAGCAGTTGCCCAGACATGCCCAGATGCGCCAACAGCGCCTCGCCCCCATCATCCAGCGGGAGCCACAGGTATTTGCCACGCCGTCGCGCGTGGCCGAGCCGGGTGCCGGTGAGGCGGGCGGTGAAGTCGCTGGCACCCGGCAGGTGTCGGCGTACCGCCCGGTGGTTGCACACCTCCACTGAATCGACGGTGCGCCCGGCGACATGCGCGGCCAAGCCCCGCCGGACCACCTCGACCTCGGGCAGCTCAGGCACTCAGCTGCGGCCTTCGACCTCGCGCCAAGCGGTCTCGGCAGCCTGCTGTTCGGCCTCTTTCTTGGAGCGGCCGGCCCCATCGCCATACAGCGTTCCGGCCACCCGCACCTGGGCGGTGAAGGTCTTGGCGTGGTCGGGTCCCGCCTCCCCAATGACGTAGACCGGGACGCCCAGGCCCAACGAGGCGGACAACTCCTGCAGGCTGGTCTTCCAGTCGAGCCCGGCCCCAAGCGTGGACGCCTCGACCAGCAACGGCTCGAACAAGACGCCGATCACCTCGGCGGTGACGGCGTAGCCAAACTGCAGGTAGACGGCGCCAAGCAGGGCCTCGACGGTATCGGCGAGGATCGACGACTTGTCACTGCCGCCGGTCGATTGCTCGCCTCGGCCCAGCCGCAGATGCTCCCCCACCCCGAGCGCACGCCCGACCTCGGCCAACGCTCGCGCATTGACCACCGCCGCACGCAATTTGGCGAGCCGACCCTCAGACAGGTCGGGGTGTCGACGGTAGAGCGTGTCGGTGATGACCAACCCGAGGACGGCGTCGCCGAGAAACTCCAGCCGCTCGTTGGTCGGCAAACCGCCGTTCTCGTAGGCGTACGACCGATGCGTCAGCGCCAGGTCGAGGCCGTCTGGGTCCAGGCCCGGCACGCCCAGCGCGACCCGCAAGTCGTCATCTGAGGGGTGCTCGCCAACGCCGGCAGCCATCAGGGCATCGAGGTCAGAGAACCTGTCGGCGCTCGGAACGCGGCCCGTACTGTCCGCACTCCGGGCATGCCCGGTGGGGCAAGTGCTTGGACCCACAGGCCGGGTTGGCACAGGTCACCAGCGAGGGTGCCGTGGTCTTCCAGGCGCTGCGGCGGTGCCGCGTGTTGCTGCGCGACAACTTCCGCTTCGGGACAGCCACGTCTCTACTCCTCGCTCTGGCCGGGCCTGGTGCCCGGCGTCGTTTGGTCTGTCATCTCGTCTGACGGGTCTTCGTCTGGAAGCAGCGCCGCCAGCGCCGCCCACCTCGGGTCGGCCACCTCATGGTGCACGTGCCCCGGGTCTGCCGCCAACCGCACCCCACAGGTGGGGCACAGGCCGGGACAGTCCTCGTTGCACAGCGGTCGGAACGGCAGCGCAAGCACAACCGCATCCCGCAGCAGCGGCTCGAGGTCGATCGCGTCGTCCTTGACCCGCCCGGCCTCGTCGGACTGCGCCTCACTCTCGGGGTAGGCGTACAACTCTTGCAGGTCGACCTCGAGCGGATTCTCGAGGTCGACGAGGCATCGTGCACACTCACCGACCGTCCGTGCCCGCGCCGTCCCCGACACGAGCACACCTTCCATCACCGACTCGAGCCGCAGCTCGAGATCGACCGGGTCGCCTTGCGGCACCCCAAGCATCTCAACTCCGAGGTCTGCCGGAGCCAACACCGAACGCGACACCGAACGACTGGACCCCGGTCGGCGGCTGAGCTCGTGGATGTCGAGCACGAGCGGCGCTGTGGGGTCCAGGCTGGACAGGGTGGCACTCCGGGTGATGGGCACGGCAAGGCGTCGGGTTTCGAGAAGTCCGCGATTCAGGGTAGCGGGTGCTGGGCCCGCAACCGAAATCAGGAGCTGTGGTCGGGCAACACGATGTCGTCGGCGGCGTCCGGATCACCGAAGTCCAGAGCACTGCGGTGATGCAGCCGTTCACGGCCTCGCTGCACCGCCGCCAGCGTGCGGGTGAGGGTCAGCTCGAACGTGGCAAGCCGGTGGTCGACATACTCGTCGGTCTCGCGCCGCAGCGCGTCAGCCTCCTGTTTGGAGTCCGTGGACACGGTGTCGGCGGCCACCAGGCGCTCGCGCTCCTGCTCGGCGGCCGCGACGATCTCGGCGGCCTCGGCGCCCGCTTGACCCAGCACCGCGTCCCGCTCGGCCACCACCCGATCTCCCTCAGCAAGTGCGGCGCCGAGCATGTCGCGAAGTTCGTCGACCAGCGCGAGCACCTCGGTGCGGTTCACCACCGCCGAGGTCGACATCGGCATCGTCCGGGCGTCGGCGATCACCTTGCGGATCTCGCTCAGTTTGGTGTGCACGTCCACGATCGAAGCGTAGCGGCGTCAGGCGGGCTCGCGGCGCTCATGCAGTCGGCGGGTCATCTGGTCCAAAACCAGCGGCGGCACCAGGCCAGACACGTCACCACCACCGGCTGCCACCTCTTTGACCAGACTGGAAGCCAGGAACGACCACTCCGGCGCAGCCGGCAAGAAGACGGTCTCCACCCCGGTCAGGCGCGCGTTCATCTGGGCCATTTGCAACTCATAGTCAAAGTCGGTGACGGCTCGCAGGCCCTTGACGATCGCACTGATCCCCCGCCGCCGGCAGAAGTCGACAAGCAGCCCCTCGAACGACTCGACGGTGACCGTGGGCTGGTCGACGGTCACCATGCGCAGCATGTCGACCCGCTCGTCCACCGAGAACAATCCCTGCTTGGCGTCGTTGACCAGCACCGCCACCGTCACATGCTCAAAGAGCTCGCAGGCTCGGGCCAGGATGTCGAGGTGCCCATTGGTGACCGGGTCGAACGACCCTGGGCATACCGCGGTGGGCACGGCGGCGGCTCCCCTGGTCGGGTTCTGCTGGTCAGGTTCCTCGGGCGGGTAAGGCCCGCTGACCGTACCAAAGCGTGGTCTCGCCGTAGCGCCTCGCGCCCACATCATCGACATCGTCCGGGAAGGACCACGACTCGGCCCGGGTCGGTCGCTCCACGACCAGCAACGCTCGCGGTGCACACCAGCCACCCGCCAAAGCGGCTGCGAGCGTGGTGCGCACCCCGGTCGCGTCCGCGGCGTACGGGGGATCGGCGAAAAGCAGGTCGGCCAGCACCCGCGGACTCTCGGCGCATACCCGCTCTGCGCGCCGGCCGAGCACCTCAACGTTGCCGGCGACCCCCAATGCCTCGGCATTGCGCCGTATGACGGTGGCCGCGCGGCGATCAGACTCGACCAGCACAGCGCGGGCTGCGCCACGCGACAGCGCCTCCAGCCCGACCGCTCCGGACCCGGCGTACAGGTCGAGAACACCGGCATCACTGAGCCCACCCAGCAACGACTCAACCCGCGAGAACAACCCCTCACGCACGCGGTCGCTCGTCGGCCTGGTGCTGTCGCCTGGCGGGGTGTCGATTCGCCGACCGCCGAGGCTGCCCGCCACGATCCTGGTCACGACCGCTCAGGCCTTGTCGATGTAGTCGGCACCGCTGGTGTCCTCGAGGTTGGCCACCGCCGCCCGCAGCCCGGGCAGACGTTCGAGGTCGGGGTCGCCGTCCACCAGCTCGGTGGCATCGGCGCGCGCCTGGGCGATCACGTGCTCGTGCTGGACGACCGAGAGCAGCCGCAGGCTGGAACGCCGCCCAGACTGGACGGCGCCGAGCACGTCTCCCTCGCGCCGCAGGGTGACGTCCAGCTGGGAGACCGCAAAGCCGTCGGTGGTGGCTGCCAGGTCGGTCAGCCGCTTGCGCGCCGGGCTGTCCGCATCGGCGTCGGTCACCAGCAGGCACAGTCCGGCGGCTGCGCCTCGGCCGACCCGACCACGCAGCTGGTGCAACTGCGACAGCCCGAAGCGCTCGGCATCGAGGACCACCATCACGGTCGCGTTGGGCACGTCCACCCCGACCTCGACCACCGTGGTCGACACCACCACGTCGACGGCACCGGTGGTGAACCGGTCCATCACAGCGTCCTTGACGTCCGGCGGCAGCCGACCGTGCAGCACCTCGACGCGCAGCCCGGCCAGCGGACCAGCCTGCAGATGCGCAGCGGTGTCCAGCACCGCGTGACCTGGCGGCAGCCGCGGCGAGTCGGGATCAGGCTGCTGCGGCGCTGACTCCTCACCGGAGTCACCGGCTGCCTCGTCGGCACCGATGCGCGGACAGACGACGTAGGCCTGCCGACCTTGGGCTACCTCCTCCCGTACCCGTTGCCAGCCTCGCTCGAGCCAACCTGGGCGCTCGGCGGGCACGACCGACGTCTGCACAGGCAGCCGCCCGGCCGGCACCTCGGCCAGCACAGAGGTGTCCAAGTCACCGAAGACCGTCATCGCAACGGTGCGTGGAATGGGGGTGGCGGTCATCACCAGTACGTGCGGGCGGGCAGCCGTGCCGCGCTCGGTCAGAGCCGCGCGCTGCTCGACGCCGAAACGGTGCTGCTCGTCGACGATCACCAACCCCAGCTCGGCGAAGGCGACCCGGTCCTCGAGCAGCGCGTGCGTGCCCACGGCGATGCCGGCTGCACCGGACGAGACATCGAGCAGCGCCCGACGCCGAGCCGTCGTGCCCAGCGAGCCGGTCAACAACCGCACGGCGGTGGCACCGTCAGCACCACCGAGCATGTCGCCGAGCGCCAGGTCACCCAGCATCGTCGTCAGCGTGCGGTGATGCTGAGCGGCGAGCACCTCGGTCGGCGCGAGCAGCGCAGCCTGACCACCGGAGTCGACAACCTGCAGCATCGCGCGCAACGCCACCACGGTCTTGCCAGAACCGACCTCGCCTTGCAGCAGTCGGTGCATCGGCTGATGACGGGACAGATCGATCGCAATCTCCTTGCCAACCCGACGCTGTCCGTCGGTGAGTGCGAACGGCAGTCGCTGGTCGAAACGCTCCAGCAGCCCGCCAGTCACCGGCTCGCGAGCGATCGCCGGCAGCGTGTCGAGGAGCAGCCGCCGTCGCGCGAGCACAACCTGGGTCACCAGTGCCTCGTCGTAGCGCAGCCGCTCACGGCCGCACTGGTGATCGGCGACATCGTCGGGTCGGTGCACCCCCTCGAGCGCAGTGCGCAGATCGACGAGCCCGCGTCGGTCACGCAGGTCTGCAGGCAGCGGGTCGTCCAGCTCTCCGAGAGCATCCAGCGCTGCGGCACAGCAGGACGCGATCCGCCACGACGCAAGCCGTGCGGTCGCGGGATAGACCGGGATCATCGGCCGGACAAGATGCGCGGCGTAGTCCCCGTCGGCGTCGGTGGAGCTGCCACCGACCGGATCGAGCAGAACGTACTCGGGGTGCAGCAGCTGCCGCCGGCCGCGGAAACTGCCGACTTTGCCGGCGAACAGTCCGAGTGCCCCAGGTTTGAGCTTGTCGATTTGCCATGGCTGCTTGAAAAAAGTCAGCAGCAGCTCGCCGCTGCCGTCGGTGACGACCACCTCGGTGCGCACCGGCTGGCGGTTACGGCGGCGACCGTGGTCCGGCTTGCCGTATGTGCGGTTCTGCGCCGAGCGCACTCGTGCCTGCACGGTCACCTGCTCATCGACCGTCAGCGCGTCGAGATCGGACGCGGCACCCCGCTGGACGTAGCGGCGTGGATAGTGCGAGAGCAGGTCACCGACTGTGCGCATGTCGAATGCGTCGGCCAACTTCTTGGCGCTGGGGCCACCAAGGACGAACGGCAGGCGGGTGTCGAGCGTGACGCCGGTGCTTGCGGGTGGCACCTCACTCCACCGCCAACAACAGCACATACCGAGACTGGCCACCGTCGTACACCTGCACATCGATGTCGGGCCGCCCGGCTATGACCCGCCTCTCGATCTGTCCGGCCACCCCGTCGGCCAGGTCGGCACCAGTCACGATCGTGACCAGCTCGCCGGAACCGCCGAGAAGTCGGTCGACAACCTGCGCACCGATGCTGGCGACGTCCTTGCCAACCAGGGCGAAGTCTCCATCGACCACCCCGAGCACATCGCCGGGCTCGCACGGACCAGCGGTGGTCATTGCTTGGCCCAGGGCAATCGTGACCGCGCCGTGGCGGGTCTGTCCGGCCGCGGCACTCATCTGGACCACGTCGTCGTCGAAGCTGCGCCCGGGGTCGTGCACAGCCAAGGCGGCGATGCCTTGCACTTGTGCCGTGGTGGGGATCACCGCGACCCGCACGCCCTGCTCCCGGGCTTGGTGGGCGGCCGCCTCGGCGGCCGCCACTGC
>Ga0136640_10000344_pt1 | contig 17627 bp, 16 predicted proteins | sample AntDrymUQ8642106_2_FD_105498 | JGI IMG/M metagenome (GOLD analysis project Ga0136640, IMG submission 105498) | Polar desert sand microbial communities from Dry Valleys, Antarctica - metaG UQ864 (21.06) | ecosystem: Environmental > Terrestrial > Soil > Desert | place: Antarctica: Dry Valley...
GCCGGGACCAAAGCTGTCGCCGAGGAGGGTGTCGATAAGCATGAAGCGCAAGAAGATGCCGTGCGTGACGACGAGCGGCGTGCCGTCCACGGTTTCCAGCCGTCGTTTGAAGCTCCGTACGCGTTCGCGGATGCCCTCGAAGGACTCCGCACCCGGCGGTGCGTACGCCGGATCGGCGGCGTGCTCGACCATCCAGGCCGACCAGCGCTGGAGCTTCTGCTCCTCCGGCGCGAGCTCGCCGTAGTCCTCGCGCTCTCGCAGCTCGTGGATCCCGTCGTCAGTCGCCACCTCGAGGCCGAGGGCCTCCGCGATTGGCGCCGCGGTCTCCTGGGCGCGCCGCATCGGGCTTGCGATCAGCTGCGTGACGCCACGGTCGGCGAGGGCGCCGGCCGCTCTGCGGGCCTGCACCCAACCGTGGTCGGAGAGGCGATCGCCTTCCGCCTCCGGCAGGGTCGCGGCGGTCGGGTGCGCGTTCGAGACCGATTCGCCGTGGCGGAGCAGGAGGACCTTCACGGTGCGCAATCTTGCCTGGTGGGCGGGCGATGCGGTCCGCAGAGCGTCCCGTGTCGTGGGAGACGGCTCAGAATGCGCCGAAGAGAGCGTCCGAGTGCGCCACGAGCGCAGCGGCGATCGTGAGCAGGGCCGAGGGCACCAGGACCATCGCCACGACGAGCTGGATCTTCGGTGCGGCCCGCGCCGCGCGCTCCTCGATCCGCCTGCGCTCCTCGACCCGAAGCGTCGCCGCCTGCGTGTGGAGCTGGTCGGCGAGCGGTGAGCCGTAGCGGCGCGAGCGCTCGATCGCGGCGCCGAGGACACCAAGCTCCACAGTCCCGGTCCGCGTGCGAAGCGAGGCGAAGGCTTCGGCCTGGGTGGCGCCGGACTCGATCTCGGCGACCGCCAGCGCCAGCTCGCCCGCGAGTGGTCCCGCGGTGCCCGTCGCGATCTCGCCGAATAGCGCGGCGGGCGTACGGCCGGTGGCGACACCGACGGCGACCAGGTCGAGCGCGTCAGGCAGAGACGCCACCAACTCGACGCGGCGCCGCCTTGCGATGCGCTCGGCCCATGCGTCCGGCGCCAGAAAGCCGGCTCCGACAAGCGCGGCCACGAGGATCGGCGCGAGTCGCGACGGCGCCACCGGCCACACCGCGAGCGCCGCCACCGCCCCGCTCGCCGCCCCGGCGGCCTTCGCCGCAAGGAATCCACGTGGGCCGACACGCTCCCGGAGCCCCGCGCGCTCTAGCCGCGACTCGATCCGAAACTTCGCGACGAGCGCGTCCCGCCTCGAATCGTCACCGGGGCGGCCACTCCGCTTTCGGGCAAGCCGGCCGGCTAGACCTTCTCTCATCCCCGCGAGCTCCCAAGCCGCCGCGAAGAGAAGAAGCCCGGCGAGGCCGGCGAGCTCCGGGCTCACGGACTCACCGCGCCCCGGCCACCCGCCCGAGCCTGCCGATCGCCGCGAAGCCCGCGGCCTGAAGCGCGACGGCCGCGGCCAGGAGGGCGAGCGACACGCCGTTCGCAAGCAGGCCCCGCACGAAGCCCGGCGCCAGGAGCTCCGCCAAGAGCGCGGCGCCGGCAGGCATCGCCGCGACGAGGAGCCCGGTGAAGCGGGCCTGCGCCGTCGCCGAGCGCGCGTCCGCCTCGGCGCGCTCGCGGCCCGCGGCCGCATCCGCGTAGCGCCGGAGCAGGGTGACGAGGTCGCCGCCGGCGATCCTTTGCGACAGAAGCGCCGCGCAGAAAGAGTCGACGCGGCCCGAGCGAATTCGTTCCCGCAGCCCTCCGAGCGCGCGCTCCAGTGAAAGCCCGAGGTCGAGGTCGGCACGCAGCCGCGACATCTCCGCGGCGGCGGGACCCTCCAGCGAGCCGGCCGACGCATCGAGGGCAGAGCGCACGGAACGGCCGGCCGCAAGGGCATCGGCCGTGGCGGTCGCGACCCTCGGCAGCGAGCGCTCGACGGCGCGGCGATAGCGGCCGGCTCGCGAGGCGAGCGCCCAGCTCGCGGCGGCCGGGCCTGCCGCGGCCAGCGGCGCCGCGGGGGCCGGGCCGAAGATCCAGGCGCCGCAGAAGAGGAGCGCCGCGCCCACGAGCAGGCCGAGGCGCCGCCGCTCTCCGACGCTCGGCGAGTAGCCCTCGCTGCCGGCACGGCGAAGCGGCTCGAAGGCGCCGGCGAGCCAGCGCGCCGCGCCTGGCGTGGCGCGCAGCGCATCGCGAGCAGCGACCGCCGCCAGCGCGCCACCGACGGCCGCGACGAGGACGGCGACGGTCACGCGCGCCAGAGCTCCCGGACGCCGACCGCGCCCGCTGCCCGGACCACCTCCGAGACCTCGCTGATCCGCCGCCGCCCGTCGGGCTCACGCCGCACATGGGCCACGACGTCGATGCCGCGTGTGACCTGCTCGCGGACCGCCTCGTGGGGAAGGCCCACGCCCGCCATGAGCGCCAGCGTCTCGAGTCTCCTCAGCGCATCCACCGGGGAGTTGGCATGAAGCGTCGAGAGCGCGCCCTCGTGGCCGGTGTTGAGCGCCGTCAGGAGGTCGAGCGCCTCGGGCCCCCTGACCTCGCCGATCACGATCCGGTCGGGCCGCATCCGCAGAGCGTTTCGCAGCAGGTCGCGGATGGTGACCGCGCCCCGCCCCTCGACCGACGCGGGCCGCGACTCGAGCCGCACGACGTGTGGCTGCCGGAGCCGCAACTCGGCGGCGTCCTCGATCGTGATCACGCGCTCCGCGGGCTCGATCCAGGCCGAGAGCGCGTTGAGGAGCGTCGTCTTTCCCGACCCCGTCCCGCCGGTGACGAGGACGGTGCGCCGTCCCATGACGGCCTCCTCGAGGATCTCCGCGGCGATCGGGGCCAGGGAGCCGGACGCGATCAGCTCGGCCGGCCCGGGTCGCTCGACTCCGAAACGCCTGATCGAGATCGCCGGGCCGTCGACGGCGAGCGGCGGCACGACGACGTTCACGCGTGAGCCGTCCGCAAGACGCGCGTCCGCCATCGGCGACAGCTCGTCGACCCGCCGGCCCGTCGGGGCGAGGATCCGCTCGATCGCCTCGCGGACCTCGCCGTCCGATGCGAACTCGACCTCGGTCGGCTCGATCCTGCCGGCCCGCTCGACGAAGACGCTCCGGTGGCCGTTCACCATCACCTCCTCCACGGCTGGATCTGCCAGGAGCTCCTCGAGCGGCCCCAGGCCGACCGTCTCGCGCAGGACGAGCCGCGCCAGTTCATCGCGGCACCCGACCGGCAAGACCGCGGCCTCGCGCTCGACGAGGGCCGCGATGGCTTCGTCCACGGGCCCGCCGAGCCGGCCGGCCGCGGCGGCGGAGCGGCGCTCCGAGGCAAGCCGATCGCGAAGCTGCGAGACGAGGTCCTCCATGTGGCGCTGAGCTGCATCCATGCCCATGTGAGGGATCGGGCGCGCCTGATTCGCCCCCACAAGCCCGTGGCCCGACCCGCTCAGCGCTAGCGTCAGGGCGGTGAGTGAAGCCCGCAGTGTCCTCGTCTGCCGCAGGCTCCTGCCGTCCGGCCTCGACCTGCTCGAGGCGGCGGGCTGCGAAGTGCGCGAAGCTGGCCTGGAAGCCGACGCGGGGACGCTGCGAAAGCTCGCGCCGGGGTCCGCCGCTCTGGTCGCCGACCCCACGGTGCCCGTCGATTCAGATCTCCTCGACGCCGCCGGGCCGGCGCTTCGGGTGGTCGCGAACTTCGCCGTCGGCTACGACAACGTGGACGTGGAGGCGTGCCGCTCGCGGGAAGTCGCCGTCACGAACACGCCCGATGTGCTCACGAACGCGACGGCGGAGCTGGCGCTGGGCTTGACGTTCGCCGCCGCACGGCACACGAGCGGGGCCGAGGCGACGCTCAGAGCCGGGCAATGGACCGGGTGGGACCCCGGCGCGATGCTCGGGCTGGAGCTGAGCGGAGCGACGTTCGGCATCGTCGGCCTCGGCCGGATCGGGCGCCGCTACGCCCAGCTGGTCGAACCGCTGGCGGGCGAGATCCTCTACGTGGCACGCAAGCCGAAGCCGGACGCCGAAGCGGAGCTGACCGCGAGGCGGGTCGGCCTCGACGAGCTGCTCAGAAGCTCTGACGTCGTCAGCCTGCACGCTCCGGGAGGCGCGGAGACCCGTCACCTCGTCGGTTCGCCGGAGCTGGCCGCCATGCAGGGCCACGCGGTCCTGGTCAACACTTCTCGGGGCACCCTGGTGGACTCCGGCGCCCTCGCGCGAGCGCTCGAAGCCCGTGAGATCGGCGCAGCCGGGCTCGACGTCTACGAAAGCGAGCCCGACGTCCCGGCCGAGCTGCTGGACGCGCCCAACTGCGTGCTGTTGCCGCACGTCGGCTCCGCCACCCGAACGGCACGCGACGAGATGGCACGCCTGGCGGCTCGGAACGTCCTGGCGAGCCTCGAGGGCCGGGAGCCACCGAACCGCGTCGCGTAGATTCGACGCCACTATGGCGAGCGTCGAGGCCCTGGAAGCGGACATCACGAAGCTCGAGGTCGACGCGATCTCAAACGCCGCCAACACCGACCTCGCGCACGGCGGCGGGGTCGCCGGAGCGATCGTCCGTGCGGGCGGGCAGTCGATACAGGACCAATCCGATTCCCTGGCGCCAATCGACCTGGGAGCCGCGGTTTCAACCCTGGCCGGCAACCTGCCGAGCAGGTGGGTGATCCACGCCGCGACGATGCGCCTGGGCGGCCCAACCTCGGCGCAGATCATCCGAGAGGCGACCGCTTCGACCCTTCGTGTCGCCGACGAGCTCGCATGCCGCTCGCTGGGCCTGGTGGCATTCGGCACGGGAGTCGGAGGCTTTCCCCTGGCAGACGCTGCCCGGATCGAGGTCGAGGAGGTCCGGCGGCACCTCGACGGAGAAAGCGGCCTCGAGCGCGTGGTGTTCGCCGTCCACTCGCCACAGGCGCTCGCCGCTTTCGAAGCGGCGCTCGCGGACTAGGTCACCTGCCGTGGATCTCGAGCTGGCACTCACGCTGGTGCTGGTGGCGATCGTCGTCATGCTCGTGCTGGCGCAGTTCCTGCGGATTCCCTACCCGATCCTCCTCGCGGTCGGCGGCGCCGGCCTGGGCCTGGTGCCCGGCGCACCGAGCGTCGAGCTCGACCCGGATCTGGTGCTGGTGATCCTCCTGCCCCCGATCCTCTATGCCGCGGCCTTCTTCACCCCCCTTCGCGAGCTGCGGCGAAACGTGCGGCCGATCTCCCTCCTGGCGCTGGGATTGGTGCTGGCGACCATGGTGGGCGTGGCCGCGGTGGCCCACTACGCGCTGGGCTTCGACTGGGCTCCGGCTTTCCTCCTCGGCGCCATCGTCTCCCCCACCGATCCTGTCGCCGCGACCGCGATCGCCAGGCAGCTCGGCGTCCCGGGCCGCATCGTCACGATCGTCGAAGGCGAGAGTCTGATCAACGACGGCACCGCGCTGGTCGCCTACAAGTTCGCTGTCGCCGCCGTCGTCACCGGCAGCTTCAGCCTGGTCGAGGCCGGCGGCGAGTTCGTGGTCAGCGCGGTCGGAGGCATCGCGGTCGGGATCGGCGTGGGAGCGATCGTGGCTGGGATCCGCGAGCGCCTCGACAACCCGCCGGTCGAGATCACGCTCGCGCTGTTCACGTCCTACTTCGCCTACCTCCCCGCCGAGGAGCTCGGTGTCTCGGGAGTCCTCGCCGCGGTGACCGTGGGCGTGTACATGGGGCGCCTGACGTCGCACCTGACCTCGCCGACGACACGCATCCAGGGCAACGCCGTGTGGGAGATTCTCGTCTTCCTCCTCAACTCCGCCCTCTTCGTGCTGATCGGCCTGCAGCTCCCCGTCGTGGTCGAAGGCCTGGAGGGGATCGGGGTCGGGACGCTGGTCGCCCAAGGTGCCCTGATCGCCCTGAGCGTGATGGCGATCCGGGTCGCATGGATCTTCCCGTTCACCTACGGACCTCGCGTCCTGTTCCGGCGGGTGCGCGAGCGTGATCCGTCACCACCCTGGCAACACACGCTGCTGGTGGCCTGGACGGGGATGCGAGGCGCGGTGACGCTGGCGGCCGCGCTCGCCGTGCCGCTCGCCGTCGATGCCGGCTCCGACTTCCCGGAGAGAAACGAGATCATCTTCCTGTCGTTCTCGGTGATCATGGGCACCCTGCTCCTCCAGGGCCTGACTTTGGCACCGCTCATCAAGCTGCTGGGTGTCGACGACGCCGACGAGCATCTGGAGCGCGAGGAGTCGAAGGCGCGCCTCGCCACGGTGGAGGCCGCTCTCACCCGCATCGACGAGCTCGCCGTCGAGGACTGGGTCCGAGAGGACACCGCCGAGCGCGTGCGCCGCTCCTTCGACTACCGGAGGCGCCGTTTCGGGTCACGATTCGATTCAGACGCCGACTCCGACGGCTACGAGGAACGGACGGAGAACTACCAGCGGCTCATGCGCGAGCTATTGGACGCCCAGCGGATGACCCTCGTGAGCCTTCGAAACGACGGCCACATCGACGACGACGTGATGCGCCGGATCGAGCGCGAGCTGGACCTCGAGGACTCCCGGCTGGAGATCTCGTGACTGAACCCCGGCCGCGAGAGCCTGCCGCGCGGATCGTGGGCGATTCGAGACGGTGAGCGTCTCCAATCCATCATTCGCCCGTCGGCGCGCCCTGATCGCCCGCCGCGTCCGCTCGATCCCCGCCGGGTTCGTCGCGACCTACGGCGACCTGTGCCCCGAGGCGCCGCGGGTGGCCGGCGCCGTCTTGGCCGCAAGCGACGAGCCGGACCTGCCCTGGCACCGCGTGGTGCGAGCCGACGGGTCCCTCGCGAAGGGAGAGCGCCAGCGCAGGCTGCTCCAAGCCGAGGGGGTCCCGTTCGCCGGGTCGCGCGTGAACATGCGGGTGGCGTGGTTCGCGGCGCTCGACGCGGACGCTTCCTCGGGGGAGTGAGGCGCGGAGGCGTGAGGTGAGGCAGGCGCTGGCCTCAGCCCGCCAACAGCCGGATGGACGCCGCGACCCCCTCCGCCCGGATCAGCCTGAGCGCCTGCTCGCGCGTGAGCGCGAGCGTCGCGACCCAGCGGTCGCTGCCGAGCCCCGGCTCCTCGTGCGCCTCCCTGAGAGCGAGTAGCCGGACGCCCTCCGCGGCAACGTACGTACGTCCGGCTTGCGGTCCGGGAGTGGACTCGCCAGAGACGACCACGTCAACCGGTTCACCAGAGCCGGTGCGGCTCGCTGCCAGGGCGCCGGCGCCAGTGACCTCGATCTCGACCGCCGTGGTGCCACGGGGCGGCCCCTTCCCCGAAGGCGCCGCCCGGCCGCCGCTCACGGCGAACACGTTCGCGTTGAGGTAGGAGCCGGCGGGAAGCGAGGTGCCGATCTTTCGGCCCAGTGCCTCCGCCGGAAGCCCGAGCGCGTCGGGCGGGGCGAACGCGACCGGCACCCGGCGCTCCTCGAGGCCCTCCAACTCGCGGCGTCCGATGACCGTTCCGCGCTCGAGCGCCTTGCTCGTAACGACTACAGGTCGGAGCTCGCCCAGCCCTTCGGGCCCGGTGCCGGCTGACGAGCCGGCGAGGGCGGCGGAGAGCCCCGCGCAGACAAGCGCTCCCACCGCGAATCCGGCGGCCCTGGCCCGGCTGCTCACCGCCGATGCGGGGAGAGTTGCCCGCGCCCGGCGTTCGCCAGCGGCAGCACGAGCGCCGCGACCGTGCCGCCACGCGCCTGCGCGCGGAGCCGGAGGTGTCCCCCACTTCGCTTCGCGAGCGAACGCGTCAGCCGCAAGCCGTGGCCACGGCGCGGATCCTGATGCTCGCGAACCCTGGGTGGGCGGAGGGAGCCACCGTCACGGACGATCAGGTCGATTCGCCCGCGATGCCGAGCGCCCTCGATCGTGATCGGGCCGCCACCATGCTCGAGCGCGTTGGCGATCAGATTGTCGAGGGCCTGGGCGACGCGAACCGGGTCGACGTCGGCGAGCGCGTCGCCGCAGCGCCAGCGGACCGCGATCCGCCGCCCGGCCGCCGCTGCGCGCACGCGCCAGCGCTCCGAGGCGGCGATGGCGAGCATGCGGGCCTCGACCGGCCGGCGCGTGAAATCCACCTCGCCGCCATTTACCTCGCGGTCGAGATCACGAAGAGCGGTCAGCGCGAGCTCGAGCGGATCCGGTCCCTCCGACGGAGCGTGGCTCGTCGCCAGCGCAAGGGCCTGGAGCGGGCGGCGAAGCTCGTGCAGCCGCTCGTTCAAGGTGCGCCGGCGCCGGCGGGAGCGAACCTGATCGCCGGCAAGGACGACCGCCATGGTGAGCGCGAGGGGCCACGCCGCGCCGGCCGCCCCAACCATGATGCTGAGTGGCTCCGGCGTCATGACGGCAAGAGCCGGTAGCCGACGCCCCAGCAGTTCACGACGAACCGTCCACGATCGGGGTCGAGCTTGCGGCGAAGGCGGCTGGCGTGCGAATCGAGCGTGCGCGTGCGGCCCATCGTCTTGAAGTCCCACACGTCGCGCAGGAGCTCTGACTTGGTGAAGACGCGCCGAGGCTCCGCCGCGAGTGCCAAGAGCAACTCGTACTCCTTGTTCGCGAGATCGACCTCTTCGCCGTCGACCCGCACCTCGCGACGGGAGGGGTCGATCTCGAGGTCGCCGATCCTCATCGGGCCCGCGCGGTGCTCGGCACGCCGCCTGAGCACAGAGCGCACCCGTGCCGACAGCTCCGGGAAGTAGAAGGGCTTCGGCAGGTAGTCGTCGGCGCCCTCGTCGAAGCCGCGCACCCGGTCGACGTCCGTAGACCGTCCGCTCAGGACGATCACGGGGAGGCCCGCGTCGAAGCGGCCCGTCGAGCGCTCCGCGGCGCGGATCTCGCGCAGGACGTCGAGGCCCGGCGCGTCCGGCAGCCCGAGGTCGAGGAGGAGCAGGTCCGGGCTCCGGTAGTAGCACTGGCGCAGGGCGTCGGCCGCCGACGGCGCGGGAATCACCTCGAAGCGGTCCGCTCGAAGATGATCGCAGAGCAGCTCGAGCGTCGCCTGGTCGTCCTCGCAGACGACCACGACCCCGAGCGGCTCCAGGGTGGACAGGATTGGGGCGGGGCCTGCGGCGGAGTCGCTCATGAGAGTCAGAACCCCGCTCGGGCGCTGCGCGCCCCCGGCCCTACGCTCGAGGCCAATTCGACGTCTGGAGTGCAAACCCTCTTTCAGCTTTCGAGGTCGCACGCGCGAACGAGGCCGTGGTGCGAAAAGATGCCCGCGCTCTCCCGCAACGGCTCTTCGCCGGGGAATCGAAGTCAAAGGAAGCAAGTGGAGAAGGCCACCCGCCGAGGCAACTACGAATCAGGTTCGGATTATGTCCTCGAATACGGGGAGCTCCGGTTCTCCTTCAACGAGCAGGATTTCGCGCAGCGTGTCGAGCAGGCGGCGGTGAAGCTGGACTTCGTCGAGCACGGTCTCGCCGCGGACGAGCTTCACGACCTCTTGGAGCTGGCGGTGAACGGCGAGATCCGCGAGCCGTCCTCCACCCTCGGCGAGCACATCAACGAGTTCTGGACGGAGCTGGTTGGTCCGTCCAACCGCAGCCTGGTCCATTGGCTTCGGCGGCTCGTGTTTCGCGGTGCCTGGCTGGACCAGCGCGTGAAGGAAGGCGAGCTGGACGTGGTCTTCGACGACCACAACCACAGCTTCGGCTATGTGCAGCCCGAGCGCGACGCCGAGCCGATCGAGCTCTCCCGCGAGCCCTCTTGGGCCCGCCTCGCCTACCGCCGCTGAGCGCCTAAGCCTGAGGAGCTCAGGCCAGCTCGCGCAAGAGCTCGGCGTTAGAGGCCGAGCCTTCGAGCCGCTCGCGCACAAAGCCGGCGGCCTCGGGCGGCACCAGGTCCGCGAGCGTCACGCGAAGGTGCCGAAGACCCGTCTGCTCCTGCTCGGAGATGAGGTTCTCCTCGCCGACCGCGCGGCATTCGGCGAAGCGCAGAGCGGGCACGATGCCCTCGGCCGCGAGTGACGCGTCGAGGGCCACGAGCGCGGTCTCGGTCGTCTGCACGGCGCGCTCCGCTGAGCCCTCGTCGTCGGCATCGCCGAGCGTCGTCGCGATGACCGTCAGCGAGCCGGCGTCGTCCTCGGCGAGCTCGCGGCCGGATCCAAAGAGGCGCTTCACCTCGTCGACACCGTTCGCCGCGACAGCGAGGCGGGTGAGCGAATCGCAGAGGAGAACGGCATCGGAGCCGTCGGCGGCCTGCTTGCGCACGCGCTCGAGCGCATCGGTCGCCACCTTCACCTGCTCCGCGGGAGATAGATCCGCCGGGGCGAGCGCCAGGTCGGCGTCCGGCAGCGCCTCCCTCCACGCGGCCACTTCCTCCGGGCGCTCGTCGATCAGGAGGACGGTCAGCTCGATTCCCTCCGCAGCCTCGAAGGCGTGGGCGAGCCCCCGCAAGAATGTCGTCCGGCCGGATCTCGGCGCCGCGCGCACGAGGACGCGCTGGCCCATGGCGAGCGGCGAGAGCAGGTCAGCCGCCCTCACCAGGACGCCAGAGTCGCCGAGCTCGATCCGCCGCGTCGGTTGGACAGGCGTGAGCGTGTCGAACTTGCCGCTCTTCGGGGCGGTCTCGCTCTTCGCGGCCCCGCTCGCCTTCGCCGGCGGCTCGGAGACCGGCTCCTCGCCGTTCACGAGGTTCACCCGCACGAGCGCGCGGTGGCGCTCGCCGCGGCGTGGCGAACGGGCGGGACCCGTTACCTCGTCGCCATCTGAAAGCTCACACCGCCGAACCTGGGAGGCGGACACGTAGACGTCGTCGTCGGAGCCCTCGACCCGAAGAAAGCCGTGGCGCTGCCTCGTGATCTCGAGCGTGCCGGTGATCTCCTCGGTCTCGGCGTTCTCCTCGTCGTTGCGGTCGCCTCGGCCACCACGCTCTCGTCGCTCGTCGCCCGCGCCGCGCCCCTCCGAGCCCGAGCCGTTCGCAAGCCTTTCCCGCTCGCGCCCGCGACCCCGGCCTCCGCGCCGACCACGACGCCTCCGGGGTGCCTCGTCCGAGCTCTCCGCGGCTTCGCTCTCGCCGGTCTCGGAGGTGGCCGTGCCGCCCGGCCCGATGACCGCCAGCTCGTCGGTGTCCCTGTCCGGGTCGACGTCGGGCGCTCGCCTGGCCGGCCTGCGAGCGGGTGGGGTACGAGAGTCGTCGCCCTCGAGCGCCGCGATCAGGTCGTCGCGGGGCAGCATCCGGTAGCCGCTGATTCCGGCGTCGGCCGCCCGCTCGTGAAGCTCGGCGATGTGCAGGTCTGAAAGCTCTCCTTCGCTCATGCGAGCGCCGAGTTATATCCGAGCACCGTCGAGACTCCGCCGCTGGGCCGCGGGACGGCCCGTCAGCGGGACTTGACCGCACGAGCCTCGACGAGGCCGCGAAGCCATTCGCCGAACTCGGGACGCGTCTCCCAGTCCGACTTGAAAGTAGCCGCGCCGGAGTCCGTGAGCGGATGGTCGAGCATCTGGCGCAGGACCTTGGACGGGACCGTCGCGATCTCGCAGCCGAGCTTTGCCGAGGTGACAACGTGCTCGGGGTGGCGGATCGAGGCGGCGATGATCTGCGACGTCACGCCGCCCGCCCGGAAGCAATCGACGATCTCAGCCACGACCGCGCTGGAGTCGACCGAGATGTCGTCGAGGCGGCCCATGAAGCACGACACGTAGGTCGCGCCCGCGCTCGCGGCGAGGAGCGCCTGGGTGGGCGAGAAGACAAGGGTCATGTTCACCGGAATCTGCTCGGACGTGAGGGCGTGCGTCGCCTCGAGGCCGTCCTTGCAGAACGGGACCTTCACGACCACGTGCTCGTGGAGCTCGGCGAGCGCCCGGCCTTCGGCGATCATGCCGGCGGCGTCGTCGGAGACGACCTCGGCCGAGGTCGGCCCTCCAACCAAGTCGCAGATCCGGCGCACGATGTCGCCAGGGTCACCGTCCTCCTTCGCCAGGAGCGAAGGGTTCGTGGTGGCGCCGGCGAGGACGCCCCAGCGGGCGATCTCCTCGACCTCCGCGACCGATCCGGTGTCGATGAAAAGCCTCAAGTCAGTTCCTTTGTCGATCGCTTGCCCGGTGTGACCGAGCTTACGCTTCGAGCCGGTCGCCAGCAGCAGGGTCCACGCCCTCGGCCGCGGCCTCGGCGACCCAATCCTCGGCGGCAGCCTCGACCCTGGATTCGCTCCAGCCGAGCTCGGCGCCCATCGCCCGCGCGATATGCGCGACGTCGGCCGCGGTGCGCAGCTTGGGCGCCGCGAGGATCCCGAGGCGAGTGCGCCGCAACAGGACGTCGCCGACCGAGCGCGCCTGTTCGAGCCGAGCCGCCACCGCCACCTCCGCCATCAGGTCGGGCATCTCGTCGACGATCGGCACCGCAAGCGCCGGCTCGTCGGTCGCCATCCGCAGGAGCTTCGAGGAGAACTGGCCGTAGCGGAAGGCGAGGAGCGCTCCGAGATCCGTGTGCGCGGTGCCGTCGAGGTCGTCCACCCCGGCGAGGTCGGCCTCGTCGGCAGGCATGCCGAGCTGCAGGTCGTGGGTGCGACACGGCGCCTCGCGCCCCTCACGCTCGACCAACCGGTCGACCACCTGCTTCGCCATCCGGCGCCAGGTCGTGAGCTTGCCGCCGGTGATCGTGAGCATTCCGGACGAGGTTTCATACAACTCCGCCTTGCGCGAGATGTCGACCGACTTGCGCGGGTCGCCGGTGGAGATGAGCGGTCGAACGCCGGCATAAGCCCCGGTGATGGCGCCGCGCGTGAGGTCGGTTCCGAAGAACGAGTTCGCGGCAGCCAGGAGATAATCGACGTCGTCGCCGTCGGCGGCGATGTGGTCGAGCTCGCCGTCGTAGTCACGGTCGGTGGTGCCGATCAGCGTCCGCCCGTACCACGGCAGAGCGAAGATCGTGCGGTCCTCGCTGGCCGGGACGATGCACGCTGCCCCACCGATCTCTAGGTCTGCCTGGGAGACGGTGATGTGCGTGCCGCGGCTGGGGGCGATGCGCGGCACCTCGGCCTCGTCGTGAATCTCGTCCGGCCTGATCCGATCGGCCCAGACGCCGGTTGCGTTGATGACGTTGGCCGCGTGTACCTCGAAGCGCTCGCCCGTCTCGACCTCCTGGCAGGCGACGCCGGCGGCCATCCCTCCCTCCTCGATCAGCTCGAGCACCTCGGTGCCGTTCAGGCCCACGGCCCCGAAGCGCTCGGCCTCGCCGAGGATGGTCATCACGAGGCGGGCGTCGTCGGTCTGACAGTCGTAGAAGAGGTAGGCCTCCCGCGGGTCGCACGCGGCCAGCGCGGGGATGCGCTCGGCGGCCTCGGAGCCCGGGATCGTCCGGTGGCGATCGGGCGCCCATGCCTCTGGCGGCGGCGCCAACCCCGAGCCCTCGCCGCGAAGCGCGGTCTCTCGGCGGCGCTCGCGACGCCCCTGCCCCACGCGCGTCGTCGCCATGACGTCGTACATGTTGAGGCCGATACCGATCAGGCGGTTGCGTCTCTCGTCGCCGAGTTTGGGCACGAGAAAGGGGGTCGGGTAGACGAGATGCGGCGCCATCTGCACCATGAGCTGGCGTTCGAGCAGCGCCTCGCGCACGAGGCCGAGGTCGAAGTTCTGCAGGTAGCGAAGACCGCCGTGAACCATCTTCGACGACCGGCTCGAGGTGCCCGACGCCCAGTCGGCCCGCTCGACGATGGCCACGCTGTAGCCGCGCGACGCCGCGTCGAGCGCGACGCCGGCCCCGGTGACCCCGCCGCCGATGACGAGCACGTCGAAGGTCTCCGCCTTCAGGGCTTCGAGGGCGTCTTGTCGAGAGAGCATCGTCCCTAGTTTTAGTGCGTCGCCGAACGGCGACGCAAGGAGCAGGTGTCTTTCCCGGGTGTCTTTAGTCGAGATACATGACGGTGCCGGCGGCGCCGGGTCGCTCGGGCGCCGGCTTCTCTCCAAGCGCATCGCCCAGGTGGATCAGCCCGACGAACCGCTCGCCGGCAGGAAGCCCCACCGCTTCGAGCCCAGCGGGGTCCCGCAGGATCCCAGGCGTCCGCCAGTAACCGCCGAGGCCTCGGGAGTGCGCCGCAAGCAGCACGATGTAGGCGGCGACAGCCGTCGAGTGGAGATCCTCCTCGTCCTGAATCCGCTCGCCCGAGAGTACCGCCGAGACCACGACGAGCGTCGGAGCGCGGTCGAGCTTCGCCGCCGCCTCCGGGCCGGCGACCTCCTTCAAGCGTTCGAGCGCTTGCGGCCCAAGCACGCGGAAGCGCCACGGCACCGTGAGGTGATGATTCGGAGCCCAGCTGGCGAGCTCGAAGAGCTCATCGAGGACCTCGCGCGCCACCGGCTCGGGCCGGTAGGCCTTGTGAGTGCGGCGGCCCCGAATGGCCGCTTCGACGTCCACCCGGAGAACGGTAGCCGCGATGAACGGAGACTCGACCCAACCCTCCGATCGAGTGCAGCCTTGGGCCGCCCTGAGCGGTCAAACCCCCCATTCGATCGGAGGGTTCACCACCTCTACGGTGGCGAAGGCTCCACTCGATCGCGAGCGCGGGCGCGGGGCGCGGCAGGACGGGGCGCGGCGGGACGGGTGAAAGCGACACGTGGCCGCGGCAGGGTGCGGCGGTTCAGGGCAGCGTGCGCCGGTACCAGAGGAAGCCGGCGCCAAGCGCGAGCGCCAGGCCGCCGAGCCCCGCTCCCACCTTGGCGCCGTCGGACATGCCGCCGGCGCCGGAGGCCTCATCGTCGGCTGAGAGCGCCTCGCCATCGGCCAGATCGGCCGCCAGCGCCGCGGCATCATCCCCTTCGGCCTCCCGGGCGGAAGGGGATGACGCCGGGCCTCGGGACTCCCTCTTCCCATTACTGCCCTTTCTGGAGCGCTTCGTGCTCCCGGAGCCACCCGAGCCACCCGCTCCCGTTGATCCATCCCCCTCCCCGGACGAAGAAGACCCCGACGGCGCACCCGGACCTCCCTCCCCGCCCCCCTCGATCTTCGGTCCCCGTGGGGCGGTCGCAAGCGGGAATGGGCTCCGCGTCAGAGCCGTCAGAGCCTGCCCGGTGACCCAGACGGGGTTGGGGTTGGGGTTGATCGAGGCAGAGTAGGAATAGCTCCCGTCGCCACGCCGGCGAGCACCGAGGTACGCCAAGCCGCTCGAGATCGACCCTGGCGACCCACCGGAAGCGACGAGCCCCTGGATCGCCCACGAGGTCGATTGCGAGTTCGACGCGCCGCCGGAGATCGACCAGCTCCCGTCGGAGCGCTGCGAGGAGGCGAGATACGAGGCGCCCTCCTGGACCTCCTCGCCCCGGAAGCCCGTGGCGACCAGCGCCTGGAGCGAAGCCCCGGTGCTGTCGGCGTCGCTCGGCTGCTCGCGTCCGATGCCCCAGCCTCCGTTCGGGTTCGCCGCGTCGCGCAGCCACCGGACCGAAGAGGCGGGAGCGTTCGACCCGGCCGCCTCCAAGGCGAGAATCGCGAAGGCCGTCAGGTTCACCTGACCCTCGCCCCCAGGGTTGAGTGGGAACGATCCGTCACCCTCGCGGCGGCGCCCGAGCTCGGCCACGAGGTCGCGCCCGGCGAAGTTGCGTGCGGAGACCCCGGCAGCGTCGAGAGCGAGGATGGTCCGCTCGATGTCGCCGGTGGACGTGACGTCACCGGATCTCGAGCGGAGGTAGTCGACCGGGGTGCGGCCGTTGCGGACGACGTCGAGCGGGTTGATGCCCGCGGATTCGAGGCCGAGCATCACCCAGCCGGTGATCAACGGGCTCGAGGCGCCCCCCGGCGCGGCGGGAAAGCCGCCGTCGGCGTTCTGCTGGCGGATCAGCCACCCGGTGGTCTTGCCCTCGGCCGACGCCCGAGCCGTCTCGGCCGGAGCGAGGACGCCGCTCAGAAGAGCCGCGCCCACCAGCAGCGCGGGCAACGCGCCCGCCGGATGCCATCTGAACTCCAGGCGCTCTCGAAAGCGCGCGATCATCCGCACCAGCGCGGGGCCGACGGCGAGCGCGATCGCGAAGTTGCCGACGGCGTGGGCGACGTTGAACGGGAGCCCCCGGGCCGAGAGCGCCAGAAAGCGGTCGAGCGACTGCTCGCCCCCGTAGGTGACCATCACCGAGAGGTCGAGGAGCGCGCCGTAGGCGAGGCCGACGGCGGCGCACGCGAGCGCGAGCCAGACCCTGCCGAGACGACGCGCACTCGCCACGGCGAGGCCGGCGCCCGCGAGGCCGGCCATCCCCCACCCAGCCATCTGCCAGATCGTCCAGGGCCCCTGGCCGAGCCAGATGTTGGAGATCGGAGCGGCGAGCGCGCCGACGGCGAACCCTGGCGGCCCGCCGAGCGCGTAGCCCGTGATGAGAGCGATGTCGGTCGTCGCGACGACGTTCGGGAGCGGCGTGAAGATCAGCCGGCCGGCCACGGCCAGCGCTGCCAGCGCCGCCACCAGCGCGACCACGCGAGAGCTCGGACGGGAGCGCTCGTACCAGAAGAATCCGAGCGCGACCACGACCGCGATGCCGACGAGCACACCTGCGCGCCAGTCAATCACGCCGGCCCGCATCCGTCCGCCCTCGAAAGCGCCTCCCGCAGCCGCACCGCGGCCTCGTCGGCCGTCACCGCTCCGACGGCGCCGAGCGCGCGGGCCACCTCCGTGGCGAAGTACCAGCCCCCCGAAAGGACTTCCGCGACGGGCCCATCGGCCAGGATCTCGCCCTCCCCCATCAGCACGACCCTTGTGGCCAGCGAGGCCGCGAACTCGATGTCGTGCGTGGCGACGAGGAGCGAGGTTCCCAGGCCGGCGAGGCTGCGGAGCCGGCCCGCGAGCTCGGCCTTCCGAGCGGTGTCCATGCCCCGGGTGGGCTCGTCGAGGCAGACGAGGCCAGGCATCCCCCGTTCCGCCCTGCCCGCCATGGCGATCGCAAGCGCGAGGCGCTGGCGCTCTCCACCCGACAGGTCGCGCGGGTCCGCTTCGAGCGCTCCCGTGAGCCCAACCGCGGCCAGCGCCGCGGCGCCGTCGGCGCCTGGCAGCTCGTCGCCTACCCGCTCTCGCACCAGCATGTCGCCGGGAGCCTGCGGCACCAGCGCCGAGCCGCGCGGCGCCTCCACCCTTCCCTTGCGCGTCTCGACAAGCCCTGCGATCGCCCGCATGAGCGTCGTCTTGCCCGCTCCGTTTCGGCCCATCAGGGCGACGATCTCACCTGAGCCGATCTCGAGCGAGAGGCCGCGAAGCACCTCGGCCTTGCCGTCACCACGGTCGAGCTCGACCCAGGCACGCTTCACGCTGAGGGCCGGTTCGCCACGAAGCGGCGGCTCTTGCTCGGCGGATCGCTCGGCCGCGAGCTCGATGCCCGCGAGCCGACGTCTCGCGTCCTTCACGCTCACGGGCGGCGGCGCGAGGCGCGCACCGTCGAAGAGCCGGGCCAGGGGAGTCGCGAGCGCCGCGTCCGCCTCGAGCGCCCACTCCAGGTACGCCGCCGGCTCGCCATCGAACGCGATCCGTCCCTCGGCCATCGCGATCACTCTGTCGGCGGCGGCAAGGCACCGCTCGAGCCGGTGCTCGGCGAGCACGACCGCGGTGCCCCACTCCTCGTTCAGCCGTCTCAGGAGGCCGATCAGCTCGTCGCCGGCGACGGGATCGAGCTGAGACGTCGGCTCGTCCAGGAGGATCAACCGTGGCCTCCCGACCAGCGCCGCGCCGAGCGCGACCC
>Ga0136640_10000345_pt1 | contig 17623 bp, 19 predicted proteins | sample AntDrymUQ8642106_2_FD_105498 | JGI IMG/M metagenome (GOLD analysis project Ga0136640, IMG submission 105498) | Polar desert sand microbial communities from Dry Valleys, Antarctica - metaG UQ864 (21.06) | ecosystem: Environmental > Terrestrial > Soil > Desert | place: Antarctica: Dry Valley...
GCGCGACAAGCGGCGGGGGTGATCGGCTAGCGCTCTCAGCCGGTGGGAGCAGCAAACAGGCGACGAGGTAACAAATCTGCTTATTCTCTGCGAACCCTGGTGGACCGAAGGAATAGGGCGTAGCGTCCCGGCGCAACACGCCGGTCTCACCCGACCGGACAGCGTAGGTCCGCACGTACGCCGGACCCTGACCACACAGGAGCGCCATGTCTCGACGCCTGATGCGAGCGGCTACCGCCGCAACGCTCAGCCTCGCCGTTGTCGCCGCCCTCACCGGGGTGGCCACGGCTCACGACGAAGTCCTCCCCGACGGCGGTATACAGCCGGGCGAGCAGGAACGACACCTTGCACAACACGGCGACACCGCCGGGCACCTTCCTGCATCGCGGACCGGCAACATCGATCTGGTCAGCAAGCTGCGGCTCAAGAACGTGGTGCCGGGCAAGGTCGCCGACGTGGGTGTGTCCCCCAACGGCAACTACGCCTACCTCGCAGCCTGGCGCGCGACCTGCGGTTACAACGGGGTCTACGTGGTCGACATCAAGAACCCGGCGGCGCCCGAGCAGGTGGCCTTCATCCAGTCGAAGGAGGGCAGCTACCCCGGCGAGGGTGTCCAGTCGCTGAAGGTGGACACCCCAGCGTTCTCCGGTGACGTCCTCGTGACCAACAACGAGAAGTGCAAGGCGCGCGCAGGCTTCGGCGGCATCAACGCATACAACGTGACCAACCCCGCGCACCCGAAGCCGCTGTTCGAGGGCTTCGGTGACGAGACCGTCAACGGGCAGGGCAAGAAGGCCGCAAACGAGACGCACAGCGTGTTCGCCTGGGACGCCGGCGCGAAGGCGTACGCGGTGATGGTGGACAACGAGGAGGGTGACGACGTCGACATCGTCAACATCACCAACCCCAAGAAGCCGCGGTTCGTTGCCGAGTACGACCTCGACGAGACGTTCCCGCAGATCCTGCAGGCGGTCCCGTCGAACCTCAACGAGGTCTTCCTGCACGACATGGTCGTCAAGAAGATCGGCGGCCGTCAGGTGATGCTGCTGTCGTACTGGGACGGCGGGTACGTGAAGGTCGATGTCACCGACCCCCGCAACATCCGCTACCTCGGCGACACCGACTTCACCAACCCCGACCCGGAGGCCGCCGAGAGTGGTTTGACGGTCCCACCCGAGGGCAACGGCCACCAGGCCGAGTTCACGAAGGACAACGCCTTCGTCATCGGGTCCGACGAGGACTTCGCCCCGTTCGCGCTGGTGGCCAGGAACGTCGACGACGCCACCGACCTCGACGCCAGCCAGGGCAGCGACACCAAGCAGCTTGAGCCCGGCGACACGATCACCGGTCCGTCGGTGTTCGTCGGACGCGCCTGCAACGGTGACCCAGCGGTGCCTGCTGGAGACGCCACCTCCACGGACATCGCGGTCGTCGAGCGCGGCCTGTGCACCTTCTCCGAGAAGGTGGCCAACGTCGAGGCGGCCGGCGGTTACGACGCCGTGCTGATCTTCAACCGGACCGCGACGGATGGCTGCAACCAGACCCTCGGCATGAGCGTCGAGGGCGGCATCCCCACGTTCGGGGTGGCGCCGCGCGAGCAGGGCTACGCCATCTTCGACATCGAGGATCAGTACAACGAGGCCGCGTGCCTGGCCGGTGACGGCTCCCAGTTGGCGCCGATCAAGGTCGGGACGAAGGGTGACACGCTCACCTTCGCGTCGTACTTCGACGGCTGGGGATACGTCCACCTGTTCCGCAACAGTGGCGGGAAGATGAAGGAGCTGGACACCTACGCGATCCCGCAGGCGCACAAGCAGCGCTTCGCCACCGGCTTCGGTGACCTGTCAGTGCACGAGGTGGCAACCTCAAAGGTCGACCCCCGGCTCGCGTACTTCTCGTACTACGCCGGTGGTTTCCGGGTGGCGAGGATCCAGAACGGCCAGCTGAACGAGGTCGGGCACTTCATCGACCAGGGCGGCAGCAACTTCTGGGGTGTGGAGGTCTTCAAGCACGGCGGTGAGGAGTACGTGGCGGCGAGCGACCGCGACTACGGGCTCTACATCTTCCAGGTCAGCCCGTGATGAGGCGCGCCAGTTGGTGAGCCTCCAGCACGGTCGATGAACGAGGGCCGGGTCCCAGTGCGGGGCCCGGCCGTCGGCCTGAGATCACCGACGGCGGGTCCGTCCCTCGGCCGGATGAGGACGATACGACCGCCGCTTGACGTGGAGACTCGTCGAGATGGCGCGCCGCTGCATTGGTAACCACTATCCGGGGCCGATGGCACCCGGTGCCCTCGAACGCGGGCCAGCGCCGAGCCCGGCGAGCGCAGCCACCAACAGCAGCACGCCGCCGGCATAGAACAGGAACCGGATGCCGAACAGATCGGTCAGCACCCCACCCAGCACCAGGCTGGCCAGCCGCATCGAGTGCCAGATCAGGTCGTACGCAGTGAGCACGCGCCCACGCAGCGCATCGGGCACGTGGGACTGCAGCAGCGACGTGAACGAGACGTTGCCGACCGAGGTGCCCACGCCGTAAACCGCCAGCGCGGCAACGGCGGCAGGCAGCGCGGTCACGGTGGCGAGCACGAGGTCGACCACGCCGCGCAGACCGAACGCGCCGAAGACGGTCCGCGGGTCGCGCACGTGGGCAGCCAGGCGAGACAACAGCAGCGGACCGCCGAGGGCACCCACGCCGATGGCGGCGAGCAGTAACCCGTAGCCGGCTCCTGTGACGTCCAGCTGCCGGGCGGCGAGCACCACCAGCAGCGCGCTGGTCGCACCGGCCGACAGTGCCGCCAGCGCCTGCGCCACGGCCAGCGACCGCAGCAACCGGTCGCTGCGGAGCAGCCGAAGCGCCTCCAAGCCTTGCGTCCAGATGTTGGCGGTGGTCACTGGCCGAGGGGCTTCTCCGGCGCGCAGGCCACGGAGCAGCACCGCCGAGAGTCCGAAGCTGGCCGCGTTGACGGCGAATGCCCAGCCGAATCCTGCGGTGGCCGCCAGCAGACCGGCCAGCGGGGCCATTGCGATCTGCGACAGGACGGCAGCCGACCAGATCCCGCTGTTTGCGGCGACCAGCTCGTCGTCGGTCACCAGGCTCGGCAGCACCGACCCGGCGGCCGGATTGAAGAACACCGCGCCTGCCGAGAGCCCGAACGCGACCGCATACACCACCGCGACGTCGCTATGCCACAGCGCTAGGGTCGCGGCCAGCACCAGCCGGACCAGGTCGGCGGCCAGCATGACCTGTACGCGGGGCAGCCGGTCAACCAGCGGACCGGCCAGCGGCGCTAGCAGCAGCACGGGTGCGATCTCGGCCAGCGCCACGCCGGACACCCCGATGCCGGAACCGGTCAGCTCATAGATCAGCAGCGCGATGGTGGTGAACTGCGCGATGTCACCCGCCTGGCTGACGGTGCGGGCGGCGAAGAGCCGCCGGTAGCCGGGCCGAGCCAGCACCGAGCGCAGACCCGGCGTCCGCCCAGCCGCACCCGCTCCGCGAGTTGTCACCGGCACACGGTGTTAGAGCACCGTGTGCCGGTGACAACTTTGGTGGGCCGCGACGGGATCATCGGTGGTGGGCTGCCTCATGCGCCTGGTGACCGACCGGCTCCAGCTGGAAGGTGCAGTGCGCCACGTCGAAGTGCCCCTGCAGGCACTCCCCCAGCTGGTCCAGCACCTCGCCGGCGCGGCCGTCGGCGATACATGCCTCGTCGACGACGACGTGCGCGGACAGCACCGGTACGCCGCTGGTGATCGTCCAGGCGTGCAGGTCGTGCACGTCGACGACCCCACGTACGCCGGTGATGTGGTCGCGTACGAAGTCGAGATCGACGCCGCGCGGGGTGGCCTCGAGCAGCACGTCCAGCACGTCGCGCAGCAGGCCCCATGCTCGGGGCAGGATCATCACGGCGATCAGCACCGAGGCGACCGCGTCGGCCCGGGTATATCCGGTGGTGACGATGATGACTCCCGCAACGGTCACGGCCACCGAGCCGAGCAGGTCGCCGAGCACCTCAAGGTAGGCGCCGCGTACGTTCAAGCTCTCGTCGGCGCCACGGCGCAGGATCAGCAGGGACACCAGGTTGGCGCCGGCGCCCACGGCAGCAACGAGCAGCATCAACCCAGACTCGATGTCGGCCGGCTCGCTCCAGCGCCGAGCGGCCTCCACGAGCACCCACACCGCCACCCCGCCGAGCAGCAACGCATTGGCCAGCGCGGCCAGGATCTCGGCGCGCTGCAACCCGTACGTGCGGGCGTTGGTGGCCGGTCGGGCGGCAAGCGAGGCGGCCACCAGCGCGGCGGTGATGCCGGCCGCGTCGGTGGCCATGTGCCCGGCGTCGGCCAGCAGAGCAAGCGACCCCGAGAACAGGCCGCCGACGACCTGGACGACCAGCACCGTCACGGTGATCGCGAGCACCACCATCAGCCGCCGTCGGTGTGTACCGGTCGCTGTGGCTGCAAGCGCGTGACTGTGGCCGTGGTTGTCTCGGCTCACCGCTGCTCCCTCCGTGCCTGATCGACCACCCAGCCTACGATCACCCGCCCCCTCCCGAGTTGTCACCGGCACACGGTGTTAGAACACCGCGTGCCGGTGACAACTTTGGGGTCAGGTGACGAGGGAGCCGCTGACGACGCCCCACAGCACGCCGGCGGCCAGCCCGACACCCAGACTGCCTGCACCGGCGACCACCGCCGCCCGCATCGCCCACGGCCGGGGTACGGCGGCAGCGGACTCGGCCGGGTCACCCGGGCGAAACGCCGGTGCGACCCATCGCAGGTAGTAGAACAGGCTGGCCACCGAGTTGACGACGACGACGACCGCGAGCCACGCGGCGCCGCCGTCCCAGGCGGCGGTCACGGTGGTGAGCTTGCCAACGAAGACCGCTGTCGGCGGGGTGCCCACCAGGCCGAGCAGGCAGACCACCAGCGCGACCGCCAGCCAGGGCCGGGCGCCGGCCAGGCCCCGGTACGACGCCAGCGAGCGGCGCTCCGGCAGCGCCGCCACCACGGCGAACGCGCCGACGTTGGTGACCGCGTAGCCGGCCAAGTAGACCAGCAGCGACGGCAGCGCGAGGTCACTGGCGCCAACGACGGCCACCGGCACCAGCAGGTAGCCGACCTGGCTGACCGTCGACCAGCCGAGCAGCCGGCGCGGGTCGTCCTGCGCGTACGCCGCCAGGTTGCCCAGCGTCATGCTGAGCGTGGCGAGCGCGCCGACCAGCAGAGTCCAGTCGATCGAGGCGGGTAGCACCGAGACCAGCCGGAAGGCCGCCACCAGCGCGCCGACCTTCGGCACCGTGGTGAGGAACGCGGCGGCGGTCGAGCTCGCGCCCTCGGCCGCGTCGGGGACCCAGAAATGTCCGGGAACCCCACCGGCCTTGAACATCAGCCCGCCGAAGACCGCCACCACCCCGAAGATCACCGCAGCCGTCGGCGCGCCCGGCAGTGAGCGGGCCAGGTCGGCGTACGAGGTGCTGCCCGCCACCCCGTACAGCACCACGACGCCGGTCATCAACCCGATGCCGAGCAGCGCGCCGAGCAGGTAGGTCTTCATCGCCGCCTCGGCGGCCGCCGCCGTCCGGCCGAGGCCGACCAGGCCGTACAGCGGGATGCTGGCCAGCAGGTAGCCGGTGATCAGCAGCATCAGGTCGCTGGCGCCGGCCATGACGACCGCGCCCAGCGCCGACAACAGCAGCAGCACGTAGGTCTCGCTCTCGCGGGGGTCCCCGGCGAGCTCGTCGACCGCGAGCAGCACGACCAGCAGCGTGGCCACGACAACGATCAGCCGGGCGACGCCGGTCGCGGTGTCGACGGCGTAGGTGGCGTCGAACACCGTGCGGGCCGGCCCGGCCAGCGCCACGACCGCCGCCACCCCGGCGCCGAGCAGCGCGGCCACCGCGACCAGCCGGGAGCCCCACTGCTTGCGCCGTGGCAGGAACGAGCCACCGATCAGCGCGACCAGCGCGCCGAACAGCAGGAAGATCTCCGGCAGCATCGCGGCCGGCTGCAGCTCCGAGCCCACGGACTACCGCCCCACCAGCTCGACGACGGTGCGGGCGGCGGGCTCGACGACCTCCAGCAGCGGGCGCGGCAGCAATCCGATCGCGATGGTCAGCGCGAGCAGCGGGCCGACCGACCACAGCTCGGAGCGGCGCAGGTCGGTGAAGCCGGTGGAGTGTCCCTGGGTCGGCCCGGTGAAAAGCCGCTGGAACGCGTTCAGGAACAGCGCTGCGGTGACGAGGATGCCGACCAGCGCGACCGCGGTGATCGGCGCCACCGCGATGCTGCCGGTGAACACCTGGAACTCGGCGATGAAGCCGGAGAACCCGGGCAGCCCCAGCGAGGCGAACGCCCCCAGTGCGAACGCGGTGGCCAGCTGCGGGGCGGGGGCGGCGAGCCCGCCGAAGGAGGCGAGGTCATAGCTGCCGGCCCGGTCGTAGAGCACGCCGGCGAGCAGGAACAGCGCGCCGGTGATCAGCCCGTGGCTGACCATCTGGGTGATCGCGCCGCTGACGGCAACGGCGCGCGCCTGCGGGTCGTCGGCCGCGACAAGGCCGGCGGCGCCAACGGCGACCACCACGTAGCCCATGTGGTTGACCGAGGTGTAGGCGATCATCCGCTTCACGTCGGTCTGCGCCAGCGCGACCAGCGCGCCGTAGACCACCGACACCACGCCCACCGCGATGATCGCCCAGGCGAACGCCCGCCACGCCTCGGGCAGCATCGGCATCGCGATCCGGACGAAGCCGTACGTGCCCATCTTCAGCAACACCGCGGCCAGCACCGCCGAGCCGACCGCGGAGGCGTCGGTGTGCGCCGGCGGCAGCCAGGTGTGGAACGGCACCGTCGGGGTCTTGACGGCGAGCCCGACGAGGATCGCGGTCAGCACCAGACCGCCGGCCACCGGGCGGTCGGCCAGCGGCGTGGCCGCGGACAGCTCGACCATGTCGAAGGTGTGCGGGTCGGCCGCGACGTACAGGCCGATGAAGCCGAGCAGCAGCACCAGCGAGCCGAGGAACGTGTAGAGGAAGAACTTCAGCGCCGACCGGGCCGCGTCGCCGTGCCCCCAGCCGGCGATCGCGAAGTACATCGCGACGATGGACAGGTCGAAGAAGACGAAGAACACGATCAGGTCCTGCGCGACGAACAGCCCGAGGCAGGTCGTCTGCAGGAACAGGAACAGCGCGGCGTGCACGCGTGGGCGCTGCTGCTCGCGCAGCGCGTAGACCGCGCCGGCCGCGAAGATCACTGCGGTCAGCGCGAGCAGCGGCAGCGACAGCCCGTCGACCCCGAGGTGGTAGCTGCTGCCGATGCCGGGGATCCACGGCACCTGCTCCTCGAACGCCAGCCCCGAGGTGTCGGGGTCGTAGGCCGCCCACAGCCCGGCGACGGCCAGCACCACCACCGCCTCACTGACCACCCAGACCCAGCGGGCGGTGGGGTCGGGCAGCCGCGGCACGGCGAGCAGCCCCAACGCCACCACCAGCGGGAAGGAGACAAGCAGGCTCAGCACGACGGGGTCACCCCAGGGCGATCAGCAGGACGGCACCGAGCGCGAGCACCGCGACGGTCTGGACGTAGTACTCGTGCAGCTGGCCGGTCTGCGGCCTGCGCGCCAGGTCGCCCAGCGCGCGGGTCCGGCGGGCGACCGCCTCGACCAGGCCGTCGACCCCGCGGACGTCGGCGTCCCCGAGGCGGCGGGCCGCGTCGACGGTGCGGGTCGCCGTTGCCTCGACGGCCCGGTCGACGACCCGGTCGTCGAAGCGGGCCAGCGCCCGCGCCAGCCACCAGACCGGGCGTATGACCAGCGTCTGGGTGGCCGTCCCCAGGCCCAGCCAGCCGGCCAGCCACGCGGGGCGGGGCAGCCGCCGGCGCCGCAGCAGGACGGCCGTCGCGGCGAGCACCGCTAGCGCGAGCACGGCGGAGGCCAGGAGCTCGACCGGTGTGGAGGTGGCGCTGCCGGTGTCGTCAAGGGCACCGCGCAGGGGCTCGCGCAGCGGCGGCAGCGCCAACGCCCCGAGCACCGCGGCGCCGGCCGCGAGCACCACCAGCGAGAGCTGCTTGAGCCACCCGACCCGGCGGGTGCCCGCCTGTTCGACGTCAAATCCGGCCTTGTCGTCGTAGCCGGCCTCGGTGTCGGCGGGGAGCCGGGCCCACACGAGCAGCAGCACCTTGCCGGCGTACGCGGCCGACAATCCGGCTGCGGCGAGCCCCACGACGTACAGCGCGGGGGACTGTTCGAGCGCGACGGCGAGCACCTCGTCCTTGGTCGCCCACAGCGCCAGCGGCGCCACCCCGGCCAGCGCCAGCGCGCCGACCCCGGCGGTGACACCGACGAGCGGCCACCGGCGAGCGGCGCCGCGCAGCGCAGACAGCTGCTTGGTGCCCAGCGCCGACAGCCAGGCGCCGGCGATCAGGAACAGCAGCGCCTTGGTGGCGGCATGGGCGGCGAAGTGCGCGGCCCCGGCCGAGACGGCGCCGAGGCCGGCCGCGAGCACCACGAACCCCAGCTGGGCGGAGGTCGAGGCGGCCAGCAGCTGCTTGAGATCACGCTGGGCGACCGCGACGGCACCGAGCAGCAGCGCCGTCAGCGCTCCCGCCCACGCGGCAGCCTGGGCGGCCCAGCCGGTCGCCGCCAGCAGGTCGTGGGTGCGCAGCAGCAGGTAGCCGCCCATCGCGACCATGGCGGCCGAGTGCAGCAGCGCGCTGACCGGGCTGGGGCCCTCCATCGCCCGCGAAAGCCAGAGGCTGAACGGCAGCTGCGCGGCCTTTCCCAGCGCGGCGACCAGCACGCCGGCCGCGATCGCGTGCCGCCAACCGGTGCTGGCCGCCGGCAGATCGGCCAGCGCCAGCCCGGCGCCGCCGGCGAGCGCCGCGCCGGCCGCGACGTACAGCCCGAGGTCGGCCGTACGGGTGGTGAGGAAAGCGTTGGCGCCCGCCTCGGGCTTGCCCCGCTGCCGCCAGTCGAATCCGATGAGGGCGTACGACATCGCCCCCATCACCTCCCAGGCGAGCAGCAGCGTGACCAGGGTGGTGGCGGTGGCGGTAACCAGCACGGCGGCAAGGAACAGCAGCATCAGACCGTGGAAGCGGGCCTGTCCGTCGGCGACGTCACCGGCGGCGAACACCAGCACGAGCAGGGTGACCGCGGCGACCGTGACCACGACCAGCCCGGACAGCGCGTCCACCGCCAGGCCGAACGAGGCACCGGCCACGAAGGCCACCTCGACGGCCGGCCCGGCGGCGCCGACCACCGCGGCCAGGGCGAGACCGGCCGCGGCGGTGAGCACCGACACCGGCGCGGCGATCCGTTGGCTGCGGTGCCCGGTGAGGCACAGCGACGCGCCGACAACGCCGGGCAACACGACGAGCGCCCACAGCGCCAGCTCGGCGGTCACCGGCTCAGCTCCGCGGCCATGTCGGTCATGTCGGTTCCGGCGTGCCGGTTCAACACGATGGCCACCGCGAACCCCATCGCCATCTCCACGGTCATCGCCGCGATGACGACCAGCAGCAGCACCTGCCCGGTGGGATCGGGGGCGAGGAACCACCAGCAGGCGGCCGCGGCCAGGATGACGCCGTTGAGCATCAGCTCGAGGCCCATCATCACCATCACCACGACCTGCTGGGACAGCGCGCCGTACAACCCGACGCCGAACAGCGCCGAGGCCACCACCAGCAGCGACTCGAGCGTCATCGGCCGACCCCTCCCCTTTGAGGGTCGTCCGGCGTACGGCGATCGAGGTCGTCGCCGAGCCGGTCGTAGCGGGTGCGAGCCGACGCCAGCGTGACCCCGGCAATGATCGTGGCCAGCATGACCGGGCTGACCGTCATCATCACCAGCATCTTGGAGCCCATCAGCGCGTCGCCGAGAGCGACGGTCGCGTCGGGCGCCGGCTGGCTGCGGCGCTGCGGCCAGGGGACGAGCAGCGCTCCGGCGGCCAGCAGCACGAAGCTGCCGACGCCGGCGACGATCGCGGTGCGGTGCCCGTGCACCATGCTCATCGGCATCAGCGCCGGGTTCATCCCCATGAACATGATCATGTAGACGGCCATCACCGCCATCTCCATGACCATCATCAGCACGGTGACCAGCCCGACGTAGTCGAGCTCGACCAGCAGCAGCGCCAACCCGACGGCGACGAACGACACCGCCAGGGCGTACGTGGCGCGGGCCATCGAGTCGACCACGAACACGGCGATGCCGGCGGCGACGGCGACAGTTGACAGCGACCAGAACACGACAGCTTCGAGCATGCTCAGCCCCCCATCACGGCGACGACGGCGACGATCAGCACCTGCAGCAGCACGGCGGGCAACAGCACCAGCCAGCCGACCTCGACGAAGCGGTCCGGGCGCAGGCTCGGCAGCCGGCGGCGCACCGCAACCAACGCCGCGACCAGCAGCAGCGTCTTGATCAGCACCCAGGCCCAGCCCGGCAGCAGCGGCCCGGCGCCGCCACCCAGGAACATCGGCACCGCGAACGCGGCGCCGGCGGTGAGCAGGGCGTACCGGCCGGCGAGCAGCAGCAGCCGGTCGGGCCCGGACAGCTCCGACAGCACACCGCCGGCGATGTCGGCGCCCGCGGCGGGGGCCAGCGGCCCCCACACCGAGAAGCCGACCACCGACAGGCAGTAGACGCCGAACGCGACCGGCATCCAGACCACGAACCAGAGGCCCTGCTGCGCGGCGACGACGTCGGCCAGCCGCAGGCTCTCCGCCGCCACGGCGGGTGCGGTGAGCGCAAACATCAGCGGCAGTTCGTACGCCAGCGCCTGCGCCAGAAAGCGGTAGCCGCCCACGAGGGAGTGGACCGCGTTGGGTCCCCACCCAGCCAACCAGACCAGCGCCCACACCATGACGTCCATCGCGTTGAACCAGACGACGCCGACCGGCAGATCGAGCAGTGTCCACCTGCCCAGCGGCACCACCGCGACCATCAGCAGCGCGACCACGCCCAGCCCGCCGACGCCGATGCGCCACAGCGGCTTGTCGGCGGCGAGCGTGGTGCGTCTGCGCTGGCGCAGGAGTCGGGCGGTCTCGGTGATCGGCGTGGCGGCGCCTGCGCGGGCGGGGCGTCCGCCGAGGCGGGCGGCGAGGACGCCGTCGAGGCCGGCGCCGCCCAGCGCGACGGTCGCCGTCAGGAGGGCCGCCAGCAGCGCCCAGGCCGGCGCCACCTGCACCACGACCTCAGCCATGCCCACCCCCCGACGGGGCGGCCGCGGGGCGCAGCCTCATCGGTGCGAGGCTCGCGACGACCAGCCGGGCGGCGGCGAGGTCGAGGCCGGTGACGAGCTGCGGGAGTGTCTCGACGTAGTCACGGCCGCTGTGACTAGACGTGGGCTCGTCGGCGAGCAGGTCGAGCAGCCGGTCGTACGTGTCCCCGCCGCTGTCGGCGCGGCCCAGCCCACGCAGCGACCAGCGCAGGGTGCGCGAGCGGGCGACCCGGTCGCGGAGCCGGTGCAGAGGGGCCGCCTGGTCGGTGTCCTCGGCGAGCAGCCGGTCCCGCATGAGGCGTGCCTCGACCACGAGGGCGTCCCAGCCGGCCAAGGCGAGCAGGTCGACCGCGGCATCACACCGCCTGGCGGCGTGCTGGGTCGCGGTCGGATCTGCTGTCGGATCGTCGGTGGGGTCGTCGGTGCTGTCGAGCACCTCGACCTGCGCCTCGGTGATGACGTCGCCTTGTAGCGCACAGTGCAGCACCAGGCCGGGCGGCCAGTGCGGCAGCACCGGGCCGAGCGGCAAGTGCAGCACGTCCATCGCGAGCCCGTCGCGGTCGTCGCCGCCCATGGCCAGCGCGATGCCGCCCGGCCCGGACATGTCCATGTCGCCGTGGTCCATGTCGCCGTGGTCGTCCCCGTCGGCATCACCCTCGCCGTCTGTGTCCTCGAGCTCGGCCGGGCTGAGCGGCCGTTGCGCCGCCTCGTCGCGCTGCTGCGGGTCGTCCAGCAACCAGGACCGTGCCTGGTCGAGGGCACCCCCGACCTCGCCGACAGCCAGCGCCACCACGCGGGCCCGCGGACCCGGCAGCTGGTCCCAAACCCGGTCCAGCACTTCGGTGAGCTGGGGACCTGGATGCCCGCACACGATTAACACATCGGCGTCAGCCGGGGACCGGGCCAGCCTCCACCCGCGTCGGGTGACGGCCCGCTCAGCGGCCACCCGCACCTGCCACGCCCCCGGCGCCTCGACCACCAGCACGTGCGCACCGGACACCGCACGGCGTACCAGCCACTGCCTCAAACCCATCGCAGCGCCCCCTCGCGCCACGCCCACACCACCGCGACCAGCAGCACGCCGAGGAACGCGAACATCTCCACCACCGCCGACGGGCCGGCGCGGGCGACGATGACCGCCCACGGGTACATGAACAGCATCTCGACGTCGAAGGCCAAGAACAACAGCGTCATCGGGTACCACCGGGCGTGGAAGCGCGACAGCGCGTGCTCCTGCGGCAGCCAGCCGGACTGGAACGGCAGTGCGGTCAGGGTGGCCGTCGACACGGTGAGCGCGCGGTGCAGCAGGTAGACACAACCCACCCCGACGGCGCCGAGCACGAGCAGGGCCACCGCGCCGCCGTACGTCGACATCGGACCTCCCGCCTCGCCGTGAGTAACTCGTTGCACTGCAGCACCGGTCAGCCGGTGCGGTTGCTGGACACGCCGCGGCAGGCAGTTCGGCTCGACCTGCGGGACTGTACCGTCTGGCCAGACTACACCCCCGGGGGGTATCTCAACGGCAGGGCGGCGCCACCCGGCCCTTCCTGGCGGGGGCGATCATGCATCCGAGGTGCGTGCACCCCCGCGATGCATCATCGTCCGTCGAGCGGCTCCGCCAACCGCGTGACGCCGGTGCTCAGACCGCGTCGAGCAGCTCCTCCATCTGGTCGATCTCGTCCTGCTGGGCGTCGATGATGGTCTCCGCGAGGTCGATGGCCTCGGGCGCTGAGCCCTCGTCGACCTCCTGCTCGGCCATCTCGATCGCCCCTTCGTGATGCACGGTCATGCCCTCGAGGAAAAGCCGCGCCGCATCGTCGGGGCCGGCATCCTCGAGCGCCATCATGTCGTCGGCCGACATCATCCCGGCCATGTCCATGTCCCCCATGTCCATGTCGCCCATATCGGTGGGCGGGACATCCTCGTCCCAGTCCTCCAACCAGCCGCTCATGGTCTCGATCTCTGGCGCCTGGGCATCCTTGATCTGCTCGGCCAGGTCGACGACCTCCGGATCGACATCGCTGTTGTCGAGCAGCATCTCGCTCATCTGCACGGCTTGCGCATGATGCGGGATCATCTCCTGGGCGAAGGTCACGTCGGCGTCGTTGTGTTCGCTGCCGCCTCCGCAGGCGGTGAGCGTCAGCAGTGCTACTGCGGCGAAAGCCGCGGCGGTTCGGGTGCGTGGCATGGGTGTGTCCTCTCGGGTGGATCGGATCTGTACGAGGTGCCGTCGGCGCGCTGCCGTGCACGGCATCGGCGAGCTGCACTCCCCCGGCCTGTCAAACGGCCGAGGTGCGCCAGGCGAGCGTCTACGTACGGCTGATCCCCAGCTGCATCGGTGCGGGTGTGCGCCGCCACTCGCTGCGCCGGCCTATTCGGGCCGACGGGGTGAGCCTGGACTCCCAGGTCGGCGCGGCCCAGACCCTGCCACTTCGCCGCACCGTCGCCAGCAGCAGCATCGTCAGCAGCGCGACGCACATGACGGCGGCCGTCGTGGAGCCGCAATCACTGCTGGTGCAGTCGGCCTCATGCGTACCCGTCGACCCGTCAACCATCGTCGCCTGATCGGCCGCCGCCCCGGTGACGTGCCCGGTGACGTGCCCTGCGGTGGAGAACTGTGGTCCAAAGTGCACACCAACCAGCGAATGCATCGCCAGCACGCCCGCGATCACCGACAGCGCGCACAGTTGTATCGCCCAGCCGCCCCTCACGCTCGTACACCTCCCCGGGGTATGCACCGGCCCAGTATGCCATCCGCCGACTGGAGACCCGTTCGCGACGGGCGAGCAGCACGCTCCGGAAATGCGCATCGGGGGTACTGCAGCGAGCATTGCCCGCGACGATCCCCCTTCACCTCGCCAGGAGACCCCGTGCACGACTACAGCAGCGAACGACACCTCGACGTGGACGCCGAGCGCGCGTGGATGTATCTCAGCAACGTATCCAACCTGCCGGAGTACTTCTCCCGGATGACCTCGGCCGAGCAGGTCGGACCCGATGAGGTGCACACCACCGCCCGCGTCGAGCTTCCGGACGGCACTCGCGAGGTCGAGGGCACCGCGTGGTTCCGCCGGCCGGACACCGAGCAGGTGATGGAGTGGGGCTCCGAAGGCGACAACAACTACCACGGACGGCTCGCGGTCACCGACGACGGCGACGGCTGCCTGGTGCGGGTGGAGATCCACACCGAGTCCGGCCACGACGGCATCGAGGACGGGGCCGAGGAGACGCTAGACGCGATCGCCGCCGCCCTGTCCTGACCGCGGCCACATCGACTTGTCACCGCCACAGTGCGTCTAACGCACGTCGCGGTGACAACGTGGCGGTCAGCTGGTGCCGGCGATGAAGCGCAGCGCGGCGGCGTAGCCCTCGACCCCGAGCCCGGCGATCACTGCCATCGCGACCGGCGAGACGTACGAGTGCCGGCGGAAGTCCTCGCGGGCGTGCACGTTGGACAGGTGCACCTCGACCAGCGGGCCGCCGACGAGGGCGCAGGCGTCCCGGACGGCGACCGAGGTGTGCGTCCAGCCGGCCGGGTTGATCACGACAGCCGCGCCCGAGTCGGCAGCCTCGTGCAGCCAGCCGATCAGCTCGTGCTCGGCGTCGGTCTGGCGTACGTCCACCTGCAGGCCGCACTCCGCGCCCACCCGCTCGCACTCGGCCACCAGCTCGGCGTATGTGGTGGCGCCGTAGACGTCGGGCTCACGGCTGCCGAGCCGGCCCAGGTTGGGGCCGTTGAGGACGAGGACGCGCACTCGTGGAGCCTATCGACCTCGACGCGCGATCAGGCGTAGCCGAGCTCGTGCAGCCGGTCGTCGTCGATGCCGAAGTGGTGCGCGATCTCGTGCACGACGGTGATGGCGACCTCGTCACGCACCTCGTCCTCGGTCTCGCAGTACGCCAGCGTGGGTCGGCGAAAGATGCTGATCCTGTCCGGCAGCACACCCCCGTACGTGGTGTCCCGCTCGGTCAGCGGGATGCCTTCGTACAGGCCGAGCAGGTCGGGGTCGTCGGCCGGCGGGTCGTCGGTGACCACCAGAGCCACGTTGGACGCGAGCGACATCAGCTCGTCGGGGACGTCGTCCATGGCGGCGGCGACCAGCTGCTCGAAGCGCTCCGGCGACATCTCGATCACCGGCCCAGTGTGGGCCGTCGTGCCGGCAGCGGTGCAGGCGCCTTATGCTGTCGTGGTCTCCAAACGGTCACGAGTCGGTGGCCTTGCCCTCATCGTCTAGAGGCCTAGGACACCGCCCTTTCAAGGCGGCAGCACGGGTTCGAATCCCGTTGGGGGCACGCCCGCTGTTGTGCGATAGCATCGGCACGGCCACGAGGCCCCGTAGCGCAGTTGGTTAGCGCGCCGCCCTGTCACGGCGGAGGCCGCGGGTTCGAGTCCCGTCGGGGTCGCTCGGTGACACCCCAGCAGCCCCGGTCCGTCACTCGGACCGGGGCTGCTGCGTGGGGAACGTTCCGACAATGCTTCGTGTGTAGACTTCTGTGTAAGGAGGCGCACATGGCAACGAACCTCGCCATCGATCCCGCACTGCTCGACCATGCCTTGGAGGTGAGTGGTGTGCGAACCAAGAAGGAAGCCGTAACGATCGCGCTCCAGGAGTTCATCGCACGCCGTGAGCAGCGCAAACTGCTCTATCTCTTCGGCACGCTGGAGTGGGACGAGGACTACGACTACAAGACAGAGCGCCTGGCTCGCGACCGGAAGCTGGGTCTCGCCGACGCATGACGCTCCTCGTCGACACGAGTGTCTGGTCCTTGGCGTTCCGACGTGACAGCCCCCCGGACGATCCCGAGGTTGTCCAATTGGCCACTGCGCTTGCGGGGACCGAAGACGTGGTGACCACTGGAATCATCCAGCTTGAACTACTACAGGGGTTCATCCCTGCGCGCGTCCAGCAAACCCTGGAAGAGCGCTTCGCCGCCATGACCTTGGTGGAGCCGAGGCGTGAGGACTACGTTGCTGCGGCGCGCTTGGGGCGCCGCTGTCGCGAGGCCGGTGTGCAACTGGGGACCGTTGATTCGCTCATTGCGCAGGTGGCGATTGCACACGACCTCACGCTGCTCACCGCCGATCGGGACTTCAAACATGCGGCGAAGTACATCCCGCTGAAACTCTGGGTGCCACGGGCGGAAGCATGACCGACGTAGTGGGGCCCGGGTTGCGCGATGACCTGATGCGCGGACTCGCAGAGCTTCGATAGGCAAGCCAGCGCCTGACGAAGCTCCTTAAGCTGACCGACCGGTAGCGCCCGCGGCGGGCACGCAAGCAGCCGTGGTTCGACCGAGCGACCGATCCGGTGAACGCCGGGGTCAACGCCCGGCCGGGAGGTCGCCTGCTACGCCGCACTCTTCGGAGCACGCTGCTACGTCTACGCCGTGCGCTAGGAGAACCATCGCCTCGGGAAGTCCGGCTGAATGCCCGAGGTCGCCGTCAGGGAATGCTGAGCCGGATCTCGCAGTTAGTTGGAACGTATGACTACTTTGACCTCGCTCGCCCTGGCCGCCGACGCGCAGGACCTGTTGTTCCGCGAGGCACAAACCGCCAACACGTTCACCGACGAGCCAGTCGGCGACGACGTCATTGAGGCGATCTACGAGTTGGTGAAGTATGCGCCGAGCTCGATGAACACCCAGCCGCTGCGGGTGCTGTTGCTCCGCTCGGACGACGCCAAGGATCGGCTGCTCAAGCACATGGGCGGCAAGAACCGCGACAAGACCGCGGCTGCCCCGCTGGTGGCGGTGCTGGCCGCGGACACCTCGTTCCACAACGACCTGCCGCGTACGTTCCCGCACTTCCCGGGTGCGCGGGACATGTTCGCCGACGACGCCAGCCGGGAGCGGGGTGGCACGCTTCAACGCGACGCTGCAGATCGGCTACTGCCTGCTCGGTGTCCGGGCGGCGGGTCTGGCTGCTGGTCCGATGGCGGGCTTCGACGCGGCCGGGCTCGACGAGGATCTTCTGGCCGGCACCACGCTGCACTCGCTGCTGGTCGTCAACATCGGGCACCCCGGGCCGGACGCCTGGTTCGACCGGTTGCCACGTCTCGAGACCGACGAGGTCGTACGCACCCTCTGACGCTGCCGGGTCGCATCGCTTCGCGCTCGCACGCCACGTAAACGTGGCGTACCGACCCTTTGCGTGGCGTGTATGCCACGTGAAGCACCGGTCCGCCACGTAAAGCACCTCCATATGGGTGAACGGCGGTCCACCGGTGCTCCTGTAAGGTGGCCGAGCCCAGATGGGCAGGTAGCTCAGTTGGTACGAGCGTCCGCCTGAAAAGCGGAAGGTCGGCGGTTCGAACCCGCCCCTGCCCACCGCTTGACCTGCGGCGATGTGCTGCCGAGGACTATTCGCCGAGGGGTGTGACAGCCACGTGACCGCAACGCGGTCAC
>Ga0136640_10000346_pt1 | contig 17593 bp, 16 predicted proteins | sample AntDrymUQ8642106_2_FD_105498 | JGI IMG/M metagenome (GOLD analysis project Ga0136640, IMG submission 105498) | Polar desert sand microbial communities from Dry Valleys, Antarctica - metaG UQ864 (21.06) | ecosystem: Environmental > Terrestrial > Soil > Desert | place: Antarctica: Dry Valley...
CTGCCGCGACTGCGGTGACGGCGCCCGCGAGCAGCAGCCGGGCATTCCGCGCGGTCGGCGCCATCCGGCGCGATCTTATCCGGACAACGGTCCGGTCCTCACGACGCGCTCCTCTCGAGGGCGGTGTAGGCGACAGCGGTGGCCACCGCGTAGACGGCGTGATGAAAGGCGTCGATAGCGATCTCCGCGGGCGGTGACTTCCATGGCGGAGGAGCCACGTCGAGGGCCGGGAGCATCACCTGCGCCGAGCCCCACACCGCCGCGAAGTGAGCGGCCCCGGCCTTGGCTCCGCGCAGGCCGGCGACGTGGAGGACCCCCCGGACCGCCCCCCACGAGGTGCCGTAGCTCCAGTGCACCACGTTCGAGAAGCGCGCTGCGCCGGCCTCGTCCGCAGGCTGAACTCCAAGTACCTTGCCCGCGGCATCGGCAGGCGCGGTGCTGGAGCCGCGCTTGCGAAGCTTGGCCTCCAAGGTGCTCGACGCCGTCATGGCAACGGTGCCTGCCGCCCCGGCGAACAGCCCCTTGCCGACGGCGGCGGCGGTGTCTCCTAGGTTCACGACTGACCTCCGGGTTGGTCGACGAACGAAGCCCGGACACCATCGCACAGGTCAGTGCGTGTGAACTGGCGTGTTAACAGTCCTGTCAGCCTTCGCGGCGTCGTGGTGGTGCACGCACGCGCAGTCGACGAGCGGGCCTAGGCCAGCAGGCTGGCCATGAGCCGGAGCGGCTCGTCAGCCTCGGCCGGCCAGGCGTCCACCTCCGCCGGCCACCAGGCGTATGCGTCGTGCTCGGGATCGATGGTCACCTCGACCCCGGCGGCCAGGCGGGCCATGCCCACCAGCAGCACGAGGTCGGAGGGCAGCCGCACGAGCGCCTCCACCGTCAGCCGCTGCGCAGCCACCGACCACTCCTCGTCCAGCTCGCGGGACAGGGTCTGCGCAGGGCTCTCGTCGAGGTCCACCGCTCCGCCCGCGCCGAGAGCCCAGCGCCCGGGCCAGCTCGCCACCCATCCCGCGCGCCGCCCGGCCAGCCACCGTCCCTGCGCATCGCGCACCACGCATAGGGCTGAGAGGCCCTCGGCACCCTCGGCGGCCAGGCGCAGGGACCAGCGCACCGGCTCGAGCTCGAGCTCGAGCCGGTCCGGCGCGGCCTCGAAGGAGGCCATGCGCGCGCTCAGCCCGTCGTGGGTGGGCGAGCCACGCTCGCGCAGGGCGTCGAGTTCGGCGTCGGCGATGGCGGTGGCGGCAGCAGGTGGTGAGAACTCCTCCTTACGCCACCGCGTCCGGACCTGCTCCGCGTTCCACGGGCCACGAGCCAGCATTGCGGGTCCGGGGACTACTCCCATCGCATGGACCGCGGCTCGTCGCGCATCCGCACCACGCGGGCGGGGACGCCCGCCACCACGGCGTTGGCCGGCACGTCGCGGGTGACCACCGCGCTGGTGCCGACGATCGCGTTGTCGCCCACCGTCACGCCACGCAGGATGCAGGCGCCGTAGCCGATCCACACGTTGTTACCCACCAGGACGTCGCGCTTGTAGATGCCCTGGAGGCGCACGGGGCGCTCGACCTCCGCGGCGCCGTGATCGAAGTCGATCATCATCACGCGGTCGGCGATCACGCACTCGCGCCCGATCGACACATGCCGGAAGGCGGAGATCGTGCACTCCTGGCCGAGTACCGTCTTGGCCCCGATCGACACCGTGCCTTCGTGGGCCCGGATCTTGGTGCCGTGGCCCAGCCACGACCACCGGCCCAGCCGCACCCGGCCCTGCTTGCCGATCTCGATCACAACCCGCGGCCCGATGAAGACGAACCCGTCCGTGCGCAGGCGGCGGCCGTAGCGGGTTAGAAAACGGCGGCGGAACTGCGTGAGCAGCAGCACGGCGTACCGCGGTGTGAACATCCCGTGGCCGCGCATGAAGCGCACCAGCGCGAGCGGACCGCCGTGCAGGGGGGACGGAGGCCGCCGCACATCGACCTCGGGCGCGGGGGTGGGATCGAGCTGAGGAGCCGCAGATTCCAAGGGCGCGGATGGTAGAACGACGTGCGTCCGCAGCCAAGCCGGCAAGGCTCCCACAGGTATGGTGTAGTATGCACCAGCATGCTGACGGTGCCCCAGGCAGCGCGTCGCGTAGGCCGCAAGCCCGAGACGATCCGGCGCTGGATCCGCGAAGGCAGGCTGCGGGCGAGCAAGGTCGGTACCCAGCACGTGATCGAGGAGCGCGATCTGGAGGGCGCGGCCCCCGAGCCGTGGCCGGTCGAGATCCCCGAGCGGTGGCGCACCGACGATGAGGACAGCCCGCAACCTGACTGGGTGGGCATCGTCCGTCGTCAGCGCCAGGGCCACTGACCAAGCGTCGACCCATCCTCGTAGTCGACGCGAGCATTGTCCTGCAGGCGTGCCAGACCGAAGCGGCCTTCGGTGTGCTGGGCGCGACCGAGCTGGTCGCTCCGGCGCTGCTGTGGTCTGAGTTTCGCTCCGCGGCCCAGGAAGCTGCTTGGCGCGGGGAGATCACCTCGGCCCGCCGGGATCTCCTGCTCGAGCGCCTCGCCGCGAGTCCCGTTCAGGAGCGCCGTCACCCCGCCCATGGAGCTGAGACCACGCGGATCGCCGACCAGCTCGGCTGGGCGAAGACCTATGACGCGGAGTACGTCGCGCTCGCTTCGCTGCTCGAGTGCCGCCTGGTGACGCTCGACGGCCGGCTGCGACGCGGCGCGGACAGGCTCGGGCTCGTCGTCACGCCGGCCGAGCTTTGAGCGCGTCCGTCGCGTTCTCGGAGGTTGTGCCGTCCGATCCGCGCGCAAGAGTTCCAAGCGATGGGGCACGACGAACCATCGACCCCGCACGCCGCACCCGCCGCAAGCTGGCTGCAGACGCATGCAGGCATCCTCTTCGCGGCCGTGCGCCGCGTGGTCGGCGATTCGCTGTGCGCCTACGACCTCGGGCTCGAGCTCTCGGCGCTCATCGGCCATCGCTGGAACAGCTTCGACCCCGGCGGCGACGGCACCCGGATGGCCTGGGCGCTGCGGCTCGCCATCCAGTTGGTCGATCGCGCGGCCGAGCGAGGAGCAGTGCCCACCGGCGAGCGCTGCCGCGGCGCGGCCGAGCCTGAGGTGCGGACGCTCTCCAGGGAGGACCTGCACCAACTCTCCGAGCTGGCCCGCACGCCGCTGGACCTCGACGACGATGCCGGCGACGCTCTGGCCGCGATGGAGCGCAGCGCACCGTCGCCCGGGATGCTGTCGCGGCTTGCGCCATCGGGTCTCGTGACCCGGCTTGCCTCCGACGTCCGCGAGGACGGATGATCGCCCCGGCGCTTCCCGCCCACGTGCTGGCGGCCGCCGTGGAGCTGGCGGCGGCCGCGCCACCCTCCTCCGCGGCGCGGTCGACTCCCGCCGCGCCCGAGGACCTGCGCGCCCAGCCCGTCCTGCGCTACGCGACCGCGGAGGACGCGGAGCGCTACCGGCGGATCATGCGCGTCCTGTTCCTGGAGCACCAGGCGTTCGGGCTGCGGCTGCGTCCCGACCAGGTCGGTGAGCGCCTGCAGGCCGGCTTCGGTCTGTGCGACGGCGCCGAGCTGCTCGAGGAGCGGTTGGCCCGACTGGCCGAGTGGGGGGCGGTCGACCGCGAGCACGATCCGAGCCTGGCTACCACGGCCACCGAGTGGCGAAGGAACCGCTACACCTACGATGTCACGCCCGCCGGGCGCTTGACCGAGGGGCTGCTGGCACAGCTCGACGAGCTCGGCCACGAGCACGGCGTGCTCGACGGTCAGCGCATCCCGGCGATCCGCGACGCCCTCAACACGCTGGCCTCCGAGCTCGAGCAGCCGGTCTCCGACGGCGCCGTGCTGCGAGGGCTGCTCGAGCAGGCGCTCGGCCAGGTCGAGGCGCTGCACGCCGGCGCGCTGACGTTCATGAAGGCGCTCGGGCAGCTCATCCGCCGCTCGGAGCTGGTCGACGAGCAGGAGTTCGAGGCCAGCAAGGGGACGCTGCTCGAGCACCTGCAGGTCTTTCGCCGCGATCGGCGCCGGTGGGCCGCCGAGGTCCTCGACGCCCTCGACCGGGTCGAGCGCGCCGGAGCTGCGGATCTGGTCACGCTGATCGTCGACGCCGAGGACTTCGTCGCCCTGCCCGGCGGGTCCACCGCCGAGCAGCAGCGGTCCCGGCGCACCGAGGAGCTCACGCGCCAGTGGCGGGGCGTGCGGGCGTGGTTCGTGGGCGACCACGACGCCGGCTCGCCGTGGCGCGCCCTCAACGACGGCGTGGTCGACGCCATCCGCGCCGTCCTGGAGATCGCCGAGCGCCTGATCGAGCGACGCTCCTCGCGCGTGGACCGCGCGAGCGTCTTGCTCCACCTCGCCGGGCGTGCGGCCCAGGCCCCGCCAGGAGAGGCCCCCGCCTGGGTGCGCGCGGCCTGCGGCCTGCTCCAGCCACGCCACGTCGGCACGGCCGAGGAAGACCCCGAGCAGGTGCCCAACCGCGGCCGGACCTCGTGGCGCGAGGCGCCGCCCGCGCCGGTGGTGGCCCACCTGCGCCGTCCCGGGGCGCGCACCCCCGGCACGGGCAGTGGCGCGCGGGTACGCGATCTGGGCGCCGGCCGGGCACGGCTGGCCCAGCGCCGGGCGGCCGAGCGGGCGGAGCTTGCCGCGGTGCTCGAGCGCTTCTCCGGCCGCGGCGCGGTCCGCCTCTCCGACGTGGAGGAGGTCGACGAGCGCGAGCTGACCCACCTGCTGGCGTGGGTCTCGCGAGCCTACGAGACGCCCGCTCGCGATGGGTTGCGGCGGGCGGCATCGAGCGACGGTCGCGCGGAGATCCGCCTCGTCGAGCCGCCCGATGGGGCTCGGACGCTGCTGCGTGCCCCTCACGGCACGCTCGAGACGCCGGACTACCGGCTGGAGGTGACGCTCCGGTGAGCGCTCATGATCACCACCAGCCGGCGCCCATGCCGGGCGAGGGCCGCGGCCGTGGCGGGCTGGCCGGCTCGGACTCCGACGCGCGGCGCGCAGACACCGCCGAGGAGCGCCGCGCTGCTCTGCGAGCTTTGCTCGACAACGCGTTCCTCGGCGCCGATCAGCCCGCCTACGCCCTCGTGCGCCGCCACGAGCAGGAGCTGGCGCGCACGTGCGCGGATCTCCTCGGCTACCGGCTCGAGGTCGGCGGGACCGCCGCCCGGCTGGTGGGAACGCCTACCGAGGCGGCCCTGCGCCGCCCGCTGCCCGTGCGTCCCGCGAGCGCCAGCGGGCGAGCGCGTCCGCGCGACGAGTGGCCGGCCCTGGGCGATCGCGCCGCGGTTCTGGTCCTGCTCACCCTCGCCGCGCTCGAGCGCGGCGGCAGGCAGACCGCGATCGCCGAGCTGGCCCGCGACGTGTCCCGCGCGGGCGCGGACGCACAGCCACCGGTGCCGATCGACTTCACCGAGCGGGCCGAGCGCGTCGCCTTCGCCGACGGTCTCGACCTGCTCACCTCGTGGGGAGTCCTGGAGCACACCGCCGGCACGCGCGCGAGCTTCAGCCGCGCCGAGCCGGGGGGCGAGGACGAGGCGCTGCTGACCGTCGATCGCCGGCGGCTGGCGCTGGTGCTGCGCAACCCAGTCGCCGCCCTGGGGGCGGCCTCGCTGGCCGACCTGCTCGGCGACGGCGATGCCTACGCGCCGACCGCCGAGGGGGAGAACCGTCGCCGCATGCACCGCCTGGCGCGGAGGTTGGTGGAGGACCCCGCGGTGCTTCTCGAGGACCTCGAGGAGGGCGACCGCGCCTACTTCCTGCGCCAGCGCCAGCGCCTGGAGGAGCGTGCCGCCGAGGCGACCGGACTGGCCGTCGAGCGCCGGGCGGAGGGGACGGCGCTGATCGCCACCGACCGCACGCTGACCGACATCGCCTTCCCGACCAACGCCACCGTCAAGCAGGTCGCCCTGCTGCTGTGCGACGTTCTGGTCTCACAGCAGGATGCCGCGGTCATCAGCGACGAGGCCATGCGCGAGCACGTACATGCCCTGCTGGTGCGTCACGCCGAGCACTGGCAGCGCGATCCGGGCGACCCGGTGCAGGTCTCGCGGCTCACCCGCGACGCGGTCACGCTGCTGTGCGCGCTCGACCTCGCTATCGAGGAGGCCGACGGCGTACGCCCGCGGCCCCTGGCGGCCCGCTTTCGCTCTCCCGAGCTGCGCGTGTCCGGAGCCCGGGCATGAGTGACCCCCGCCGCTTCCGGCCGGTCCGGGCCGGCATCGTCAATCTCTACGAGTACGGCGACCAGGTCTTCGCCTTCTCGGGCGGGCGCCTGCTCCTGCGGGGCCACAACACGTCGGGCAAGACCAAGGCGCTGGAGCTGCTCCTGCCGTTCTGCCTCGACGGCGACATCGCCCCCCACAAGCTCGACCCCTTCGCCCGCGCCGCCAAGCAGATGAAGTGGAACCTCGTCGGCTGCGTCGAGGACGATCAGCGGCTCGGGTACGTGTGGATCGAGTTCGAGCGGATCGCCGACGACGGCGGGGTGGAGCGGGTCACGTGCGGGATTGGGATGAAGGCGAACCGCTCGCTGCCGGAGGTCCGCCGCTGGCACTTCATCGCCCGCGGGCGCCGGGTGGGCGAGGACCTCGCGCTGGTGCGCGGCCGCGCACCGCTTTCGCGCGCGGACCTGGTCGCCGAGCTCGGCGACGACGGCGAGGTGCTCGACCACCAAGCCGCCTATCGCGAGCGACTGAACGCGCTGGTGTTCGGCTTTGCCGGGATGGACCAATACCAGACGATGCTGCGCCTGATGCTCGAGCTGCGCCGCCCGCACCTGTCCAAGACGCTGGACCCCGACGGTGTGGCCGCGATGCTATCGGCCGGCCTTCCGACCGTCGACGAGGCGCTCATGCGGCGGGTGGCGGGGGGCCTGGAGCAGCTCGAGTCGCTGGAGCAGGGACTCGCTCGCCTGAAGGGGGTGCGCGAGCGCGCCCAGCGATTCCACGAGCAGACCTACCGGACCTACCTGCGGGCCGTGCTGCGCGATCGCGCGACCGAGCTGCGCTCGGCGGCCTCCGGCCACGATCGCGCCGCGGCGGAGGCGCGACAGCGCGTCGAGGAGCGTGAGGCGGCGGTGAGCGACCTCGCCGGTATCCGCGAGCAGCTCGCCGCCGCCCGTTCGGCTTCCGACCGCCTGGAGGGCGAGGAGCGGGCGCTGCTCACATCCGCCGACTGGGGGTCGGTGGCCGAGATCGAGCAGTTGCGCGAGCGCGCCGCCGCCCAGGCCCGCGTCGCCGACGCGCGGGAGCGGGCGGCCGAGGAGGCCCGCGATGCAGCGACGACCGCCGAAGCGGAGGTGGTGACCGCCACGGCGGTCGCCGAGCAGGCGGGTGAGCGGGCGCGCGAGACCCTGGACGAGCTCGCCGGCGAGGCGGAGCGGGCCGGCCTCGGCACGCGCCACTCCACCCTGTCCATCCAGCTCGTTGAGCAGGGCGTGCAGCCCCAGACCTGGGCTGACCTGGCCCGGGACCTGGCGCGCGGCTGGCGTTCGGTGCTCGAGCGCCACGGCGAGCTGCTGCGCGAGGCCGACCGGGCCGCGACCCGGCTGGCGCGCGCGCGCGAGGCCGAGGCCGCCGCCGTCGAGCGGCTGCGAGAGGCGGGCTCTCACCGGGAGGCGGCCGAGGACGCGACGAGCGCCGCACGGGAGGCGCTCGACGCCGGCATCGACGGTTGGCGCGCTGGGTTGGTGGAGCTTGTCCTTTCGGCCGGCGCCGGCTTCGAGCAGGCGCTCGAGGAAGCCCGCGAGCATGCCCGCGGCGGGGGAGCCGGGGCTGAGCGCCTGGCCTTGCCGGCCGCCGTCCGGGCTGACGCCCTGGGCGCCGAGCGGGCGGGGCTGCTCGCCCGTCGCGAGACGGTCGGCGAGGAGGCCGCGACCCTCGCGGCCCAGCGCGAGCGCCTGGAGGCCGAGCACGACGAGCCTCCACCGGCCGGATCGCTGCGCCGCGCGTCACGTGACGATCGGCCCGGCGCGCCCCTGTGGCGCCTGGTCGACTTTCGCGAGGGCGTGGCGGCCGAGGTGCGGACGGCTGTGGAGGCCGGGCTCGAGGCGATGGGCGTCCTCGACGCATGGGTGACGCCTGACGGACGCGCGCTGGATGCGCGCACCGAGGATGTCGTGCTTGTGGCCGGGGAGGCGGCGCAGGCAGCGCGGTCGCTGGCTGACGTCCTCACGCCGGTCGAAGCGCCCGAGGTGGACGCGCCCGTCGTCGAGGGGCTCCTGCGGCGCGTGGCGCTCGACGCGCCGGCCGGCCACGGCGGGGCTCCGGCCGCCGTCGACTCCTTCGGAGCCTTTCGCCTCGGCCCCCTCGCGGGCGCCGCCGGTAAGGAGCACGTCGACTACATCGGCGCCGCCGCACGGGCGCAGCGGCGCGCCCGTCAGATCGCGGAGCTCGTCCGCCGGGAGGCCGAGCTGGCTGTGATCGGCGACCGCCTGGGCGCCGAGGCCGCCGCGCTCGACGGCCGCCTCGCGGTCCTTCGCTCAGAGCTTGAGAGCTTTCCGCCCGGCGACGAGGTCGCGGCCGCGCTGCGCGCGCTGGGCATCGCCCATGCGCTCGAGGCCCGCGTGGCCACCGAGCACGAGCACGCCGTCGCGTCGGCGCGCGAGGCCGCCGACGCGCAGGTCGCGCGGGCGGCCACCCTCCGTGAGCACGCCGTCGAGCACCGGCTCTCGCCCGACCTCTCCCCCGACGAGTTGGCGCTGCGCCGAGAGGCCTGCGCAGCCTACGTCGCGGCTACGTCCGGAACCGCCGGCGAGTGGTCCGCGGCGACCGCCGCCGCCGACCGGGCCGGCGGCGCGCGCGAGCGCTTGGCGGCGGCCCAGGCTTTGGCGGAGGAGCGTGAACGCGAGGCCGGGCCCGAACGCCAGGAGGCCGAGCGCCTGGCCGCGGAGCACGGCGCGCGCGAGGCGGCGCTGGGTGACACGGCGGCCGAGCTCCGTGCCCGCCACGCGCAGGTCGCGGCGGATCTGCGCTCTGGGCGCGCTCGCCGAGACAGCCTCGACGCCGGCGAACGGGAGGCCGAGCGTGTGGTCCACGGCCGCGCCGGGGCCGTGACGGCCGCTGAAGACGAGCGCGACGCGGCGACCCGCCGGCGCGAGGTCGCGGTGACTGCCTTCGTCGGCCCGGTGGCCGCCGGACTGCTCGGTCTGGCGGTGGGCGAGGACGCCACCCCACCCGACCACGACGGCGCGAGGCGCTGGCCGCTGACCCGCGCGCTCGAGGTCGCTCGCGCGCTCCCCGACGCGCTGCTGGCGGTGCGCTCGTCGGCGGGGGAGCTCGCCCAGGAGGTGCTGCGCCGCGTCGCGGCGCTCGACCGCGAGCTCACGGACGCCGACATGGGCGCCCACGCCAGCCAGGACGCCGACGGCCTCGTCCTCGTCCACGTCAGCGAGGGGGCGGGGGCCCGGGGCCTGGCCGAGGTCCTGGAGGCGCTCGATGGCGAGATCGCCGAGCGCGAGCGGGTCCTCTCGGCCGAGGAGCGACGGGTGTTCAACGACGCCCTCGTCGAGGAGCTGGCCGAGCACCTGCGGCTGCGCATCCACGGCGTCCGCTCGAGCGTCGCGTCGATGAACGCGGTGCTGCGCTCCGCGCCGACCGCCGCCGGCAAGGTCGTCCAGCTCGAGTGGCGAGCACAGGAGGACGAGACCGGCGAGCGGCGCCGGGCGGCGGAGCTGCTGACCAAGCGGGCTCGCTGGCACGATGACGACGACCGCGGGGCCCTGGTCGACTTCTTCCGGGACCGGATCGGAGAGGCGCGACGCGCCGAGCTCGAAGCCGGGCAGCCGGTTCCCATGGCGGTCCTCCTGGCCGGTGCCTTCGACTACCGCCGCTGGTTCGCCTTCGGCCTGTTGCTCGAAGCCGACGGCCGCACCGAGCGCCTCACGGCGCGCCGTCACGCCGTCGGCTCCGGCGGCGAGCAGGCGGTGCTCATCCACCTGCCGCTGTTCGCCGCGGCCGCGGCCCTCTACGGCGATTCGCGGGCGCCGCGGCTGGTCATGCTCGACGAGGCGCTCTCGGGCATCGACGACGACACCCGTGAGCGGGTGCTCGGCGCGACGGTGGCTCTCGACCTCGACCTCGTGATGACCTCCCACGAGCTGTGGGGCACCTACAGCACGGTCCCGCAGCTCGCCATCTACCAGCTCCATCGCGAGCAGGGCGAGTTCGGCGTGCACGGAGTCAGCTTCGTCTGGGACGGCGAGCTTCTGCGAGAGCTCGGGCAGGACAGCCTCGACGTGGCGTGACCGGCTTCGCGGACCCGGCGCTCGAGCGGCTCTGGCGCACCGCGCACGCGCGTCGCGAGCGGCGCGGCGCCACGGGGAGCGCCAACATCGTCCTGGAGGCGCTCGCGCCTGACGAGGCGTTCGCGCTGGACGGGCTGCCATGGCCCGGGCGAAGGAAGCCGGTGCTTGGCGGCGAGACCTTCACCACAACGTTGACCGCGCTCTCCGACGTGGTCAGCCTCGCCGGGGAGGACCTCGACGCGATCCTCACCGAAGCGGTCGGAGTAGCCCCCCGCGACCTGCCGGCCGAGAACCGCGCCAAGCGTGAGCTGCGGGCGGCATTTCATGCCTGGCTCGACGACCACCCGGTGGTGGCCGCCCATTCGGGACTTGGCGACTGGGCGAGGCACGTCCGGCGGGTCGGGGCCCCGGGGCCGGACCAGCGGGCTCTGCTGGCGAGGGCGCTGGAGGTGGTCGGCGCCCTTCCGCGCTCGCCACCGATCGCCCGTTCGACGCTCGCCGCACAGCTCCTCGACGGAGATGCGCATGGGCTCGACTCCAAGGAATCGTTGGGCGAGCTGTGCCGAACGCTCCTGTCGTGGCGCCGGGGCAGCGCCGATCGCGCCCTGGACCCGATCGAGACCCGCGACCTCTGGCTGGCGCACGGTGTCGAGGTCGATCCGCTGTCGTGCAGCGTCCTCGCCGTCGGCCTGGCGCCACTGGGCGAATCTCCGCTGACCCGGGCGCTGCGGGCCCTGCGGGGGCAGGGGGTCGTGCTCACGTATGCGCAGCTGCGCCGGGAGTCCCTGGACTGGCCGCCGGAGATGTTCCTTTTCACATGCGAGAACCCGGTCGTGGTGCGCGTCGCCGAGCGCGAGCTTGGCGACCTGAGCCCGCCCCTTATCTGCACGGGTGGGTGGCCGAACGCCGCTGTGCTGACGCTGCTCGACGGCGTTCGCCGGGCGGGCGGGACGATCCGCCATCACGGGGACCACGACGCCGCGGGCGCCGCGATCTTCGATTACCTGGCCGCGCGGGTCGGGGCGCTCCCGTGGCCGCTCGAGGAACGCGCTGAGCCCAGCGCTGCCGACACGCCGGGCGTCGACGCGCCTGACGGCTTCGTATCCGAGGAGCTCGTGTTGGATCAGCTGCTCGGAGACTTGGCGCGGGCGGGGCCGGCGTGACCGGCGGCCGGCGGTGAGGGCGCCGACGCCCGCCCCGAGGCTCGCAGCGCAGTGGCAGGGGAAGGACGGGAATTGCCCGATCGAGGATCTGGTTCTACGGCTGGCGGTCGATGAAGTCGTGCATACCCGGGACGGTGAAGGCCAGCAGACCACGCTCCGGGGCGTACAGGAGCCCCTTCTTGATGAGCTCGTTGCGTGCGACCGAGATGTCGGAGGTTCGGGGCTTGCCCATGAGCTTCGCTATGTCGGCGACGGCGGCGGGCTCGGCGCCGCCGATGCGCCCCACCGCACGCAGGAGGTCCCGCTGCGCCCGTGTCGCGCGTTCCCAGCGTGACCGGTACAGGCCGTCATCGACCTCGCGGCGGGCGTCGGCCAGGCCGATGTCGACATCGTCGAGGGTGATCGGGCTTCTGCGGGCGTTGTCCCACACGTGCTTGCCGATGGCCTGAAGGAAGTACGGGTAGCCGCCACCGGCGGCAGTGGCGGCCGCGAGCCCTTGTGGCGTCCACTCGATCTCTCGCTGCTTCGCCGGGACGATCAGGGCGTCACGGGACGCCTGCTGGTCGAGGAGCCCGATAGGTCGGTAGTCGTAGAGGCGCTCCGCGTAGCTCGTCGCCTCCGCCAGTTGAGCCGGCAGGGACGGCAGACCGGCACCGACGAAGGCCAGCGGCAACGGCGTGTCCGCCTGCCCGTGATGGTGCACTGCCATGTTGAGTGCTGTGAGCTCGTCCAACGTCGCCTCTTGCAGCTCGTCGATGAGGAGAAGAACGCCGACCGAGAGGTCCCGCGCGGTTTCTCCGAGTACATCGAAGAGCGCTGTGAGATCCTCGGCGAACCTGCCCGAGTCGGCGACGCCCCGGATTGCCTCGACATCGACGCCGAGCGTGAGGGCACCGGTGGGGTCGATCTTCACGCTGAACGCCTTGAACACGCCGAGCAACCGCCGTAGTCCCGGCTCGGGGTGCCGTCCGGTCGCTGTCCGCAACCCCTTGATCAGAGCCTGGCTCAGCGCCATGGGCAGAGGCGCGGACGCGCCAGCCTCGACCTTGGCCGTGATCCAGCCGTGGCCGCTCACCTGGCCGAGCAGCTCGTTGAGCAGGGCCGTCTTCCCGACACCGCGCAGCCCGTTGAGCACCCAGCTGCGGTCTCCTTCGCCGAACTGTTCGGCACGTCGACGAATGATGTCGAAACCTGCAAGTAACGGCTCCCGGCCAGCCAGAAGCGGGGGTCGACGCCCCGCTCCGGGGCGGTAGGGGTTGATCACGGGATCCACGATCAGAAAGTATCACGTCGTATAAGCTAAATTCTTATACGACCTGATGAATCTTGATCGACCTGGTACGCGCGGTCGAGGCGGCGTGAGTCTCGCCGGGGAAGGGCCACCCTCGCCCGCCTGGATCGAGGCCGGCGCGGGATGGGATGCGCTCAGTCGTGAGGGGCGTAGCGGTTGTGGAGCATCAGGTCGTTGCCGTCGGGGTCGGTGAAGAGCGCCATGTGGCAGACGCCGGTGTCGATCGTGTCGCCGCCGAACACTACGCCTTTGGCCTCGAGCTCGGCGCGGGCTGCCGCGACGTCGTCGACGTGCAGAGCGGGATGGGCGTTCTTCTGCGGCGCGAACTGCATGCCAAGCTGCGCGGGCTCCCAGATCCCGAAGCACGTCTCCCCGAGCCAGAACTCGAAGCGCGAGCGCTCGTCGGGCGCCAGCCCGAGCGTCTCGCCGTAGAAGGTGCGTGAGCGCTCGGCATCCTGGGACGGGATGCCGATGAAGTCGAGTTTTTCGATCATGCGAAGATCCTAACCCCGCCGGCGGTTGCGAGCGGCTCGCGAGCTGAGAAAGTTCTGTGATCCGACCCCCCGCCGACCACGCGGCATGGCAAAGTAGCGCCATGGACTCGCACTCCTCGCCGAGCATCGTCATCGCCACGGACGTCCACCGCCACTTCGGCGAGGGCGATGCGGCCGTGCACGCGCTCGACGGTGTCTCCGTCGACTTTCCGCGAGGGCGGTTCACGGCGATCATGGGCCCCTCGGGCTCGGGCAAGTCCACCCTGATGCACGTGCTGGCGGGGCTCGACCGGCCCACGGCGGGCTCCGTGCTCGTCGACGGCGTGGAGATCTCCGACCTCGACGACAAGCAGCTCACCGAGCTGCGCCGCGACAAGGTCGGCTTCGTGTTCCAGTTCTTCAACCTGCTCCCGGTGCTCACCGCGGAGGAGAACATCCGGCTGCCGCTGTCGATCGCCGGCCGCGAGGCCGATCCCGACCTGATGGCCAAGCTGGTCGAGGCTGTGGATCTGGGTGACCGCCTCTCCCACCGCCCGGCCGAGCTGTCGGGCGGCCAGCAGCAGCGGGTGGCCGTGGCCCGGGCGTTGATCTCCGAGCCGGCGGTCGTGTTCGCCGACGAGCCCACCGGCAACCTCGACTCGAGCACGAGCGAGGAGGTGCTGGCGCTGCTGCGCCGGGCAGTCGACGAGTTCGGCCAGACGGTGGTGATGGTCACCCACGACGCCAACGCGGCGGCGATCGCCGACCGGGTGGTGGTGCTGGTGGACGGGAAGATCGTGCAGGACGCCGAAGCCGGTAGCGCCGCGCGGGTGCACGACCTGCTCAAGCAGGGCACCACGTCGTGACCTCCGTGGCGCTGCGAAACCTGCTGGCGCGCAAGCTGCGCACCCTGCTCACCTCCCTTGCGGTGGTGCTCGGGGTGATGATGGTCACGGGCACCTACGTGCTCACGGACACCATCGACCAGTCGTTCGGCAAGATCTTCGAGCAGGGCAACGCCGGGATCGACGCGGTCGTGACCTCGAAGGAGACGGTCGAGACCGAAGACGGTCAGGAGCCCTCGTTCGAGGCCGAGATCCTCGACACGGTGAAGAACGTTGAGGGGGTGGAGGCCGCCGACGGAGGAATCTTCGATACGCAGGTGTCGATCCTGGACAAGGATGGAGAGCCGATCGGCGGCAATGGCGCGCCGTCGTTCGGCGCCTCGGTGGTGGCCGACCGCTTCGATGCCTTGAGCTACCCCGAGGGCCGCAAGCCCGCCGCCGACGACGAGGTGGTGATCGACAAGCAGACGGCCGACCGCGCCGGCTACGAGGTGGGCGACCGGATCAGGGTGGCCGGCAAGGAGGACGCGACGGAGTACCGGCTGGTGGGCATCGCAACGCTCGGGGACGTCGACTCCTTCGGCGGCGCCAGCATCGCTCTTTTCACGCTCGACGAGGTCCGTCGGGTGACCCGCAAGCAGGGCAGGTTCGACCAGATCAGCGTGGCCGCCGCCCCCGACGTGACCTCGGAGGAGCTGACTCGGCGGCTCAAGCAGGAGCTGCCTGCCTCGGTCGAGGCCGAGACCGGCGTGGAGAACACCCAGTCCCAGAAGGACGACGTGGGGGAGTTCATCTCCATCCTCAAGACCGCGCTGCTGATCTTCTCCGGCGTCTCGCTGTTCGTGGCCGCCTTCCTGATCTTCAACACGTTCTCGATCACCGTGGCGCAGCGCACGCGGGAGTTCTCGATGCTGCGCACGATCGGCGCCAGCAGGCGCCAGCTCGTGCGCTCGGTTGTGGCCGAGGCAGCCGTCATCGGCCTGCTCGCCTCCGTGCTCGGCCTGCTTGCCGGCATCGGCTTCGCGCCCGCGATCAACGCGCTCTTCAAGGCGCTGGGGATCGACCTGCCCAACCAGGGCACCGTGGTGGCGCCGCGCACGATCGTGCTCGCCTTCGTGATCGGCATCGGCCTGACCGTGCTCGCCTCGCTGATCCCCGCGTTGCGCATCACCCGGGTGGCGCCCGTCATCGGGCTGCGCGAGGGCGCCGTCCTGGAGACGCCCAAGAGCCACCGCCTGCGCAGCGCTCTGGCGATAGGCCTCAGCGCCATCGGCGTGGGGGCGATGCTGCTGGGCGTCTTCGAGGTGCTCAGCCCGGGGGAGCTGTGGGTCGGCGTGGGCGCCGCGGCCGTTTTCCTCGGGGTGGCGCTGCTCAGCCCGCGCCTGGTGGGGCCGATGGCGTCGCTGGTGGGACGCCCGCTGGAGCGCTTCCGTGGGGTCTCGGGCCGGTTGGCGCGCGAGAACGCCGTCCGCAACCCGGGCCGCACGGCCTCAACGGCGGCCGCGCTCATGATCGGGCTGGCGCTCGTGTCCTTCGTGGCCATCTTCGCCTCCGGGCTCAGCGCCAGCTTCACCGCAGCCTTCGAGAAGACGATCAAGGCGGACCTGATCCTCTCCAACAACGACGGCTTCTCGGACATCTCGGCGGGAGTGACCGCCGCGGTGGCCGACGTGGACGGGGTGGAGGTGGCCTCACCAACCCGCTACGCCCAGGCCAACACCGCCGGGGAGGAGGGCGGCTCCGTGACGCTGGTCGACACGGACACGGTGGGCGCGGTGATGACCCTGGACTGGAAGGAGGGCGACGACGCCGTGCTGACCGGGCTCGGGAAGGGGGATGCCGTGATCGACGAGAAGTGGGGCCGGGAGAAGGGACTCGCGCTGGGCGACGGCTTCAAGACCCAGACCGCCTCGGGCCAGACGCTCACGTACACGGTGTGGGGGACCTTCGTGGACCGTGGCGACTTCAACGGCGACTACGTGGCCTCTGACGTGACCGCCGCCGCATACGGCGAGCCCAACAGCGTGCAACAGGTACTGCTCAAGCTCGATGACGGAGCCGACCCGGGGGCCGTGCGAAAGCAGATAGACACGCTCACCGACGATCGCTACCCCACCGTCGACCCCAAGGACAAGGAGGAGTTCAAGGACTTCATCTCCGAGCAGGTGAACCAGCTGCTCGGGGCGGTCTACGCCCTCCTGGCCCTGGCGGTGATCGTGTCGCTGTTCGGCATCGTGAACACCCTGGCGCTGTCGATCCACGAGCGCACGCGCGAGCTCGGGCTGATCCGCGCGGTCGGGATGTCGCGTCGCCAGGTGCGGCGGATCATCCGCTACGAGGCCGTGATCACAGCGCTGATCGGGGCGGTGCTGGGCTCGGCGCTCGGCGTGCTGTTCGCCGTGATCATGTCCCGGCCGCTGGCCGACCAGGGCTTCACGCTGTCGATACCGGTGCTCACGCTGCTCGCGCTGCTGCTCCTGGCCATGGTGGCCGGAGTGATCGCAGCCATAGGCCCGGCGCGAAGGGCGTCGCGGCTCGATGTGCTGGACGCGCTGGCCTACGAGTAGCCGGCGCGCCAGCAACGCCGAGATGGCTAATGCGGGCGCTCGTAAGGGGCCCGTGGAAGCGGTTCGCGCGCCGAGCGGTCGGCGCATGACCGGGCGCCCTATCGCCGCACTCCGGGGAAGTACAGCGAGTAGGGCCCCGGGTGTTCGCCGCCGGCGGTTTCGCCGACGACGGCATCCACGCGTTCGTAGCGGTCGTTCCCGCCGAAGTGGTAGACGGTGTCCCACGCGAAGTCGGTCATGTCCGCGAGCCGCCTGCCCTTTCCTTCCGGTCCCTCACGGGAGAAGCGCTCCAGACGCTCCCGGAGGTGCTTGGCCACCGGCGTGTCGGTCTCGTAGTCCTCCCCGGTGATCGTGCAGGCGCCGAGAACTACCGAAAGGAGGGCGAGGACGGTGGCGAGGCCTCTGCGGATATCCATTTAGCTGCCGGTCCCCGCCGCTGAGTCATCGCTGTCGGCGGGCTCGGCCGGCTTGCCCCCCGGATCGGTGACGTCCTCGTCGGCGTACCCGGTTTCACCCTCCGCGATCCCGTCGCTGTAGACGAGCTTGCCGTCGCGATCGACCACGATCGTGTCGCCGCGCTCGACGGCTCGGCGCACGAGCGCCGCCAGCTCGTCGGCGTCGGCATCAGGATTGTCGCTCGCGATCCGGCGCCCGACCTCGTTGTTGTGGAGGTCCATCGCCTCGCGCGCCGCAGGGTTCGCGGGGACGCCCTCGTGGGCGCTCGTGAACTTCCTCGCGAAGGTGTCGCCGTACCTGCGGGCGAGCAGCACGTTCCAGTAGGTGTGACGGAAGGCGTCCTGGTGCCCATCCTGGGTTTCTTCCGAGGTGCCCGGATAGTTCTGAGCGGCGACCGACCCGGCATCGTCGCGGATGTCCTCGAAGTCCAGCAGCTTGAGCCCCGAGAGGGTGTTGAGCAGGTCGGCCTCGGTGCGCGTCATTCCTCGCTCTTGAAGAGGCTGGCCGGGAACGGCGGCCAGTTGACGATCTCGTCCTCGGCAACC